>Ga0070658_10005047_pt1 | contig 10746 bp, 6 predicted proteins | sample KBSC13metaG_FD_64664 | JGI IMG/M metagenome (GOLD analysis project Ga0070658, IMG submission 64664) | Corn rhizosphere microbial communities from Kellogg Biological Station, Michigan, USA - KBS C1-3 metaG | ecosystem: Host-associated > Plants > Roots > Rhizosphere > Soil ... | reverse complement strand
CAGCACCTCGACGCCGACGGCCACCAGACGGAATCGCCGGTGGAGTGGAATCCGGAAGAGCGGCTCGAGCCGCTGCAGCCGAGGGTGACGGTCGAGATCGAGGGGCGGACGGTGCAGGTGCGGGCGTGGCAGTACATGGTCCGCGGCGTCTCGGGGCGGACGGTGCCGGTCTTCCTGCTCGACACCGCGCTCCCCGAGAACGCCCCCGACGACCAGCACCTGACCGACGTCCTCTACGGCGGCGACAACGACTACCGCCTGCGGCAGGAGATCGTGCTCGGGATGGGCGGGGCGGCGATGCTCCGCGCGTTAGGCATCGAAGGCGAGATCATCCACCACATCAACGAGGGACACGCCGCGCTGCTGACGCTGGCGCTCCTCGAGCGGCAGCGCGAGGGACGCTGGGATGGCGAGGTGTCCGAGGCCGACGTCGCCGCCGTCAGGCACCAGTGCGTCTTCACCACGCACACCCCCGTCCCGGCCGGCCACGACAAGTTTTCCGCCGAGGCGACCAGGCGCATCCTCGGCGAGTCGCGGGTGACTCTCTTGCGCAACGCGCGCGCTCTCGACGGCGACGTGCTCAACATGACGCTGCTCGCCCTCCGCTTCTCACGGTTCGCGAACGCGGTCGCGATGCGCCATCAGGAAGTGTCGCGCGAGATGTTCCCGCAGTACGACATCGAGTCGATCACCAACGGCGTCCATGCCGCGACGTGGACATCGGAGCCGTTCCGGCAGCTGTTCGACCGCAACATCCCGCGCTGGCGCAACAACAACCTCTATCTGCGCTACGCGGTCAAGATCCCGCTCGACGAGATCCGCGCGGCGCACGAGGCGGCGAAGGGACTGCTGATCGACGAGGTGCGCCGCCGCACCGGAGTCCAGCTCGACCCGAAGGTGATGACGATCGGCTTCGCCCGCCGCTCGACGCCGTACAAGCGGGCCGACCTGATCTTCACCGACCTCGATCGCCTCCGCGACATGACGCGGCACATCGGACCCCTCCAGATCGTCTACGCCGGGAAGGCCCACCCGCGCGACGGGCTCGGCAAGCAGCTCATCGAGCGGATCTACCAGGCGAAAGCGCAGCTCGGGGACGCGCTCAAGGTCGTCTACCTCGAGAACTACGACATGACGTTAGGCAGTATCCTCACGTCGGGCTCCGATGTGTGGCTCAACACGCCGCTTCGTCCCCTCGAGGCGAGCGGCACCAGCGGGATGAAGGCCGCGCTCAACGGCGTCCCGAGCTTCAGCACCCTCGACGGGTGGTGGATCGAGGGGTGCGTCGAGAACGTGACCGGGTGGGCGATCGGCGAGGACCGCCTCCTTCCCCAGGATCCGTCGCACGACGCGATCGACCTCTATCGGAAGCTCGAGCAGGAGATCCTGCCGATGTACTACGGACTTCCCTATCGCTGGGCCGAGGTGTCGCGCCACGCGATCGCGATGAACGGGAGCTTCTTCAACACCCAGCGCATGGTCGGCGAGTACTTCCTGAACGCGTACTTCCCGAATGGGGGAGGCGTGCAGAGCCTGTCGCACGTGGCGGTGGGGTGAGGACGGCGCCTGCGTAACGGCGCCTGCGTAACGGCGCCTGCGTAACGGCGGTCGCGTAACGGCGCCGCAGAGACGCAGAGACGCAGAGGTTTCGCCGAGACTTTTGCTTTGGGTCAGAACCAGGAGCTGTTGTTTTTGGGGCGCGCGTTCGGAGATTCTCTCGCGATGCGTGCCCTTCGGCGTGTCAGGCACTGACGACGGAGCAGTGTTGTTCGACCCCGGCGCAATGATCTCACCCGGCTTGCCCCCAAGCTGTTCAGCTCCGGCGCAACAGGTTCAGCTCTTCGACAGCATCCTCTGCGTCTTTGCGTCTCTGCGGCGCCGTTCTCTCGAGCCTCAGCGCCTCGCCCGCGCGTACACCTCGAGCCACGGCGACGCACTGGCCGGTGTCAGCCGCAGCGTCCGGAGCGCCCGCAGCGCGCCCTTGACTGCGCGCTCCTCGAGCCGCGCCCAGGCGCGCGTGTGCTCGTCGGCGACCGGGACGAGCGTGTCGCCGTAGACCCGCGTCACCTTGAGCCCCGAATCCCGGAGCAGCCTGCCTAACGACCGGAGGGTGAAGCCGTAGCGGTAGGGGAAGGTCAGCAGGTTGTTGTGCGCGAGCATCGCCCGGGCCAGCGGCGACGCCGGGCCATGGTCGGCGGCGTCGCGCCAGCGGGCGTATGCGTCACCGTTAGGCACGCGCACCGCGACGATCCCGCCCGGCGAGAGGAGGGCCCGGGCGCGGCGGATCACGTGTCGCGGGTCGGGGAGCTGGTCGAGGCAGTTCCAGATCGCGACCGCGTCGAAGCGCCGCGTCACCGGGATGTCGTCGATCGTCCCGACCGTCACCGCCAGCCCCTGCCCGCGGGCGAAGCGTGAGGCGCCTTCGTTGACGTCCACCCCCTCGAAACGCCAGCCGCGTTCGCGCGCCGCGTCGAGGAACGCGCCGACGTAGCTGCCGACCTCGAGCCCGGTCCCCGGCGCGTCGGCGATGCGCGTCAGCCGGCGCGCCTGGACGCGATACGAGCGGCGCTGGTTCTCGAACAGCGCGCGCAGCACATCGTCGCCGACGCCGGCGTCGGCCTCGTAGATCTCGGCCAGCTCGCCGGCTCGCTCCTGCGGGTTGCGATAGACGAGGCCGCAGCTGCGACACCTGACGACGCGCACCGGCGGCCGCTCGGAGAACGCCGCCCGGTCGAGCAGCTTCTCCGGCGGCGTCTCCCCCGCGACGCGTCGCGTGTGAAAGCTCCACAGCGCCTCGACCTCGGCGCGCACTTCGTCGGTGTCGGCGACTTCGTCGGTATCGCCACCACCACAGACGTGACAGCGTGCGAGCTCATAGGCGACTGAGGGCATGGAGTTCTGGAGTGCAGCGAGCGTGCCGTCCGCGTTTCGCCAATGGGTGCGCGTCTTGCCCATCACGACGTCGTGACTACGGCGGCGAAGAGCTCGAAAATACGCGACGCTCGCACCAGGAGCACGCGCGCGATCAGCGGCGGGAAGCGCCTCACGCTCGAGATCCCGCTCGTCGGGCAGATGGTGCCGGGAATACTGCTGCGGCCGAGCGACGTCGCGCGACCGCCGGCGGTCCTCCTGCTGCATGGCTACGGATCGCGGAAGGAGCAGATGGCCGATGCAGTCGGTCGCGCGCTCCTCGAGCGGAAGATCGCGTCGCTCTCGATCGACCTGCCGCTCCACGGCGAGCGCGAGCGCACGGTCGAGATCGACGCGATCCGGAACCCGCTCGTGCTCGTCTCGCAGTGGCGCATGGCGCTCGCCGAGTGCGGCGCTGCGCTCGAGTGGATGTCGGAGCAGGAGGAGCTCGACGGCCACCGGCTCGCGATCGCCGGCTACTCGATGGGGTCGTTCATCGGCGTGATGGTCGCGGCCAACAGCGATCACGTGCGCGCGCTCGTCCTCGCCGCCGGCGGCGACCTCCCCGAGGGCACGCCCTTCACGCGCCTCGTCCGCACCGTCGCCGACCCGATTCGCTCGATCCGCAAGCTCGACGGCCGCCCGCTCCTGATGATCCACGGCAAGCGCGATCGCACCGTCCGTCCCGAGCAGGCGACGCGCCTCTTCGAAGCCGCCGCCGACCCGAAGGAGCTCCGCTGGTACGACGCCGGCCACTGGCTCCCCGATGCCGCGACCCGCGACGCGGCAGCCTGGCTCGCGTCACAGCTCGGGGCGGGCCGCCGTTAGGCAGGAGAAGGGGTCAGGGGTCAGGGTCCAGTGTCAGGCGGTCAGGCCTCACGCGCCCGGCCCTGACCCCTGACCCCTGACCCCTACTTCAGCTGCCAGAGCTCGACCGCGCCCTTGTTGAACAGCGGGATCGCCAGCAGCCCGCGCGCGGGATCGAGCCCGATGTCGGCTGGGGCTTCGACGCCGGTCACGATGTGGCTCATGGTCGTGCCGTTGATCGCCGAGACCGAGCTGTCCGCCCAGCTGCTCACCAGAATCCGGCCGTCGCGCGCGATCTCGACGCCGTCGAACTGGCCGGGGCCGGTCGCGATCGTGGTCACGTCCTTCCCCCCCGGCGCCCAGCCATGGACGGCGTTGGCGCCGAAGGCGACGACGATCAAGCGGTTGTTCGTCGGGTCCCAGGTGATGCCGTTAGGCCTGCCCAGCGAGTCGGACTGGATCGCGATGCCGGCGCTCTTCCGGTCGCGCGAGATCATGAAGATCCGGTCGGTCCCGGTGTGCGACACCGAGCCGTTGGCGCCGAAGGCGACCTGGGTGTCGGTGATGTAGACGTCGCCGTTAGGCGTGGCCGCCACGTCGTTGAGGAACTTCGCGCCCTGCTTCGAGACGTCCCAGCTGCGGATCGGAGCGCCGGTGGTCTTGTTGAAGGCGCGGATCACGTCGATGTCGGCGACGAACAGCGTGTCGCCGATGATCGCGATCCCCTTCGGCGCGTTGAGCGTTACTCCGTTCTTCCCGCTGGTGATGAAGTGCAGCGAGTCGACGGTGCCGTCCCTCGTCAGGCGCGAGATGAAGCCGTTGCCATCCTTGGCCGGCGGCTGGCCATTGATGTTCGACACGAACCAGTATCCCGACGACGAGTCCCATTTCACGCTCTCCGGCGTCTGGAAGCCGGAGATCGTCTTGACCTTCGTCGCGCCGCCCGCGCCGGCTGTGCCGGTCGTACCCCCGGCGCGCATGGCGCCGGTGTCGGTGCGCGCGGCCGACATCGCCGCCGTGTCGCTGTTCGCGCCGGCGGTGCCGTGAGCGGTGGTGTCCTGGAGCTTGCTCGAGTTCGAGCAGGCGGCGACCAGCAGCGCGGCCGCGATGGTGCGCGCGGGGCGGGTTCTCATCGTGACGTCTCCGTCGGTGGTGTGGGTGATCCCGTCTGTGATTGCACGGTGAACGCTCGTGGAATCTGCTGGTTCCCGACCCGGCCGGGCAGGGGTGGCGTCGCTACGGCATCTCGATCGCGTCCCCGCTCGCCTGGTCGAAGAAGAGGAGCCGCGTCACGTCGATCGCCAGCGGCACCGGCTCGCCCGGCTTCGGCAGCGCCTGCGGCGCGAGCGCGGCGGTCAGCTCCTGCCCGTCGCCGCGGGCGTGGAGCAGCGTCTCGTTGCCGAGTGGCTCGACGACGTCGACCGAGAACCCCTCCACGCGCTGCGCGGACGCAGGCGCATGGTCGACATGGAGATGCTCGGGGCGCACGCCGGCGACCACCGGCGCGCCGATGTACCGGTCGAGCCAGCGCGACGGGGTCACGTCGAGCGTGATCCCGGGCGCCTTCCCGCGGAAGAGGAGCCCGCTGTCGCCGCGCTCGAGCGTTCCGTGCATGATGTTCATCGGCGGACTGCCGATGAACGTCGCCACGAACAGGTTCTTCGGCTTCTCGTAGAGCGCGATCGGCGTGTCCACCTGCTGCACGCGCCCCGCGTTCATCACCACGATGCGATCGCCCATCGTCATCGCCTCGGTCTGGTCGTGCGTGACGTAGATCGACGTCACGTCGAGGCGGCGCTGCAGCCGCGAGATCTCACGTCGCGTCTGGACGCGAAGCTTCGCGTCGAGGTTCGACAGCGGCTCGTCGAAGAGGAACACCTTCGGCTGCCTGACGATCGCCCGCCCGATCGCGACGCGTTGCCGCTGCCCGCCCGAGAGCTGCCTCGGCCGGCGGTCGAGCAGGGGGAGGATGTCGAGCATCTGCGCCGTCTCGGTGATCCGGCGGTCGATGTCGGCCGCTGACATTTTCCGGATCTTGAGCGCGAAGCGCATGTTCTCGCGCACCGTCATGTGCGGATAGAGCGCGTAGCTCTGGAACACCATCGCGATGTCCCGCTGCGCCGGCGCGAGGTCGTTGACGATCTTCCCGTCGATCAGCAGCCGCCCGTCGCTGATCGACTCGAGCCCGGCGATCATCCGCAGCGTCGTGCTCTTTCCGCACCCCGACGGTCCGACCAGCACCACCAGCTCGCCGTCGCCGACCTCGAGGTCCACCGAGTGCACGGCGACCGCGCCCCCCTCGTATACTTTACGCACTCCCTCGAGCGTCAGGCGCGCCATGCTGCCTCCCGGCGCCGAGCACCCGAACGGCCACGATGAACGACTCGTATCGCTTTCCCGATGGATTCCTCTGGGGCGCGGCGACCTCCGCGTACCAGATCGAAGGCTCGCCGCTCGCCGACGGCGCGGGGCCGAGCATCTGGGAGCGCTTCGCCCACACGCCGACGATGATGCACAACGGCGACACCGGCGACGTCGCCTGCGATCACTACCACCGGTGGCGGGACGACGTCGCCATCATGGCCGAGCTCGGGCTGACCAGCTACCGCTTCTCCGTCGCCTGGGCCCGCGTCCTGCCTAACGGTCGCGGGAAGGTGAACCGGCGCGGGCTCGCCTTCTACGAGCGGCTCGTCGACACGCTGCTGGCGAGGAACATCACGCCACTGGTCACGCTCTATCACTGGGATCTCCCGGCCGCGCTCGACGACATGGGTGGGTGGCTCAATCGCGACGTCGCCGACTGGTTCGCCGACTACGCGACGGTGATGTACAAGGCACTCGGCGATCGCGTGCCGATGTGGGCGACGCTCAACGAGCCGTGGGTCGTCGCGCACGGGGGCTACCTCGAGGGCACGCTCGCCCCCGGACATCGCAGCCTCTACGAGCCGCCGATCGTCGCCCACAACCTGATGCGCGCCCACGGCGCGGCGGTGCTCGCCTATCGCGCGGCCGCCAAGCAGCAGATCGGTCTCGTCGTCAACCTCGAGCCGAAGTATCCCGCGTCCGGGTCCGACGCCGACCGTCAGGCAGTCGCGCGCGCCGACGCCTACATGAACCGGCAGTACCTCGATCCGGCGCTCCTCGGCAGCTACCCGCCCGAGATGCGCGAGATTTATGGCGATGCGTGGCCCGACTTCCCCGCCGCCGACTTCGCGCTCATCAAGCAGCCGATCGACTTCCTCGGCGTCAACTACTACACGCGCAGCGTCACCGAATACGACCCCGACAAGTGGCCGCTCCGCGCCCGCGCCGTCAGGCAGCCTGGCGCGACCTACACCGAAACGGGGTGGGAAGTCTATCCCGATGGACTGTCCGACACCCTCGACTGGGTGACGAAGCGCTACGGCCGCATCCCGCTCTACGTCACCGAGAACGGCGCCGCCTTCTTCGATCCGCCGACGACAATCGACGGCGTGATCGACGATCCGAACCGCGTCCACTATTTCCGCGAGCACATTCGCGCCGTCCATCGCGCGATGACCAACGGCGCCGACATGCGCGGCTACTTCGCCTGGAGTCTCCTCGACAACCTCGAGTGGAGCCTCGGCTTCGCCAAGCGCTTCGGGATCGTGCACGTCGACTTCGCGACGTTGCAGCGCACGATCAAGAAGAGCGGTCGCTATTACGCTAAGGTCATCGCGACGAACGGCGGGTCGCTCGGGTGAGTTGGTCAGCGCCGCGTCACGCTCCGCGGCAGGGGCTCGGGGTTTGCTCCCCCGACTGACGTCGGATGGTCGCTGCACCCCGACCCCTGCCGCTTCGCTGCCTCCGCTGCGCATCAGTGGCCGAAGGCGATCGTCGCCGGGAGGGAGTGAATCACGATCGAGCGGCCGTTAGTCGAGACAGGTTTGCCGTTCACGCTCGCGGTCAGTATCGGCGTGTCATAGGGCGAATGCACTTCGATTCCCGCCGCCGGCACTCGCATCGTTCCGCCGATCTTCACACTTACCCGCCGCCCGCCGCCGAACATCGTCAGGTCGAGGGTGCCTGACGACGTGTGCAGCCCGGAGACACGCACTCCCGGCGAGAGGTTCGCCCACAGCTCGGGGATCCCGGCCCCGATCACCAGCGCGCCGTCGTCGCGCTCGTAGGCGATCATGTCCACCACCGAGCGGATGAAGTCCGACGCGACCCAGGTGTGCGGCATGTCGCCGATGAACCCGGGATGCCGCGGGTCGCGATAGACCACTTCGCCCCACTGGTGCCACGCCGTGGGACGGCGATCGTTCATCAGCATCGAGGCGACCGCCAGCGCGCGCTGCTTCTGGCCGAGCCGCACCAGCGCGCCGACGTTGCGCCACTCGTACGGGGTGTAGTCGTTCCCCTTCGCGCTGTCGCGCCGGGCGACGATCTGGCTCCAGTAGCGCGCCCACGTCGCATCCACCGCCGCCCGCGGAAGGCGCGACAGCTCCCCCGCCGGCGCGAGCGCGATCGTCGTCGAGGTCGCATCGAAGTCGCCGAGGTCGGCCGAGCCGGGGATGAAGTCGATTTGGTGCGTGCGCATCGACAGCGCGATCGTCTCGAGGATGCTCGCCCGCAGCGAGTCGGCCAGCGCGGCGAAGTGCGCACCCTGCGCCGTGTGGCCTAACGCGACGCCGAGTACGGCCGCGTCCTTGAGCCCGGCCAGCGCCCAGAAGTCGTCCCAGTACGAGTGCATCGGCTTCGCCGAATAGCCCTCGTGGCTGATCGACGGCGGAAGGATGCCGCGGAACATCCGCGCGCTCCCGGCATCGAACGCCGGCGTCATGTCCTGCCGGCGCAGCGTGTCGATGTACGCCGCCGCCGCCGCGACCTTGGGCCACATCTGCCGCGCGAACGAGCTGTCGCCGGTGAACTGGAAATACTGCGTGACGAGGTGGGCGAACTCGCCGTGGCTGTCGTGCTCCGGCACCGGATCGGCGCCGCGGCTGTCGACGCAGCACGGGACCTTCCCATTGGGAAACTGGTAGTTCGAGTACCAGTCGATGTACTGCCGCACCTCGGGCGCGTGGCCGAGCTCGAGGAGCGCGGTCGAGATCATCGTCCCGTCGCGGATCCACGAGCGCGCGTACGAGCGTGCACCGGGGCGGATCGCCGCCCCATCGCGATCGACGAGGATGTGCGCGAGCGCGGTCCGCACCGTCGCGGCATATTCGCCGCCCTCGCCGCCAAGGTCGATGCGCGTCCGGTCGAGGCTCGCCCGCCAGGCGGCTGCGGTCCTCGCCAGCGCCGCCTCGCCCGCGCGGGAAGCTGCGGCCGGACTCCCCAGCGGCGCCACCGCCGGCGAGCGCGCGTCGAGCGGCACCGCGATCCAGACGTCCCGCACACCGTTAGGTGCGACCGCGAGCGGGAATGACAGCGCCCCTGACGCCCGGCCACCGGCGTCGCGCGCCGAGCTTGCCGCCGGCAGCGAGTCGCGCCGCAGCCAGTCGATCGTCCCGCCCGCGTCGAAGGTCGTCGCGCCGAAGGCGGCGGCGCGGGTCAGCGGCATCACGCGCTTCCCGTTCACGACCACCACGCCGTTCGGCGCCGCGCGAATGCTGTCGATCGGCGCCACTCCGCCCTGCACTGTCAGGAACTGCCATGACGGATTGACCTGGTACGGGCGCACCCCGAGGAAGAGCGTGACCGTCCGCGCAACGGAGTCTCGATTGGTGACGCGATAGCGCGCCCAGGCCACAGTGGTCCGGGGCGCGCCGTCGACGAACGCCGTGACGTCGAGCGCGACGTGCGGATGCTCGCGATGGACCGACGGAATCGGCAGGTCGCCCTCGGCGAGCGACTGCGTAGTCTTCGCATCCGCCCACGTCAGCAGCTGCCGGCCGTCGTGCACGAACGGCTCGATCGAGAAGCCGCCGGCGAACGGCTCGAGCGAGCCGTCCTCGCTCAGCAGCGGCCGCGCCCGATCGCCGCTCACGCCGATGATCGTCCAGTACGACTGCTCGCGCGACAGGTAGCGCGGATAGCTCCCCCTCGGCGCGGTCGCTGCCACCGCCTCGGCGAACGCGTTAGGCGTGGCGGTCCACGCCAGCGGCTGGACGGCCACCTCGCGCAGCGCGACGCCGTTAGGGTTGGCCGCACGGAGGATGCGCAGCCGCAGCCGGCGCGCGTCGTGGTCCGGAAGGGGGATGAAGTCGTCGCCGCCGTTGCTCGCGCGAACGCGATAGCCGGTCGCCCATGCGCTGTCGTCGCCCTGCAGCTCCACGTCGTAGTCGGCCGCCTGGCGCCCGGGCTCCCAGCGGACGATGATCCCGCCGAGCTCGCGCATCGCGCCGAAGTCGAGCGTCACCGATTGCGCGGGGCGCGACGGCCACCAGCTGGTCAGCGTGTCGTTGTCCACGACCGCGCCAGCGTTGCCGATCGCCGGGTCAGTGGTGACGACAGGCTTCGCGAACCCCGCAGTCGCGATCCTTGGCGTCAACGTCAGCTCATCGAGCCACACCGATCCGCGCCCGCCCTTTCCGGCGGTGATCGCGATCTCGAGCGCGGCGAAGCGCTTCAGCTCCCCGCCCCCCGACGGTCCCCACGCGAAGGAGACGTGCCGCTTCCGTATCGTCACTGTCTGCCAGTCGCGGCTGAAGGTGAAGTCGCGGCGATTCACCCACCACACGTTCTCGCCGGTCGAGTCGACCATCTTGAACTCGATGTTGTTCGGCGGGACGGTGCCGCGGACGCGGAAGCTGATCGTGTAATCGTCAGGCAGCGTCGTCGGCAGCGCGCGATGAACGACCGCGTACCCCGCGCCGCCATGGAAGTCGACGTCGATGCGCATCGCGCGCCCGGCCACTCCCTGATCCGGATGGATGCTCGCCGAGACGCCGTCGGACGGGTGCGCGCTCCACGGCGTGAGATCCTCGAACGAATCGAGGACCCGCGTCTGTGCCCGCGCCGTCGTCGTCATGCACAGGACCAGCGCGATCGCGACGGTCCTCACTTCACGCTCCCGGCGGTGATGCCGCGGATGTAGTAGCGCTGGAGGAAGAGGAAGAC
>Ga0070658_10005045_pt1 | contig 10748 bp, 9 predicted proteins | sample KBSC13metaG_FD_64664 | JGI IMG/M metagenome (GOLD analysis project Ga0070658, IMG submission 64664) | Corn rhizosphere microbial communities from Kellogg Biological Station, Michigan, USA - KBS C1-3 metaG | ecosystem: Host-associated > Plants > Roots > Rhizosphere > Soil ... | reverse complement strand
GGATATGAACATCGGCTTTCGACACATTCTGCCGATCTATCCTGCCGGATACGTGCTCGCGGGCGCGCTCAGCTATTTCTGGCTTAGCGGTGGCCGGGCGCGAAAAATCGCACTTGTGTCCCTCTTCGCGGGCGCCGCGGCGGGGCCGATCTCGGTCTTTCCGCATTTTCTCGCTTCGTTCAACCCGCTCGCCGGTGGGGCAAAGCAAGGCTACAAGCATCTCGTCGATAGTTCGCTGGATTGGGGAATGGATTTGCCGGGCTTCGCGGACTGGTTGAAACGAAACAACCCGGGAGATCGCGACCCGGTGTTTTTCGCCTACTTCGGTGTGAGTAGTCCGGACTTTTACCGCATCAAAAGCTTCCGCCTCCCGGGACGACCGGAATGGAGGCAGGGAAAATCGTTCCCGCTGGGTCCCGGCATTTATGCGATCAGTGCCACCCTGCTACAGGGTATCGGAACGCGCGCCCCCGGTCCGTGGAATCAGGTGTACGAACGCGCATGGTGGCGAAGTCTCGCGGCGATCGATCGCTACGACCGAACGCTGACCGATCCCGCAGCGCATGCGAAGCTGCTCGCTGAAATTCCCCAACGGGTGTGGGACGAAGAGTACACGCGGTTCGATCAATTGCGGTTCGCGCGGTTGTGCGCGTGGCTGCGACACCATCGGCCTCCGGACGACAACGTCGGGTACTCGATTCTGATTTGGCGCCTGTCGAAAGACGAAATCTTCGATGTCGGTCTGGGACCGCCGGCCGAACTGGAGCCGACGCCGGTTCATCCCTGACGGTCCGAAGGAATCGCTCGGGAAACGCCTTCCAGGGCCGGAACGTTTCTGGCAGCGTGCGCGGCAAATGAGTGCCGATGGCATGACCCACGCTCCTCGCGGCCAGCCGCAGCCGGTCGTGTCGCCGGGGCAGTTTAAATTCGCGGCCGCTTACCTGGAGCACGGTCACATTTACGGGCAGTGCAACGGACTCCGTGAAGCCGGCGCGGAATTAAAATGGGTCTACGATCCGGTCCCCGAACGCGGCGCGGCATTTTGCGCCCAATACCCTGGCGTTCGGGTCGCGCGCTCGCTCGAGGAAATTTTGGAGGACGCGGACGTGCGACTTGTCGCGGCGGCGGCCATTCCCAACGAACGGGGCCCGCTCGGTTGTCGCGTCATGCGCGCCGGCAAGGATTACTTCACCGACAAAACGCCCTTTACCACTCTTGAGCAGCTCGCGGAGGCGCGACGCGTCGCGGCGGAGACCGGCCGCAAATACATGGTGTATTACAGCGAACGGCTCCACGTGGAGAGCGCGGTTGTAGCGGGCGATTTGGTCAGGGAAGGCGCGATCGGTCGCGTCATCCAGGTGATGTGCATCGCGCCGCATCGATTGAGCAAAGCCTCGCGTCCGGCGTGGTTCTTCGAGCGCCGTCGCACCGGGGGGATCCTTTGCGATATCGGTAGCCACCAGATCGAACAGTTTCTGTTTTACACCGGTTCCCAGGATGCGCGTGTCCTGGCGTCAGCCGTGGCGAACTACGCGAATCCGGATCAGCCGGAGTTCGAGGACTTCGGGGAGGCGTCGCTGGTGGGCGAGGGTGGTGCGAGCGGGTACCTGCGCGTCGACTGGTTCACGCCCGATGGACTTAACACCTGGGGTGACGGACGTACGCTCCTGCTCGGGACCGAGGGTTACATCGAACTTCGTAAGTACACCGACGTCGCGCGCGAGCCGCGCGGCGATCACGTGTTCGTCGTCGACGGGAAAGGCGAGCGATACTTCAACGCGACCGGCACCGTGGGTTTCCCATTTTTCGGCCAGCTGATTCTCGACTGTCTCGCGCGCACCGAAAACGCGATGACGCAGGAGCACGCCTTCAAGGCCGCCGAGCTTTGCCTGCAGGCGCAGGCCGCGGCGCGCAGGCTCGCGTGATCGCTTCTTGCTGCGGCGAAGTACGCGCGACGCGGTCTTGCGCCTACGGCGACTCTTCCGCCGGCGCCTGGCCGGCGAAATGGAGGTGCTCGAGGATTTCGCCGCGGAGCTTCAGAAAGTCCGGGTGATTTCGTTGCCGCGGGCGCTCGAGCGTCACGGGGATAATCTCGTCGATGCGGCCGGGTCGGGCGGTCATGACGACGATGCGATCGCTCATGTAGATCGCTTCGTCGATGTCATGCGTGACGAGGATCGTCGTCATCCCGCGGAGCGTCCACAGCCGCAGCACCTCATCCTGCATGCGCATGCGCGTGAACGCGTCGAGCGCGCCCAAGGGCTCGTCCATCAGGAGCACGGTCGGGTGGTTGATCAGCGCGCGGGCCAGCGCCACACGCTGCGCCATGCCGCCGGAGAGCTGGTGCGGATACGCATCGCCGAAGCCGTCGAGCCCCACGAGCTGCATGAATTCCGCCACTTCGTGTCGCTTCTCGTGCAGTACGCCGCGCGCAACTAAGCCGGCCTGAATATTACGTTTGACCGTAAGCCAGGGGAAGAGGTTCGGATCCTGAAAGACCAACCCGCGTTCCGCGCTCGGCCCCGTGATCGGTACATTGCCGATGAGCAGTTCGCCGGTGTCCGGCCGGTCCAAGCCGGCCACGAGCCGCAGGAGGGTGGATTTCCCGCAACCGCTCGGCCCGAGGAGCGAAACAAATTCGCCGGCTTCAACGTTGAGCGAGACCCGAGACAGCGCGCGCGTGCTGGTGGCCGTGTTTTCCGCCGCGACGAAAGTCTTTGTTACCTCGCGAATGCGGAGCGAGGAGGCTTCGTGCGCCGTCGTTGGCTCGTCGAGGATCACCATTTGATCACGCCTTTTTGCCACCCTAGCACCCGATCGCGGACTTTGAAGAGGATGGTCATGATCGTGGAAAAGAATCCGGCCATGATGAGCAACGCGGCGTACACTTTGCCATACTCAGCCCAGCCCTGCGCCCAACCCAGATACCAGCCGAGCCCGGATTTCACTCCGACCGTCTCGGCGACGACCAGGGTGAGAAACGAAGTTCCCAATCCCATGAAAAGCCCGATGAAAATACTCGGGAGCGCCGCGGGAATCGCGACGCGAAAAATCAAATACGCGCGCCCAGCGCCGAGCGTCCGAGCGACATCGAGGTAAGACGCACGTGTATTGGCGATGCCCGAGATCGTCAGCATCGTCACGGGAAACCACACCGAAAGTGCGATCAACCCGATGCCGGAAACCAGTTGCGACGGCGACAGTACCATTGCCAAGGGAATCCAGGCGGTCGCCGGAATCGGCCCGAGTAACTTCAAGATCGGCATGCCCCAGTAACGCGCGGGCGCGAACCACCCGATGCAAACGCCGGTGACCAGCGCGATCACGACGCCCGTCGTATATCCGCCGAACAGTAGCAGGAGCGAATGCCACGTGCTGTCGAAGAGCAGTTCACGATCCTCGACCAAACTTTGCAGCACGCTCGCCGGGCTGGGGAAGTAGGGGAGCGGCAACCAACGAAAGCCAGACGTGATCGACGTCCACACTGTGAGGGTGACGATCGCCGCCGCGACGATCGGCCACATGCCGACCATCCAGCGGCGCAGGCCCGCCCACCAGCGTTGAAGGAGGGAGAGCGCGAACGACGCGGCCAGCGCTCCCCACAACAACGAACCGTACACATGGTTCGCCGCCGCGGATTCGTTCCGCGCAACCATCCGCTGAACGACCATCGCCGCGGCGACCGCGAGCGGCACCGTGACGAGCGTCCGGATGAGCAAACCGGGCGCGGCGGGCGCCGCGACCGGTGTGACAATCCTATTGGGTTCGTGGACGAGTTGCGTCAATTGGCAGCAACGTCGCAGCAGGACTTTTCACATTCCGCATCGTGAACGGCCGCCTCGACGCGAACCAATGAATCGTGATTCGCCGGCAACTGGCCGCCGGCGACCTTCTCGGCGTGAATCGAATTCAACCACTCATCTGAAACGCCATCGAGGTGAGCAAAGGCGCGGCGCGAAAGCTCGTCGATGTCGGTCGACGGATTGAGCATCTTCACCTTTTTCATCGCAGCGGCCGCGAGTTTGACCGCGTTTTCGCCTCCGGCGATGCTCGGCTCGTAGCGCAGATGCGAAATGGCCACGGCGTTAATCTCCGGTTTCGAAGCGAGGTATTTCTTCTCGACCGCGAGCGTGGCGGCCAGTTGTGGATTCGCTTCGACCCACTTGGCGGCTTTCAAAATCGCGCGCGTGGCAGCGGCCGCGGCTTTCGGGTTGTTCGCGACGAATTTGCCGTTCGCGATGACGGCGCAGCAGTACTCGTCCGCGAAGGGTGCGTCGGTCGCTTGATCGGCGACGTTACGTACGTTGCCCGTCGAAGTCAGAATCGTGCCGATCGGCTCCGAGTCGGCGATCGCGTCGACCTGGCCTTTTTGTAGGGCCAAGCCAAGTTCGCCGACCGGATAAACCTGCCACGTCACATCCTTGGCTGGATCGAGCCCGTGCACGGCGAGGGCGCGACTGGCGAAAATGAACGGCGGCGTGCCCATGCCTTGGACGCCGATGCGTTTGCCCTTCAAATCTTCAACCGTCTTGATGCTGCTGCCGGTGGCGGTCTGTACCCGCAGACAACCCTTGTGCACCCCGGCGAGAATCTTCACGTCCATACCCTGTTCGATCGGCTTCAGGAACATCATCACGAGGTGATGGGTGATATCGATTCCGCCGAGGCCCAGGTTGTCCTTGTAAGCGGTCCAATCGCACTTCACCAGCGACACGTCGATGTTCTCTTCTTTGAAGAACCCTTTTTCGACCGCCATAAAGAGCGGCGCTTCGCAGGTCAGCCCGATGTAGCCGACTTTGACCTTCATCGGAGCCGCTGCCGCCGGCGCACTGTCCGCCGCGGGCGAAGATCCAGCCGAAAGGAAGAGCGACGCGGCCAAAGCTGCCGCTAGGGTGAGTTTGTTCATGGGTAAACAGGACTGAGGCTGACCGGCACGGCGGACTTATGCCGCGTAGTTGTGGAAGTTATGGAGAACGCGCGCAACGCAGACGCGCCAAGGCAGCCGAGACAAACTGTATGGGGCGAGTCGCTGACAATCGGGGGTAAACGGCTGAGGCCCCTTTGGCTGGAGATCCAACGTCGGCCGTTTCGGTCGGTTGAGCGCGGCGGACGCGCGACCGCCCCCGAAATGTCCTTTTTGCGGCGCGCAGCGGCAAACGCCGCGGAAGCAGCGCATTGTGAGTAAGTTTTTACGTGCCGGATCGCGTCTATTCTTGACCTTTGGGGGATAAAATGGGTTGAAATGGGGCACTTTGGGGCACCTAGCGGCCCTTGGGCATGTCTTCTTCGGGCAAAGCATTCTATACCGGGCTTTTCCGGCACACGTTGGACGACAAGGGTCGGATCACGATCCCGTCGGCGTGGCGGGCTGCGCACGCCGAGGACGATGCGTTTCTGGCCACGCCCCATCCGGACGGGTACATCGCGGTGCTTCCGCCGGCTGAGGTTGAGAAACTTCACGACAAGTTTTCGGCGATGAAGCTCAGCGATGCGGCGGCTCAAGCGTTCGCTGCCCGCTTCTTTTCTCAGACGCAGAGCTTCTCCTTCGACAAGGCGGGTCGCATCGGTCTGACGCCCGACCTCCTGAAGCACGCCGGTCTCGGCAAGGACGTCGTGCTCGTCGGCTCGCTCACGAAATTTAACCTCTATAGCCCGGCGCGTTGGCACCAGGAAGAAGCGCGTACCGCGGGCGAAAACTTCGGCGACCTCATGCGTCGCCTCGACATTTGATGATGCGCCGCAACGCCAAATTGAAAGTCGCGGTCAACCGGATCCCGTTGCGCAAATCCGTCACGAGCGGATCGGCGGCGTCGCGTCGCGGCTTCCCGGCGTGGATCGATGCGGGCGAGGCGACGGTTGCGTTCACGGCCACGCGCGCGGCGACTCCGCGCGTGCGCGATGGCTTGGTGCTGCGTCGCGTCGGCAAGCGCGCCGCGGCGGAGAGGAGAGTGCCGAATGGCGGCTCTCGATGAGATTCCTGAGGTCATGACCCCGGGCCACGAACCGGTACTGTTGCGCGAGGTGCTGGAGTTTCTCGCGCCGCAACCGGGGCGCCGGTACCTCGATTGCACGTTCGGCGGTGGCGGTCACACGCGCGCCATCTTGGAGGCCGCCCCGCAGCTAAACGTCGTTGCGCTCGACCGCGATCCGGCGGCCGCCGACCGCGCCGCCGCACTGCGCGCCGAATTTACGGACCGGTTTGAACTGGTCGACGCCGACTTCGGCCAGCTGGGCCGGCTGTCGCTGGGAAATTTTGACGGTGTGTTGTTCGACCTCGGCGTCTCGTCCTTCCAATTGGACGAGACGGCCCGTGGGTTCTCTTTCCGGCATGATGCCGACGCGGATATGCGCATGGATCCGCGGGCGGGCGTGCCGGCGAGTCGCTGGTTGGAGACGGCGACCGAAGACATGTTAGTACGAGCGGTTCGCGATTATGGCGAGGAGACGCACTGGAGGCGAGTCGTCCGCGCGATTCAAGCTGCCCGGGGAACCGGTGCACTCGCGCGGACGAGCTCGCTTGCGTCGCTGATCGCCGAGGCGATTCCGCTGCGCGACCGGCGTACGTCGAAGATCCATCCCGCCACGCGCGCCTTTCAAGGCATTCGCATCGCGGTGAACGACGAGCTCGGCGCGATCGAGCGCGCTCTGCCCGCTGCGTTCGACCGGCTGAATGCCGGCGGCGTGCTCTGTGCGATCAGTTTTCATTCCCTCGAGGACCGGTTGGTGAAGCAGTACTTCCGCCGGGTCTGTGGCCAACCCGAGAGCGCGAGCGACCACCGCACGCAAGATGAGCGTGTGAAGCTGGCGGATTCGCTGACGCGCAAGCCGGTCGAGGCAGGAGCAGAGGAGACGGGGCGCAATCCCCGCAGCCGCTCCGCGAAGCTTAGAGCGATTCGGAAACTCTGATTCCGCAACCGCCCGTCCTGTCCGCTTCAACTTCTTACCCCAGGCCCATGAAAATCGGCTCCGTCCATGGATTCGTGAATCACGTTCTTGTCGCCGTTCTGCTGACAATCGGCTTTGGCGGCTCCGTGGGCCTCGGGACCGTCTGGCTGCGTCACCAAATTTCCGTCGTCGCCGACAACAACCGTGACCTCGAACAGCGCCGGCATGACATCGAGCGCCGCATCGACGACGTCACCGCCCAAGTGGAATCGGCCCTGAGCCCGGACACGCTTCGGTCTCTGAACCAATCGATGCAACTCGGGCTGATCGAACTCAGCCAGAGCCAGATCAATCCGGTTTCCGTCGATCCGATCTCCGGCCTCGTGGCCCGCGCCAACCGCCGGGTTTTCCAGCGGGAAGGGGCCGCGAGCGGAATGTCGATTCAGCTCAACCTCGCGCCGCCTGAAACCACGGCCAGCGCCGCTCCGGCCACCAACGCTCACCGCTCCGCCTCCGCCGGGCTTCTCGGCGGCCTCGGAGCCCAGCTCGCTACCAATCCCTGATGTCGCGCGGCTTCGCGTCCAACTATCGCGTCGTTCTCCTCGCAACCGGCTTATTCGCCTGTTTCGCGGGGCTTGGCGTGCGGTTGGTGCGGCTGCATGTGATCGATCGGGACGATCTGCTCCGCAACATCGTCAAGGCGCGGCGGCAAACGGTGCGCGAAACGGCGCGCCGCGGTGACATTCTCGACACCACGGGCCGGGTCCGGTTGGCGACGAGCCGGCCGATGATCGTCGTGGCCGTGGATCCGATGCTCGTCCGTCCGGAAGACGAGGCGAAATTGCCCGAACTGGCGCGGTTGCTCGAAGTACCGCTCGCCGAGGTGCAGCGGAAATTCACGACCAAATACCGCATGCTGCCCGCGGGGGCGGCCAACTCGGTTGACGGCAAACAAGCCGCGGCGAGTGGCGCCGCACCGGCCATGCTCAAATTGGATTTACGCACCACGCCACCGGCGAAAGTCGATGCTGATGCGGCGACCGATGCGAACGTCGACCCGGAGTTTGCGCGGGCCATGGCGACGGCGAACGATACGCCGCCGACCGATGTGGCGGTGACGAAAACCGCCGCGGACGACGACGATGACGAAACCGATGCGCCAGATAAAATTGGCCGGCGTCCGATCCGCTGGGCGAAGCTAAGTGATCGCGTTTCCGAGTCGTGCTTTGCCGAAATCGAGAAGTTGGGCATTCGCGCCTTGTGCGCACCTGAGCGCCGTTACACGCGCGTCTACCCGCACGATCAACTGGCCGCTCATCTCGTTGGCTTTGCGGACCGCGATCAACACGGCGTCGCCGGCATCGAGTCCTTCGCCGATTTCTATCTGCGCGGCCAGGACGGCTGGCGCGAAAGCGAGAAAGACGGCCGCCGTCGCGAACTGGCGCAGTTTCAGACGCGCGAGATCCCTCGCGCCGACGGCTACTCGGTCGTTCTTTCGATCGACGCGATGGTGCAGGACATCATCGAGCGCGAACTGCAGAAGGTCGCCGACACTTACCAGCCGTTGAAGGCGACCATCATCGTCAGCAACCCGCGCACCGGCTTCCTTCTCGGCCTCGCCAACTATCCGACCTACAACCCGAATGAGTTTAACCGGCTGACGAAGGACCAAATGTCGCGGCTCAGGAATGTCGCGGTCAGTGACTTCTACGAACCGGGTTCGGTGTTCAAAATCGTCGCGGCGGCCGGCGCGCTCGAGGAGGGCCTGGTCAGCGAAAGCTCGGCGTTCAACTGCGGCATCGACCGGATCACGTACAAGGGGCGCGAACTTCATTTGCCCGGTGAAGATCACAAGTTCGGCATGCTGACGGTCGCCGAAATCATCGCGCATTCGAGCAACCGCGGCGCAGCCCAGTTGGCGATGGAACTCGGCGACGACCGGTTCGAGCGTTACGCGCGCGCGTTCGGGTTTGGATCGAAGCTCGGGTTTCCCGTCGGCGGCGAGTCGCCGGGCATGTTCAAGCACCACGACAAATGGTATCCGATCGATATCACGCGCATTCCCATGGGGCAGTCGATCGGCGCGACGCCGATCCAAATGCACCAGGCGATGAGCACGATCGCCAACGGCGGCTTGTTGCTGCGGCCGCAAATCGTGCGCCAGATCCGCGATGCTTCGGACTCAGTCGTTTATCAGTATGGCCCGGTAGAAATCGACCGCGTGGTCTCGACGCAAACGGCGCAACGCGTCGCGCATCTCCTCCAGGCCGTAGCGTCTTCGCAGGGCACCGCGCCGGAAGCGGCGATCAAGATCAACGGCGTCGACTACGAAGTCGCCGGGAAAACGGGCACCGCCCAAAAGTACATGCCCGAAGTGCAAGCGAGCGGCCGGGTTAAGATCGTGCCGTCGCGCAAACACCACGTCGTTTCGTTCGTCGGATTCTTCCCGGCGAGCCGGCCACAGGTTGCCATTTCGGTCGTTGTCGACGATGCTGACGCGCACTGCCTGGGAGGCGTGGCGTACGGGTCGAAGGTCGCGGCGCCGGTGTTCAAGAGCATCGGCGAGAAGCTCATTCCGATTCTTTCCATTACACCACCCAACCAGCCCGCGCGCGCCGATTTCGTCGCCGCGACCGAAGGAGGCCGCCGGTGATCGGCTATCTCACGTTCAGTCCCTCTCTCATCCACGCGTTTCAACCGCGCCCAGCTCGACGCACGCGCCGCGAGGCGCTGGCCGCCAGCCGGGTTTTCAAAATGGCTCCCAAATTATCCGACTACTTCCGCGACGAGGAGATCGTTGCCGTCAAGGGTTCGCTCGACCGGCCCATTTCGGGGCTCGCGATCGACAGCCGGCGTGTCGTCCCCGGGATGCTCTTCTTCGCGCTGCCCGGCCGCCGCGCCGATGGCGTCAGCTTCATCGACGAGGCGGTCAGCCGAGGCGCCGTCGCCGTGGTTAGCCAAACCATGCCGGTGCATCCGCCGGGCAAGGCCACTATCATTCAGGTCGCCGATGCGCGTGCGACGCTGGCGACGGTGTCGCAACGCTTCTTCAAGTTTCCCGATCGCGACATGAGCGTCGTCGGCGTCACGGGCACGAACGGCAAGACGACGGTCACGCACCTGCTGAAGCATTTCCTGAACGGCGATCAACGCGTCGGCTTGCTGGGCACGATCAGTTACGACCTCGGCGCGCGGACGGTGCCGTCGTTTCGCACGACGCCTGAAGCGCTCGACGTTTTCGGCATGCTCGGCCAAATGCGCGACGCCGGGTGCCGGCAAGCGGTGATGGAGGTCAGCTCGCACGGCATCGATCAGCATCGCGTGCGCGGGCTGCAATTCGGCGCTGCGGTATTCACGAATCTCACGCGCGACCACCTCGACTACCACAAGACGTTCGACGCCTATTTCGAGGTTAAGACCCGGCTCTTCAACGGCGCGACTGGATCGGTCCCGAAGGTCTCGGTGATCAACCTCGACGACGCTTACGGCGAGAAACTTGCCGAAAAGGTCGCCCGCGAAGTGAAGGAGACGAAGGTGGTGACCTTCGGCGAAAATCCCGCCGCGCAAGTCCGCGCGGAGAGCGTCCAGCTCAACTTCAAGAACACGACCTTCCGGCTCGTCTGGCCCGGCGGGGCGATGGACATCGATTCGCCGCTCATCGGACGTTACAACGTCAGCAACCTGCTCGCCGCCATCGCCACGGCGTGGGGTCTGGGCCGTGACCCCGTGGTATTCCTGGCGCGGCTGCGCGCGTTCAAGGGCGTCCCCGGTCGCATGGAACGCATCGACGAGGGCCAGTCGTTCAATGTCCTGGTTGACTACGCCCACACCGACGACGCGCTGCGCAACGCGCTCGGCATGCT
>Ga0070658_10005043_pt1 | contig 10750 bp, 11 predicted proteins | sample KBSC13metaG_FD_64664 | JGI IMG/M metagenome (GOLD analysis project Ga0070658, IMG submission 64664) | Corn rhizosphere microbial communities from Kellogg Biological Station, Michigan, USA - KBS C1-3 metaG | ecosystem: Host-associated > Plants > Roots > Rhizosphere > Soil ... | reverse complement strand
TCTCTGCGTTTCCATTTCATCCCCGGTTTTAGGGTTCGAGCGCAGTGCGCGGGAAGCGTGTGCCCAGCACACCTTACCGACTGCTAAGGCCGCGGGCGGGACAGCAAATGGACACGGATGGCCCCTTGTCCTCGCTCGGGGATCGACCCGATATCCGCGAGCACACGAGCGCGCGATGCGATGGAATGGCACAAGGCTAAGTGGCCCTGGCTGCCTTTGTACCACACCCACGATTTATGAAAACTAGACCTGAAGCAAAGTCCGGTGTCCTGACCACTCGTCTCCACGGCATCCTCGATTATCTTGCCGGGACACTCTTGCTGATCTCCACCTGGATTCTCCCCTATCCGGACGACGTGATGCGCAATCTCGCGCTCATCCTCGGAGGAGGCATCGTCCTCTACAGTTTGGTCACCGACTACCCCCTCTCCCTCCTTCGCTTCATCCCCTTCCCGTTCCACCGCGCCGCGGATTTGCTGGTCGGCGTCCTCCTCCTCTTCGCCCCGATCCATTTCGCCGTGCATGGGGCGCCGGCGGTGCTCTTTGTCGCCTGTGGGTTGATCCTCCTGTCCGTGAGCTTCTTCACGCGGGCCCAGGAACGCCCGCGCGTTTCCGACAACTAGCAGTCTGTTGAAAAACCCCTTCAAAGCGAGTCATTCTGAGCGGAGCGCCGGTGGTTCCGTGGGCGGCGCGCAGTCGGAGAACCCCGTGGCCTACCAGAGACTGTACCGAAGGATTTGCCCTTTTTCTCCGTTACGCCGCCAAACGCGCCAAACGCGCTAGAGCCTACGCCGCCTTCTTCTTTCCCGAGGAGGGCTTGCGCCCGGGAGCGTCCGCTTTCTTCGCTGACACCTTGCTCTTCGACTGCTGCAGACTCTCCTGCAGCACCGAGACGAGATCGATCACATTGGTCGCCTTCTTTTTCTTGGCCGGTGCGGCCGCCGTCTTTTCCGGGTGCTCGATCTTCTCCTCGATGAGCTTTTCCAGCGCGTCGTGATAATCGTCGTTGTATTTCTCCGGTTCCCATTCCTCCGTCATGCTTTCGATGAGCTGCCCGGCCATGTCCATTTCCGCTTTGCTGACGGTCTTTTCCGCTGGCTCCTTGAATTCGCCGGCGTCGATCAACTCCTTCGGAAAGTGCATCAGTTCGAGCATCAGCCCTTTCTCCTGCGGCTTCACGGCCGCCAGATGTTGCTTGGAACGGATCACCACCTTGGCGATGGCGATCTTGCCGCTGTTGACCAAGGCGTCGCGCAGCAGGACGTAGGCTTTGTCGCCACCTTTGGATACTTCGAGAAAGTAGGGCTTGTAGAAGAGCAGCGGGTCCACCTGATCGATGCTCACGAAATTCATGATGTCCACCGTCTGCGTGGCCTCGACATCCACGCGCGCAAAGTCCTCGTCCTTCAGGATGACAAACTTGCCCTTTTCGTACTCGTACCCCTTCACGATCTCGTCCCATGGCACCTCCTTGCCGTCCGCCTCCGCCACCCGCTTGTAGTTCACCGGGCTGTGATCGCTCTTTCGGAGCTGCCGGAACTTCAGTTCCTCCCGCCGCGTCGCCGGAAAAAGCGAGACGGGGATTGTTACGAGACCGAAGGTGATGGCGCCATTCCAGAGTGCTCTCATGCGCACCAATCGCCGCTCGCACATCGGCTGGCCGCTAAATACTCTGCCCTCCACGCCCTCGAATCGACCTCACTACGTCTTTCCGGCCTTGGATCTCACCGTTTTTCGCAGCCCGCCACGCCCGCGACGCGCGTGCTTAGTTAGAAACTGCCGAATCACAGCGATGGTCTCGAGATCGACCTCGTCCTGCGTTCTGCCGCTCGCCTTGAGCTGGGTCTTCGTCACTACCAGCGAATGGTCCCCGCCCTTCACGACGTAAAGCTCATTGATCGCACTCATTTCGCCGCGCACCCGCGCCAGCACGTCCAGCGGGCACAGCGAATCCCGTGTGCCCTGCACGAAGAGGATCGGCGTCGTGAGCTCGCGTAAGACCTGATCGCGCAGTTTCGCGCAGTCGCCGCCGCCGCAGAGCGGATAGCCCAGGCAAATGACGGCCGCGACGGCATCCTCCAAGGCGACATGGCATCCCACACGCCCGCCCATGCTCTTGCCGATGAGCACTACCGCGCCCTTATGCGACCGGCGCACCCTGGCGAGCGCCGCACGATGCGCCTCGATGAGTTTCGGCAACCGGTCCGGTCGCTTCCGGCCGGCGGCCATATACCCGTAGTCGAACACGACCACCTTCCCGATCGATTTCAGCATCCTGGCCCACCGGACCATCCACGGATGCGACGACGATGCCCCCGCACCGTGAGCAAAGAGAAACACCGGCCGGCTAGTGGGAGGCATGCGAGCCGCACCTTAGCGGCATTCGCTGCTCCTGAAATCCCCAATTGATATGCGCGGACGGTCGCACCCCGATGACGGATCGCACCCGCGCAGATCGAAACGCGGCCGCGTATCAGGGATGACCTCACGCTTATGTCTCTTACCACCCAACCCTTTGCCGATTCCCCCGTTGTCGCCGCCCTCAGCCGCGACCTCCACATGAACGTTTCCGACCCGGAACGCGCCGTGTCCGCGCTGGCGGGCGCGGCTCTTGTCGCCACGGCCATTAGGCGGCACAGCCCTCTCAAGTGGCTGATCCTCCTCGCCGGCGCCGCATTCCTGCGCCGGGCTCTGACCGGCAAATGCCCCTGGTACGCCCACCGCGGCATTGATGGCCGCCACACGACAAGCCGCATCCGCAAAATGGTGGAGCCGTCCGGCAAGAAATAGCCCCACTTGCCGCGGCGCCGACTACGCCGTTGATCAAGGATTCCGACTCGCCGGCGGGGCCGCGTTGCGCCTGGTCCGACTCGCGTACTCGCGCCCGTCGGCTTTTCGAAAACGAATCGCCTTCCGTGGGCGGCCTCGTCCAATCCATGAGATTGTCACAGGCTCGCACCAAATTCCCTAAAGTGTCTGCCGAAGGAGGCTTATGATGGGTATGCGAATGGGAGTGCTTGCAACTGTTGCCTGGCAAATTCTCCCATGCGCACTCTCCCATGAGCCCTTTCACTCGACTGTCGCGCCGAATTGGCTGGCTGCCGCTTCTCATGGCAGGAGCAGTGGAGGTGTGCGGCATGGCTGTCGAGAACGGGTTGTCTTTGCATGAGCAGATCGACGCGATTCTCGCGAGGGATTGGGCGAAGGAGAAAATCACACCTGCGGCGGCCAGTCAGGATGCGGAGTTTGCGCGGCGGGTGCATCTGGATCTGACGGGGGTCATTCCCACCGGAACGGAGACGCGTGCCTTTCTCGATGACGCACGACCGGACAAGCGGGCGCGACTCATCGATCAATTGCTCGCCAGTCCCGAGTATGCGCTTCACATGGCTCGCGTGTTCGACGTGATGCTGACGGAGCGCCGCCTGCCAACGGTGAAACCTTATGACGTAGCCACGGCGATGTGGCGGGCGTATCTGGCGGAGTCGTTTGCCGCGAACAAGCCGTGGGACAAGCTGGTGCGCGAGATTCTCGACAGCGACGGCAGCGACGAACTGCAACCCGCTGCGGCGAAGTTCTACGTGGTGCGTGACGCCGAGCCCCACCAAATGACCCGCGATGTGGGCCGCTTGTTTCTCGGCATGGATCTTCAGTGCGCGCAGTGTCACGACGATCCGCGGTTCGATGACTACAAGCAGGCGGACTACTTTGGCATCTATGCCTTCGTCAGCCGGCTATCGTTGTTCCGCGATAACAAGTTGAACCGCTCCTTCGTCGGCGAGAAGGCAGTGGGCGATGTGACCTTCACCTCCGTCTTCACCACAGAGCAGGGCAGGACGGATCCGCGACTGCCCGGCGGCACGATGATCGCCGATCCGGTGCTCGCGAAAGGCGCGGAATATGTCGTCGCCCCGAGCAACACGACCCGTGGAATCCCGAACTACAGCCGGCGCAAGCAACTGGCCGAACAGATGCCGCGGGCCGAGACGCAGGGCTTCGTCCGCAATCTGGGCAACCGGCTGTGGGCGCTGCTGCTCGGCCGTGGACTCGTGCATCCGCTCGATCTGCATCACGCGAAGAATCCGCCATCGCATCCCGAGGTGTTGCAGTGCATCGAGCAATGGCTGGTGGAGAATCACTACGACATCCAAGGCTGCCTGCGTGAGATCGCCTTGAGCCGCTGCTATCAATTGTCCAGTGAACTGCCGCCGGGCTCCGAGCCGCCCGCGGAGGCCTTCGCGGTCGCTCCGCTGCGCGGACTCACTCCGGAGCAACTGCGCTGGTCTCTCCTGCAGGCCACGGGTCGCATCGAGGCGCACTTCGTGCGCGCGGATGCACAGCTCAAGAAATCGAATCCGGAGGAGTATGAGGCGAAACGGAATGACTGGCGCTGGAGGAAGGACCTCTATGAGCAACTGGAGAGGCAATCCAACTTGGTGATCACGACCTTCGCCGCCCTGCCGGGGCAGGATGACAGCAAGATCGATCCCGTCGTCGATCACGCGTTGTTCCTGCTCAACAGCCCGAAGCTGCTCGATCTCATCAAGGTGGCTCCCGGCACCGCCTTCGACCGCTGGGCGGCGATCAGCGACCCTGGGGCATTGGCGGAGGATCTTTACCTGAGCATCCACATTCGCCGGCCCACCGCGGACGAAACCTCCGACGTGACGAAGATCGTCGAGCGGGCCACGACGCCTGCGGAGCGAGCCAGCGCGCTGCAGCCGTTTGTCTGGGGGCTGCTGCTGTCGGCGGAGTTTCGCTTCAATCACTGAACGGCAAGAACCATGAACCAACCCCCACTTTCAGCGACCGAGATCGGTCTCACGCGCCGTGAGGCCATCGCCCGAGCGATTGGAATTGTCGGCGCGACCGCACTGGCACCGGTGGCGCTCTCGGCACCTGCCACGGAACCGCGGAAGCAGTTGTTGCTGCTGTTTCTCTCCGGTGGTGCGAGCCAGCTCGAAACGTGGGACCCAAAGCCGGGCGCCAGGACCGGCGGGCCGTTTCGTGCGATCCCCACCTCGCTCGACGGCGTGCGGATCGGCGAGTTGCTGCCGCACACGGCGAAGATCATGCACCGGCTGGCCGTGGTGCGGAGCGTGAACTCGACCATTGCGGATCACGAGGTCGGCCACTACGCCATCCAGGCGGGCCGCCTCGTGCCTGGATATCCGGTGCTCGGCTCGGCAGTCGCCAGGTTGTTGGAGCGTCCCGACGATGTGCTGCCCGGTTACATCACGCTGCGCCGCGATGGTCCCAAGGCCTACACCGACACCGGTGATGCCGGATTCCTCGGCGCGAAATACGAAGCCGTAAAAGTGATCAATGGCCGCCCGCCGGAGAATCTCGTCATTCCCGGAGGAATCCAGCCCGCGGTGCTGCAGGCTCGCGACGCCGCGCGTCGTGCGGCTGACGAGCGCTTCCTGCGTGGCCGCGCGCCGGGTCCGATCCACGGGTATGGCACGACCTTCGACCAGGCCAGCGCGCTCATGCAGCGTCGGGAGATTTTCGATCTCGATGCGGAATCCGCCACGGATCGTGATCGCTACGGTCGTCACGACTTCGGCCAGAACTGCCTGCTCGCGCGGCGTTTGCTCAAATCGGGAGTCTCCTGTGTTCGCGTGGTCCATCACGACTGGGACGCGCACCAGGACAACTTCTACTGGCACCAGATGCGTTGCGCCGAGTTTGACCGCACTTTTGTCACGCTGATCCAGGATCTCGAAGAAAACGGCATGCTCGAACACACCCTGGTCGTCGTCACCGGCGAGATGGGCCGCACACCGCAGATCAACAATCTCGGCGGGCGCGATCACTGGGGACGCGCCTGGTCCGTCGCCATGGCCGGTGCCGGCATCAAGCCGGGCGTGGTCTTCGGCGAGACCAACGACACCGGGACCGAAGTTAAAGCAGACCAGGTCAGCATCGGTGACTTGTTTCACACCTACCTCCGCGCGCTCGGCCTCAATCCCCACGCCAACTACCATCTCAACGGCCAGACCAATCCCATCGCCGATCCCGCGGGCAAGGCGATCACAGCCGTCCTCGCCTAGCGCCCGGCTTTTTCACTCCTGGCCTCCATGCCCGCAATGCCCATCGATCCCGCCAAGGCCCGGCTCGTCATCGAACACAAACACGATGCGCCGCTGATGAGTTGCGTCTTCGATCCGCGTGGGAGATTTCTCTTCTCAGGCGGACGCGGACCCGGTGTGATGTGCATCGAGATCGCGACCGGCGAGAAGACCACACTCACCGGACACGACAGTTGGGTGGGAGAGATGGCTCGCGCAGGCAGCGACCTCGTGCTGACCGGCGACTATCTCGGCCGTGTGATCGCCTGGGATTGCAGCGCAGAGCCGCCTCGTGAACGCTGGAACATCGACGCCCATCCCAGCACCATCCGCGCGCTGGCGGTGAGTGCCGACGGCGAGACCTTCGCCACCGGTGACCGCGATGGCATCGTGCGGATCTGGCAAACCAGTGATGGCAGGCAGCTGCATGAGTTGCCGAAAAACGTGCATCCGATCTACGGCCTGGCCTTTCACCCCGACGGCCAGCGCATCGTCTCCGCCGACCGGCAACCCCAGAAGCCGCAGATCAAAGTGTGGGACATCGCCACGGGCCGGGAGACGCTCAAGATCGAGGTCGCCGAACTCTCCGGCTATCGTCGCGTCGAAGACATCGAGTGGGGCGGCATTCGTGGCCTCACTCTCTCGCCCGACGGCTCGCTCATCGTCGCCTGTGGCCGCGCCGGATACGACGGTCCCGCGAGTGCCTTGCTGTTCGACAGCGCTACCGGCAAGCTAAAGCGGAAACTGGCCTCGTCGCTCAAAGGATTTTGCTACATGGCCAGATTTCACGCCCAAGGGTTTCTCATGACCGTCGGTGGCGACGTGGCGAAGGGCGAGTTCCGCACCTGGAATGTGGAACAGGACGCCTCCCTCGCGGACACTTCCACCTCCGGCCCCTGCACCTCGCTCGACATTCATCCCGAAGGCACGCGCTTCGCTGTGACCCAAGCCATCGGGAAGAGCTCCTATCCCGAGACGGGCCTGCTCGCCATCTATGAGTGGCCAGCCTGATCTCAACCATGGTCGCTCGCCGGCAATATCGCCCGTCTATTTCCGCGCCAAGGATGGATGGATGTGCGCTCGTGTCAGGTCCTATTTGAGCAACTCATGGACTTTGCCAATGATGCGCTCCTCCAGCGACTCGGCGAACCAGTTGGGATGCAGCGGGTTCGACCAGTAGATGATGGACGTCTTCGCTTCATAGCCGCCTTCGAGGAGCACGCGCTTGCTCGGGATGTAAGCGAGGACGTCGTTGCAATAGCCCGCAACCCATACGGCGGCTTCGCCCGCCAGTTCACGCTTGAGCCGCAGTGAATAGTCCACGCAGGTCTCGCCGCTCAGAGCCACGAAGGTCAGGTCGGCTCCGAAGCGCACGACCTGAATGGGATAGTCATAGTGATCGATGAGCGTGCCTTGCTTCAGCGCGGTGAGGCGCCGCTGATCCCAATCGCGCATGTAGATGCTGTAGTTTGGGTCGGTGCCTGTGGGGATCGCCAGCCGCTTCTGCAAATCCTCCATGCTCGGCGTTGGCTCGTAGTCCAGACGCACGGTGTCGTAGGCCATCCGCAGGGAGCCAGTGATGGGACGGGTCCTGGCCTGCAAGGCTGCATCCACGGCCGTGGCGAGGCTTTGTCCATGACGCGCGCTCAGCAAATCATCGAAACGCGGATAGCCGTTCTGATCGCCGCCGCAACCCATCATGAAAAGCGCGACCGTCCCGGGATGAGCCTCTTCGATGAACCGCTGCGCGTGGCCCGCATAGTCGCCATGCCATTGCTTGATGTTCATCGTCGTGTTGTGACAGGCATAGCCAAATAGGATGGCGACGAGCGACTTGTCCGGACGCTCGGCGGCGAGCACCGGCACGTCGTGATCCACCGGACCATCGGGATTGGGGCTGTTGAGGTAGGGCTCGCCGGTGGGCTTGTCGCTTTTCAAGCGGCGGTTCATGGCAAAGCCGCACCGCGCATGAGCGTAGGTCAGCGTCACAGGTTCCAGATTGCCCAACGCCTCGCCGATGATGTGCGTGATCTTCGCCACCAGCATGGCGTTGTAGCGCAGGCAGCGCTCCTTGCGCACAGGATCGTTCAATTCGGCAAACTCGGCGTCTCCGAACCTCAGCTCCGGACCGCAGTGCGTGTGCGAGCAGTTCAGGAGCAGCGACTCATTCGGCAAGTGGAACTGTGCCTTCACATTGGCCGCCACCGCGTCACGCGTTTGCTTCGCCACCTCCACGAGGTCGAGCGTGACCATGACAAATCGTCCCCCCTCCGCATCCTCAATCGCCAGTGCTTTGGCGTGGAGGTCCATCGCCGTACCCTCGGCGATGACGACGCGGTTGGCGAACCCCGCGAGATACATCGGCTCCGTCGGGGTGATCGTCGCCTTCGCAGCACCCGCTTTCCAGCCTGCCGATAGTGCGACGCCATGCAGGGTCAGGAAAAGAGCGAGGAGGATTGTTTTCATGTGCTTTAAATGTCTCAGGTCTGGGTGATTGGACAAGAAATGGGCGAAGTCCGCCAATCCGTGTGCAGACGCTGATGCGCGCTCGTGTTCAAATTCGTGCGCAATTTAACGAAAATCCCATCCCATGAACACCTACATCGCACTGGTAAATTTCACTCCTCAAGGGCTTCAGAACGTTCACGAGTCTCCGCATCGCGCCGCCGCCTTTAAGACGGCCGCAAAAAAGGTCGGGGTCAAACTTCGTGAGATCTACTGGACCCTCGGTGCCTTCGACGGCGTGATTGTCTTTGATGCCGAAAATGACGAAGACGCCACCGCGGCCATGCTCGCCCTCGATGGACTGGGAAATGTTCAAACCCAAACCCTCCGCACATTCACGGCAGCCCAGTTCGCGGCCATTTTGGAGAAGACTCCCCGGCTCTAGTCGCACGAAGCCAGAACGCGCGACTTCGGCCAGCGCATCGTCGCGGGTTGGCACCGCGAAGAGAGGTGCCGCTTCTCTTTCGTGGGCTGCCTATTTCGGCGCAGGACTTTGCCGGACCGCTTCCCGGTATTGCGCGTAAAGGTTATCGAGCGCTTTGCGCAGCGTGGCGGCGCGCTCCGACCAGTCCGCCAAGGGGCGCGCTTTCAGGATCGCGGCGTTGTTGACGGCCTGCTCCTTGAGTTCGTTGCGCTGGGTTACTTCGCGGACGAATTGTGGCCAACTCATCTGGTAGTTGCGCCTCGCGTCCAGCGCCTGGCTACTCACGCCAGTGCGCGCGTTCGCCTCGACGGCGCGAAATCCGGCGCGGCTCGCCGTCTGAACACGTTCGTCCAAAACCTCCACCAGAGCATTGCACAGGCGGACGCCCCTGGCATAGGCGTCCTGGCTGGCTACTCGTCCTGAAGATCCTCCCGGAGCGCGACAATGTTGTCGCGAATCTCGGAGGGAATCGTCCGGTCCAAATCCGCGGTGACCCAGTGATTGGCGTTCAAACCTTGCTCGACGAGAACCGCGATCTGGCTTCTGGGTGCAGTTGCCGAAACGGCGGCCGCCGGCGGAACCGAAGCGGTCGCTGGTGCCGCCGATACCGCCGCGGGTGCATGCGGTTGAGGGATTGCGGCCGGAGCCGGCGATGGAAGAGTCAATGGCGGCGCCGCTGCGACATTGGCGACGATGGGGGACGGGAGGTTCGCTACGTCGATCGAAGCCGATCCTGCGAAGCGAACTTCCCGGCAAACGTTCAGACCCTTGTCCAGGGGACCGAAAGGGCGGAAAGGTGCATCGAACTCCGGCCAGGTAGTATTTGTGCCTATGCGAAAATAGGAACTCAGCCCTACAGACAGAACCCGTCCATTTAGTCTGAATGAGGATGCGATGGAGGAACCCGCCCAAAATACAATCGAAGGCGTACGCGAGTTGGTGGCTGATTGCGTCCGCACCGTCGAGGCCGCAAGGATCGATGCCGAGCTGGCTCGGCAACGGCTGGAAAAGGCGCAGGAAGCGTTGCGTTTCGCCAATGAAGCGCTGGAGCAAGCCGTGCTTTCCAATTTAGGAAAAGAGAGATGATCGAATAAGCGATGGGCTAGAGCAGTGACCGGGCGGGCTGGCAGAACGGCCTGCGATGCTCTCGAGGTTCTGAGACCGCGCCCACCCGATCCCCGCTGGAATTCACCGAATGTCACACATAGTAAATAGGGGGAATACGGATTTGTACGTAGTGCTTCGCCGATTTGTTGATAAGCTGAGGGCGGTTCCATGGATGCGTATGGTCACGTACGCCATCTTGCATGAGACCTCCCGACAAATCCCCTTTGAAAGTCAGTCCGCCTCCTTTGGTCGAAGAATCCGTGCCGGAGCCCGTGGAAAAGCCGGAGCAGTATGCGCGAGTTCGTCTGTACTTCAAGGACGCTCCAGAAATGCGGGGCGTCTGGACCGGCATCAAATGGTGGGCGGACCGCCATGAAGTCTTTCCGGTGCGATGGGAATCTGAAGCGGCAGTGAAGGCCTTGGCGAAGAAGAAGTGAGATGCCGACTCCGCAGCTGGCCCGGTTTCTGAAACTTGCCTACCTGGGAGCCGCGATACTTTTCGTGGTGCTGATTCTGCGCCTTCTGAACTGGCTGTAGCGGGAAGTCAGTGCCAACCCAGTGCCAACCCAGTGCCAACCCAGTGCCAACGAGTGCCAAAAAAAGCGGGGTTTTTTGGGTATTTCGTTCGGGCGTGTTCGTGATG
>Ga0070658_10005042_pt1 | contig 10751 bp, 12 predicted proteins | sample KBSC13metaG_FD_64664 | JGI IMG/M metagenome (GOLD analysis project Ga0070658, IMG submission 64664) | Corn rhizosphere microbial communities from Kellogg Biological Station, Michigan, USA - KBS C1-3 metaG | ecosystem: Host-associated > Plants > Roots > Rhizosphere > Soil ... | reverse complement strand
CCAGCACTTCCGCCCATTCCCATATCTGTTTCAATCCAGCGCCATCATCCACCACGCCTCTGAAATCCATCAGCCTTGATAGAACGCGCGCCACATTCCCATCCACCACCGCAGAGGGCAGGCCGAAGGCAAATGAACGCAGCGCGCCTGCCGTGTAGCGCCCGATACCCGGCAGTGCTAACAACTCACCCGTCTCCTGCGGAAACATTCCTCCGTGACCAGCGATCACCGCCCTGGCCGTCTCCCGCAGCATCCGCGCACGCCGGTAGTATCCCAGCCCTTCCCAAGCCTTGAGCAGGGGCTCGTCTTCCGCTCCGGCCAAGACCTCCATGTTAGGAAAAGCCTCCAGAAAGCGGGTGTAAAATCCACGCCCCAACACCGTGGCGATCTGCGTCTGCTGGAGCATCACCTCCGAGACCAGAATAGCATACGGCTCCCGCGTTCTCCGCCATGGATAATCCTTCCCATTCAGGGAAAACCAGTCCGCCAGTGCATCCCGGAATTTCTCCGGCTGGGCTGTAGCCATCGTGCGGCAGACCGGTTTCAACATAACAGATACATCAAGATGGATAAAAGAAAGACCCCAGACCCGGAACGGACCGGACATGGGGCCGGAAGATATTTCTATCAGCTTAGGCGACTGTTGGCATCTGCCTCGATGGACTTCCACAGAGACTCCAGGCCGCCCTTCACTTTCGCCTTGGTGGCGCTCAGATCAGCACCGGCAGCGCTCTTGCCATACAGATAGAATTTGATCTTCGGTTCGGTGCCGGATGGGCGCACGGCGAAGGAACGCCCGTCTTCCAGATCCACGAAGAGCATCTTCTCCTTGGGCAGCAGATCGCCTTCCTGATCGAAAATATCTTGGCGGGCAAAGTCACGCACGCGGGTGACGGCGGAGCCATCCACCTCCGTAGGCGGTTGATCCGCGTAGGAAGAAGCCAGTGCCTGGATCTTCGCAGCACCATCGGCACCTTCCATCACAAGGGATTTCCCTGCTTCCAGATAATAGCCGTATTGGGTGTAGATCTCGTCCAGCAGCTCAGGCAGCGTTTTACCCAGAGACTTCGCATAGGCCGCCACTTCCGCAAACATCAGCGTGGCACCATTCGCATCCTTGTCCCGCACCGCATCGGAGCCCAGGTAGCCGTAGCTTTCCTCGCCACCGAAGACGAAGAAACGGGAATACTCCAGGCGCAGCGCGCGGGTCTGCTCTTCCGAGAGGGAGCGGTAATCGCCTTTTTTGTCGGCAGGAATCGCCTCCTCATATTTGCGGAGCTTGCCCGCGATGTATTTGAAACCGGTGAGGGTATCCACCACGTTCACGCCGAAGGCATCTGCGATGGAGCGCTGCAGCTCGGTGGTGACGAAGGTTTTCACCAGCACGGCGCGGCTGCGATTGGCGGAAGTGAGCCATCCCAGATCGAAGCAGGTCTTCAGGCGATACCATGCCATCAGTGAGCCGATCTGGTTGCCTGTGAGCAGCACCATTTTCCCGGCGGCATCGCGGACGGCCACGCCCATGCGGTCGGCATCCGGGTCCGTGCCGACCACGATTTCCGCACCGGACTCATTGGCCAGATCGATCGCCATTTGAAGCGCCGGGCCGTTTTCAGGATTCGGAGATTCCACGGTTGGGAAACGCCCGTCCTGCACGTCCTGCGCAGGAACCGTCAGCACCTCGAAGCCGAAGTCACGCAGCATCGGCACATTGATGTGGCCACCGGTGCCATGCAGATTGGTGAAGACGATCTTGGTGGAAGCACCTTCCAGCAGAGAGGGCTGGAGCAAGAGGGTTTTGAGACGCTCGATGTAGAGCGCGTCCATTTCCGCTCCCAGGATGGTGACGGTTCCCTTCCCGGACTCCGGCACGGACTCATAGCTCTCGGAAGTGATCTTGTTCACCTCCGCGATGATCGCCGGAGCATGTGGATCCACGATCTGGGCCCCGTCATTGAAATACACCTTGAAGCCATTGTCGTGGGATGGGTTGTGGCTGGCCGTCAGCACCACACCGGCATCGGCCCGCAGTTCACGCACGGCAAAGGAAAGTTGCGGAGTGGAGCGTGGCCCCTCGAAGAGATAGGCATCGCAGCCCAGATTCGCACACGTCTGAGCGCAGAACTCTGCGAAATCACGGGAAAAGTGACGCGTGTCGTGGGCGAAAACGATCACCGGCTTCCGGGAATCACCGGCGAACTGCTTGGCGTAGGCGATGAGACCACGCACCGCACGGCTCACGTTGTAGAAATTCATCGTCGCCGTGCCCACACAGGGGAATTCCGGGCGGTCGTTCGGCCCACCCTTGCCCTGCTCGGCGGTGGTGACGTTTTTCCCGATCGTCCGGCCACGCAGACCACCGGTGCCGAAGGCCAGCGTTTTGAAAAAGCGATCGTTCAGCTCTTCCCACTTTCCGCCGTCGATCAACTCCTGCACGGACTTGAGCGGCACATCGCTGGATGCCCCTGCCAGTAAGAGCTCGATGTTGTTCTTGGCGGAATCAAGAAGACGGCCATCGGCCACAGCGGAGAGAAGAAGATCGGAGACGGAACTCATTTCGGGCTGGATGGTAATCAAATTCCGAGGCATGGCAATGCCTTCCAATGCATCTAGCCTGTCAAAAAGCCGTCCGCCAGCGTTCCTCACTGCTTACAAAGGAAACCAATGCGCTGCGTCTGATCGATGGCGCGGGCGATGATTTGCCGGGCGTGGTTTTGGAAACATTTGCAGACCGCTGGCTGGTCTCCACCACCGGCCCATCCATCCCCCCCTCCGTAAAGGAATGGCTGCGCGATCAGGGGAAAACCATTTACTGGAAGCAACTGGACCAGCACCAGAAGGAATCCCCCGCCCACCTTTATGGCCCGGAGATCAGTGAGCCCTTCCTGATCCACGAGAACGGCGTTGCTTCCGAGATTTCCTTCCAGTCCGGATATTCCCAAGGCATCTTCCTCGATCAACGGGACAATCGGGCGGAAGTCCGCCGCCGCATGGCTCCCGGCCTGCGCCTGCTCAATACCTTTTCCTACACCGGTGCTTTCTCCGTCCATGCCGCCATGGCGGGAGCGGAAACGACCACGCTCGATCTCTCCCAGCCCTACCTCGATTGGGCCAAGCGGAATTTCACCCACAACGGCATGGACCCGACGCAGCACCATTACTGCAAGGGCGATACCTTCCACTGGCTCCGCCGTTTCCAGAAACAGGGCCGGAAGTTCGATGGCATCGTGCTGGATCCACCCACCTTCTCACGCGATGAAAAGGGCAAGGTCTTCCGCGTGGAGGAAAACTTCGGTGAGCTGGCCGCCCTCGCCATCTCCGTCCTCGCCCCCGATGGCTGGGTGCTCTGCTGCACCAATTTCCGCCGCATGACGCCCATTCAGTTCGAGCGCCAGCTTCTTCAGGAAGCCCCCCGCCGCATGAAGGCCACCCACTCGGAAATGCCCGCCGACTTTACCGACGAGCCGTATTTGAAATCCGTGTGGCTGCAGTAAGCTGGCATCATTTGTCACAGTTCCGTCACTGACAATGGCCCGCGGAGGTGGTAATCTCGCAGCGCCCGATGAACCACCTTACCGAAACCGAGGCCCAGCAGGTGCGCCTGCGCCTCATCACCAGTTGCGACGATATGGCCGCAGCCCTGCAGGAACTGCTCACGGCGAAGAAGAACATCTCCGGGCAGATCCACTCCCTGCGCAAGCTGGGAAAAACCCTGCGCGGTGGCCTCGTTCTATTGGGTTTGGAAAAAACCGCCTATCGGGAAATCCAGTCCGTGGGACGACTTCTATCGGAGCGGCGCGATGCCGTTTCCCGCCGCAGCACTTGGGGTAAGGTTCCCAAGAAAACGCGGAACAATACCACGCGCGCCATCACCAGCCTGCTCAATCAACAGGTGGTCTCTGCGGGCCGCAAGCCGCCCAAGGCTGCTGTTCTCTGGAGTCTGGACCGGGTAGCCCAGGCAAAGGCGGCCATCACCGAGATTGACGGCTCCATTCTCTCCAATCGCATCCAGGAAGGACTCGAGAAACTCCGCAAAAAACTCCGCAAACGGGCTGGCAAGCTGGAACAGCCCAAGGAAGAAGCCTTCCACGATCTGCGGAAATCCATCAAGGCTTACATCGGTGCGGTGAAATTTCTGCCAGAGCATGGGCGCATCATCTCTCCCGTCATCCATGAGTTGGCGGATATTCTGGGAGATGAGAACGACATCGCCACCCTATCCGAATGGCTGGCCGGTCATGGATTCACAGCTCTCTTGGAGCCCGCCCTCTGGAAGAAACTGAAAAAAGCCCGCGAGAAGTTACAGAATCAGGTGATCCGGCAGGCCCATCATCTCCAGCTTGACGAATCGCCGGAAGCTGGAATCTGACGAAGCATCCCTCACCAGATAGCAAGAGACCGTTAGATCAATCCACACCAAGCAAAAGGCATCCCCATCCCGGCAGGGATGGCAGCGGGTAGCGCGGGGTAAGCTCATGCAATGAGCGCCACCCCGGGTAACGATTCCGCAAAAATTCCGGGATGCCGGAGGTATCCCAGCGCGGTTCCATTTCCCGAACAGGCCGCTGCTGGCACGCCCTCCGGGATAAAGATTACAGAATTCCTGTCGAATCCTCAAAGCCAAGCGGGATGAATCCCGCGCTCCCGTTTATCTCACCGCGACTTCAATAAATCGCGGCTGCTCCAAACATAGTTCCAGCCGCTGATCAGCGTCAGCGCCGTGGCCAACCACATGGAAACCACCAATAGCCATCCACCCTCCGCATACGGCCGGGCCAGTCCGCGCAGAAATCCGGCGATGCCGCCCACATCCGGACTGTGTTCCCACGTGAGCCACACCAGCCCCGTGATACAAAATGTAAGCTGGAAGCCCGTCTTCCATTTCCCCAGCCGATCCGCCGCCAGCACATGGCCAGCCTCCACCGCGATCTGGCGCAGGCCTGTCACAAGAAACTCACGGCCAATGATCAGCGCCGTCACCCATACCGGGCAGAGTTCCTTTTCCGTAAGGAACACAAACGCCGCGCTCACCAGGATTTTATCCGCCAGTGGGTCCATCAGTTTCCCCAGGGGAGTCACCAGACCCATCTTCCGCGCCAGCCAGCCATCCACAAAATCGCTCGCCGCCGCCACACAGAAGAGCGCCAGCCCCATGCCATACCCCGTGGCATTGCGCATTGAAACCGCTCCCACAAAGGCAGCGGTCATAATCAGGCGGGAAAAGGTAATCGCATTTGGCAGGTTCACACCCGCAATGTGTGAAATGCATGCGCAGATGGCAACAAGGGGTTGCACCATCGCCTCCAGTTCCCTACACCCTCCCCGCCTTTCCTTCCAAAACGGCAATATCTTATGAGCAATAGCGACTTCGGACTCATTGGTCTGGCCGTCATGGGCCAGAATCTAGTTCTTAACGTGGAATCCCGTGGTTTCCAGGTTTCCGTGTATAACCGTACGACTTCCGTCACGGAAGAATTCGTATCCGCCCACCCGGACAAGAAACTCGTTGGCGCGAAGTCGCTCGAAGAGTTTGTCCAATCCCTCGCCTCCCCGCGCAAGATCATGATCATGGTCAAGGCTGGCGGCCCTGTGGACGCTGTGATCGAGTCCCTGATCCCCCTTCTCGACAAGGGTGACATCATCATCGACGGCGGCAACTCCCTCTACACCGATACCGAGCGCCGTGACAAATGGCTGGGCGATCTCGGCTTCCGCTTCATCGGTGCCGGTGTTTCCGGTGGTGAAGAAGGCGCTCGCAAGGGCCCATCCATCATGCCTGGCGGCCCTGCCTCCACATGGGACATGATGAAGCCGATCTTCGAATCCATTTCCGCAAAAATCGATGGCGAGCCTTGCGTGATCCACATCGGCCCAGGCGGTGCCGGTCACTACGTGAAGATGATCCACAACGGCATCGAATACGGTGACATGCAGCTCATCTGCGAAGCCTACAACATTTTCAAGGCTGCTGGCTTCACACCAGCCGAACTCGCCACCGTCTTCACCCAATGGAACGAAGGCGACCTCGAGTCCTACCTCATCCAGATCACTTCCAAGATCTTCGAACAAGTGGACCCGGAAACCGGCAAGGCACTCGTGGACGTAATCCTCGACACCGCTGGCCAAAAGGGCACCGGCAAGTGGACACTCATCAACGCTGTGGAAAACGCAGTCGTGATCTCCACCATCAACGCCGCCGTGGAAGCCCGCATCCTTTCCTCCTTCAAGGACAAGCGCGTGGCCGCCAGCGAGTTCCTCAAGGGACCAAAGGCAGAAATCTCCGCTGACAAGGCTGAGCTCGTCAAGAAGGTGCACGACGCACTCTTCGCCTCCAAGATCATCTCCTACGCACAAGGCCTCGATCTCATCGCCGCCATGGGCAAGGAAAAGAACTGGGGCCTGGACCTCGGCAAGATCGCTGCCATCTGGCGCGGTGGTTGCATCATCCGTGCACGTTTCCTCAACGACATCACGGACGCCTATCGCTCCAATCCTGAGCTGAGCAACCTCATGCTCGCCCCATTCTTCACGGACCTCCTCAACGAGTTCCAACAGAACTGGCGCGAAGTCATCGCCACCGCCACCCTCGCAGGTATCCCGGTGCCGGCATTCAGCGCTTCCCTCGGCTACTACGACAGCTATCGCAGCGCCGTGCTCCCAGCCAACCTCCTGCAAGCCCAACGCGACTTCTTCGGTGCCCACACCTACGAGCGCACCGACAAGCCACGCGGCGAGTTCTTCCACACCGACTGGCCGGAAGTCATCGGCTGATCCCACCACCGGGACCGCGGGATTCATCCCGCTCTTCCTCTTCAAAAAAACGGTCGTCGCCTCACAGCGTCGGCCGTTTTTTCTTTTAGAGTAGCCTCATGGCTATGCCATGAGGGCGGGGAGAATGTGACAGAATATTGCGACTACTCCTTTAGATTCCGATTCGATCAGCCAAAGACTTATGGCATCGGAATGATTCGGGAGGAAGTTGGGACCAAGCACAACAAAAAGCAAAGGATCTTGGGTCGATGCAACGCAGGCTCATTACCAGTTGACCGAGACGCTCCTTCCCATAGTAGGTGGCGAGGAGCTTCCAATCACTCCACCTTCCGTGCTCCAGCACTCTCTGGGCAAGCCATGCGCCATGCTTGTCAGGATCGACCTGAGAACGGTCGACATCCCAAAACAAGTGGTCGGACAGAGCCTGCATGGTCGGATCTTGCCTGATACATGAGCCCACTGGAAGCCTTCAATTTCACTTACCCGCTTTCGCCCGCGCGGTGAGTTCACCCAGTTCCTTGGCCAGAACTTCATCAGAAATATCGAATTCCCCTTCCTTGGCTCGCCAAGTTTGGATGCGCTTCACGCTATTTTCACCGGAATAGGCCCCTGCTTCATCACCTTCACTGATGCGCCCTCTAGAAAGCTCACGATACTCTGCAGAAATCGGACGATTTTCCAGATAATGAATCGTCCACTCAACAATGGTGGAGGAATGCATCGCCTGAGCATGAACGCTAAAGACGTTCGATTGACCGGTGATGATTTCTATTACCGAGCCATCACATGCAGGCAGCCAATCCAGACGCTTGACCACTGGCTCAGCATGCAGACTGGAACCGCAAACAATCGATAACAGAAGTATCTTCATCTTACCCATGCTTCTTTTGATAGAAATCTCATTGCTTGGTGATTGGAGGCTGCCATATATTTACCCTTCATACAACTCAATCGGCAAGTCATCCGGATCCGCAAAAAAGGTAAAACGTTTCCCCGTAAGTTCATCCACGCGGATTGGCTCCACTTCCACACCTTTCGCTGTTAGTTCTTCCACGACAGCGCCAACATCCTCCACCGCAAAGGCCAGATGTCTTAGCCCGCAGGCCTCCGGATAGGACGGCCGCGCGGGTGATCCCGGAAAGGAAAACAGCTCCACCTGCGAGCCACCAGGGATTTCCAGATCCAGCTTATAGGAATCCCGCGCTTCCCTGTAGGTTTCAGCGATCACCTTCAGCCCCAACACTTCCGTGTAAAAGCGTTTCGATCTCCCATAGTCCGAGGCAATGATCGCCACATGATGCAGGCCGGAAATTTCCATGCTGCAATCTGGCGAATATCCATCCCCTATCAAGGCGAATACACCACCACCGGCCCCACGCCGGGCCCTTGCACGCGGCGCAGTTTCTCCACAGAACGCGCCAGAAGATCCGCCGCCTGAATGGCCTCCTCCATGGTATTCAATGAGGAAAAACTGATCCGCAGGCTGCTCTTTGCACGCGCCTCCGGAATGCCCATCGCGATCTGAACATGGGAAGGCTTCTGCTTCCCAGTCATGCAGGCAGATCCCGCGGCACACGCCACGCCTGCCTCATCCATCAAAATCAGCAGGCCGGAGGCATCGCAGCGATCAAAGGAAAGGTGGGACGTATTCGGCAGACGGTGGGCCACATCACCATTCCGGGTCACTCCGGTGGTCAATGAAAGCACCCGCGCCTCAAAGGCATCCCGCATCGCCGCCACATCTGGTTTTTCCAAGCGCAGACGCATGATCTCCGCCGCCGCGCCCATGCCCACGATGCCTGCAGTATTTTCCGTGCCGCTCCTGCGCCCACTTTCCTGCCCGCCGCCATAGACCAAAGGAGAAAACCGTAGTCCACTCCTAACATAGAGCGCGCCCACTCCCTTCGGCCCGTGAAACTTGTGGGACGAGAGGGAAAGCATATCCACTCCCAGATCGCGCACATCCACCGGGATTTTTCCAACAGCCTGCACGCCATCCGTATGAAAAGGCAGCACTTTGGCACGAGCCAATGCCGCAAGCTCCTTCACTGGCTGGATCACACCCGTCTCGTTGTTCGCCAACATCACGGAGGCAAAGGCCGCCCCTTCCAGCAGTGTTTCAAAAACTTCAGTAACTACCCGCCCTTCCGGCGATACAGGCGCCAGCTTCACCTCACGGCCAAGCGTCTCCACACACCGCAACACGGCACTGTGCTCAATGGCGGAAACGACTGCCGCTCCCGCGCCTGTCAATTTTCCCAGAGAATGCAGCGCCGTATTCACACTTTCCGTGCCGCCGCTGTTGAACTGGATTTCCTCCGGCACCGCACCGATCAGTGCCGCCACCTGCTCCCGCGCTTTATCGATGGCTTTGCGTGCCAGCTTGGCAGCAGCGTATGAGCCAGATGGATTCGCATGCCCCTCCCGCAGCCACGGCAGCATTTCCTCCAGCACCTCCGGCAGAAGAGGCGTGGTCGCATTGGCATCGAGATAAATCACGCCCCAACCATCCGGCTCTGGCAGCGGAATTCAATCCAATACCTCTCACCCCCCGAGGCAAAAAAGCCCAGCGCCTGAAATTCCTCTTCATTTTCCTGCCCAAAATTTTCCTGCCAATTCTTCCTCATCAACCGAACACGTCGATGGCCAGGGGATTGACTTGAGATTTGAGGCAAAAAAATTAGGGGCAAAAACATCAGGATGAAACCGAAGGAGGCCTTCAAGGATTTGGCAGGAAAATTTTGGGCAGGAACATTCAAGCAAATGCCAGAGCACCCATCTTAATTTTTTTGCCCCTAATTTTTTTGCCTTAAAACCTCACCGCAGCGCCGCTTTTTCAGCCCAGCGCATGATCGTTCCATCCATCATCCGGTAGATGACATCTCCTGCCGTCACGGCATAGCGCAGCCATTCCGAGGAAAAATCCATCAAGCTCTGCAAGGGAGAAGGAGCAGCCACACAGAATAGACCTACCATCACCAACAGATTCGCCATGTAGATGATCACCAGCGAGAGGAACGTGCCGTTTTCCTTCAGATCCGGCTGATCCCGCGGAATCATCCACAGCGTCCACACCATGTGAAATGTCCAGGTAAGCCCCAGCAGCGCATACAGGAGCCGATCCCAATCATGGGAAAATCCGGCAATCATCCGCAGCGGGAGGTAAATGGCCACGGCCACCACGGACCAGAAAGGCACGAAATACGGAGATAGCGCGATGATCAGGTTCGTCTTCGTCGTCGTGATGTATCCACCCTCCACGCTCACGTGGAATTCCGTCACTTTTCCCAAATGCAGCAGCACAAAGAGGGCATGGGTCAACTCATGGCCCAACACGTAGAGATACAGGAAAAAGGTTTGGAGCAGCCCGGACCAGAACCAGCCGATCATCAACAGGATGCCTGCCATGAAATACCAGAACTCGGACGTTTGCCAGAACCCCTGCTCCATCGTGGCATGGGAAAAACGCGCCAGAAATGTCCAGGAAGTCACCCAGCAGACAGGCAGCATCACCAGCGCGATTACCCAACGCAACAGCCGCCACGGCCACAACAGCGGCTCATAATCATGATCGTGATGATCCATCGCAGCGATGGCCGCATACACAGACTTTTCGCCTCTCCGCCCCATCCGCCGGTTCGCCTGCTCATGGGCCCGGTGGTTGGCTTGGCCCAGCGTTTCAGCAAACGATAATCTCGTAGCCCGTTGATTGGACTGCTTGCGTTTGCCAGGAAAACGAGTCTGCCGGGTGGCCATGAGGGTATGGAGGTGAAATCGGCCCTCAAACTATTTCGGCCATCTTAACAAATCAAGACAAGATCAATTAGGCCTAGAATCCTACGATCCTAAAATACCGCAATCGCCTGTAAAATCAGGAAAAACTTCATAAAAATGCATTTAAAATCCCGTTAGGACCGGATGCTGCTAACTGGAGCGCCCATGAATGAAATGTTCCATGGGCTGCCTTTGCGCGGCAAGGC
>Ga0070658_10005041_pt1 | contig 10751 bp, 8 predicted proteins | sample KBSC13metaG_FD_64664 | JGI IMG/M metagenome (GOLD analysis project Ga0070658, IMG submission 64664) | Corn rhizosphere microbial communities from Kellogg Biological Station, Michigan, USA - KBS C1-3 metaG | ecosystem: Host-associated > Plants > Roots > Rhizosphere > Soil ... | reverse complement strand
ACTTTCAGCGACGGCGGGGCGTCAGCTCCGATGTGGAGCAGCGACTGAACGCCGGTCACGTCGCCCAACTCGCCGAGCCGCTTGGCCAACTCCGCCGGCACGCGGGCGGCGGCTTGCGTCCACGGATACCGCGCAGCGACGGCGGCGATGGCCGTCGTATCACCGGCCTGCACGGCCGCGCTCAGGGCCGCGTTGGCAGGCTGCCCCGCGACCTTTTCGTACGCCGTCGCGAACGCCGCCTTCGCGGTGGAATCGGTCAACTGCTCGTTGACGTACGCGGCGACGGGAAGAATGCGGTCATCCACCTTCGCCAGCGGTGTCGGGCTGGTCAGGATCGATTCGACCCGATCGACCGCATCCGACCAACGGGCGGCGGCGAGGTCGTCGTGCAGCGACGACAGGTTGTGATCCGGCGTTACCGTATCGGAGGGCGGCAGGAACAATGCCTGCGACTGCGATCCGATATTCAGCGCGGTGAGGGCGGCCAGCGCCGCGAGTTTCAACCGAAGCCTGTTCATTTCCGCCCCGCATCGGCAAAGCCTTCGGTCGCGTACTTCTTGGCGAGTTCGACGTAATGCTGGGTCAGCCATCGCATGTATTTCAACTCCTCGTCCCGCACCGGGCGGACGATCTTGCCGGGTACGCCCATGACGACCATCCGGTCCGGCACTTCCATCCCCGGCGACACCACGGCCCCCGCGGCGATCAGGCATTCCTCGCCAATCTTCACCCGCCCCAGAACCGTCGCCCGCATCCCTATAAGCGTCCCCCGGCCCACCGATTCGCCGTGCACGACGGCGCTGTGCCCGATGGTCACGTCGTCGCCGATGACGTTGGCGACGCCGCTGTCGCAATGGACGACGGCGTTATCCTGCACGTTCACCCGCTTCCCCAGCTTTACCGCGGCCACGTCGCCCCGGACGACGGTCCCGAACCAGAACGAGCATTCCTCGCCAATCTCTACCTCGCCAGTGAGGTAAGCGTTGGGGCCGATAAAGAAATTGCCGGCGGTATGGGTGAAGCGAACCATGCCGCGGAGTGTAGCAGGCCCTTGCGGATCGCGAAAAACGGGGCTCCCGGCGTGTTAGAATAGACTGTGGGCCTCGTCATGACTGATGTAGGACATGTCAGCCGCCCGGACGCAGGTGAAAGGTCCGAGGCGGAAACCAGGGAGTAGCTGGCCAGTGGAACTGAGTGTCGAAGAGCTCGTGGAACGGGCGAAATTGCACGATAGCGAGGCGTTCGCCGCGCTGATCGAGCGGTTCGAGGGCATTGCGCTCTCGATCGCCTACGCCCAATCCCACAACGCCGCCGACGCCCGCGACCTGGTGCAGGAATGCTTCCTGCGGGCCTGGCAGCGGCTCGACACGCTGGACGACCCCTCCCGCTTCGGCCACTGGCTGGGGCGGATGGTGCGGAACCTTGCGATCGACTGGCGTCGCCGCAAGAAGCCCGGGCCGCTGGACATGTCGATCGACGTGTCGGGCGGCCCGAACCCGGCCCCGCCGATCGAACGGGCCGAGCAGAAGGGCAAGATCGATCAGGCCCTGGCGGCCCTGGACGAACAATCGCGGGCCTGCGTGACGCTGCGGTATTACGAGGGCCTGTCGAGCAAGCAGATCGGCGAGCTACTCGATCTGACGCCGGCCGCGGTAGACATGCGGCTGTCGCGGGCACGCACCCTGCTGCGGGAAAAGCTCGCCGGGCTGGCGACGGAGAAGTAGCGGTCGGATTGGTCATGGAAGAGGTTGTTGCTGCCGGATTTTGAAACATTGGTGTCGTATGGAACCGTCTGAAGCCGAACTCGAACAACTGCTCCGGTCGCACCTGTCGGGCGCGCTGGACATGCACCGCGGTCAGGCCGTGCGGGCGTTCAAGCGCGAAGTCACCCGCCCGATGGAACGCCGACTGCTGATCAATTCCGTCCGCGTCGGCCTCGCCCGTCATCGGCCGACGCTGCAGCGGTGGGCCAGCATGGGCCTGGCGATGGCGGCCTGCACGGCGCTGGGCTTCTACCTGCCGCACTTCCTGGCCTCGCCGAACGCGACGCCGGCGAATGAAATCGCCAAGGCCGTGCCGTCTTCCAATGGCGGGACGAAAGTGGTTACGCCCGAGTACGCCGGCTTCGAGCGGACTACCGTGCTGCGACACATCGACGAAGGCTCCGGCCTGACGCCCGAGGGCGACATCGGCCGGCGTATCAAGCAGCAGAAGTTTGAAACGCTCCGCTTTACCGATCCGAAGACGCACGAGCGGTACGAAGTCACGATCCCCAGCGAAGACGAGATGATCCTGCCCCTGGGTCATCAATAAGGTCTGGCCCCCCAAAGCTGATGAAGCGCACGTTGAGCATCCTCCTGTCCGGCGTCTCGACGCTGGGGGCTCTGTCGGCTTCGGCCGAGCCTCCGAGCCAGCCGGTAGCGCCCACGTATCCGCCGCAGGTGCAGACCGAGCGGGCCAGCTACATGGGCGTCACCACCTGGGCCGCCTCGCCGACCATCCGCGAGCAGCTCGGACTGCGGCGCGGAACGGGTCTGGTTGTAGAAATGGTCGACCCTCACAGCCCCGCCGAACTGGCCGGCCTGTTGCCGAACGACGTGATCGTGCAGATGAACGATCAGCTTGTCGTGAACGTCCAGCAGCTCAGCGTGCTCGTCCGCCTGCAGAAGCCGGGCGAGACCGTCACCCTCCACGTCCTCCGCCACGGCCAGCCGACCGACGTGAAAGTGCAGTTGGCCGAGCGGGTGATGCCGGTGCTGGAAGAACAGCATCTGATGCTCCCGCCGATCCTGCTGCCGCACCCGGGGGTGGGGCGGTCGTGCGTCACCATCACGCACGTCGATGGTGACGACGAGATCAAGCTGATTACCCGCGACAGCGACCGTCACCTGACGATCAAAAATGCCGCCGGCGAAATGCTGTACGACGGCCCGCTCAACACGCCCGAAGACGAGGCGAAAGTGCCGGCCGGGCTGCAGGAAAAGCTCAAGCGCGTCCTGGCCAAGACCAAGCAGTTCAAAGACCTGATCCCGCCGGGCGGGAATTAATCTCAAGCGTGTTATGGAGCGTGCCGCCGCTTCTTATCCCTCCCCCTCCGGGGGAGGCTAGGTGGGGGCGGTGAGCGTCAAATTGCAATCGATCGCCTGTCGCCGCTCCCCACCCCCAACCGGCCTCCCCAAAGGGGGGAGGAGTAAGAGGTCGTCACTCTTTATTTGGCCCGGCGTTTCCGCGTGGCGGCCGCCTTCTTGGCGGACTTCTTCCGTGCCGCCTTCGGCCGAGCCGCTGATGCGGCACCGCCTTTCTTGCCGCCTTTTTTCGCCGGGGCTTTGCTGACCTTCTTACCCCGGCCCGAGCCGCTCTTCTTCCCGCCGCCGGTCGATTTGTTGACCGTGGCCCAGGCGCGGCGCTTCGCTTCCTTCTTCGGCGTGCCGCGCTTCTCGTACCCTTCCTCGATATGCTCGGCTTCGCGCTTTTGCTTCGCCGTGTACTTCGACTTGCTTCCTCGTGGCATGGTTTCCCTTTGTTGGAGCCACCCAAGCATAGGCCTGTCGGAGAGGCGAAAACAAAAGCGGCGGCCGAACAGGTCGGCCGCCGCTTTGATTCCATTCGCAGGGGTTGCGATTATTCCATCATCCCGCCCGGCAGGAAGCCTTCCAGCTTGCGGCTGCGCACCGGGTGCTGCAGCTTGCGGATGGCCTTGGCTTCGACCTGGCGGACGCGTTCACGCGTCACCTTGAAGATGCGGCCGACTTCTTCGAGCGTGTAGGTGTAGCCGTCGCCGATGCCGTAGCGGAGCTTGATGATCTCGCGCTCGCGGTACGTCAGCGTCTTGAGCACCTGCTCGATCTTGTCCTTCAGCATCTCCTGCGTGGCCGATTCGACCGGGTTTTCGGCCTTTTCGTCCTCGATGAAGTCGCCGAAGTAGCTGTCTTCGCTTTCGCCGACCGGGCGGTCGAGCGAAATCGGGTGACGGCTGATCTTCAGCACGCGACGGGTTTCGCTCACCGTCATCTTCGCCTTCTTGGCGATTTCTTCGATCGTCGGCTCGCGGCCGAGCTCCTGCATCAGGCCTTTGCTGATGTTGCGCAGCTTGCTCATCGTTTCGATCATGTGCACCGGGATACGGATGGTGCGGGCGTGATCGGCGATGGCGCGGGTGATGGCCTGGCGAATCCACCACGTGGCGTACGTGCTGAACTTGAAGCCGCGGCGGTATTCGTACTTGTCGACCGCGCGCATCAGGCCGGTGTTGCCTTCCTGGATGATGTCCAGGAACGACAGGCCGCGGTTGCGGTACTTCTTGGCGATGCTGACAACGAGACGAAGGTTGCCACCGCTGAGCTTGCGCTTGGCGTCTTCGTACTTGTAGTAGATCTTGCGGACCTGCACGACGCGCTTGTGCAGGCTGTTGGCGTCCTCGAGGACGAGGTCTTCGAGGCCTTCCAGTTCCTGCTTGCAGACTTCGAGGTCTTCGCCGGGGTCTTTGACCTTCTTCAGCTCTTCGATCCGGCCTTCGAGCTCGACCATCTTGCTGCTGATCGAAGAGAGCTTCTTCATCAGGGGGCTGACCTTGCTGGTGCGAAGGCTGAGCTCTTCAAGCAGCTTCACGCAGCGGCGACGTCGGCGGCGCTGGGCGAGCTTGAAGTCTTCGGCGTCCTTCTTGTTCTTGGCGGCGCGCATCGCGTCCCAATCCGTCCGGTTGCGCTCGAGCATGACGCGGGCGGTGTTGAGGTTGGTCGGAATACGCAGGCCGATCGTGCCCTTGTCGGCCATGCCTTCGTCGGTGGAGATTTTCATCGTCCGGTCGAAGGGCAGGTCGCCACTGTCCACCTGTTGCAGGATGTCGACGGCGGCGCTCAGGCAGTAATCGCTTTCCAGCACCTTGCTGCGGAAGATCTTGCGGGTGATTTCGATCTTCTTGGCAAGGCTGATTTCCTGTTCGCGCGTCAGCAACGGGATTTCGCCCATCTGCGTGAGGTACATGCGAACGGGGTCGTCGATCCGCTTCGTCCCGGCTTCGGCCAATTCCTTGGCGAGCGCGGCGAGGTCGACTTCCTCGTCATCATCCTCTTCGTCTTCGCCCTGGGCGATGATGTCCGGATCGATCTCGGCCGGTGGCTTGGCAGGGACGGCCTTGAGGGGGGCGACCTTGACCTTGATCTTGGGCGTCAGCGCCGGCACGACCGCTTCGACCGCAGCCTTGTCGGCCTTGGCGGCGCGCTTGGACTGGAATTCGTGAACGTCGCTGTCGTCGATCAGCCGGATGTTCATCTCGTCGATGGTCATCAGCAGGCTGTCGAGGCGGTCGGGGGCGACCACTTCGTCGGGCAGCTTGGTGTTGAGCTCTTCGTACGTCAGGTATCCGCGGCTGGTGCCCATTTCGAGCAGCGCGTTAACGCGGCGCTCGACTTCTTCGGGCGAGCCCGAGCCGATGAGCGGGTTGAGGGGGACGGAAGGGGGCTTGGGTGCGACTGCGTTCGACATATGAATGGGGTCCGAAGAAGTTGTTCGAGACAGAACTTACGCCATAAACGCCAGTCGGGTCGCCAGGAAATGTGCATCGGGCGTCGTAAAGTGACGCGAATCCGAGGTTTGGAGCGATCGCCGGGGGCGGAATTGGGTTCGTTTTGTCTTTTTTGTTCCTCGAACGGGGTTTTGCACACTGCCCACCGGACGGTCCGATGAGCTCTTGTAGGGGCGACATATATGTCGCCCGCAGATAGGTGTCCGACGTTCGAACGGGCGACATATATGTCGCCCCTACAAAGAGTCGGACCCAGACTTCACGTTTTCGACCGGTTCAGACCGGCAACCGTCAGCTTACGAAGGACGTCGACGTCGAAATCGTCGTTTCGCCCGTCTGTATTCACCGTACTGTTATTACGAGCCCTAGCAGATTTTAGTTCCGTGACAAGCTTGGAGTGCTCTTGGCGGACTTTTTCCTGCCGCAGGTACGCAACGGCGTCGGCCAGCGTGGCGGCTGGATTATTCATCATTTCCACCTCGTCGGCCAGTTCGATAATCAGTGATTTTAGGCGGTCATCCGGGGCGATGGCGATCAATTCCTCTACTACCGGCTCGCCTTCGTGGCGTTGATGGTCCCAGTAAAACGCGGCCAGTTCACACAGACGTTTATCGGTAAATTCTGAACAGTCAATAAGTTGCTGCACTTTTTGCCATTCGGCCGGCAGGTGCAGCAGGGCCCCCAGCAGCCAACGCTCGGCCTGGTAGCGGGCGCTCAGGCGGGGCGGGGCAGCGTTTCCCGTAGCTGCGACGCCTGCGTCGCCCTGTAGGGTTGGCCGACGATCGGGCGACGCGGGCGTCGCAGCGACGAAACGGCTCACCGGCTTCGGTTTCAGCCGCTGGTTCAACTGCTCGACCGGGATTTCTGTAAACTTGCTCACCCGCGCCAGCAGTGCCCCCCAGCGGATGGCGTCGACATTGCCTTGCCGGGCGACCGCCAGCCGCTGCAGGAAACCTTCGATCGCCTTCGTCCGGGCCGTCAGGTCGTTTTCGCTAGCGCCGAGTTGGCGGAACAGCTGCCGCCACTGGAACGTCAGCGCGTCCTCGGCGTTGGCCAGCAGCTTATCGAACGCTTCCAGCCCGTGCTCCAGCAGGTATTCGTCCGGGTCCTGCCCGTCCGGCAGGGTGGCGATGGCGATTTCGATCGGCTGGCTGAGGAAGATGCTCAACGCCCGGTCGACCGCGTTCTCGCCCGCTTCATCGCCGTCGAACAGCAGCACGACCCGATCCGCAAACCGCCGCAGCAGGCTGATGTGCTGCTCGGTCATGGCCGTGCCGAGGGTAGCGACGACGTTGCTGGCCCCGAACTGGTGGGCCATCACGACGTCGGTGTAGCCTTCGACGATGGCGACGGTTTTGGTTTCGACGATCCGCTGGCGGCCTTGGTCGAGGCCGTAGGCGACCTTGGACTTCAAAAACAGCGGTGTTTCGGGCGAATTCAGGTACTTCGCCGGCGAATCGTTCGTCGCCGTCACCCGGCCACCGAAGGCGATGACCCGGCCCTGCTCGTCGCTGATCGGGAACATGATCCGATCGCGGAAGGTGTCGTAGCGCCGGCTCTCGTCGCCGTCTTTGGCCTTGAGCAGGCCGGCCTGCAGCAGCAGCTCTGGCCGGAATTTGGACATCGCCGGGTGACGCATCAGTCCGTCCCAGCCCTGGGCGGCGAGGCCGATTTTGAACTTTTTGAGCGTGTGATCGGTGAAGCCGCGCTTCTCCAGGTACTCCCGTGCCGCCGCGCCGGCCGGGCCGAAGAGGTTGTTGTGGAAGACTCCCGCCGCCGCCGAGCAGGCATCGAGCAGCGCCTGCCGCAGCCCGGTGTCGGATTTCTGCCCGCTGCCCAGTTTCGGCAGTTCGACGTTGAATTGCCCGGCCAGCGTCCGCAGCGCCTCGCCGAACTCCACCCGGTCCCGCTTCATCACAAAATCGATCGCGTTACCGGCCGCGTTGCAGCCGAAGCATTTGAAGAAGCCGCGATCCGGGTGGACGTGGAAGGAGGGGGTTTTCTCGTTATGGAACGGGCACAGGCCCGTGTAGCTGCGGCCACGCTTTTTGAGCGAAACGGTCTGGCCGATCAGCTGGACGATGTCAACGGCCTGCAGGACCAGCGATTTGCCGTCGAGGCCCCTGATCGAGGCGGGGTTTTGGAAGTTCGATTCGCTCATTCGAGGGCGGACGGAAACACGCAAGTACACAACGTGACGGGCGTCCCAGCCCTCAAAATCGCTTCGACCGGAGCATCCCTTCGCCCGGTGGTAACGTCGGCGCGGCGAGCCGTCGGGCGGCTCGGGCGTGCGGTATTGTATCGGCGGTCTCGCTACATCAAACCTTAAAAATCCCCCCAACAATACTGCCGCGACGTCCGGTAACGCGTTTCGCATGGACACCACCCGCCGCGCGGGGTAGTTTCAGCGGTAAGGGGCACTACTGAGGGGATCTGGCGGAACCATGCCCACCACGCAGCCGTTGGAGTTCGTGAAGAACGCGATATCGCCCGATCAGGTTCTGGCGCCGTACGTCTACGTTTTCTACACGGCCTTCATCATCGCGTTCATCCTGACGCCGGTGATGCGTTCGGTGGCGATCTACTACAACGTTATCGACAAGCCCGACCTGGTCCGAAAACTGCACGCACAGCCGGTGGCCTATCTTGGCGGTGTGGCGGTGTTCATGGGGTGGCTGGCGGGTCTGGCGACGACGCAGTTCATCGGCACGCACTACATTATGGCCGGCATTGACGATCGCCTGCGCATCCCGATGTGGATGGTGGCGGCGGCGTTCGTCGTCATGCTGCTGGGCCTGTGGGACGACACCAAGCACATCCGCCCCCGCGCCAAGCTTGTCGGCCAGATCGTCGCCGCGATCCTGCTGCTGGCCAACGGCATCGGAACGACCGTTACGCAGGCATTCCTGGTTAACCTGACGGCCCGGCTGGATACGCACCTGGGCGTTTACACGCCGCCCGAGGTGCTCCACTGGATCGTGTTCGCGACCAGCAGCCTGTTCACGGTGGGGCTGGTGATGTTCTGCTGCAACGCCAGCAACCTGATGGACGGCCTCGACGGTTTGTGCGGCGGGGTGACGGCGATCATCGCGGCCGGGTTCATCTTCCTGGCCGTCGTGGTGGCCCAGCACACGGGCGTCTTCGCCGATGCGGGGGCGCTATCGGATTTCGTCAACCGCGAGGGCGTGCGCGTCGCGATCGCGGTCGCCATGCTGGGCGGCATCCTGGGGTTCGTGCCCTACAACTTCAACCCGGCCAGCATCTTCCTGGGCGACGCCGGCAGCATGTTCCTGGGCTTTTTGTGTGCCCTGATGATCCTGCTGCTGGGCGAAGTGCACGGCAAATGGTTCCTGGCCGGCATGGTGATGTTCGCCTTGCCCGTGCTGGATACGAGCCTGGCCTTTGCCCGCCGGTATGTCGCGGGCAGGCCGTTCTTTAGCGCAGATCGGCACCACTTCCACCACCAGCTGATTCAACGCGGCCTGAGCGTGAAGCAGGCGGTGCTGGTGAGCTATGCGCTGACCACCTTTTTCGTCCTCTGCGGCATCACGATGGTCTTCCTGCGGACGCGGTATGCGCTGGCCTTCTATCTGGTACTGTTCGGCTCGATCGTGGTGACGGCCTACAAGATGGGAATGGTCCACGAGCGCGTGATTGTCGAAAAACCCAGCAAGATGACAGGCGACAACGTCGCCACGGCGCCGACCGCTGAGATCAGCCCGGAAGGAATCCTGGAGATCCGCTCCGAGAAGCCGCTGATCGAGATGCGGTGATCTTCCCGGCTGTCGGAACGGGGGGAAGCCGTCGGCCCCCTCTCAGGCCGATAAAAAGTTCTTCATCAATACGGACGTCTTGTCGCACCCGGTGCTGATTATAAATTCCTGCCTGACCGCAATTTTCATTTTCGGCCGGTTCATTCGGGGGCCGATTTAGCCGATAGCAAAAGAGCGGACTCACGATTTCCGGCACTTTGTGTCTAGGAGTGTGTTATAGTTCGCCGCTAAATCTGACATTCTCGCTCACTTTTTGAGGAAGATATGGAAGTTACGATCATCGGTTGTGGTTACGTCGGCCTGGTCACTGGCGTGTGTCTGGCCAACATCGGTCACACCGTGCGCGGCGTCGAAAAAGACCTGCGCAAGCTCAAGGCCCTGCAGGACGGCCATTGCCCGATCTTCGAGCCCGGCCTCCAGGAACTGATGAACGAAGCGATCGCCAACGGGCAGATCAGCTTCACCGACGACGTCAAGAAGGCCGCCAAGGACACCGACGTCGTCTTCCTCTGCGTCGGCACGCCGCCCAAGCCGGATGGCACCGTCGACATGAGTTACCTCGAGCAGGCCGGCAAGGAAGTCTGCGACGCGCTGGCCGAGAACAACAGCGAGACGCTCACCACGATCATCGTGAAGTCGACCGTCCCGGCCGGCACGAACCGTAAGCTGCACAACTTCCTCAAGAGCCAGACGAAGGCCCACTTCGCCGTCGTCAGCAACCCCGAATTCCTCAAGGAAGGCACCGCCGTTCAGGACTGCCTGAACCCGGACCGCATCGTCATCGGCGGCGAAAGCCCCGAAGCCTTCCGCATGATGCGCCGCCTGTACGACCCGCTCGTGAAGCGCGAAGAGCATTTCATCACGATGAACTGGGAGAGCAGCGAGCTGACCAAGTACGCCGGCAACAGCATGCTCGCGGCCCGCATCTCGTTCATGAACGAGCTGACGATCCTGTGCGAGCACTACGGCGCGGACATCGAAGACATCCGCAAGGGCATCGGCACCGACAGCCGCATCGGCTCGGCCTTCCTGAAGGCTGGCTGCGGTTACGGCGGCAGCTGCTTCCCGAAGGACGTCGCTGCGATGGAACACATCGCCCGCCACGCCGGCCATGAATCGATGTTCGTTCACGCGATCCAGACGGTGAACAAGAACCAGAAGAAGCGTTTCGTCGAGAAGATCGTCGCCAAGCTCGGCCGACCCATCGAAGGGGCGACCATCGCGGTGTGGGGCCTGGCGTTCAAGGCCGACACCGACGACATCCGCGAGTCGGCCTCGATCGACGTGATCCAGTACCTGCTCGAGAAGGGTGCCACCGTCCGTGCCCACGACTACAAGGGCATGGAAAACATGAAGCAGATCTTCAAGGACGAAGTCGAGTGGTGCGCCGATCCCGTGAGCGCCGCCGCCGGCACCGACGCCGTCGCGCTGCTGACCGATTGGCCGCAGTACAC
>Ga0070658_10005040_pt1 | contig 10751 bp, 10 predicted proteins | sample KBSC13metaG_FD_64664 | JGI IMG/M metagenome (GOLD analysis project Ga0070658, IMG submission 64664) | Corn rhizosphere microbial communities from Kellogg Biological Station, Michigan, USA - KBS C1-3 metaG | ecosystem: Host-associated > Plants > Roots > Rhizosphere > Soil ... | reverse complement strand
CGGGTATGGCCGATACGCCAAGGCACTCAAGCTTTTAGAACTTGGGGAAAGGTATGAGGCCGCGACACCAACGTTTCTGCGAGACGCGATTCGCGGAGGTGTTGCCACACTCCCCGGCGGGATCAACCGGAAGCTAAGCAGAACCTTCCTGACGCGAGACTCTGATATTGAAAACCTCTTCTCCGACAACTTTGCAGTGTTCTCAAGAAGCATGCAGCGAGGGCTCTTCGCCCGCGATACACGCGAAAAGATCGGCGACGCAAACCCGTATGCAGGAGCTAATGCACTGCTCAGCGGCAGTGACGCCGCGGACACGCTGGACAAGCTGCTCTACGCGGACACCAAGACATACCTCCACGAGCTCCTGATGAAGCAGGACCAGATGTCAATGGCGGCCTCGATCGAGAGCCGCGTTCCCTTCCTCGATCACAAGCTCGTAGAACTCACAGCGCGAATGCCGCGCAAAATGAAGCTTCGCGGGGGTACAACGAAATGGATCCTTCGTGAAGCGATGAAAGGAATCCTCCCCAACGAGATCCTTGACCGTCCAAAGATGGGCTTCCCTGTTCCTGTTGGTCAATGGTTCCGAGGTAAATACAAGCACGTTGTAGACGAGTACGTTCTAAGCGACAGGGCTCTCAGCCGCGGGATCTTTGACGCTCAATTTGTCCGGCGCCTGGTCCAGGAACATAACTCAGGAGTCAACCACGATGAGCGGCTATGGTCACTCGTGAACTTCGAGATCTGGCAGCGGACCTTTATCGACTAAGAAGGCGAATGTTGATCGACACACAGGTAAGGCTCACCTCACGCACGCGGGGAAACCTGCGCGGCCGCGACATTGTTTGCTTCAGCCACGACTGGACGGGTGACCCACTCTCCAAAACTCACCTGATGCGAGTGCTCGCGCGAGAGAACCGCATCCTGTGGGTCAACGCCATCGCTAACCGGATGCCGACGGCATCGTCCAAGGACCTCTCACGCATCTACAAGAAAGTAACTAGCTTTGCCGAGCCCATCCGCGAGGTTGAGCCGAATATCTTCGTCCTGAATCCATTCGCCATTCCGGCGTACGGCAGCAAGTTAGTGGTAGACCTGAACCGCAGATCTTTGATCCGTCAGGTGCGGTCCGCGACGAGAAAGCTAGCCTTCAGGGATATTGTAAATATTGTCTTTAATCCCGCAGCGGGCATGGTGGCAGGGCAGATCGGCGAGTCAGAGCTGATCTACTATTGCGTCGACGAGTACACGGCCTTCACCGGGGTCCCGGACGGGCTAAAGAAAATAGAGGACGACCTTTTCCAACGGGCTGATCTCGTCATTGTTTCAGCGGAAAAGCTGCTTGAGTCCAAGCGGCACCTCAATCCGAATACTCATCTGATCCGGCATGGTACGGATTGGGATCACTTCCGCAAGGCTCTCTATCCGGAGACGATGATCCCTCGAGAGATAGCGGACCTGCCGCGGCCGATCATCGGGTTTCACGGGCTGCTTGCCGATTGGGTCGACTACGATCTCCTGAGAAAGGTCGCAGAGCATTTTTCCAAAGGATCCGTGGTCCTCGTAGGAAAGGTAGCAGTCGATGCCGAGCAAAAGATAAAGAAGTTGGATGGAGTGTCGAACATTCACCTGCTAGGCCGCAAGGGCTACTCTGAGTTGCCGGCATACTGCAAAGGATTCGACGTTGCCCTCAATCCATTCGCCATTAACGAACTCACGCTAGCGGCCAATCCGCTAAAGGTTCGCGAGTATCTCGCGGCAGGGCTGCCGGTGGTTTCTACAGACATTCCCGAGGTAAGGGTGTTACCGGATGTCCTCGTCGGCACCGATCACGACGACTTTATCCTTCAGATAGAGAGTGCCATCGCAGAGCCTCAATTCCCGCACGAGGTGAGTGACCGGATCAAACCCGAGAGTTGGGAATCAAAGATCGAGGAACTCAGGAGTCTGCTGGGCCGTTCCTAGATGTCCTTTTTTTCGAGAATTCCAGAACCATGCAGGAGATAGCGTTACAACACAGTACAGAGGTTGCCTCGGGTAAGAGGTTTGCGTTTGGGAAGAATTGGGCTGCCTTTCTCTCCGTATTGGATGAGGAACGCATCACCAAGGCCGAGGAGTCGTTGAAGGAGATGCTTGAGGTGGACACACTCGCCGGCAAGAGCTTTCTTGACATCGGTTCCGGCAGCGGCCTTTTCTCGCTGGCGGCACGCCGCCTGGGAGCCCGGGTACATTCCTTTGATTACGACAGTAACTCTTTTGCCTGTACGCAGGAGTTGAGAAATCGGTACTTCCCTAACGATGCAAAATGGCGAGTAGAACAAGGCTCCGCTCTCGATCCCGAGTACATCAGGTCACTGGGAACATTTGACGTCGTCTATTCCTGGGGCGTCCTCCACCACACGGGCTCGATGTGGAAGGCCTTGGCAAATGCTGTGATACCCACGCGCGAGGGTGCGAAGCTCTTCATCGCGATCTACAACGACACCGGGTCCCAGGCCCGCAGATGGCACTGGATCAAAACGACCTACTGCCGTCTGCCGCGGCCGCTTAAGACCCCCTTCGCTATCGCTGTCTCGATACCAGACGAGCTCAAAGCTCTCACGCGGTCGCTAGCCACGCTCAGACCACGGGAATATATACATTCCTGGACGCGATACAAAAATGGCCGCGGGATGAATCGATGGCACGACATCATTGATTGGGTCGGTGGCTTTCCCTATGAGGTCGCGACGGTCGATCAGATCTTCGACTTTTACAAAGAGAAAGGCTTCTCGTTGAGCAGGGTGCGATCCGGCGGCGTCGGCCTCGGATGCAATGAGTTTGTTTTTGAGAGAAGAAGTTAGCTCTCGCCGTTACGCTCAAGCCTGGTCACTAGCTCAGCCCATCGCGGGTCATCCCGAAGGCTAACAAGGTTAGTGTCGTGCAGGAAGTGCGGCTTGTTTTGGTTACCCAGCTTGATCGCTTTGTTCAGCCACTTGAAGGCCATGTCCTTGTCACCCAGCAGAGCATAACTTTGCCCCACCCAATAGGCCATATCGTGATCCGACCGCGAGATCGCGAGTGCGTCTGACGTCAGTTGCTCACGGGCCTCGTCCAACCGTCCGGCGCCGGCGAAGTACGTCGCATAGAGCGGCCTGATCCCGTCCATCTCCGGGTGCTCCTTGAGCACTTTTGCGATGATATCTATGGCCTCGTCATACCGGCCCTGGTAGTAATACACCCCGGAGCGGAAGATCTTGAGCATCGGGTGGTTGGGTTCCGCTTTTACCCCGCGGTCCAGTTCCTCGAGTGCCCGGTCAAACTCACGTTTGTAGATAAATATCCTCGCCCGGTTGTAGGCCGCCACCGCACGAGCCGCTGGGTCGAGACGCGCGAGCTTATCAAACGCCTTGAGCGACTCGTCGTACTCACCGTCCAGCCGGTGCATGACGCCCTTAACGAACCATAGTGCGGCGTCATTCGGGAACTGTTTTGACAGCAGCTCGATCTCCCCACGAGCCTTTCTCTTCTCCCCGCGGGCCATGTAGATCATGACCATTAGAACGCGGGCTTCGACGACGTTGGGGTCGTAGAAAAAGGCCTTGCTGAATGCGGCCTCCGCGTACGTGTAATCCTCCGGCTCACCCAGCCCCTTGAAGACACGATTGGCGTAGCATGCTCCAAGCCCGCTGTATGCCAGAGCAAAGTGCGGATCGAGCTCTATTGCTCTCTTGAAGTTTGCTATCGCTGCATTGCAGTCGTCGGCGTCGATCGTGCGAAAGATGAATCTAGCGAAGTTATCGCGGCCGCGCAGGTACTCCTCGTAGGCATCCGCGTTATCTGTCGCGCGTTTACCAAGTTTCTCCGCCTCCAGATCCGTTAGCTCGAGCCGCAGTCCCTCGAGAATGCGGTGGGCTATAGCGTCCTGCAAGGCGAGGATATCGCCGCCCTCCGCATCAATGCGGTCGCTCCAGAGTATGTCGCCCGAGACCACGTCCAGGAGTTGTGCCGTGACCCGGAGCCGATCGCCCGCACGGATGAAGCCCGCGGACAACACAGCATGCACCCGCAACTCGCGTCCGGCATCCCGCGGATCGACCTCCTTGTTCTGGTATTTGGCGATTACCGAAGACGGGCGGACGATGATCGATCGGATCTGGGCAAGTTCGGTAATGACCGCGTCGGCAAGTGCGAACTCGTAAAACGCCGAATCCGCATCTTTGCTGAGGTTCTTGAACGGCAGGATCGCTACGCTCTTTTTCTCCGTGCCCGTCGCCGTCATCGAGATATCCGGTCCGAAGGATGGCGTCGGAGTGACTATACCGGCCTGGTTGGTGGCTCCGGCAGAAGGCGTTTCGGCGGAATTACGTCCGGTGAACCAGTTGAGCATCCGCTTGACGGTATTCCCGTCTGCATGGGTCGGAGCGAACGTATCGTTCGGCATCAACGGGATACCCGCAAGCTGCTGCATTACGGCGCGAAGGTCGTCACGCATTTGTGCGATCTTTTGATAACGCTGCTTCGGGTTCTTAGCGAGTGCTTTGTCGGCGATCTCCTGCAGGCGCGGCGGGAGTGGCTCTTTTCGAAGTGTCGCGAGCGGTTTAGGAGTGCCGTAGAGCACCTGATGGCGGACGTCTATGACGGTCTTTCCCTGAAAAGCCCAGATGCCCGTCAACATCTCGTAGAGCAGCACACCCGTAGAGAAGATATCGGACCTCGCATCCGCGCGTTCACCCCGTGCCTGTTCCGGTGCGGCATACGTTGCGGTGCCGTACGGAATGCCCATTTCCGTGATCTCTGTTTTGTCCTTTCCATCCGTCTGGGCCGCCTGCTCATCCTCGAGCAGCTTCGCAAGCCCAAAATCAAGGATCTTCACCTGCCCCGCCTCACCTACCATCACATTCCCGGCCTTGATGTCACGATGGATGATGTTCTTAGAATGGGCGTATGCGAGGGCGTCACAGACCTGAATGGCGATCGATATCGCGGATTTGACCTCCAGCGGGCGGCCTCCTACGAGTTGCCTCACGTTCTTACCCTCGACCCACTGCATTGCGATGTAATAGACACCGTCTGCTTTATTGAAGTCGTAGATAGTGCAGATATTCGGGTGATCGAGTTGGGAGCAAAGCTGGGCTTCCCGCTCGAATCTCTTGAAGTTTGCGGTTTTTTGAGTAAGTTCGGGGGGGAGGACCTTGAGGACAGCGGTGCGATTGAGCTTGGTGTCGAGCGCCTTATAGACAGTGCCCTGTCCGCCCGAGCCGATCTTTTCTAGGATCTTGTATTGATTGATCTTCTCGCCGATCATCAAGTTTAGATTGCTGAAGCGCGGGTTGGAGGATGCACGCGACCTTCGTGCTGCCCCGCTGAGCAAACGACAATCATACGCCCGGCATTCCGAATCCGCAATTTGTTAGCTACCACCTGCAACATTCATGTCCGGCCAACTGCCGGCACTCGTTCTAGTGGACCGTTCAGCCGCGAGGCGGATCGCCCCAACCGGACTGTTTCCAGGTACCATTCTCGATTATTGCCGGCACCGTGGGATCGCCCTTCGTCAGTGCGAGCATCTCTCGTTGCCGGTCTTTATCGGTCTGCGCGTCATACTCAGTGAAGCTGATGCCGCTGCTGTTGTAATGGTCCCGGGCTGCCTGGCAGTATGGGCATCCCGGCTTGGTGTACATCACTATCGCCATTGTTCAAACTTACACCCGTTCGCTACCATTGATAAGTCAGGCTGCGTACTTAGATGGACCTCTCCGATATCCTCCAACCTTACGAGCGCCTCGTTGAGATAGACATCCTCGGCGAGAGGCGTGAGGTACCTGAGAACAATTCGCTCCTAAGGTGTTTTCAGTTTCTCTCGCCCGATACTGTCTCCTACTCAGATCTATGCTGGAATGGCACCTGTATGGACTGTCAGGTGGCTATTCGAAACGGCGACAAGGAGAAGTCCGTGCTTGCCTGCCGCACGGATGTTAAGGAGGGAATGCAGATCGTCCATATGCCTCCTGCGATAGATTTGGGATGACTACGAACTCTGCCATAGAGAGAGTGCTTGCCGGCGACCACGTCCAGGCCAAGTACGAGGCCCTGCAGATACAGCTGCGCGAGTACTTGCGTGATGGCCTGCTCGTAGCCTTTTCGGGTGGGGTGGATTCATCATTCCTCGTTTGGGCGGCTCAACAACAACTCGAAGCCAGTGGAGGCACCTTGCTCGCACTGACCACCTCGAGTGCGAGCCTGGCGAGTGCCGAACGTAACGACGTCAGCAGTTTTGTCGAGCTGTTCGGCTTTGACCATCTTTGGGTCGACAGTCTTGAGCTCGAGTCGTCCCGCTACCTCGTTAATGACGCGACGCGCTGCTATCACTGCAAAAGTGAACTCTTTCGTATCTGTGGTGAGGCCGCTGCCGATCGTGGATTGAAGAACATTGCCTACGGCTTTAACGCCTCAGATCTGGGCGATACACGTCCCGGGCACGTGGCGGCAACGGAGAACGGTGTTGTTTCTCCGCTTGCGGACGCGGGCCTCACAAAGGACGATATTCGGCAACTGATGCGAATAAACGGCATCGATCTGGCGGAGAAGCCTGCGAGTCCGTGCCTGAGTTCCCGCCTGGTGACGGGCGTCGCCATAACGTCCGAGAAGCTGAGAGCGGTTGACGAGTTAGAGACCTTGCTGCGCGGCGGCGGTCTCAAGGTGTTTCGCGTCCGGATACATGAATCGAATGGGTCACGGTTCGTGCGTCTCGAGGTCGCAAGCGAGGAGATAGGAGCTGCATTTGCACTACGGAGCGAATTCACTGCCGCTGCAAAGAAACTCGGCTTTAGGTGGGTCACGCTCGATCTCGAGGGATACAAAACGGGCGGCGGCAATACGCCCACGGCATGACTGATAAGGAATTATCAAGATTACTCGAGAGCGTCCGGTCGGACGAGTTGTCGACCGCTGAGGCGATAGACCTCCTTAGGCAGGGGCCATTCAGGGGTACGGATCTCGACTTCGCGGAGCTGGACCACCATCGCCCGCTCCGCAACGGCCTGGGCGAGGTCGTATATGGTGAATCGAAGACTGCCGAGCAGATCGTCTCTATAGTCGAGAGGCTTGCTGTACAGGGCCGTCCCGTCCTGGTTACTCGCATCGATCCGGAAAAATCGGCCGCGTTACAAGCAAAGTTTCCGGCGGGTCGCGCGAATGCGATCGGGCGGACCTTCATCGCGCATGCCCCGGCGCAAAAGGGTCCCGATAGTGGGGAGCCGTACGTCGCTATTGTCGCAGCCGGTACCAGTGACGGTTACGCTGCCGAGGAAGCTGCGGAGGTCTGTGTGGCGATGAATACCGCTTTCGTTATGCATTATGACGTTGGCGTCGCCGGGCTGCACCGGCTTCTCGGCAAGATGGACTCACTCCAGAATGCGTCTGCTCTTGTAGTCGTCGCCGGGATGGAGGGAGCTCTTCCGAGCGTTGTAGGCGGATTGTTTGGAAAGCCGATCTTCGCCGTTCCGACCAGCGTTGGGTACGGAGCAAGCTTTGGCGGCATCGCTCCGCTGCTCGCCATGCTGAATTCGTGTGCGGCGGGCGTGGCGGTGCTGAACATAGATAACGGATTCTCCGCCGGATTTGCCGCTTGCCAGGTCATTCGCGAGATAAAGAGGATCGCAGATGGCTAAGGCCCTTTACCTCGACAGCGTCGCCGGTGTTGCCGGGGACATGTTTACTGCCGCCTTCGTCGACGCAGGCATCGTAACCATCCAGGAGCTGAATTCGCTCGTAGCCCAGCTCGGGCTTGAGGGCATTGTCATAGCGGCAAGTGAGGTCATTCGCTCCACGATCAAAGCCACTCACATCGACGTGGAGATCGTTGGTGACGAGTGGAGGTCATGTTTTCCAGGTGCTCGTGGACATTCGCACCATGAGCCCGATAATTCTAATCTCGCTCTGGGCACTGCCCTCGACCAGCACTGGCACGTCCACTATCCCGCGATAGAAAAGTTCCTGACCGCCTCAGCACTCGAGAACGAGGTAAAGCGTGCCGCGAGGGATATATTTACTACGATCGCTCACGCCGAGGCTCGCGTACACGGCCTGACCCTGGACAAGGCGACTTTCCATGAGGTGGGGACGGTCGACTCGGTGATGGATGTCGTTATGGCGGCCTATTGCATCAGCAAGGTCGCTGCCGATGCAGTATATTCGACGCCTTTAAAGCCGGGCCGCGGCATGATAACGATCGCTCATGGGACGCATCCCGTCCCGCCGCCCGCCAGCGCAGAGCTGTTGATCGGCCTGCCCACCGCAGCTACACCGGCTGCGATCCAGCGCGAGAATATCGAATTATCGACCCCGACCGGCATCGCCATCATTCGGCATCTCAAGCCTGCGTTCACGAACGAGTTACCCTCGGGTACTCTGATCGCGACCGGCCGCGGGTCGGGGACAATGGACCTAGGCGACTATCCGAACATTTTCCAGATCTCTCTGGTGGAGATCACCGGGACACGCCCCGCACTTCCATACCTGAGCGACTCGGTCGTTGAGATCTCGTTCAACATCGACGACGACACCGCGGAGCATATGGCATGGCTCAGCCAGACGCTGCTCGAAAATGGAGCCCTCGACGTATGGCAAACGCCCGGAACGGGCAAGAAGGGCCGAACAATGGTGTGCTTCTCCGTGATTGTGCGAGAGCGTGATCTCGCCGAGACGGCAGATCGAATACTCCGCAACAGCACCACGTTCGGCCTGCGGCACCGCAGGTGGGATCGATTGATGCTCGAACGGGAATTCGAGACGCGCGAAGAGGGTGGCCGGCAAGTGCGTTACAAGGTGGGACGCACCACAGCCGGCGAAAAGCTAAAGGAGAAGATAGAGTTTGAAGATTGGCGTGGTGCTCAGTAGCCCGAATATCTAGTACACCGGTACACTCGGATCGACCTCATGTGACCACGCCGTGATCCCGCCCGCAAGATTCGTAAGCTTCCCTTCATAACCCGATCGCTGCAGAGCATCGATCACGCGAGCACTCCTGCCGCCCATGTGGCAGTGGATGATCGCCTCACGGCCTGTATCCAATTCATCCACCCGCGACATGATCTCGCTCATAGGGATCAGTTTTGCTCCGGGGATACTCGCGAATGCACTCTCGTGAGGCTGGCGCACATCTATTAGCTGCACGTCCTCACCGGTATCCATTCGAGCCTTTAGTTCAGTTGCTGTGATCTCGTTCATACCGACTGAGATATTAACACCAGGATGTCCTGAGGGCGATAAACGCATTGAGAATCGCAGGTATCAGGTAAAGCCAGCTTTTACAAAACTTTACACGTGTAGGAATTTTCCCACCTCCCGCATATTGTAAACTCGGTATTTACGTTAGTTATGCCGAGGCCTGCCCTTAAACTCATCGTTTGCGCCGTGGTTGCTGCAGCGTCCGTCTCGTGCAGCTACCTCGGAGGCGGCTCCGGTGGCCGGGGCAATCGCGGAGGGAACGCAAGCGCGAACACGGGTGACACCGGCCCCACGATCAACATCACGGTCGGCAAGGCCGAGGCACGTACCGTTGGAGCGGCAATAACGGCTACCGGCACGCTTGCAGCAGCAGAGACCTCGGACGTGGCCCCTAAGGTCGCCGGTAAGGTCGGCAATATTTATGTGAATGTTGGCCAGTTCGTCGCTGCGGGTGCGACGCTTGCTAAGATCGATGATACCGACGCACGGCTGAGGCTGAACTCAGCTCAAACGGCTGTGAAACAGGCACAGGTCGGCGTTCGCCAGTCGGAGGCAAGGATCGGCCTTCTTGAGGGCGGCCGTTTTGAGAGTTCAGCCGTCCCTGAGGTCAGGGTCGCAGCAGCAAACTATCAGCAGGCGATCGCCGAGCAGAAACAGGCCGAAGCGAATGAGAAACGCTATCGCGAACTTACCGAATCCGGCGATGTTTCCATGGCTCAGTACGAGACCTTCAGGACAGCTCGTGATACAGCCAGGGCAAAAACGACAGCCGCAAAAGAACAGTTGAATACCGCGGTGAACGCCGCAAAGCAGAACAATCAGGCTATCGCGGCGGCTCGCATGGGTGTCGAGGCGGCTCAGAATCAGGTTCGCCAGGCGCAGCAGGACCTAGCCGACCTGGTTGTGTACGCCCCATTCGCCGGCTACATCAGTGCCCGCCCCGTAGCCGTTGGCGAATTCGTTTCTACATCGACGTCGATAATCACTCTCCTAAGGACAAACCCGATAAAAGCTCAGATACAGATCGCCGAGGCGGATGTCCCCTACGCGTCGGTTGGGCGCGGCGTGTCCATTCACGTCGATGCGTACAAGGATCGTGCATTTGGCGGAACCGTCTCGGCCGTGAATCCGGCGATCGATCCTAATTCGCGCTCCGCAACGGTTGAGGCTCTGGTAGAGAATAGCGGCAATGCCCTTCGTCCGGGGATGTTCGCCACCGCGGAGATAACTCGCGAGGGCGGAGCACCCGGCATCTTTGTACCAAAATCGGCAGTGGCCGCCGACCCCACGACCAACAACTACAAGGTCTTTGTTATACAAGACGGTGTCGCCCACCTCAAGGTCGTGCAGATCGGCCCGGATGAGGGTGACGCCCAGCAGATCCTGACAGGCATAAACGGCGACGAGGTCGTCGCCACCAGCAACACCGACCAGCTTTTCGAGGGGGCAAAAGTAGCGTACTAGTTCATGCAGTGGCTGGCTGAGATCTGCGTTCATCGACCGGTCTTTGCGACCGTGATCGTGATGTTCCTGACCGTGGT
>Ga0070658_10005039_pt1 | contig 10751 bp, 1 predicted proteins | sample KBSC13metaG_FD_64664 | JGI IMG/M metagenome (GOLD analysis project Ga0070658, IMG submission 64664) | Corn rhizosphere microbial communities from Kellogg Biological Station, Michigan, USA - KBS C1-3 metaG | ecosystem: Host-associated > Plants > Roots > Rhizosphere > Soil ... | reverse complement strand
CGCCGCCCTCAGCGGCAGCGCCGTCGGACACTGGAGCTCCGAGGAGGGCCAGCCGCAGAGCGAGGCCGAGTTCACCCGCGGCTGGCGCGACCTGCCCACGCAGAACACCGTCGTGTGGACCGGCCTCCGCCCGGTCTTCAGCTGGTCGCCTGTCGCCGGCGCGACCGGATACGAGCTCGAGGTCAGCAGCAACCCGTTCCCGGCCCAGGGCCCGTCCACCGCAGCGCCGGACACCACGCCGAGCCCGGAGACGCGCACCCAGGCACCCGAGGTCGACACCACGTGCTTCACGCCGCGCACCCGCTTCGTGTCCTTCGTGTCTGTCGCCGGCGACGGGGCGAAGGGCAGCCTCGGCGAGTGCAACTTCGCCATCCCCCCTGTCGGCACGACGCTGTACTGGCGTGTGCGGGCACTCGACCGCTGGCAGGGAGACGCTGCGAGCGGGCCGACGAAGCCCGTTTCGCAGTCGGGCGTGTCGTACCTCCCGCCGACCAGCGACGCGAACCCGCCGAGCAACATCGCGACCGACTGCCCCACCGCGGCTGCGAGCGCGACCCCGAGCGCGTCCGCGACTGCCTCCGCTTCTGCGTCCGCCACCCCGACCGCGAGTTCCGCTCCGGCAGCCGGTGAGGCAACCTCCTGCACCTCGCCCGGTGACGACGTAGAGATCGGCGACTGGACTCTCGGCGCCAACTTCAGCTGGAACCCGACCGCTGGCACGGCGTCGACGCTGACCACCGTGGCCACCGACTCACTTGCCCAGGACCCCTCGGGTCTCTGCTCGGTCAGCAGCGTCGCCGGCACCGCGGAGAAGGCGACCTGCTCGGACTTCCCGACGATCAGCTGGAACGCCGCCTCGTCGACCTACAACCGCTACCGGCTCTACATCGGCCTCGACGACGAGTTCACCAACATCCAGGCGATCGTCGAGACGAGCGGCCACGAGTGGACGCCGCCGACCTCCTGGCGCGACAGCTCGCCGTCGACGTCCTACTACTACGTCGTCCAGGGCTGTAACGACACGGCGTGCGGCCCGGTCACCCAGACGCCGCCGTCCTTCCGCAAGGTGACGCCGCGCTCCAACACGACCGGCTCGCCCGCCGTGCGCGGCCTGGTGCGCTACGACTGGCAGTCCTACGCCGACGACCTCGCGGCCGCGACGAGCAAGGCCGCGCCCGAGGACGCGTGGTACTACCACGTCCAGGTCGCGACCGCGGACCACCCGTCGTTCGACGCGACCGTCGACGACGCCAAGGTGGACCAGACGTAGCTCCCGTCAGCGAGGCTCGTCCAGGCCGTCGACTCATTCGGGAACATGCTGCCGTGGTCGAAGAGCCAGCCCTTCACCCGGGACAGCACGCCGCCGCGTGCCGTCTCCGCCAGCCCGTCGGCGGGCATCGCCCCGAAGCAGGCGGTGAAGGTCACCTTCTCCGAGCCCGTCACCGGGCTCTCGGCCAGCACCCTGACCGCGATCGCCGACGGCGCCGCCGCGCCGGTGAGCGTGTCCGTCGCGGCCGACGGCCGCTCCGCCACGCTCACCCCGACCCGCCCGTGGGTCGCCGGCGCGAGCTACGTGACCCGCGTCAGCCCGACCGTCCGTGACGTCGTGGGCAACAGCGCGGTGGCGAGCGGGCCGGGCTTCACCGTCACGAGGACGATCGACGACAGCAGCGGCGGCCTGAGCTTCGGCGCCGGCTGGTCCACGCTGCGCTCGAGCAACGCGCACGGCGGGACGTTCCACCGCAGCGCGACGCGTGGCGCGAGCCTGACGCTGACGTTCCACGGCAGCACGGCCGTCGTGTACGGCTGCCTCGGCCCGAACAACGGCTACGCCACCATGACCGTCGGCGGCGTGTCCAAGAAGTTCTCGCTCTACCGGTCCTACAGCGGCTGCAACATCGCCGTCGCTGTCCTCAGCGGCCTGGGGTCGGGCACGCACTCCGCCCGGGTGACCGTCCTGGGCGCGCACCCGAGCGCGTCGCACGGCAACAACGTGGACGTGGACTTCCTCGCCGTGCGCTGAGATACCACCCGTTCGAAGGCCGTCACCCGCTCGGGGTGACGGCCTTCGGCGCGTATAGCACTAGTCCACTCGGATGAATCGGCTTTCAGATCCACTTCACCTGTTTGCCACCTGAACAGCGAGGAGTACCTTCCCCGCCGTACTCGTGAGCCTTACTGGGGAGGCACACCGAGACACCCGGGGGGAATCGGATGCCCGCTCGTCGTCGTGCGCTCCTACGCCTGGCTCGTCGGGACCGCTCGTGGTCCTGGCACTCACCCGTCGGGCTGGTGACCGCGACCGCGATGGCGGTGGCCTACTCGGTCGTCGCTCTCCCCGCGGCCCCCGCCCGGGCGGCCGACGCGGAGACGACGGCCCTCAAGGACCTGATGAGCAAGCTCGAGACGTTCGTCCCCGGGCTCGCGGGCGTCGGGGCGTTCGGGCAGGCACTGCCCAACCTGGACATCGTGCCGGGCAGCCCGGCAGGACTCGGGCTGGGTGACCTGCTCGAGAAGGCACGCACGGGCGTGCTCGAGCCGGGGTACGGCAACGCCGCGGACGTGGGCCAGCTCGTGAGCGCCATCGACGGCAAGAGCGGATCCGTCACCGGCGGCGGTCGCGACGTCTCGTACACCGCCTCCAAGACCACGAGCGGCACGGTCGACACCGTGTCGTTCGCGTTCCACGGCACCAAGCACCTGACGACGGCTCAGCTCGACATCAGCGACGACAGCCCGAAGTTCTCCCTCGCCTCGGACGGCGGCGTGAACCTCGACCTGACGATCGACGGCTCCTTCGGCCTCAACTACGACAGCAGCAACCAGGCGACCTGGATCACGACGCCGTCGCTGAGCATCGGCGGCCACGCATCGCTACCCGCGACCCCAGACATCAAGGCGGGCCTCGGCATCCTCGGCATCAAGGTCGCCGACGGCAGCACGCTCGACCTTCAGGCCGCGCTCACCTCGACCTGGAGCGACCCGAACAACGACGGCAAGCTGGCCTTCGACGACCCCGGCGGTGCGGCGGACGACGGAGAGCTGTCGGCTCCGGGCGCCGGAGCTGGCCTCGTGACGACCGCGATGGCCGCCGGTTCGCTCCACGCGGTCCTCAACATCGTGGGCCGGCCCAGCACGGCCATCAACCTCGGCGACGCCAACGTGCAGGTCCACGTCGACGCCGACGACCTGCTCGCCGGTGCCCCGCAGGTCACCGTGACCGGCGGCACGCTCTCGAACGTCCAGAGCTTCCTCAACCTCAGCACCCGCGACCTCGCCCAGGGCCTGGCCCAGGCGGCCTCGACGGTCCTCGGCCTGCAGATGGCGACGGGCGTGAAGCTGCCCTTCATGCGCGGAGACCTCGCCAATGCGGTGAACTCGGTCCAGGCGCTCACCGACTACCTGACCGCGAACGTGCCTGCGCCCACCGGCGGCTCCACGACCCCCGGCCTGCCCAGCTTCGCCTCCCTGCAGGACATGCTCGAGGGCCTCAACGCCATCACGGGCGACAACGTCGTGCACGTCACCGGCGCCAACTGGGACGCGCTGAAGAAGAAGGTCGTCTTCACGATCGACATCACGCACGCCGCGAAGGACGCCGCCCTCGACCCGGTCGGCACGACGCTGAGCGGCCAGGCGACCTACACCGACACCACGCTCACCGACGGCGGGCAGACCTTCGACGCGACCCTCGGCGGCCGGGTCGTCAACGCCGGTGCCTCCTCCGGGATCATCGAGAGCGTCAGCGCCGACAAGCACACCCTGACGATCGGCACCGACCCTGCGGACCCCACCCACCACTGGCACGGCGGCACACCGCCCGACGGCTCGTCCTACTCCGTCGCGGCAGCGGACCCGAAGACCGGTGCCGTCGAGCTCGCCGACTCCCTCAAGTCGGGCGCGAACGGCGCCATCAAGAACGCCAACGCCAAGCTCGCGCAGGCCACCGTGACGCCCGCGTTCACGCTGCACCTGCCGATCGTCCTCGACCTGCGCGACCCGACCACGAGCAACTGCAACCCCGACCCGGCGACGCCGGCCCAGCCGTGCCCGTACTCCTACACCTCGAACGGCCTCACCCAGGTCATCACCTCGCTCCCGCGCGCGGCCGACCGGATCATGCTGCGCACCGGCGCCGGCAACCTGCTGACGGCGGATGCACCCATCTCGACGGCAGTCGACGTCGACGCGACCGTCGGCTTCCTCGGAGTGAAGCTCAAGGGGACGCTGCGTGAGTGCACGACGCAAGCCGACGCCACGTGCGGCGGGACCTCGGCCGACCACCTCCTGACCATCGGCCTCAAGACAGCTCCCGGTGCCGACGCCGACGGTGACATCCCGTTCACGTCGTACGTCACCGAGCTGACCGGCGCGCTCAGCGCGAGCCCGTCGACGCTCAGCTCGCTCATCGACCTGGTCGTCAAGGGCCAGGCGTACGCAGACCTCAAGATCAGCGTGCCCGGAGCAAGCTCGTTCTTCGGCGCCGGCACCCCCGAGGCGTCCGTGACGATCGCGATGCCCGACATCACCGACCCTTCGACCTTCACGGTCACGCCCGACACGAACATCGGCCACCTCGGGACCTTCAACCTCGACCCCAGCAACCCGCTCGCCCTGTTCGGAGCGCTCCTCAGCGGGTTGCAGTCCGTGCAGGGCCTGGTCGGCAACTTCCCCGGCAGCGCGGAGCTCGACAAGCCCATCCCGCTGCTCGGCAAGTCCTTCAAGGACGTCATCGGCGCCGGCATCTCCGGCGGCGGCACCGGCGTCACGTTCACGTCGCCGGTCGCCGGCACGAGCGCCCTGACCGACCCGGCCCAGACCTTCACCGACGAGTTCGTGGGCCGCAAGATCCACGTCGGCTCGCAGGAGGCCCAGATCGTCGGGGTGGACCCGAGCGACAGCCACAAGGCGCTGCTCCAGCCGGCGCTCGAGAACCTCCCGGCAGCCGGCACCGCCTACACCGCCGACTCCGAGCTGCAGGGCGTCATCAACCTCCTGCAGGACCAGTCGCCGTCGAGCCTGCAGGACATGCTCGACCTGCTCACCAAGAAGCTCGGCGGTGGCAGCGGCGCGACTTTCGAGGTCGTCCCGGGCACGCCCGACCAGCTCAAGCTGAACCTCGACTGGAAGCGCGCCTACAGCAACTCCGCGCCACTGGACCTGCACTTCCAGCTGCCGGCAGGGTCGGACCGCGGGCTGGTCGGAGCGCAGGGCACCGGACTGCTGAAGGTCGCGGCCAACGGCGAGATCAAGCTGTCCCTGCTCTTCCCGCTGGACGCCGCCAGCCTCGCCGACCCGGTGAGCGCGCTCAAGGTCGACCCGGCCAACTCCTTCGTGCACGCCGGTGTGGCTGTGAACGGCGACGGCGTGCGCGTATCGGCGAACCTCGGCCCCTTCCAGATGTCCCTGGGCAACCCGAGCGACCCCGCGGGCACGGAACTGCACGCCTCGCTCGGTGTGGCGCTGGCGAGCCCGGACACGGATGCCGAGTCGCTGAGCGACTTCGCCTCCTCGCTCGGCATCACCCTCAACAGCGACGCACAGCACTGCGGCGGCGACACCACCACTGACCTCGCGCTCTGTGCGGTCTTCCCGGCCTACCTCAACGGCACGCCGGTCAACAGCGACGCGACGAAGAACAACTTCGCCCTGCGGTTGCCCCTGGGCAGTTCCCTGAGTGACACGTTCTCGCTTGACGGAACCGTCGACGGAACGCCCAGCGGGGCACCGCGCTTCGAGATCCCCGACGGCCTCGCTACGGCTCTCGGCAACGCCGCGCTGAGCCTGACCAGCTTCGGCGACGGCTTCTACGGCTACCTCACGTTCCTCGAGAACGCCCTGCGGACGGCCTCCTTCGACGGCAAGCTGCCGCTCATCGGCAAGGACCTGCAGGCCGGCAGCGACTTCATCAAGGGCCTCCACACCGACATGGCAGCGGCGCTGCAGGGGGTGGACCCGCTCAACACGACGGCCGGCAACATCCGGACCTTCCTCAAGGACAAGGTCAAGCCGGCGCTGCCGAAGCTTCCCGGCGGTGGCTTCACCTTCGACGTCGAGTGCTCGAGCGGTGCCGGACTGCAGCCCGTCGGCCAGCCGACCGCCACACCCACCGGCGGCGGCACGGGCCACGAGTACCGCTACAAGGTGGTCGCGCACTCGCCGGTCGACAACGTCGAGACCGACACGAAGCCGAGCGACTCCTCGAGCCCGGCGACCAACCAGGCGGCACCGCTGGACTCCACGCACTACAACACGGTGACCTGGACCCCGGTCGACGGCGCGACCGGCTACAAGATCTACCGCGCCGTCGACTCCGACGCGGACGCCGACTTCAAGCTCATGACGGACGTCAGCGGCCAGGCCAGCGCGTCGTACACGGACAACGGCACCGACAGCCCGGGCGACACGCTGGACCCGGCGACCTCGATCCCGTGCCCGGACAACACCCCGGCCGACAGCGTCGAGGGCTTCACCCTCGCGGTCGACCTCGGCCAGGGCGACCCGTCCTCCACCGGCTGCGACACGCTCGTGACGGCCGACCCCGACGTGAAGCCGGCGGACAAGGACTGCCTCACCGGGCACCTTCCGTTCGACCTCGGCATCCCGGGCCTGTCCATCAAGTCCACGCCGTCGACCGACGGGGACGGGGTCACGGCCAAGCTCGGCTGGCGACTCCACCTGAAGGTCGGGCTCGACCGCACCGACGGCTTCTTCGTCGAGACCCAGGACACCGACAAGCCGGAGTTCCGGGTCGGCGCGAGCGTCGACGTCGGCGACCTGCAGGCCCGTCTTGCCTTCATCAACATCGACAAGACCAAGCACGGGCCGGCGGGCACGCACGACTTCGCCGGCATGTTCGCGATCGACCTGAAGGACGGCGCCTCCGCAGACGACTGCACCAAGACCGGTGCCGACGCGTGCACCCCGAGCACCGGACCCGGTTCGCCGCGTCTCACGCTCTCCAAGCTGCAGGACGGCACCGGCATCAGCGACTTCGTGAAGCCGCTGCTCACCGCGAACGTCGACCTCGACTGGCACCTCGCTGCCCGTCCCGGCACCGGCTCCGCGCTGCCGGGCATCTCGACCAACTTCCACCTCACGTGGGGCTGGACGAGCGACGCCCCGGGTGACTTCGCCGGGCTCGACATCGCCTTCAACGACGTCGCCATCGATGCCGGCGACTTCCTCGGCAGCGCGATCAAGCCGATCATCAAGCAGGTCGTCGACGTCTTCAAGCCGGTCCAGCCGGTCATCGACATCCTCTTCGAGCCGATCCCGCTGATCAGCGACCTCTCCGAAGCAGTCGGTGGTGATCCGATCACCATCGCGTCGCTGGCGGCGACGTTCAGCACGTTGGCCGGTGGACCGGACATCCAGCCCTTCCTCGACGTCCTGAAGAACGTCAGAGACCTCCTCAAGTCGCTGTCCGGCGACTGCAGCCCCGGCCCGTCGCCGTGCATCACGGTCGGCAGCTTCCACCTGCTGACGGCCAAGGCGGTCAGCACCGACGCCAACCCGGGCACCGCGGCCGGGCTGATCAACAAGACCGGCCCCACCTACGACCTGCACAACGACGTCAAGCAGCAGGTCAACGCCAAGGCGAGCAAGCCGCTCGACGCCAACGGCGCCGACGCCGACCACCCCGGCTTCGCCTTCCCGTTCCTCGACGACCCGTCGTCGATCTTCGGCCTGCTCGTGGGCCAGGACGTCGACCTCGTCTCGTTCGACTCCGGCCCGTTGACGCTCGGGTTCCAGTTCCAGGAGTCGTTCGGCCCGGTCTACGCCCCGCCACCGGTCAACATCGTCGTCGGTGGTGGCGCGTCCGTGACCCTGCGGGTCAAGGCCGGCTTCGACACGTACGGCATCCGCACGGCGATCGAGAAGGGCAAGTTCGACGCCACCATCCTCGACAGCCTGTTCTTCTACACGACCGACAAGGACGGCAAGCCGCTGCCGGTCGTGCAGTTCACCGGCTTCCTCGAGGCAGGAGCGTCGGTCAGCGCCGTCATCATCGAGGTGGGGGTGGTCGGCGGCATCAAGCTGACGATCAACTTCTACTGGAACGACCCGAACAACGACGGGAAGTTCCGGTTCAGCGAGTTCCTCACGGCTGCCCTCAACAACCCGATATGCCTGTTCAACGTCGGGGGAGAGCTGTCGCTGTTCATCAAGGTGTTCATCACCTTGGGCATCAGTCCGTTCAGCGTGTCGTTCGACTTCACCCTGGTCGACGTCAAGCTGCTCGACTTCTCCTTCAAACCGGACTGCACGCCACCACCACCGCACCTCGGCGGCGTCTCCGGCGGAGTGCTCTACCTGTACGCCGGCAAGTTCGGCGGCAAGGACTACCGGGCGCCCGGCTACTCCGGTGACTACCCGTTCGCCAACGACGGCACGAAGGACGAGGCCTGGGTCATCCGCCAGGTGCCGGCCAAGGCCGCGGTCCCGGACCCCGACGGCGCAGGCCCGAAGGTCGGTCAGGACGCCGAACCGGCGAAGGTGACCGTCACCGCCCTCGGCATCAGCGAGGACTTCGACGACACCGGCGGCGCCATCACCACCGTCGTGCTCGACGGCCGCGGGACGTCCGGCGCGCTGTCGGTGACCTTCAACGGCGGCGACAAGACCACGCCGTTCAGCAAGAAGGTCGTCGTGGCCACCGGCAGCGGCAAGGACACCGTCCGCTCAGGCATCGGTCAGGCGATCATCGACGGCGGCGGCGAGCAGGACCAGATCACCACGCTCGAGCGTACCGACCTGTCGCTCGACCCGGCGACGGCGCCCAAGGCACTCGTCTCCGGCGGCGCTGGCCCCGACGCGATCACGGTCGGGAACGGCAAGGACACCGTCCTCGGTGACCGAGGGCTGACCTTCACCGACCAGGGTGCGCTCGACACCGTGGCGGCTGATGGCACGCACATCGGTGTCATGGGGGCCCTGAACCCGACGAACGTCGCCGTCCCTGCGAGCCCTGACGGGAACGACCCTGCGGACGGCAACGACCAGATCTCGGCCGGTCTCGGCGGGTCGACGATCTACGGCAACGGCGGCGACGACACCATCGGCACCGCCAACGACAACGCGCAGGCCGACCTCGCGGGGATCAGCAACCCGCAGTTCTACCGGTCCGGCGTCAACACGATCGTCGGCGGCGGCGGCAGCGACCGCATCAAGTCGGGCAGCGCCTCGGACACCATCTACACGGGCGCCAAGGACGACTCGGCCAAGAACGATGTCGGGCCCAGCAACGTGGGCACCGGCGATGACGCCGCCGACCAGAACACGGTCGACACCGGCATCGGCTCGGACACGGTCTACGGCAGCAACGCCAAGGACTTCGTGACGACCCACTCCACGGCGACGCAGACCGCCACGGTCTACGGCGGGGGCGCCGATGACGTCCTCATCGGTGGCCTCGGTACAGACAAGCTCTACGGCGGCCCGGCGAACGACTACCTCGTCGCCGGCCCGGCCACGGTGTCGAGCGACACCCCGCTGACTGACGACCTCACGTCGATCGGCGGCGGCAACGCACGGCGCGTCACCCAGCAGCCCATCACGCCGCCGGTCAACCAGAAGACTCTGGTCGGCGGTGGCGGGCTCGACCGCATCTACGGCGTCAACGGCCCGGCGAACATCTACGGCGACCACGAGATCGATGCCTGCACCCAGCAGGCGGACCCGGTCTCCAAGCAGCCGGCCGAGCACCCGACGACGTCGGGTCTGCTGGCCGACCGGGACGCGGCTGACCTCATCCTCGGTGGTGAGGGCGTCGACACCGTCCAGGCGGGCGGCGGCAACGACCACGTCTACCTCGCGGGGGGCAACGACGTCGCGTGCGGCAATGCCGGTGACGACACCATCTTCGGCGGCTCCGGTGCCGACCTCGTCTACGGCGGCAGCGACAACGACGTGATCAACGGCGACAACGAGCCCGACCAGCTCTACGGCAACACCGGTGACGACGCGGTCTACGGCGGCGACGGTGCCGACCAGATCGAGGGCAACGAGGGAGCCGACTTCCTGACCGGTGGTGCCGGCAACGACACGGTCATCGGCGGCACGTCGAAGGCCGGCACCGCCGACACAGGGGACCGGATCTACGGCGACACCGGCACCGACACGCTGATCGGTGACAACGGCGACCCGGCCAGCGCCACCGGCCCGGTCTTCGACCTCGCCAACCTCGGATCGACGGTCGGTGGCAACGACGTCATGTTCGGCGGCGACGACAGCGACACGGTCTACGGCGGCATCCAGAACGACACGATCCACGGCAACAAGGGCGACGACCACGTCGAGGGCGGGCCGGGCAGCGACACCATCAACGGTGACGAGGGCCGCGACGACCTCATCGGCGGCAGCACGCAGGTGCCGAGCCCCGGCACGCCCGGCACCAAGGACGTCACCGGCTACCCGGACGGCACCGACACCATCGGTGGCGACACGGGCGACGACGTCATCCTCGGCGACAACGGCCAGATCGTCGACACGACCAGCGTGGCGACGGGCGACGACGTCGACCAGGGCCGCAGCATGACCTTGGGCCGCACAGTCACCCCGTACGACCTGAGTGACTCGCCGGCCGCGGGCACGTCCGCCAAGGACTACCTGAACGGCGGGACGGAGCCCGACCTGGTCTACGGCCAGGGCGGCGACGACGTGGCCCACGGCGACGCGGGCGACGACTACGTCGAGGGCGGCCAGGGTGCCGACGAGCTCTACGGTGACACCGGCCAGGACGACATCGC
>Ga0070658_10005036_pt1 | contig 10754 bp, 10 predicted proteins | sample KBSC13metaG_FD_64664 | JGI IMG/M metagenome (GOLD analysis project Ga0070658, IMG submission 64664) | Corn rhizosphere microbial communities from Kellogg Biological Station, Michigan, USA - KBS C1-3 metaG | ecosystem: Host-associated > Plants > Roots > Rhizosphere > Soil ... | reverse complement strand
AATCGCCATCATGTGCCTCGGCCTTTGGTCCACTCTATCGAATGCCGCCTAATCCATGCACTACAACTGGCTGAGCTGTCTAACCTTGAGCGTTAGGCGACATTCGCTGAGTCTCCCAATATGCGTTTTACTCTTGGCGCACCACCGGATGATTCCGATTTCCAACCTGAGCAAGAGGGCTGGACGAAGCTTCGCGACATCGGCCCGGGGACGCTGATGCTCGTGGGGAGCTTGGCTGGCTTGCCGCTCGCTGCTTTATTCAGCTATTCTTGGTCGCGATTGTCTCCTGCGGCGCTGACATTCACTTTACCTATCAACGCCATGTCGCTCGGTCGTTGGTCGATATTGCTCCTTCCGCTGGTGGTGCTGCTCATTGGAGCGCTGTTTTTTGCCGCCGTGATTTTTACCCACGAGTTGATTCACGCTCTGGCCTGCCCGGGATTTGGCCTCACGTCGGCGACGATTCTTGGCGTCTGGCCCAGCAGGGTCATTTGCTACGCCAGTCACGCGGGGCCAATCTCTTTTTGGCGTGGGATCGTTCTTGGTATTGCACCGTTTCTGGTTTTGTCGGTGTTCCCACTGGCGCTAGCTGCCGCGGGAGGTCCACGCTGGACTTTTCTTGCGTTGGTCTCGGTTACGAACGCGATGATGTGTGGCGGAGACGCCGTGATTACCGGCATGTTTCTCCGCCAAATCCCATTCAACGGAATAATGCGGAACAAAGGCTGGAATACTTGGTGGCGAAGCAACTCTCAATGACCATCCATGCGCTCCAAAGAACACGCTACCGCGCCCTAGACACGCCAACTGGTCTTATGAAACTTTTTCACCTCCTTCTATTGTTCAGCCTCACCGCAGGGTTGTTCGCCCAAGATGCGACCCCTGTGCCGAAGCAGCCCTTTGCCGGATTTGGAAACACGGGGTTGGATCAGCGCCCCGGTGCAAAGAAGACGACGAACCCTACGCCGGTTCCGTCGACGCAGTCGCCGCCGAAAGTGCCCCTGACGACGGCAGGCGAGGCTGGTGGCATCGCTCTGGCAAATGGAGCGACGGGCCATCTGACAGAGGCCTCGGGCGGTCAGACTATGAAGATGCAGGACCTTAAGGCGCTGCTCTCGGGCTACGGCAAGGCCGAAGCGGATCTTGGCCCACACCCGGACGTAACCGTGTATGAAGGGCCAACGATGGATTCGGGGTTGAGCCAGAACTGTAGGATCACCTACCTTATGCCGCTGTCGCAAGCGGAGTCGTTGCTCTTCAAGAACAAGGGAATCTCGACGGAGGCCCGTGCCGTGGCCCCAGGTTTTCCCGACGGGCTTTTCATCCATACTTATGATGCCAAGGCTGGTATCTATAACCGTCTCGTCATCCTGACTGATGGGGCAAAACCGCAGCACCGGGTGGTGTCGCTGCTGCTCAAGGGGGCGGGGGTGAACTGGTATCCGCCGTCCCCACCGTGGAAGAAGATCGAGGGAAAGTGGCACACCCACGACTACATGAACACCGAGAACAAAGGACAGCCGGGGTTGGTGATCGACACTCGGGTAAACGATCTTCGGCAGAAGGGGCATTATATCGTTGTCAATATGACAGGTGGCACCCGCCCGCCGGTCTGTGGGAGTGAGATCGTGAAACCTGCAAAGGCCAGCCCCAAGGAAGACTCGACTTGGTATGTCCCCGAACCGCTGATCAAGCTGATCCTGTATTCCCTGTTGCAGCAATTGGGGCAGTGAAGAGCGGTGCGCAAGATATTGGAATTTGGAAATTTCGACTGACTGAGGTTTGGGTGCCTCTGTGGACGCTGGGGTGATGCCGTTGGTCTCTGGATCGGGCGGTCGAAAAAGCCTCGCCACCGGCGGTGAACACTGCTGTCATTCCGTCAGCAAAGGCCCCTCGAATATGAACGGAACTGCCAGCCTCGGCTGAAGCGAGCGCTATGAAACACCTTTTTGCCGGCTTGATCGGGCTGAGCCTTTTCGCCTGTGCGAGTGACCGCGACAGGCGTCATCGCGATTCCTGGGTCACGGAAACGCCATCCACGATCGCGCCTCATGCGAGGCCCGCGGCGTCCTACACCGCGTGGCCCGTGCTCACCGAGCATGCCAAGGAGACGGTGCGGCTCCTGGAGCAACGCAGTTCCCTGGAACTCGGATATCCGCAGGCGCAAGCGCTCATTGGCTTTCCGCCGCCACGTCCCGCGGGTGAACGGATCTACCTGCTGCGCGCGGTCTCCTTGGGGGACGACACGCGATTCGCGGTGCAACGCGTGGGGGATGGCGTGAGGGTGAATTGCATCACCGCCGGCGCGCAGAAGATGCGGATCCGGAATTACCCCGTGGTCATCACCCTGCCCACACCGCCCGGGTCGGTGCATGTCGCCGTCGAAGTCCGCCAGTGAATTCTCAATTCCAGAGCGCTTGCAAGTCCGGGTCGAGGCGGGCGCTCTTTTTGATGCCTTCGTTGATCTGGATGGCGGCGTCGATGCACTGCTTGGCGATCGAGATGTCGCCGAGGCGGGCTTCGTAGCAGGCGAGATTGTAGTGGAGGATGCCCGTGCGCCGGATCCAATCGGGCGCGGAGAGCAGCACTTCCATGGCTTTTTCGCCCTTCCGCATCTGGTGCAAAGCGAAGGCCCGTTGCACGGTGAATTCGCCTTCGTCCGGATGCAGGCCGGAGCCTTGCTCCGAAAGCTGTTCGGCGGAGCGCCATTGCTTCTTGTGGAGAAGCAAGCGGATGCGGGCGAGCATCACCGCCGCTTCCTCGCGTTCGGCGGGATCGATGGCCTCCAGTTCCTGCAAGGCTTCATCGAACATGCTGAAGAAAAGGTAACCGTCGGCGGCGTTCAAGGCGCGAAGCGTCTCCGAAGTCTGGGTTCTTGGTTGCTGGCTTAGGTAGAGCATGTGGGCGCCTCCAATGGTGTGTAACGCTTTTGACGTTCGCGCCGGTCGCAGTATTCGCCGCAGCCAAACTCCCGCAGCAGGTGCTGCCAATGCCAACCGCAAGCCCGGCCCCGCACGCTCTTGCGAGCGATACAGGCCAGATGGAGCAGGACTCGTTGTGTCTTACGCACGGCTTCTTCTTTCTTTCTGATTGCTATATGCAGCACTGCCCGTGCCATCAGAAGGACCACGTAGGGAAACGTGTCAAAACTGTCTCCAAAATGGGGCCGTGTGTCCTGTTTTGAGACACCGCGTATAAACGCAGAGGCCTGGCGCGGCAGAGCCGCGCCAAAAGGAGATTTAACTGCACAGGAGCATTGGGGCGCCGACGCAGGATTCTGGAGTGCGTGTCTCGCGTGTGGAACCGCTTTGGGGTTGTGGCGGAGCCGCACTGGCCAAGCTCCGCGCCGGACCCTCACGTTGCCGATTTTTTGATTTTAAACAGGAGGAAACGGAGGAAACAGAGTTCCAAAACTCGTCTCCTCCCTCCGTTGCCTCTGTTCCCTCCTGTTCAAACCTCAGGGCGGCAGACCGGAGACGCCGCGCCTGTGAGGACCGGCGCGGCTCCGCCGCAATCCATAGCGGCGACAAGTCGCCCGCACACCACACGCAGGCGCCCTGCAGAATCCTCGCAGAAGTCGATCATTCGCATGGTTGGCACTGCAAGACGCAGAGGGAAAGGCGGTTGCGAGTTAGATTGCCCTTAACCAATCGCATGTCTTTGCCCTCTGCATGTTTGAGGTCTCCTCGTTTCCTTTCATCGCGGCTTTTTAGACTAAACGGCGCGCCAAGTCCTCCGGCGGAGCCAGATGTCGAGAGGGAGAAGGAGGAGTGAGGCGATCAGGAAGTCGTTGGTCAGCTCGCGATGCTGGCGGGTGGCGGATACGGGTGGAGTGAAGACTTCCTTCGGGTCCGGGGCGAACTTTCCATGCCCGATTGACGCTAAAGTGCGCAAAAATGTCTCATTCGTTTCCGTCTGGAGGAACTCGCGCGGGTAGCTCCGGGTGTGGCCGAAGACGTACTCGCCATCCGGCAGATCGGGGGAGCTGACGGAGAAGATGGAAGTACCCTCCGCCGGCAGGTCGAAGGTGGCGCGGTAGCTACCCGGGCTGTCCTGCTCCGCGGTTTGGGTGGCGGTCGTGCCGTCGGGGGCGCGCATGTTCACTTTCACCGGCATCTGGTTGCGGAAGGTTCCGTCGGGTTTGATGGCGTCGATGGTGAGTTCCAGCCGGTTGCCGGTCTCACTGGTCGTGACCTGAAAGCTCGACTGGTCGCTCTTGCGCATGAGTCCGCGCACGACCTGCGTCCAGAACTTGCCGTAGCCGGGCCAGGTGAGCCACTCGGCGGCCCAGCGGCTCTTGGCATCGCTGGTGAACGCCGCCGCCTGGCCGAGCCCGTAGCGCCACGTGGCGAAGAGCGGCTCGCCGCGCTCGGTGGAGAGGAGCAGGTCGGCGGTGGGTTTCGGCTTGGTGGCATTGTAGCCGAGCAGAAGAGGGGATTGCGCCCAGTCGAGGCCCGCCGTGATGGGGCTCTTCGCGCCCGCGACCGCGAGGAACGGCTCCTCGATCAGGCTGCTCTGCGCGACTTTCATCGTTTCCGTGCTGAAAATTTGCGGCAGCGTGGTGGCGTCGTCCGTGAGGTAGAAGCGCCCGTTGCCCCGCTCGGCGAGCTGGCGGAGGAAGGGGGTGTCCTTGTCCTGCTCGGTGCCGAGACCGACCACGGAGGTGGTGATCTTGGCGGCGAGCATGGCCGCGGCGAGGTCGAAGGAGGTGCCGCCGGTGCGGGCGCTGTCGCCCATTTCGCCGGCGAATTTTTCCTCGGCGTCGGCGGCGTCCGAAAAGAGCAACAGGTGCTTCACCCGGGCCGAGACATCGCGCAGTTGCTGGAAGGCCTCGGCGAGCGAGGTGTAGATGTAGATGCCGCCGCCGCCGGCGGTGATGCTCATGATCTTCTGTTCGGCGGCGCCCTTGGCGGTGATTTGCGAGAGCGGCACGATGGTGTGCGGGCGCGTATCGACCGCGACCACGCCGAAGTAGTCCTTGGGCTGGAGCGCGTTCATGGCGAAGACGGCCCCCTGGTCGGCGAGCGAGATCTTCGTCTGGCTGCCGACCATGGCGGTCATGGAGCCCGAGCGATCGAGCACCACGAGCATGGCCACGGTGGGCGTATCCTGGCGGTCGTCGTGCTCCATGCGAACGGGGAGCATCTGCTCGATGGGCGTGCGGTAGTAGCCGCCCACGCCGTAGCTGTTCTCGCCGCCGATCATTACGAAGCCGCCGCCGAAATCCTGCACCCAGCGGCGATAGAGATCCATCTGCTCGCGGCCGAGATTGAGCGCGGACACGTCGCTGAGCATGAAGAGATCGAACTGCTGGAGATCCTCGATCGTCTTGGGCAGGCCGGTCAGGCCGCGCGTCTCGACCGTGATCTTTTCGCGGCGGAGCACGTCGGCGAGGGCGCGCCCATTGGACTCCTCGGAATCCACGAGGAGCACGCGCGGCTCGCCGCGCAGGCTGGCGGTCGTGGAGGCGCGATTGTTGTCCGCGACGGTATCGAGCGCCGGGATGATTTCCAATACGTAGGAAATGAAGCTGCCCTCGGCCTTGAGGTTGGGCGCACGGAATTCGTTCACGCCCGACTTGATCTCCATATCGTGCTGCTCAATCAGGATTTCGTTTTGGTAGAGCTTCACTTTCGCGGTGGTGACCACGTTGCTGCGGATGCGCGCGACGAGATCGAAAGGCTCCCCGGCTTTGAGCTGGCGCGGGACCTCGACCTTTTCGACCAGAACTTCGGGCGACGACTCGTTGTGCAACGGGACGGTGAGCAATTCGATGCCCTGCGCGGCGAGACGGCTGGCGGCGGCGGCCCCGGTGTCGGCGGTGTCATTCCCATCGGTGAGGAGCACGACGCGGCGCGCTTTGCCGGCGGGGAAAATCGCGCTGGCAAAATCGAGCGCGCCGCCGAGGTCGGTTCCCTTGCGCTCGGCCAGCTCCGGCCATTGCGCGGCGAGCTTGAGATTCGGCGCGGGCGCCTGCCAGAGCGCGGGCTTTTCGGCGAAGCCGATGACGCCCGCGTCGTCGCTCGTCCCCCTGGCGGCCAGGCTGGAGGCCACGAATTGCCGGGCCTGGTCCTGGGCGGCGGCGGAGACGCTGGCGGAGTGATCGATGGCGAAGACGACGGCGAGTTCGTGCGAGGGCACGAGCCAGCGGAGCCCGGCCAGGGCCAGCACCAGCAGGAGCAGGAGCAGCGTGCGAAGCGCGAAACACACGCGGCGCTGCGCGGGCGTCATCTCGGCAAGGGAGCCGCGCTGCGCCCATGCGAGCAGAATGACGATGGCCAGCGCGGGCGCCAGGAACCAGGGATGCGCGAATTCGATGAGGTCTTTCACTCCGTGCGCCTCCGGTGAAAGAGCCACCATTCCAGGACCAGGAGGGCAAGCGCCGAGGCGGCGAGATACTGCCAGATCGGCCAGCCGGCGAAGCGGGCGAGTGAAATCATGGGGAAACTCGGAGCCGTCGTGGCGGTCGAATGTTCACCGCGGAGATCGGAGTCCTCTTCGCTGAAGGTGTTCACGGCGAGCCAGCGGGTGCCGTCGCGGCTTTGGATTTGGTAGAAGCCATTGATCAGCGGTTCGAAGAGGTCGTGCCTCTCCGAGTGCGGTGACGGCGCCGCCGCGGTTTTCCACGGGCTCTGCGGTTCGTCGAACGCGGTTTCGCCGGCGGCCAGCGGCAACGCCTCTCCGGCGCGCCGGCTCAAGACCGGCGCGGATTCTTCACCCGCGAGCCAGTGCAGCGTGTTGGAGATGAGCAGGGGAAAGGCGATCCGGAGCGGCAGGTCGGAGTCGGTCACATCGAGGGCCAGCGCGGCGACGCGTTGCGTGGCGCCCTGGCGCGTGCCGGTGATCATGATGGGGTGCTCGAAGGAACGAATCGGCGCCTGCCAGGTCCAGCCTTCCATCTTCGGCACAGCAAGCGATGCGGCGTGGAGAAAGGTGATATTCTGCAAATTGACGAGCCGGAGCGCAGGGTGCTGGCTGTCGATATCGGAGAGGAGCGGCTGATCGAGCGCGGGCTCGGGCGTGTTGAAGGGCGTTTGTTTGAGGAAGAGGAAATTACCGGCGGCTTTTGCCATGTCGAAATTCTCCGGCAGACAATTGTCGAGGAGCACGGCGTCGAACTTCGTCGCGAGATCCGGCGTAAAGGCGTCCGGGGTGAGCAACTCGAAGGCGAGGCTTTGATCGGCGGCGAGGAGTTTCTCGAGGAACCAGTTGCCCTTCGTCACGAGGAGCACGCGCCGCGGGGGCTGCGTGGGCAGCACCGCATACGCCACGTTGTCCGCTGTGAGCGCGTCGGTCGTATTGAGTTTGGCGGTGAGCCAGCCGCGCGAGTTGTTGGAGGGGCGGGGGACGGTCGGAAAGACCTGCACCGAGCGCGCGCCGGGTTCGAGGTTGAGCGGCTTGACGTCGAGCAGGCGTCCATCGAACGCCAGCTCGACATCCGCCTTGACGGGCGCGCGGCCGAAATTGGCCACCTCGAGGAGGACTTCGGAAGTCTGCGGGCTGGCCAGCAAGGGACGGGTGGCGAAACGGGTGATGGCCACGTTGTCCCGTGGGGTGCCGACATCCACGTAGTCGATCGGCGTGCTGGTCGCCGCTTCGGTGGCGGGCGGCGTGCGATCGGTGAAGACGATGATGCGCCGCTCCCCTTTGCGCGCACTGAGCAGGTCCTCCGCGAGACGCAGCGCTTTGGCGAGATCGCCGCTGGCATCGGTGACCGGGACTTTGTCCAGGCTCTCGCGCAAGGCCTTCTCGTCGTCGGTAAAAGGGGACACGACGGTCGGGCCGGCATCGAGGCCGATCACCGCCATCTGGCGCATGGAGCTGGCCTGCCGGGCGACGCCCGCCGCGGCGGCACGGGCCCGGGCGAAGCGCGTCTGGCCATCGGGCTCGGTCGCCTGCATGCGGGCGCGGGCATCGAGGATGATGACGGCGGAGGCGCCTTCCCGCACCTGCTGGTCGAGCGTGGGGCGCAGGAGCGCGCCGAGGATCAGCGCGAAGATGAGGAGGTGGAGGAGCAACGAGAAGAGTTGCCGGAGCCGCTGGAAGAGCGCGCGGCGGCGATTCTCCTGCAAGACGCGCTGCCAGAAAAGCAGCGTGGAGACGGAGACGGGCCGCCGCTTGAGCTTCAGCAGATAGAGCAGGACGATGACCGGCGCGACCGCGGCGAAGCCGACGGCCCAGGCGTTGAGGAACGTCACTGGATCATCCTCCCGTCGCGAAGCACCCGCAGGACGAGGTCTTCAAATGGCACGGCCGTGGTCGCCTGCGCGTAGGAGATGCCCTTTTCGACGCAGAACGAGGCCGTCTTTTCCAGGAAACCATCGATCTCCGCATGGTAGCGCCGTAGCAGCGCTTCGGTGGCGGTGACCTCGTACGCCTGGCCCGACTCGCTCTCCACGAGGCGCAGATCGCCGGTGGACGTAGGCCGCAGTTCCGCCGGGTCGAGCACCTGGATGACGTGGACCTCGAACTGGTGATAACGCAGCAACGCGAGCGCCTCCTCGCAACCGTCGGGGTCAAACAGGTCGCTAATCACAAAGACCAGCCCGCGCCGCTTCATGCGCTGGGCGAAGCTCCGCAGGCTCGGTTTTAGGCGGGTCTCGCCTTCGAGAATCGGCGCATCACGGAGAAAATCGAGCACCTTGTGAAAGTGGCTTTTCCCCCGGCACAGGCCCAGGTCTTCCTCCAGCCGCGAGGCGAAATAGTGGACGTTCACCCGGTCCAGGTTGGCCAGCCCGATGTAGGCGAGGGAGGCCGTGATGCGGCGAGCCTGGTCGAACTTGCTCAGGCGATCCGACCCCTCCGGCGTCCAGCGCATGGAGGCGCTGGCATCAAGCAGGAAGGAGATGTCGAGGTCCTGCTCCTGCTCGAAAAGCTTAACGAAAAGGCGGTCGAGGCGGCCGTAGATGTTCCAGTCGATCGAGCGCAAGTCGTCGCCGGAGGTGTAGTTGCGATAGTCGGCGAACTCCAGGCTGGAGCCGATCTGCCGGGAGCGGCGCTCGGCGCGGTGGGCGCCGCGGAAGAGCTTCTTGGAAAGGAGATAGAGCTGTTCAAGCTTCGAAAGGAAGACGGAGTCGAAAAGCAGGGGGGTAATGGTTTCCAAGGCGGGGGTAAAGTGCGTGGGATTTTCTCTTACGGCAATCGTGATCCCTTGTTTACTATTTGAGGAAATTTGAGTAGTTCCCGGCACGACTGCTGCTTTATGGAGATTCTAAAACCTGCGAATATGTCACAAACCGCTCCCGCACCTGAAATTGCCGCCAATGTCCTGCCGTCGGGGATTCGCATTCACGAGTCTCCTGAATCCGTTGCATCCCACGCCAAGAAAGTTCTGCTGCTCGAGGACGATCCCGCTTTCAAGGAGATCATGACGGATTTCCTGAAGGAGACCGGATTCGAAGTCGTGGCCGTGGTGAACGGGGTGGAAGGTGTGCACCAGGTGCTGGCCAGCGACTTCGAAGTCATCCTCTGCGACATGATGATGCCGACGCTGCCGGGCGACATGTTTTTCCGCGCCGTCGAGCGCATGCGGCCGCATCTGTGCGATCGCTTCGTGTTCATGACCGGCCATCGGGGCAATGCCAAGGTGAACGACTTCATCAAGAGCGTGAACGGCACGATCCTCACCAAGCCATTCCATGTGGACGATCTCCTGGAGATGATCGCCTTCATCAACGTGCGCACGATGCTGCTCGCGGCCTGAGCCCCCCAGCCATGCGTGTTCTTATCGCCGACGACGACCGGGAAATGGTGGAGGTGCTGACCGCGTATGTGGAGGAATGCGGCCACGAGGTGGTGGGAGCGGTGACCGGCGGCGGTCTTGCTGTCATCCAGGCCTTTGCGCGCTACGAGCCCGATGCCGTGCTGCTGGACATCATGATGCCGCGCTTCAACGGGCTCACGGTTTGCCACGCACTGCTCAGCCGCAAGCCGGACGCGAAGATCATTTTCATTTCGGGTCAGCTCGATGGGAGCCATCCGTTTGTGAGCGGTAGCGGGGCGGCGGCGTATTTGCAAAAGCCGGTCAGCCCGGCGGCCCTGCGCAGCGCGCTGGACGCCGCGGCGACGAGCGGGGCGCTGGCGTAAGGGCAATTACTTCATCGAATCCGCCACTTCCCTGGCGAGGGTGACGGGCCAGTTCCTGTCAGTAAACAGGTCGGAGTGACGGCGCTTGTGCTCCACGTAGCGACGGGCAAACTCGGCGTTGAACCTGGATTTCGGGTCGCCAAGGGAGGGATATAGTTTTACGGCCTCGGATTTCGCTGCTTCCACCTGGTTCATTTGGTTGCGGACGAGGCGAATGAGATTTGCCGCCGTTTCGGGATTGCCCCTTGTCTCAATGGAACTCGTTACATCCCATCCGTCCGAGGTCTTGGTGGCATGGATCAAATACTCCCCACCGCGGTAGTAATTTCCCATTCCGGCGACTGCAAAATCCATGGCCTGCCCCGGTTTGGCGCCTTTGGCCACTTGATTGACGAAGGCTTTCACCAGGACTCGTTGGTCGGATGTTGGCGAAAGACTCATCACCCTCACCACCGCAATCACGTCGGCATTCTCGGGCGGCGGGAGGTAGATGAGGGCGGGGACGATATTCGCAAGGACGAGGCCAGTGAAGAAGAGGAAGGCCTTTGTCATCGGGGTTCTGGTAACTCGATGTCGCGGTGAGTTTTCGTGGCGTCGGCTTTGGCCGGAGAGCGCCGCGGTGCGATGCCATACGCGATGGCAAAGAGCGTGAAGCAAAACAGCCCGAT
>Ga0070658_10005033_pt1 | contig 10756 bp, 10 predicted proteins | sample KBSC13metaG_FD_64664 | JGI IMG/M metagenome (GOLD analysis project Ga0070658, IMG submission 64664) | Corn rhizosphere microbial communities from Kellogg Biological Station, Michigan, USA - KBS C1-3 metaG | ecosystem: Host-associated > Plants > Roots > Rhizosphere > Soil ... | reverse complement strand
GCGTTGCGCTGCCAGCCGGCGCTGATTGATAGCGTTGCGTTGCGCTGCCAGCCGGCGCTGATTGATAGCGTTGCGTTGCGCTGCCAGCCGGCGCTGATTGATAGCGTTGCGTTGCGCGGCTAGTCGGCGCTGATTGATGGCGGTTCGCTGCGCTGCCAGTCGGCGCTGATTATTGATGGCTGTCCAGTAATCGCCGGGGCGCCGTTGATTATTGTTGGCCGTCCAGTAACCGTTTGAACCGACGCCCGGATGTGCGTTCCAGGTTGTTCCGCGGGGAGGTGTCGGGCCGGTGCGGTGTGCCCATGTTCCAGGATTCCTCACCGAACCGTTTTGAGGATAGAAACGGTTGGCAACGTAGACGTTGTTGACGTTCCGATCGACGATTGTTTCAGGCCTCGCTGGACGAATGTAGGCGGGACGTTGCGTCTGTGCGATGTTGCGATTGTCGTGATGGTGGTGAGGCTGTAGCAAGACGGCGGCCGCGATGATGACGGGGATCGCCCACAGCCAGTTATTGTTGTTGTGATGTTGCGCCGGCGCCGGTGTGTAGATCACTGGCTGGTCATAGTTCGCGGGCTGATAGTTCTGATAATCGACATCGTCGTCATAGTAGCGGTTGTAGTCCGAATCGTCGGCATAGTGCCGCGCGTAACGTCGATCGTCGGGATCCTGAGCGACATGGTAGTAACGGTCGCGGTCGCCGTCGTAATAGAGCGGCAGATAGCGGTTACTATGTCGATCGTAGTAGGCAGGGAACAGGTGCCCTTGGGCATCGCGCCCGACATCGTACCGGCGGCCGTAGCCGTCGTACAGGTACGGGTGCTTGTTCGTCATAACCACATGAAGTGTGCGGTGCAGATGTTTCTTCGCGACCGGATCAGCCGCGGGCAACTGTTTGATAATGGTGTAGGGCTGTACCGTCGGAACCGATGCGAGCTGTGCTTGCTGCTCTATCGGTTGAGGAGCCGGAACCGTTGGGCCCGCTGTTCCTTGATGGCCGCACGCCGAACCCATTGTGGCGACCGCGGCGATTGCAGTCGCTACGGACATCCACGCCCTTAGAGTTGATTGCTTATTTCTCATTCCCGTATTCCTTTCGGCCAACTAGCGTTGGAACGTCCAGCGCGAGAAGGGCGGGCGCTGATTGACATAGCGGTCGCCGTGCGTGTTGGCCTTCGTTGTATTTCTCGAGAACGTACTAAGGGTGTACTTACCCCCGATCGGACACATGTGGAACTTCGCAAAAAAGAAGCCCCTGGGAGTCTTTGTACTCCCAGAGGCTCGATCCTATTCTCTTTGTCCCGGAGGGACAGTCTTCCATACTGGCCGCGGGATTCAATCCGTGGGTCGCAGTGTGTCGATCTACTCCGCAGCCGGCGGCTCCGTCGACTCGACGGCAGCGTCGTCCGTACCCTCGACCTTGTCGGCCGTGATGCGCTCGACACTGGCGACGCGGTCGTTGCCGTTGAGCGTAATCGCACGGACACCCTGCGTGCTGCGGCCGCTCGACCGGATGGTCTCGACCTTCAGCCGGATGGTGATGCCCTCCTGCGTCATGATCAGCAGGCGATCTTCCCCCGTGACGATCTTTGCGTCGACCACTTCACCGGTCTTCGCCGAGAGCGCCATCGTCTGGATGCCCTTGCCACCGCGCGTCTGGCTGCGGTACTCGGGGAGCGGGGTGCGCTTCGAGATGCCGAGTTCGCCGATGACGAGGAGTTCGAGGCTGTCGTCGACAATACCCATCCCGACCACGAGGTCGCCCTTCTCTTCCGAGAGACGGATACCACGGACGCCACCGGCGGCTCGGCCGCGCGACGGAACGTCCTCTTCGTGGAATCGGATGGACATGCCCTTGCGGGTCACCAGGATCATCTCGTTCTGGCCGCTCGTGTGAGCCACCCACCGCAGAGCATCGTTCTCCTCGATGTCGAAGACGATCAGGCCGTTGTTGCGCAGGTTCGCGAACTCCGAAAGCTTGGTCCGCTTCACCTCGCCCATTTCGGTGGCGAGCAGCAGGAAGCCGTTCATCGTCCGGAAGTCCTTGAGCGGTAGAGTCGCCGTCACCCGTTCACCCGGCTGGATGTTAATCAGGTTGACGACGGCGGTGCCCATGGCGGTCCTCGACGTCTGCGGAACCTCGTACGCCTTCAGCTTATACACGCGGCCGCGGTCCGTGAAGAACAGGATGAAGTGGTGCGTCGTCGCAATGAAGAGATGCTGGATCGTGTCCTCTTCCTTGGTCGATGCTCCAATTCGGCCCTTGCCGCCGCGGTGTTGTGTTGGATACGTGTCTTTGGGAACGCGCTTGATATATCCGTCGCGGGTGATCGAGATAATCATCTCCTCTTCGGGGATGAGATCCTCGTCGCCGATCTCCTCGGCCTCCATCGGAACGATGCGCGTGCGTCGCTCGTCGCCGAACTTGTCGCGCAGGTACTTAAGCTCTTCCTTGATGATCGCACGGACGCGGGCGGGGTTCACCAGGATGTCCTCGAGGTACCCGATCTGGCGCAACAGGCCCTTGTACTCGTTCTCGAGTTCCTCACGAGCCAAGCCGGTCAACGCCCGGAGCTGCATGCGAAGGATCGCTTCGGCCTGAATGAATGTGAGACCGTAACTGGCGATCATCTCGGTTCGCGCGACCTCCGCGGTGCGGGACCGGCGGATGAGCGCAATGATCTCGTCCAGGAAGTCGAGCGCGATCTGCAAGCCTTCCAAGATGTGGGTCCGGTCGCGGGCCCGGTTGAGGTCGAATATCGTTCGTCGACGGATGACTTCGCGTCGATGGTCGAGATACGCCTGCAACGCCTGGATCAGGTTGAGAAGGCGAGGCTGACCGTCGACGATGGCGAGCATGTTCACGCCAAACGTCGTGCGCATTGGCGTATGCTTGAGCAGGAAGTTCAGGACCTTCTTCGGGAACGCCTCGCGCTTGACGGTCACGACCAGGCGCATGCCGTTGCGGTCGGAATAGTCGTTGATGTCGCTGATGCCGTCTAGCTTCTTTGCCTTGACGAGGTCGGCGATCTGCTGCTGCAATCGGGACTTGATGACCTGATACGGCAGCTCGGTAATAATGATCTGGTTCTTGCCGTTCTCGAACGGCTCGATGGTCGTGCGCGCCTGCATTACAACCGATCCGCGCCCAGTGGTGAATGCTTCTCGGATCGCCTTCGTCCCGAGAATCATACCGGCTGTTGGGAAGTCGGGACCCTTCATGAAGGTCATCAGGTCGTCGACAGTGGCGGCGGGGTTCTCAAGTAGGTGCGTGGCCGCATCGCAGACTTCGCGCAGGTTGTGCGGCGGGACGTTGGTCGCCATGCCTACGGCGATTCCTGTTCCACCGTTGCACAGGAAGTTCGGGAACTTGGCCGGAAGGACCGTCGGCTCCAGGCGGACCTGGTCGTAGTTCTCCTGCCATTCCACCGTTTCGCGGTCGAGGTCCTGCAGCATCTCAGTGGCGAACGGCGACATGCGTGCTTCGGTGTAGCGCATAGCCGCCGGTGGGTCGCCGTCGATACTGCCGAAGTTGCCCTGGCCATCGACCAGAGGATATCGCAAAGTGAAGCTCTGCGCCATTCGGACCATGGTCGGGTAGACGACCGCCTCGCCGTGCGGGTGGTAGTTGCCCGACGTGTCACCGGCGATCTTTGCCGACTTTCGACGCTGCGCGGCGGGTGTTAGTCCCAGGTCGTGCATCGCCATCAGAATGCGTCGCTGGACGGGCTTGAGGCCGTCGCGGACATCGGGTAGCGCGCGAGAGATGATTGTCGACATCGCGTAGGTCAGGTACGAGATGCGCATCTCCTCTTCGATGCTGATATTGACCAATTCGCGAGCAACCGCTCCCGGCGCCATCAAACTCGTCACAGGTTCCTCGGGAGCAGCCGCTTCTTCTTCGGAATCCTCGGGCTCGGAATCGGGCGTGGGAAGTTCTTCGTCAGCCATTCTTTATCCTCGTGGGGGAGATCGCTGTTTTTGTTAATGGTAGCAATAACAAAAACTCATAATAGTGTACCTGATTCGCGTCGAAAATGAGGCATTCCCCGGTTCGGTGGCTGTCGATTTGCTATACTCTTGTCGATGTGCGGGGACGCGTTTCCAGGGCGTTGCCGTGGGCTCCGGATATTGTGCCCTTCAGGGCGTAGGAGTGGCTTACGCCGCGGACGGATTGGTCCCATCGGAATGGGAAGGGGAGCCTGGCGGACGGTGGCGGGCGTGTTGGAGTGCCTCGTCGACGGTCCACGTCCGAAGCGGAATGTGGCGCCTTGGGGCATCGACGTTTGCTGACCCGGCATCGGTGTTGCCTCAGGCTACGGCATGTCCGCGCAGCGCTGTGTCCAACTGCCTAAACGGCATGGCACCCGATTTGCACGGTCAACGCCGGATGGTGGGGCCGGTTTTTAGGACGATGCCGTCGAGGAGGCCGGGTTGAGGGCGCAGGCAGTCGCGGAGGAATTGTTCGCGGTCTTTTTCCTGGTAGTACCGGGCTTTGGCCCAGTCGCGGTTGGTGAAGGGGGCGGTGTTGTCGACGGCGGGCGCGAGGGCGAGCCGTGGGGCGCGGCCGTACATGCGGTCTACGAGGTAGCGGGCGGCGGCGATGTCGCCATCTTTGGCCATCGAGACGAGTTTGGTGAGGATTTCTGGCATGGCGTCTACGATGATCTGTTCGGCGGCGTTGAGTTTTTCGGCGTAGCGGATCGCTTTGGGATCGAGTTCGTCGAAGTATTTGGTTCTTGGATCGGTAGACATGTTATGATATGTTCCTTTGAATTTGAATTCTGTATTCTGCAAGATGACGGCGGTGGGCTGGCATTCGCGCGTCGGTTTTACGCTTGATTCTTTGATTTCTGAACGTTTTTTTCAAAATCGCATTGTTTGATGAGCGTTCGATCGTTGAGGGCAAGATCTGGCCAGGCAGCCCGGTAAACGGGTGTTGGTTCAGAATTGCCGGCCTTCTTACGCGCATACTTTATTATACGTGGGATTTTGAACATATGTTCCCATGATTTCTCTATGTGGAAAAAATTCGCAGCCCGCGATAATGAAGAGAAATTAGTTGCCGCCGATAGCCATATCGACGCGGGCCTGGCATCTTCTTCTCAAAACTGTCCAAAGGGAAGGATGGCCCGCATGATACCATTGAACCAGATTTCCGTCGCGAAGCCCTGCCACGAATCGTGGGATGCGATGACCGGCGACGATAAGAAGCGCTTTTGTGGCGGTTGCAAGAAGAATGTGTACAACCTTTCCGCCATGACCGAGGCGGAGGCCCAGGAGACGCTCAAGATTGACAACCCCTGTGTCCGCTTCTATCGACGTGTCGACGGCACGGTGTTGACCCAGGACTGCCCCGTTGGCGTCAAGCGCGTCCGCCTGCGCATGGCCGCCGCCGTCTCTGGCGCCGCGGCCGCATTGCTGAGCACCGTCGCCGGGCGTCAAGTCCTTGCCGATGCGACCATGGGAGCGCCTCCTCCGATGATGGGCGGTGTCACGGCGCCTGCCAATGTCAACCCGACCCCGATCATGGGCGACGTCGCCCTGCCGCCGAGGCCTGTTCAGGGTGAGCCCATGATGGGGAAGGTGGCGGCTCCGCCGAAGACCCCGCATGCCAAGCCGCCGAAGCATCACGTACACAAGGCTCCGAAGACCGGCACGACCAAGCCAGTGCCGGCCCAAACGCCTCCGCCCCCTCCGCCTCCGATGCAGCAACCGACCATGGGCATGGTTGCCTGGCCGCAGCATTCAGCGCCGCCGACTCTACCCTCGCCGCCGCCTGCGAAACTACCTGACAAGCCCGTCAGCGGCTAGTTTCATATCGCACGGCGCCATGCCTGCCAGCCGGGCAGGCATGGCTCCTGGCGTCATAGTCGAAACCATCTCGGCTAGAACGCCGTATAGACGATATGACATGGAAGGCCCGCTTGCTCATCTCTCTGACGTTTTCGCTCATCGTCGGAGCGCTCTGTGTCGAGTCCATACGGCGGAACGTCCAGGAATCGCCCTATGTACAATACGCATTGGCCAAACATCGCCTATCGTATGCGGACCTCTTCGCCCTCCATGAGTTCCCACTGATGATCAAGTACATGGCCTGCCCGATGATCATCTGCTTTTTGCTCGGCATTGTGTCCACGCGAAAGGTCGTCAAGCTCGACTGGGCAATTGTCGCCGTGTTCGCTGTTGTCGGTGGGTTTTCCGCGGTAACCGCGGGAGTCATTGCGGCGATTCACATCTATCCGGAACACTGAACCCAAAGCATTGCTTGGTTACATAGTTGGCTGTGGAATAACTGGATTCGGAGCCGACCATGACATTGAGATCACGGATTGTAGTTTCGCTAGTGTTTGCAGTGCTCGTGGGGCTGTGCACGATTGAATCAGCCCGCAGGAATGTACAGTCCGCCGTTTATTCGTACGACGGTAAGCAGTCGACCGAGCTAAGGATGCAATCGATACGGAAGGCGATCAGCGTATATCAGAAACGAACCGGCCACCCGCCGCGCGACAAAACGGAACTTGCCTTGCTGACGTACGCGACGGGTAGCTACAGCACGATTGACCTGCTCGACTACTGGGGACATCCATTTGTTTACCACGTCGACGGCGATCACTACACGCTCATGTCGCTCGGTGCGGATGGGAAGCCGGGAGGCGGCTGGTTCAATGCCGATCTCGTTAGTGGTCCGATCGCTTCCCCCGAGGCCATCAGGATCCCATACCGTGATTTTGTCCTATCCGCGGTCTTTCCCGAGGTAGCTTTCTGGTCCTGCCTGACGGCGGCCGTTTGTTTCTGTATTGCCTGGGTTGGTACGCGGAAAGCCGAAAAGATAGATGCTGCAACCGTGGTCACGCTCGTCATTGTTGGCCTCGCCGCGGTTGGCGCGTCCGGGATTATGACGGCGTTGCACGTTCTACCGTCGGATCACTGATATGGGAAACGACCTTGGACCTCACTTGGCTCCCCGCTTCCGCTACCTCCGCGATCCCCTGTTTCTTGCCTGCCTGATCGGCTACTTCGTCAATCGATTGCTGATCAGGCCCCACGTGCACGGTGGCTTCTTCCACAACTCCTTTAATGACCTTATCTGCATCCCGTTCTGGATCCCCATCATGCTCTGGGCGATGCGTCGACTTCGGCTTCGTCGACATGACGAGCCGCCGACCTGGATCGAGATCGTGTTGCCCGTGGCGATCTGGTCCTTTGTATTCGAGGTCTGGCTACCGCGTGCGTCCTGGCTGCCGAAGCCGACGGTGGGGGATCCCGCCGACATCCTTGCCTATGCGAGTGGGGCGTTGGTGTCGATGGTGTTCTGGGACTGGTGGTACGGACGAAAGCGAAGGCAAGAGCCTACGGCGGCACAACCCTTTACAGCCGACTAACGGATGCTTGCTTGCAAACGTGGAGCATTTTTCACACCGGCGGGAGCACTCAGTATGAAATAGCTCGTTCCAGCGCGATGTCCTTGTCGCTGTTCATAACCATTGTCTTCATCTCTCGTAAAGTATCCGTTTCCCAGAATCCATCGCATTCCCTTGACGTTGTCATCCTCGGACGATGCCTCGTTATACTTGGTCTCAATGATCAGAAAGCGTCCGTCGCCTTTTTGCTGAATGGCAACGGCGGCTCGGTCGGGCTGATTGCCGGCGTCGGCGTTCGGCCCCTCGTGTCTAACCCAGCGCACCGAGAACTCACAGTCCTGCGGCTTCCAGTTGGTGGGCAGGAGGATGTGAAACGGAAGCCGCTTAACGGCCTGCGCATACGTGACCGAATGCCGTCCCCAGAAGCCGTCAATTCTGACGCTCTTGTCGGGGTTGATTTTGCCTCCTGTGGTCAGGACGCAGCAGAGCGCAAGTGCCGTAATAGTGATTCGATGTCGGTTCATGTCTACCTCCTGTGGCCATCAACTCCCCGTCGACGTATACTTTAGCACCCCAATCCGCCAGACCTGCAACGCCACGGCGAGGAACAGCCAGCCGGCGGCAGGGGCGAGGAGGACGGGGCCGGTGAGGTTGGCGGTCAGTAGGGCGCGGATCGGGATGAAGTTCACGCACGCGATGGGCACTACGTACGTGAAGAACGCGCGGAAGCCGGCGCGGTAGATAGTGAGCGGGTACTGACCGACCTCCGTACCGCCGTAGGTGAGGATGTTCATTACCTCCAGCGACTCTATGGTCCAGAACGACATCGTCGCCTGCAGCACGTAGAGGCCATAGAATAGGGCCGCGCCTCCGGCGATTGTGGCCATCAAGAAGAGTGCCTTTCCCAAGGTCCAGGTCAACGGTAAGGTGTGCAGTGCCCAGCCGAGGACGAGGCCTGCCTGGGTAAACCGTCCGATGCGAGTGAGCAACAGCTCTTGGGCTCCTATCTGCAGGGCCAGACTGCGCGGACGCAGCAACACCCGGTCGAAATCGCCACCTTTCACCATGTTGGAGAAGACATCAAACCCGCGGCCAAACGAATCGGCGAAGGCGAAGGCGACGTTGATGACGCCGTAGAACAGCGCGACCTCCGCCATCGACCATCCGCGCAGGCTGCCGAAGCGGGTGAAGAGAACCCACATCCCGACGAATGCACTGCCGCTGGCGATGAACTGGGTGAACGAGAGCATCCAGAACGACGTTTTGTATTGCATCTGCGCCCGGAGGGAGACGCCGATGTAGCGACAGTAAAGACGGGCGGCGTCGACGAGGCGGTGCACCCACCCCGCCTCGTTCTTTGTTGTAAAACTGCCCTTCGGGCCAGGGCCTCCCGAGGCGGGAGGGGGAAGAGTTTTTATCTGTGCCTGTTCCATTTATCCTCCTTGCACCACCAGGCGTTGACGGCCGATTGCGAGTAGGAACCGGCCGAGCAGGACGAAAGCGATGATCCAGGCGAGCTCTTGTCCGAAAAGCACGGGCCACTGGGGCATCGCGAATTTGCCGAGGTAGAGTCGGAAGGGTAGGTCGACCAGATCGCGAAAGGGCAAGGCGAATAGCAGGGGTTGGCTCCACGCCGGAAAGAAGACGAGCGGCACGTCCATGCCCGACAGCGTATACGCGATCGCCGGTAGTAGTCTGGACACGCCGTCTCCCGAGAGGGTCCAGAGCAGCGAGATGGTCATCAGTACCGAGATGGCGCTGCCGAGGACGGCGGCAAGGATTGTCGATATCGCCCAGGCCACTCCGCACTGCCACGTGGCGGGCGGCTTGAGGTGGAGGAGCAGGGCGGCGACGGTCAGCATTGGCACGGCGCGCAGGACGGTGGGCGCGATGCGTTGGGCGAAGGCGCGCGAGAACCAGAGCCAGTAGATGTCGACGGGGCGCAGCATCTCATAGGCGACGGTGCCGGTCTTGATCATGGACTGGACATCGGTGTCGACTTGCCACGGGAGAAGGGCGAACATGGCCTGGCCCAGCCAGACGTAGGTAGTGGTGTCCGAGAGCGTCATTGCCTGCGTGTGGGTGGTCGACCGGTAGAAGGCGGTGAAGATCATCACGCGGATGACGCCCCAGAAGAGCTGCGTGCAAAGTCCCGCAAACGCGGCGCTTCGATATTGGAGGCCCATGCGGAACCGGGCGCTGAGCATACTGAGGTAGGGTGTGAGGGCGCCTGAAGTCATCGACGTCCTCCCCTACACCCTATTGCCCATTCCCTACTCCCCTTGTTCATCGTTCTCCTCCGTACAGTCGCGCGATGATGCTTTCGATGGGCGGATTTTGGACGAAGAGGTCGCGCACGGGGTAGCGGGCGGCGAGACGTGAGATGAGTTCGGCGGTCGACACCTGGTCCGGGTCGAAGGCGAGTGTGATGCGGGGGCCGTCGCTTTCGGTGACGGTGGCGTCGGGATCGTCGATGGTGACACCGGCTTCTGCCATATCGACGATCAGCCAGCGCTCCGACGTCACCCGTTTGCGGAGGTCGTCGACCGTGCCGTCACTGAGGACTTCGCCGCCGCCGATCATGATCAGGCGGTTGCAGAGCGCCTCGATGTCGTCCATATCGTGGGTGGTCAGGATGACGGTGACGCCCCGTTCTCGGTTGAGTTTCTTGATGAAGTCACGCACGGCGAGCTTGGAGACGGCGTCGAGGCCGATGGTTGGCTCGTCGAGGAAGAGGAGAGCGGGCGAGTGAATTAGCGACGCGGCCAGGTCACAGCGCATCCGCTGGCCGAGGCTGAGTTGGCGCACGGGCGTGTCGAGGAGAGGGCCGATGTCGAGGAGGTCAACGAGCTCCGATTTCGACGTCGCGTACTGGGCAGCCGGCACACGGTAGATGTCGCGCAGGAGTTCGAAGGACTCGACGACGGGCAGGTCCCACCAGAGTTGCGTTCGCTGGCCGAAGACGACGCCGATCCGGGACACGTAGGCTTGACGCTGTTTCCAGGGGACGTAGCCGAGAACCTCGCAGCGGCCGGAGTCAGGGACCATAATCCCGCTCAGGACCTTGATGGTGGTGCTCTTGCCCGCGCCGTTCGGGCCGATGTATCCGACGAGCTCGCCGGCGTCGAGGGTGAATGAGATCCCCTTGAGGGCCTCTACGGATTTGTAGCGGCGGGAAACAAGGCCTTTGAACGCGCCGGCGATTCCGGCTTGTCGCTCGGCGACGCGAAAGGTTTTGGTCAGGTTTTCGACGATGATTTGGGGCAATGTCGTGTCCTCGAACAACCTGAAGAGGGCCGAGTTATTTCGGCAAGGGGATTAGTATACCGCAGAGGTCATTCGTTTTCAGCGACATGCTGAAAACGACATATCGGTATGGTGATATATCGTTA
>Ga0070658_10005029_pt1 | contig 10761 bp, 9 predicted proteins | sample KBSC13metaG_FD_64664 | JGI IMG/M metagenome (GOLD analysis project Ga0070658, IMG submission 64664) | Corn rhizosphere microbial communities from Kellogg Biological Station, Michigan, USA - KBS C1-3 metaG | ecosystem: Host-associated > Plants > Roots > Rhizosphere > Soil ... | reverse complement strand
CGGGCTGCGGCGACAAAGGGGTGGCTCAGGTCGATGCCGGTGACGTGACAGCCTCGTGTCGCGGCCAGATAGCGCGCCGGGCCGCCAAGACCGCAGCCGACATCGAGCAGAGTCGCGCCCGTCTCCAGGTGCAGCCCCTTTGCCAACTCCGCTGTCGCAGCCAGGCCACGGACATGGAACTGATCGAGGTCTGCCAGGTCGGACCATTGCAGCCTCTCGCCATCGAGTCCCGCTCGCTTTAGAGCCAGCGCGATCCGGTCGGTGAGATCGCCGACGCCATAGTGTTCTTGAACGGGTTCTTGAGGAATCATCTCGGTCTCCTTCTGTTTTAGATGTCAATCGACATCTAATAAGATGGCACATAACATCTAAATATGTCAATCTACTCGGAAACCAGGGTATAACAAGAGATGGGAGAGAAGAGGAGCGAGATCAGCGATGCGAAAATCGAAACAGGATGCGAGTGAGACCCGGAAGCGTATTGTACAGACGGCAGGGGAGGAGTTCCGCCGCCGCGGGATCGGTGAGACCAGTCTGGCCGACGTGATGTCCGCCGCCGGCCTGACGCACGGCGGTTTCTATCGGCACTTCGATTCGAAGGACCAACTTGTGGCGGAGTCCTGCGCTGTCGCACTGGAGGCGATGACGCAGAAAATCGCCGATGCCGTCTCTGCAAATGCAGGTCAGAGTGTTCTGGAGAGCGTTGCCGCGATCTATCTCTCGCCGGGACATCGGGACCATCCTGCGGCCGGCTGCGCGATCGCCGCTCTCGGCAGTGAGGTCGCCCACGCTGCCTCAGACACACGTGCCGCCGCTACAGAAGGCTTTCTCAAGCTCGCCGGGATCCTCGCAGGAGAGTGGAAGGAGTGCCCACCGGAAGTCGCGCAGTCGCGGGCGATGGCCGCCGTGGCAACGATGGTCGGCGCGCTCATGCTCTCGCGTATCGTGACCGAACCGGTACTCTCCTCCGCGATCCTCAAGAGCGCTGCCGACGAGCTGACCTCTCGTCACGCCTGAAGGGCGCTCGCCCTCCTTCACTGGCTTTTTCTTCATGTGATCTGCTTGCCGGTTTCGAGAGACAAATAGAGAGGCGATGCGACTTGCGAAATTTGAAGGCGGGCCTATCCGCTGAGCGCGGCAGGGTCGCTATCTCTCCCATCGCAAAGTTTTTCGCCCATGCCCACCATGGCTACGGCATTCGATGCGTTTTGTCTACAGTGATGTCCCGTTCCGAGAGGGATACTGAGACATCATACGGAGGATCGGCACGCTCAGAAGTGTTACCGGGTCCAGCAGATGCCGAACATCGACATCGCCAATTCCGGAGTAGCGGGCGAATCGGGGGTCATCCGGCTCGGGACCAGCAGTGTGCAGACCGCGACCTACATCGCGGGCATCAACGGGGTCAATGTCGGGAGCGGAGTGCCTGTCTATATCAATTCCAATGGTCAACTCGGCACCCTCACCTCCTCCGCGCGCTTCAAAAACGACATCAAATCGATGGGATCTGCCAGCGACAGACTGATGCAGTTGCGGCCGGTGACCTTCCGCTACAAAGACAATGCGGAGAAGGGACCCCATGCCTTGCAGTATGGTCTCATCGCCGAAGAGGTGGCGAAGGTCTACCCCGATCTGGTCCAGTACGACAAGGCGGGCAAGCCCTTTACCGTCTACTACCATCTGCTCACGCCCATGCTCCTCAATGAGTTCCAGAAAGTCCATCGGCAGAACGAGGCCCAGAGGGGCGAGATCGCGGCCCTGAAAGCCACGCTTCAGCAACAGAGCGTGAAGATGACGGCCATGGAGACGGCTCACAGCGCGGACAGTCTCGCACATTCCGCCGAGATCGCGACACTGAAAGTGGAGTTGGCGGCCCTGAAGCGCTCGCAGCAACAACAATTTACCGCTCTGGCAAAGCTGACCGCCCTGACGGAGACCTCCCAGCGCCTTCCACAAAACAGTCGCCGGAGCGTGATCACTTTGTCCAATATGCCCGTTGCAGCGCCGCGATAAGGTCCGGGCGCCGGGCATATCGCGCGAACTGGAGGGCAGTTCTATGGTTCGAGATGACGCGCGGGTCGGCTCCATGTGCGAGCAGCCGGGGAATGATCTCGACAGCCTTGCGATCTTCCGGTCCTGCCGAACAGAGCACTAACAGATACAGCGCCGTCTCGTGATACGGCTCCTGCGCGTTGACATTCGCCCCATGATCGATCAGCAGTCGCACAACAGACGCAGGGGCGTAACGACAAGCAGCCAGCAACGGCGTATCGCCCACTCGATTGACGGCCTCGATGTCGGCTCCGTGTGCCATCAGCAACCGGACGGTTTCCGGCTTCGCCCTGTCGTCAGAAACCGCGACGATCAATGGGGTTTCTCCATTGTGATTCCTCGCTTTAATGTCGGCTCCGTGCTCCAGGAGCAGCCGCGCGACATGCGAGTCCGGGTTGAAGGCGGCCCCCAGCAAAGGCGTCATCCCTCTCTTATCCGACAGCTGAACGTCTGCGCCGTATTGCAGTAACAGGCGCACGGAGGTCAAAGGAGCGCCGTAGGAGGCCCATGTTAGCGGTGTGAGGCCATCGTTGTCTCTGGCGTTGACGTCGGCGTGATGCTCCAGCAGCAGGCGCAGCACCTCCGGGGAGAGTTCATTTTCGAAAGCCAGAATCAGAGGGGTTTTGCCATCTTCATCCCGAGCGTTGACGTCGGCTCCCTTTTGGAGCAACAGCAGGATCGAATCCGGTGAGGTCTTTGACTTCGCCATCGCCAGAAGCAGCGGAGTCAAGTTATCCCCGTCCTTTGCATGGATGTTGGCCCCATGTTCGATCAGTATCCGTACCGTTCGCGGATGATTGTTCTGGAGCTCCAGATGCAAGGGGGTGTAACGTCTGCCGTCTCTCGCTTCGAGAACGGCTCCATGCTGCAGCATCGCCTGAACCAGTTCCGGAGCATCCGGGAATGTGCGGGAAGCGGCAGGCCCGTCGCTGACGTATCCCTCGAGGTCCGATCCGGAGGCGATCAGGAAGGCGTTGAGGCTATCGTTGACCGGCAACGGAGAACGGTGCAGCAGGTACTGGCACCACTGCGAGAGGGAGGGTGGCGACGGCGGTGTGAACGGCGTGTTCGGGTCCGCTCCCGCATCGATAAGCCTTAGGGCCTCGGCGGCATCGTGCTTCACCAGAGCAGCGATCAACCGACGACCGAGGAGATCCCGTCGCCTCTGCGCCGCCCCCCATAAGCTACAGGCCAACACAAAAAGAAGGCCGATCCCTCCTGCAAACAGGAGAGAGCGTCGCGTGCGTCTGTTCATGGCCTCTAGTTCGCCTCGCCCGCAACGAATCCTGCAAGACGTCGTCGCGTTCGTTCTCGTCCACGACGGAGAGTTACCTGTGTAGGAACTTCGCCAGATCGTCCAGAGTGTGGCCCATAGCGTCCGGAACGACATCCAACTGTTCGGCAGGGAGGCGCAACCGGTTAACCCAAAAAGTCGGATAGCCGCACCACTTTGCACCTGCGGCATCCCAACCCGCGTAGGCGACGAACAGGATCTCTTCCCGCTTTAGCCGGAAAGCGTCCACTCCCATCTGATAGGCGCGCGGATCCGGCTTGTAGGTCTTCACCCTGTCGGTGCTGAGGACATGTTCAAACATCCCCTCCAGTCCGGCGTTTTTGATGCCGGACTGAAGCATGGCGGGCGTGAAGTTGGACAGAAAGGCCATCCGCAGACCTGCGGTCTTGAACGCCTGGAGCACCGAAACGACCTCGGGCCAGGGCTTGAGTTCCAGATACCCCTGCATAAGGCGTGCCCGCTTCTCCGCCGTGAGTTCCACCTGCGCCGTCTTCGCGGCGAATACCAGAGCCTCTTCTGTGACCTTCCAGAAATCCACATAGTGGTGGGACATGCTTCGCAGCCACGTGTACTCGAACTGACGGGTGCGCCAGACGTTGCTCAACTCCGTGCCTTTTCCGGGAAACAGCTCCTCCGCCAGCGCAAAGATCGGTCTGGGATCGAAGATAGGAAACGCGTCGAAGGCGATCGCTTTGATCCTCGCTCTCGGCGTAGCCCACACCGATGAAGATGACATTCCCAACCCTGTCACCAGGCTCCCCCTCACAAACTCACTGCGACTGATAGGCATCGATGCCTCCTCCTGACTGCTAAAACTCCCTATAGTGTACGGTCGCAACAACGCCGTTTGTCACAGAGGCAATCAGACGGAGGTGGATTGTCTGTTACATGTCGTATGGATGAAGGTCAGGAAGGAATGCTGAAGAAGCGACAAGAGGGCAAGCGGAGAAGAACGTTGGTGTCCACAAGATAGGCCAATTAGCCACGCTCCCCATAAAAGCTTTCTCGGCTGATTGCGTCGTCAGAGAGTAGGGGCGTATTATGGGAATGGCTCTCTGCCCAGGCACGAAAGGCTCTTGCCCATTTCTTAGGAACGAGCGCCTGTTCCAGTGCGGCGATCTCGTCTTCTTCGCGTTCGATTTCGGTCAAGAACTGTGTTATGCGTTGGACGAAACTCTCTTTACGAGCAACCAGGAGTTCCAGGCGCTGAACGCGTTCTTGGGCTTCCAGCAACTCTTGGCGGAGTCGTTCATTACTGACTTTAAGACGTTCTTCGAACTCTTCAGGTGTCGTTATCTCCTGCTTTGAGGTCGCCATCGTTTCGCTGTCCTTTCCCGTACATTCAATCCTTTCCCTTATTATATCACAGGCGTACAACAGTCAAAATCTGCATTCAGTCGCGGAAGGGTTCGGGGATGGCGCGGTGGGGGATGGCGAGGGTGCGGACGAGTTCGGCGAGCATCTGCTCTTTGAAGACGGAGTTGAGGGCGAGGGCGGCCTGGGTCTGGGCGTAGCCGAAGGGGATGCCGATGTCGTGGCGATCGCCGAGGGTCTCGTAGGCGTAGTACTTTTCGCCGTTGGCGCGGAATCGTTCCTGGGCGGCGGTGAACTGGAATTCGCCTTTTTCACGCAGGTCGTTGTCGATGGCGTATTTCAGGCAGTCGAAGATGCCGGGATTCATCACATGCATCCCGAAGAAGCAGAGGTACATGCCGTGCAGCAGGCCCTGCTGGCGCAGATGCTGTTCGGCGTATTCGACCGAAGGCTTCTCGACGATCGTGGCGACATCGTAGACGGCGGGGCGCTCGGAGACGCGCTCCCCGCAGACCGTGCCGAAGAGATGCAGCAGTTCGGTCGGGGTCTGTTGGACGGCGGAGACGCTGCCGCCGTACTGCTCGTAGACATCCAGCACCTGGCGGGCGCAGCGGCGATCCTCCTGGGTCGTGTAGATATGGTCGCCGAGCATGATCAGGCACGGCTCATCGCCCACGAACTCCCGCGCCGCGTAGACCGCGTGGCCGTACCCGTCCGGAGTCTCCTGAACCGCGAACGTGAGCCGCGCCGCGATCTGCTGGATACGCGCCGATTCGAGCAGCGCCCAGTCTTTGCCCTTGAACAGCCTTAGTTCGTCCGGGGTGAGCGGGGCGAAATGCTGCTCGATCTGATGCCGATTGTGGGGATTGACGACCAGACAGACCTCTTCGATCCCACTCGCCAGCGCCTCTTCGATGATCAACTGAATGACCGGGCGACACAGCCCATCGACATCCATGAGCGGCAGCATCTCTTTCTGAATCGTCGTCGTCGCCGGATACATCCGCGTCCCCCGACCCGCCGCCGTAATCACCGCCTTACGTACTTTAGAAGCCACTGGTATCACTCCTCGAACGCCCGCGTGGGCATCTCTGACCTGTAAATCCAGGATGTTCGAGGTTGATGGGAGGGACAGCCCCTGCCTATTCTCCTCAAATGGAAATCCTGTTAATCCTGAAAATCTTGTCAATCCTGTCTAAAAATGACCCCTCTTCAGCCTCGCGGAATCAGTCTCGCCCCGAACGCAACCGATCCGGGCGAACTTCCGACAAAGGTACGCGGCGTGATGCCGGTGCGTTCCGTATAGGCCGCGCAGACTTCGCGCAATGCCTCCTCCGCCTCCGGCACATCCAGGCAGAGCACCGCGACCGTGCCCCCGGAGCCGCCGCCCGTGATCTTCGCGCCGTAGAGGCCGCGTACCGGGCCGCGCTCACGCACCAACTCCACCAGCAGATCCGTCTCAGGCGATCCCAGATCCAGCCGATCGCCATAGGAGGCGTGCGCCTCGTACATCAGCCGTCCCGCCTCGATCAGGATCGGTTCGTCCAGCGCCATCTGCCCATGCACCGCGATGCTCTCCTCCTGCCGGATGATCGCGATCTGCATCAGGGCAAACAGATGCTTGACGCGGTCGTTCTCCAGGATCGGATGCTCGGCGCAGGAGCGCGGATGGTAGGTTGCCGTGGGATCGACGCGCGTGACGAGGTCGGGCAGACGCCCGTAGAGATCGTGATACTCCGCGCCGGTCAACGTCTCGGGGATCACGTCGCGGTAGGCCAGGAACTCGTCGGGACTCATATTGCAGAGATAGTTGTCCAGCAGTTTGCCGCCGCTCTCCAACTGGATGATCTTCAGACCCATAAACGCGCCGACGCGGGCGCGAGTATAGGCGACACCGCTCACGGAGTGTTTGACACCGGAATCGATCCCGACGAATCGCCACGCGGGCGGGATCTGCTGCGTGCCCAGCAGATCGTGCGGCTGACACTGTAAGACCGTCAGGGCGTTGGCCTCACCCAGGGCCACCGTCACCTGATCCATGATGCCGCAGGGGGCGCCGACGATCGCGTTCTCGACCTTCTGACACCAGGCTGCCAGGGTCAGGTCACTGGGCTGCACGCCCGCAGCCTCGCCAAGCGCCTGCATCGTCGCCACCTCGATGGCGGCGGAAGAGGAGACTCCCACGCCGAGCGGCACCGCGCTCTGCACGAGGATGTTCGCACCCTGCTCTCCGAGCCGTTCATCGACGCGCCCTTCTGAGACCCGGCTATAGGCATCGAGCAGCACATAGTAGCAGCCTGCAATGTAGGCCGCCCAGCGCTTCGAGGGCTCCGCCGTTAGACGCTCCCGCACCTCTCCGATGGGTCGCATCCGATTGTCGCTGTCGATCAGGTCGTCGAGCGTGAGCGTGACTTCGGGGTCCAGGTCTTCGTGCTCCGTGCCGATTGTGCGAATACGGAGCGCGCGGTCTTCGCGCCACTGCCAGGCGACACAGGCCGCCTCGGCGATCGGCATCTCCATCACGATACTGCCGGAGTAGTCCGCGACTCCCCCCATCACGTCCAGCCTGCCCGGCGCGCGCGCACCTGCGATCGGTCCCGTCGCATCGAAGAAGGCGGCCTCCTGGCGCACCAACCTCTCAAACTCCTGCCACTGCGTCTCCGCATCCAGCGGCGCGGCGAACAGCTCTGCACCCTCGCTCATAAATTTCCCTTGCTATTCCGCCCTGGTAAAATAAGTTTCGCGTGCGTCCGGCCAACATCCTCACGGCCTGGATCTCTCTGCACCCGACGCTCAAAACCCGTCCAGGAACGACCACCGGGACGGGCGACTCCGTTTCGCGTACGACTGCGCTATGATAACCCGAATCCGCGCTTCTGTCAATCCGTTCCTACCGTAACCGCGGGAACACAAAACGACGGCGTCGGTATCCGGAGATACCGACGCCGCTGCGATTCCATGCGGTCAGGGTTCGGGTAAGGAAGCCTGATCCTGGGAACTAGCGGGCAGGAGGAGGAGCGCCGGCAGCGCCGCCCGGACGACGACCACCGCCGAAGCCACCACGGCCCTGCTGCACCGGATGCGCTTTGCGATAGGCTGCCAGCGTGGTTTTCTGGGCGTCCGTCAGAACGGCGTTCACCTTATCGGTAGAGGCTTTGCGCATCTCCTGCATGGCCGCCTGATCGACCTGGCCACCGTTGGCCTGGGCTTCCTGGAACTTCGCCTGCATCTCTTTCTGGCTGTCCGTGGCGATGGTGGTGATCTTCGTCTTCTGGTCCGCGGTGAGCTTCAGGTCCGGCAACACGCCGGCGGGGATACCGGCCGCGCCATACGCCGCCAGCTCTTTATTCATGTCGGGGATCAATTTGGTCTGATCGTCGGTGAGGACCGCCTTGAGGTCGGTATCCGCTTTCGTCCCGGCTTCGCGCTGTTTCGTCCGCGCCTCCTGCATCGCCTGCCGGTCGGGCATCTCGCCTGCCGCGGGAGGCGGAGGGGTGAGGGTTTTCATATCGGCCGCGTACTGGGTCTGGATCGCGGTGATCTTCGTCTTCTGCTCCGCCGTCAGTTTCAGGTAAGAGTCCAGAACGCTAAGAGGCGTGGCAACCAGAGGAGCACCGGCGCCTCTGCGCTGGCCGCCGCCCTGGCCGCCCTGGCGTTGGCGGCGTCCGCCACCACCGGCGACCGCGCCGTTGCCCTGTGCAAAGGACGTGACCGCCACAGCAGAGAGCAGGAAGAGAGAAGCGCACATCAGCCCGATTTTTCCGAATTTCATCTTGGGAATAACCTCCTTCAGGTGGTTAACAAACTGGAAACAGAGAGAAGCTTTGAGGAAGGCGCACAGTATAAGTGCGTCGCATTCATGTCCGGAAAGATAGACGACGCTGTATGGCGAACGGTTCAAAATATTTTTCAGATTGCGAAAATATTTTTATCGCACGCGGGAACCGGGCGGCACGGCCGCGTCCGGATGGACCAGGACAGCGCGTCCGTCGATATCGGCGGCCAGCAGCATTCCCTGCGATTCGATGCCGCGCATCTTGCGGGGCAACAGGTTGGCGACCACCACGACCTGTTTCCCGACCAGCTCTTCCGGCTGGTAGAACTCCGCGATGCCGGAGAGGATCGTGCGGGTCTCGTCCTCGCCGGTCTGCACGGCCAGCCGCAGCAGTTTTGTGGCGTTCGGGACGGCCTCGGCGGCGAGGATCTCGCCGACCAGGAGCTGTACCTTCATAAAATCGTCGATGGTGATCGAGGCGACGGTGTCCGGCGCGACCTCGACCGGAGCGACCGGCGTGCCGGGTTTTGGTGCGGATTCGGGGGCTGTTTCACTCACGGGTAGGGTTTTCTCCTTCGAAATTTCCGGATCGTTCGCCGGGTTCGCGCTGCCCAGGGCGAAGAGAGTGGCGTCGTCTACCGCCAACTCCTGAATACGCGGGAAGACCGGCTGCGGCGCATTGACCCGCGTGCCTGCGGGCAGTCCGCCCCAGGCCAGATCCTTCCAGCGGGCGGCGGCGACAGGCTCTTGCAGGCCGATCTGACCGCGCAACACATCGGCAGCAACGGGCAGGAATGGGCTGACGAGGATCGAGACGATACGCACGACCTCCAGGCAGGCGTAGAGCACGCTGTGCAGCCCTTCGCGTGCCTCGGCGTCGCCCGCGTTCGCCGCTTTCGCCAGCGACCAGGGCGCTTTCTCGTCGATATACTTGTTCATGCGCGCCACCAGCCGCCACGTCGATTCGAGCGCGGCGTTCAGGCGGAATTCGCGGAAGGCGCGCGCCGTCTCCTCCTGGACATCCAGGGCGAGCGCGGCGATCTCCGGATCGTGCAGGGTAACGATCGGCACCACGCCGTCGCAGTAGCGCACCAGCATGTTGAGGGTGCGGTTGAGCAGGTTGCCGAGATCGTTGGCCAGGTCTGTATTGTAGCGACGCAGACAGTTCTCGACCGTGAACTCGGTATCGAGGCCGAAGTTCATCTCACGACAGAGCAGATAGCGGACGGCGTCGGCGGAGACCTCAAAGGAGGCCCCGGAGCGATCCGCGAGAAACTGGGTGAAGCGCGTCGGATGCGGCAGGCTCGCGCCCGTCTTGCCGCCTTTCGCCCCCCCCACCGTCCACCAGCCGTGCGCATAGACCTGCTTCGGAACCGGCAGATCGAGCGCCATCAGCATCGCAGGCCAGAGCGTTGCATGGAATCGGACGAAGATCTCTTTGCCCATGAAGTGCAGATCGGCGGGCCACTTCTCCGTCCATGTCGGATCGTCGGGCCAGCCGGCGGAGACGATATAGTTGATGAGAGCGTCGAACCAGACATAGATGTAGTTGGCCGGATCGCCGGGCACCTGAATGCCCCAGCCGCGATAGGGCCGGGTGATGCTCATGTCCCGCAGGCCCTCTTTAATAAATCCGATCACTTCGTTGCGGCGGAACTCCGGCAGCAGGAAGTCCGGGTTCGCGTCGATATGGGCCAGCAGGCGATCTCCGAAAGCGGAGAGCTTGAAGAACCAGTTCTGCTCCTGAGTCCGCACAACCGGTTTGCCGGTCTCGATGGCGAAGCCGTCCTTCACCTCACTGTCGCGGTAGAAGGTCTCGTCGCTCACCGAGTACCAGCCCTCGTAGGTGTCGAGGTAGATATAGCCGCGATCCCGCAGGCGGGCGAAAAACTCCTGAACCGCGCGGACATGGCGCGGTTCGGTGGTGCGGATGAAGTCGTCGTAGTGGATATGGAGCTGCTTCCAACAGACCTCGAACGCGTCCGCCAGACCGTCCACGAAATCCTGGGTAGGCACACCGGCCTTCTCAGCCGCCTCCTGCACTTTAGTGGCGTTCTCATCGGTTCCGGTCACAAACCAGGTCTTGCGTCCGTGCAGATGCTGATAACGCGCCAGCACATCGCACGAGATGGTGGTCAGCGCGGAGCCGACATGGGGCAGACCGTTGACATAGTAGATCGGCGACGTGATAAAGTAGGTTTTGGATTCGGCTTCGGGCATGGTGGTTGCGATCTTATCTATGTGATGTAATAGGTCTATTGGGCGTTGCGGACGCGCGCTTCGGCCTCTTCCAGAGTGGTGGGATCGGCCTCTTCTTCCGCGATCA
>Ga0070658_10005027_pt1 | contig 10765 bp, 10 predicted proteins | sample KBSC13metaG_FD_64664 | JGI IMG/M metagenome (GOLD analysis project Ga0070658, IMG submission 64664) | Corn rhizosphere microbial communities from Kellogg Biological Station, Michigan, USA - KBS C1-3 metaG | ecosystem: Host-associated > Plants > Roots > Rhizosphere > Soil ... | reverse complement strand
GGATTATCGACTGTCGCCACTCAGCAAGCAATTATCAAATGCGGGACGCGCGCCTACGATTCACGCATCTAACGAACGCAGGTGGACGAAATGGAAATTGAAACGAACGGCACCAGGATCCACGTCACGGATCGAGGCAGCGGAAATCTGGCGCTTGTTTTTCTCCATTACTACGGGGGCTCCTCCCGCACATGGGACATGGTTGCGGAGAAGCTTCATGACCGTTATCGGATTGTCGCCACCGACCATCGAGGCTGGGGCGACTCCGACGCACCAAAAGCTGGTTACCGTATCGCCGATATGGCCGATGACGCAGAGGGCGTCATTAAGACGCTCGGTTTAAGACGCTACGTGCTCGTCGGTCATTCCATGGGCGGCAAGGTCGCGCAGTTCATCGCATCACGCCGGCCAAGCGGGCTCTTAGGTCTCGTGCTCGTTGCTCCGTCTCCTCCCTCACCAATGCTTCTGTCAGATGAGCAACGCGCGACCTTGTCCGGCGCCTATCAGTCACGCGAATCGGTCGAATTTGTCATCGATAAGGTTCTGACCGCGAGACCGCTCGACGCCGTCCATCGTGAGCAGGTCGTCGAAGATAGTCTGAAGGGTGCCCCGCAGGCGAAGACCGCGTGGCCCGAGATTGCCATGCGTGAAGACATAACGACAGCGGTGGCATGTATCGACGTACCGACCGTCGTCATCTCCGGGGAACTTGACCACGTTGACCGTATTGAAACCCTACAGACGGAGCTGCTGCCTCGAGTCCCGCACGCGGCGATGTACATTCTCCCTGGCGTTGGGCATCTGTCACCGCTCGAGGCGCCGATGGAGGTTGCGCAAATCTTGGCGAGCTTTCTCGCCGCGGTAGAAAACAAGTCCACATGCTGCAATTCTCCAGTTGAAGTTCCGCTAGCATTCGATGCAGCAATGAACGCGGCCGACCTTGACGGTTTGCTCCGTGTTTTCAGCCATAACGCCACGATGCGAATGACGAATGGTGAAGTGGTTAAGGAAAGCCCCGCCGAGCTGCGGGGCGCGATGATTAAACTGCTGGCCATGAAACCGCGCATTCACAACACGGTGCGGCGGGTGCTGTCTAGCGACAACATCGCACTCGTTCTACTGGATTGGACGCTAACTGTGACACTGCCCGACGGTCAACCGCATGTCGAACATGGGACTGCGACTCAAGTTATGGAGAAGGGCCGCGATGGTGGCTGGCGCATAAGGATCGCGAACCCGCTAGGCCTGAACTGAGAATCGGCCTTCGCGTCGCGACCAACTTTCTGCGAGGGCCAACACCAAGCGTACGAGACGCCGGTCGGCATGGTGAACATCGGAGGCGTGCGAAGCCGGGTCGCTCTCGTTGTAAAGCACAGCCCGCGTCGAACGGCAGCAAACCGCCCGGTACCAGTCATTTTCAGCTTTCCGCGTGAGCGTCGCTTTCCGGCCGACCGCTGCCCTATGTCGAGTGCCGGCGTCGCTTTGACTCATGGTGCGGAAACGGTTCTTACACACGGGGCTCTTCATTGAGTCGGGCGGGGATTGGCTGCCCCGGGTCGATTACGGTAGACGGTTAGCGGCCATCGCTTTCTTCGAGCCGGTTACTAATCAGACCAGCACGCCGCCGCCGTCCACAATGATGGTCTGTCCCGTAGCATAGCGATTAGTCATCAAATAGACGTACGTTTGCGCGAGGTCCTCCGCCTCGCCGACACGACCCACCGGCAACGCTGCCCCGCTCGCGGAGTAGAGCGCTTCGCGCTCGAATTCGGACAAGTTATCCCACAGCGGCGTGCGCACCAAACCGGGACTCACAAGGTTGACGCGAATGGGCGCCAATTCCACCGCGAGTGCCCGTGTGAGACCTTCCATTGCGCTGCAGACGCTGGCCAGCGCCACCCAACCCTTTTGTGGCCGCAAGCTCGCAATACCGCTAGTCAACACCATGGAGCCGCCGCGCCGGAGATACGGCGCCGCATGTTTGACGGCGGCAATTGCGCCGAACACTCGCACTTCGAAAATCTGACGGATCGTAGCGAGGTCCATGTCGGCGAGCGCCCCGGTTCGCAACGAATCCCCCGCGCTGTAGACCAGATGGTCGAAAGCGCCGACTTGCCCGAACAACGCGTGCACGGCGGACTCGTTACTCAGATCGACCGTGTATCCCTTGACCCGGTCGCCGAGTCTCGCGACGGCTTCGGCGACTCGCTCACTGCGCGATGAAACAACGCTCACTGAGGCGCCGGCTGCCAGCGCGGCCTGGGCCGTGGCAAGGCCAATTCCCGAGGTGCCGCCCAGCAGGACGACGTGTTGATGCTGAAGGTTTGCGCTTGCAATAGTCATGGTGAGTCCTCGCTGTGGATGGTGAGTGAAGCCATGACCCGAGTATTATTCTTTAGCCTGACTTGATAAACTCAATATTTGTTCGAACACTCGTTAATAGAGCTTGTGAATGGATCGATTCAGCAGCATGGCGATATTTGCACGCGTGGTCGAGCGCGGTAGCTTTACCGCCGCGGCCGAAGGCAGCGGTATGACGCCCACGATGGTCGGCAACCATATCCGCGAGTTGGAGCGACGCCTCGAAGGGCGGCTGCTCAATCGCACGACGCGGCGTCAAAGCCTGACCGAACTCGGCAAGCGCTATTACGTGCGATGCCTCGAAATTCTGACGCTGGTGGACTCCGCCGAGCTGGACGCGCGAGAAATGCAGAGCAACCCGCGTGGCCGGTTGCGGGTGAGTTGCCCGATTATCTATGGCACGCGTGTGCTTGTACCGGCGCTTGCCGCGTACCTCGACCGCTACCCCGAGGTTCAGGTCGAGCTGTCTCTTAGCGATCGTTTCGTCGATCTGGCGGAAGAAGGCTTCGACGCCGCCATCCGCGCCGGCGTACTGCCGGACTCGGGCTTGATTGCGCGGCCGTTGACCCGTTCGCCGCGTATCGCCTGTGCATCACCGGCCTATCTGGCGCGCCACGGGCAGCCGCAGGTGCCTGCCGATCTGGCGCAGCATAACTGCCTGGCTTTCATAGTCGCGACTGGACCCGAACGTGAATGGCGTTTCGCACGTCCCGACGGCAATGGCGTGGAGCGCATCGCGGTGCGTGGTCGTCTCGATGTCAATGGCGGCCTCGCGCTTCGCGAAGCCGCGCTCGCGGGACTGGGGGTGATTTTTCAACCCCAGGTAATGCTGCAGGAAGATCTGGATGCGGGTCGGCTCGTTCGTCTTTTTCCCAACTGGCCTGCGCAGACCTGGCCCATCCATGTGGTGCATTTGCCCGATGCGCGCATGCCACCGAAGCTGGCGAGTTTTATCGCCTTCCTGCAGGAAACGTTGGGGCACGGCAGCGAACCGTAAACTGGCCATGTTACGGGAAAGCGGCCTGTAGCTACTCAGCAGCGAGTTTCTGTGACGCCTGAATGGCGGGTCTGGCCGATCACACGCCCAACACGCCCGGCTCGCGACGGTCCGCTACTTGAGCATCCATTGCGAACTGAGTGAAAACTGATAGAAACGGAAAGCGCGAGCGCCAAATAAGCCGTTCGTTGACGAGTTCATCTGCTGAAGGCACACTCGATGCCCATGCAAGCCGTTACGTCCTTAACGATTGCGATTCGCCATCATGCGCATGCCCACTCGGGACTGGCGCTGGGGACGTGCATACGCTAGAAATTTGTAGCAAGACGCGCCACGAAGCCCCGCCAGCAACGACGGGGCTTAATGAGATGGTCAGCCTGACCATAGATTTGTTTGTGGGCGCCCCGTCAGTCGTCGGCTCACCGAGAGAGCTATACATGAAAGATCCGATGGACATCGACTGGTCAACCATGCCGGCCCCCATAGACGACGGCACGGCAAGCCACCTGACGGGGCAGCATGTGCCCAGCATCGCGTTGAACTCCACGGACGGAGACACAATCGATCTGAGTCGCCTCGCCGGCCGCACCGTTATTTATGCCTACCCCCGGAAAAAACTTCCGGACGAGCCGCCGCCCGATGGATGGCTATTGATCCCCGGTGCCCCGGGATGTACACCGCAGTCGTGTGCCTTTCGCAATCACGCAGCAAAAATAAAGGCAGCCGGCGCAAGCTATATCTTTGGACTTTCGACGCAAGATACGCCCTATCAAAGAGGCGCCGTCGAGCGTCTGCATCTCCCCTATCCGCTATTGTCAGACGAGCATCTCTTGTTGACGAAGGCCCTTTCCCTACCGACCTTCACTACTACGGGCATGATGCTGTTGAAGCGCTTGACGATGGTCATTAACGACGGCGTGATTGAGCACGTTTTCTATCCGGTGTTTCCGCCCGATCAGAATGCGGCTGAAGTGCTCGCCTGGCTGGAGACGACGCGGTAGATGAGCGTCTAGTCGAGATGCTGATTTACGACGATCGCGCTGGATCGAACCCTTCGCTGCTCCGACGTCGGTCTGGCGCTGCTTTCACATTGGACAAGGGATTGTTCGCAATGAAACAGGAAGATCAGATGCCCCACGTATCGAAGACCTTTGCGACGCCCTCGATTTGTACAGAGCAATCTCACGCGTATGGCCCGGAGACACGTCAAGTCCGACCCATGCCTGGTCACCATCGAATCCAGCGCAGAATCATTGCAGCGTCACCTCGCTCGTTGTGCACGACTATTCACCCCATGCTGGTGCTGTCGCCCAAGGCGCTCAACGAGCGAACGGGCATCGTCATTGGACTCCCGATGACGACCGCCAAGTTCAACGACACGAACCCGTTTGCCATCAAGTTCAAAGGGCCGAGAAACGTCACAAGCTACGTGCTGGCCCACCAACCGAAGTCGCTCGACTGGCGGGCGCGGGGCGCGAAAGCGCATCCGTGAAAGCGCGTGCGGGACGATGTGTTCTCAGCGACATGCGAGCATGTTGAATCAGATAATTGCGATTTGCGACTAGGAGGTCCCAATACCCTTGCCGGTTTGCAAGGATCGTATGACCTCGTTGACCAGTTCTCATACAGTTCCACGCATCCGGCGCACATCGACGTCCGCTTCCTGATCGCCGCGCGCAGGGCAAGACTCCAGCGGTTCTAGTGATCCATGATGGTGAGACATTGGTGGCCTTCAAAGGAACGGGATCCTGATCGCGCCTCGAGCATTGAGCATGCAATCAGTGGCTTCCCATACAACCTGCAAAGCTTCGACGTATCGACCAAAATCGACGACAATCTTCCAAAGAACTTCCGGGTCGTGCTCTCTCGCCGGAGACGCCGCTGACTCTAAAAGGAAACATGAGACGACTCGTCCTCGCTGCGCTCGCAGCTGCCTCTTTCGCGACCGTCGTTCATGCGCAGAGCGACGCGCCTGGCCCGCTCGTCACGCCCTCGGGCCAACTGCAATTCGTGCGCGCCGACCACGATTTCGTGGGGATACTCGATAAGGTAATCTTCGATCGCTTCCGCGCGAACAGCCTCGCGCATTTCGATGACATCGGGGGCGCACATGACACCGTCAAGCGCACGCTCGTGCAAACCGATTCCGGCCCGGTGCTATACGACTTTCGCTACCATCCGCCGCTGGTGCAGCGCACGGGTCGGCGCATAACGATCAGGCGTGTATTCTGGCAAGGCGAGGAAGTTGTGATGGAAAGCGCCCAAGGATGGTTTCGATTCAAAAGCGGCGTACTGACGAAGCTGCAGTCGTCTACGACGACGTACCATTAATCACGCGTGCACCCTCAACTCAACACGCGCTCGGCAGCGATGACGCGCATCGCATCCCCATGTGACCGATATATTGCGCAGTGCGCCGCCAAGAAGGATCGCCGCTTGCAGATTTCAGCCCCAGTTCGGCCCTCGCCATCTCCATCCCCATGCCGGGCGATAATGAACACCCTTTCACGGTCGTGCTTTCCCCGATGCCCCGCTACGCTCGCCTTCCCGTCGCGTTGCTGCGAACCTTACTCTCTTGCCTGCTATTGCCGGCGAGCCTTGCGCTGGCACATCCGCACGTATGGATCGCCTACACGGCGAGCATCCAGATGAACGGTACGTCGATCGTCGCAATCGACGAACATTGGCGCTTTACCGAAGGCTTTCCGACACAGCTCGTCGGTATCGATCAATTGCCGGAGCGCGGCCTGCTCGATGCGGCGCAAACAAAGCGTTTTCGCGACCAGGCCTTCGCATCGCTCGCACACGCTTCGTACTTCACTCATCTTTTCGCCGACGGCAGCCCGCAGGCGTTCGGTGAACCTACTGGTTTCCAAGTGTCCGTCGAAGGCGGCAAGATCGCGTACTCCTTTCGGCTGCCGCTTGCCGCGCCCGTCGACATACATGGCAAGAACGTCGAGCTTGGGGTTTGGGACCCGTCTTATTACGTCGACTACGAAGCGGACTCGGATCACGCGGTGTCGATCGGACAAGGGGCGCCCCAGACCTGCTCGATTCGAGCGTTCGTCGATAAATCGCATCCGATTTTCAACGGCTTCGTATTACCGCACGCGAGCGTCATCGCATGCTAGCCGGCCTGCTCGCGCGCTCCCGCTGTGCGTTCGTCCGCTCGGTGCTTGCCGTCGTAGGGGCCCTGTGCGGTAGACGATGCCGTGCGCGACCGGCATTGGCCATGTCACTATTTGTCGTTTTGGTGCTCGGGCTGGGTAGCATATGCGTCGGCGCGCAGGCTCAAGGGCTGGATGTTTTTGGCCAGCCGACGGGTGCGGTGGCCAACGCTGCCTCGGCGCCAAACAGCGCAACGACCCCGCCGTCGTGGTGGGCCCGCGATATGCCGGATTTCGTTCGGACGGGTGTCGGTGTCTGGCTACGAGCACAAGCGAGTTGGAACACTCGGATCGAAGAATTTCTGGCTCAATGGTCGCACGGCGCCTCGTTGGCTGCGTGGGCGGTGCTGATAGCCGTGTCGTTCGGTTACGGTGCCCTGCACGCACTCGGCCCCGGCCACGGCAAGCTCGTCGTCAGCACTTATCTCGGGTCTCGTCGCGCGCGCGCCATGGACGCCGTCTTGTTAAGCAGTTGGACGGCCACCGTTCAGGCACTAAGCGCGATTGGGCTCGTGCTCGGCGCCGCGTGGTTCGCGCACACCGGTCTCGCGAGCATCATGCCGCACGCTGCGTCGGTGGAAGCCGTCAGTTATCTGTTGCTCTGCCTGACGAGCGCATGGGCGCTCCGGTCAAGCGGCGCGCGCGACCGGTGCTGCGGCGAGCCGCTGGCCGTCCGATTTCCTCGCAGCGAAGCCGCGAGCACTGAGCATCCGATTGGAAACGCGCTCGATGCCGCGAACCACGATCAGCCAACTCATGGCGCGTACCTGCGCGCTCGCCTGCCGAATGCATTGGAAGCGAGCGACCGCAACGTGCCACGCGCTCTGCGGGCAGCGGCCGATCGTCGTTCGGTGCCAAAGCAGTTAACGCGCTCGCGCATCAGGCAGATCGCGACGCTCGGACTCGCAGCGGGTCTGCGACCGTGCATGGGCGCGATCTTCGCACTCGTAACGTCGATGGCGACGCGGGCACTCACCGCGGGTGTCATCGTGACATTCGCGATGGCCGCGGGCGTCGCGACGACGGTCGCACTGATCGGCCTTGGCAGTATCGGGGCGAACCGGACGTTTGCGCGCCTCGCGTTGCGTTTCCGTATACGTTCCGCACGCGCGGGGCGGATTGTGGCAATCGGTGCTATCGGTGCGATCCTCGTGGTTTCTGCATTGCAACTCGCGCTGTTGCTCAGCGGAATGACGGCCGCATCATTTTCGTGACCGGCGCCCAAGCGGGAGGGCGTGCTTGACCCGGTAAGCTTGAGCGGCCGGTTCGTCCCCCGAAATACGGGCGGGGGCCCCCGTCTTCTTTAAGACGGCACGCAGAAGGGTTGGTTGACGACCGAACAGGAGAATCGGGTCATGCATGTCGGTGAGCGCTTCAACAGCATTACGCATCTCGTCGGCGCCGTGCTATCGGTAGCGGGGCTTTCCACGCTGGTAACGATGGGCGCCCTCGAAGGAAACGTGTACAAGGTAGTGAGTCTGAGCATCTACGGCGCAATGCTGTGCGTACTTTACGCGGTGTCGACGCTTTACCATAGCGTGCGCGGCGTGCGACTAAAAGCCATCCTTCAGAAGTGCGATCATTCGGCAATCTATTTGCTGATTGCAGGCAGCTACACCCCATTCACGCTTGTCACGTTGCGCGGGCCGTGGGGGTGGTCGCTGTTCGGCGTAAGTTGGGGGCTCGCCGCACTCGGCATCGCACAAGAGATCACGCTCGGACGGCGTACGCGCGTGGTCTCCATGACACTGTACGTGCTGATGGGCTGGCTCGCGCTCGTTGCAATCCGCCCGCTCGTTCACGCGCTACCGCCGGCAGGCACTGCCTGGCTCGTCGCGGGCGGCGTTATTTACAGCGCCGGCATCTATTTTTTCGTCAATGACGAGCGTATTCGCCATGGGCACGGTATCTGGCATCTGTTTGTCCTAGCCGGCAGCCTATGTCAGTTCGTGAGCGTGGCGCGATACGTTGCGTGACCGCACAGGCGCATCCTGGCGCTCGGCCAGTTTCGGTGCAAGTACGGACACGCGAGCCGGCTTACCGTAGGAAGCCGTTCAGCCTGCGAATGATTGCATCGATCAGCAACAGAAAATCAGGGTGCGTTGCAATGACTCGTTTCCGATTCACCGCGCTGCTCGCGGCATGGAGGATGCGGGCATATTGCGCTTTCATGGCCGGGTCCATCAGAGCGAGAAGGACCGGATCGGGCGAAAGCGCGGCAAGATATTTCATTAGGATGCCACTCACCACCTTGACTTTGATATCGTTGATCAAAGTGAGCGTGTCGCGCATCTGGCCGGCACGCGCGAGCGCCTGCGTCGCATCCAACGATCCGGCAAAATCACCGCCATCGCAAATCGCAAACGGCGCGAAAGCGCCCCCGACGTTCGGGATCGGCCCCGGGACGAGAACCCCATCGCTATGGCCATGCTTGAATACACGAAAGCCCTCGAACTGCGGATGAAACGCTTCGCGCGGTAGCCTGCTGAAGACCTCGAAGCTTACTTCGATCGAAGAAAGCGTGTTGGGCTTGAAGTGTCCAGACGCATTGATAAACACCCGAACGATCTTGCCGTCACGAAAGAAGACCAGGCCTGCGCTCAGCGCCTCGGGATCATACCCGCCAATCAGCGTGGGATGAGGCAGGTCCTTTTGATGCCCCGACCTCGCGGCGATAATCACGTGGCCATTCGTGGTGACGACATACATCACCTCGCCGGTCACGGCCGGAAACGTCAACTGAATTGGCTTTCCTCTTTCGATGCACGAGCCGAGGCATGCGGATAGATTCCGCGCGCCAGAATGGCTGCGATAGCGGACCACCGTCTGGATGGTCGTCTCCAGCACGCTAAGACCGGCGGTCAGATCGAAGCACTGCATGATGTCGATAATGGCGCGCCCGCTGATGTCACTGACGATGAAGGTCGGATCGGCGCGGAATACCGCGTGCGATATCGGGCGTGGAATCGACGACCGACTGCACTGCGCCAGCAGCGCGCGCAATGCCTGTCTCCTCAGATTGAGGACTCGGATCGCATTTTGGAGCGCCTCGTACTCGAGATCGAGCATCAGACAAAGCGAAGAAAACTCGTTCGCCGACCAACCGCATTGGGAGCATAGGAGGTGCAACACGGGATTAAGACTCACGCCCACGGCACTTCCTCCGCCCCCCGGCGGCGGCCCGCCGGGCCCACCGCCGTTTGACAGGACTTGCAGTGCGAGATCGTCGCCACCCGCTCGCACGGGCAGAGGCGGTACGGGTAGGGGAACGGGTACGACAGGCTGGCCGTCGAGGCGCATCCCCGTTCCGGGAAAAGGCGTTCGGCGCGCTGCCGCCCGCTCCTCGGGCGTGGAATCATAGACGATTTGGCCGTTACGGATATACGGCCGGTTTCCAGAAGGCATATGCGCTCCGAGGTAGATTCGACGGTACAAAGGCCAGCGCCGCCACTCATGCAGCGTCAACACCTGATCCCATCGGATCAGTGGATATAACCTGCACGGTCAGATCGTTGAAGTACTAGATGTCCATTTCTTCATGCTTACAATCTGTCGGCATCGTAAGCGCATGCCGCGGAAACGACCTAAACGATAACAATCTATTTGAGGTTCGATTATCACCAATGTCCAGACTAAAAGCGAGAGATCCTTATCTCTTATCGCGGGAAGGGTTCTTCATCATATCGGCCGTATTGCCGCCGCTCGACTGTCTGGCTAACCGATCGCAAAGCAGATGCGGCGGCGTTTGATCGCTTACGATTGGTCTTTGAACCTACTCGATTTCATCATGCTAGCGCTCAGATTCGTGCTTTCCTGGCTGTTTTTTGTAGTGTCATTTCGATGTCGGATAAGCGGCGGGGTCCGAGTCACACGTTCCGCCCCGGCAAGAGACGTTCGACATCTCGGTCCGGATCGTCGACAATCGCAGTGTTCTTTGACTTATGGCAGGGGTTGCAATGTTCGACCTTTCCACGCTGAGCACTTTCGTAGCCGTCGTTCTGGGCCTGTTTCTTATTCCGGGCCCCGCAGTACTTCTCGTACTCAGTCGCACGGCCCAGGCCGGCCGCAAGACGGGAGTCATGACCGGACTTGGCATCGCGACCGGAGACTTTGTACACACCGTGTTTGCCGCGGTTGGCCTATCGGCGGTGCTGATGACTTCCGCACTCGCGTTTAACGCGGTGAAGTTTATCGGGGCGGCCTATCTAATCTACCTGGGCATTCGCGCGATCCTTGAGAA
>Ga0070658_10005026_pt1 | contig 10768 bp, 4 predicted proteins | sample KBSC13metaG_FD_64664 | JGI IMG/M metagenome (GOLD analysis project Ga0070658, IMG submission 64664) | Corn rhizosphere microbial communities from Kellogg Biological Station, Michigan, USA - KBS C1-3 metaG | ecosystem: Host-associated > Plants > Roots > Rhizosphere > Soil ... | reverse complement strand
TATGAGAATACGGCTTTGAAACAAGCGGACGCAAAGCTGTCATGGGTCAAGGGAAGGCACCTATGGCAGTTCGGTGGGATGGCTCTTCGTGAAGCCGAGCACATCGAATGGGTCAACACTAACTCCGCTGGAAATCCAACCTTTAGCGGCGTGGAGACAGGAAACAATTGGGCCGACTACCTTATTGGGAAGCCTATTAGCTTCGGGCAGTACACCCCTTATTTCGGGAACGAGCATTCAGTGGAATTGGGATTCTATGCTTCTGATACTTATAAGGTATCGTCTCGGCTGACCCTGAACCTGGGCCTACGGTGGGATATTTTCTCTCCCTGGAGAGAATTTAACCACAACTCTCCTACCGTTAATTTCGATACTAGCTTCCATTCCACGCGATTCCCAACCGCCCCTCTGGGCCTCGCGTTTCCTGGAGATCCGGGAATCCCGCCTGGAACCATTTTCATGGATAAAGGTGACTTCGCGCCACGGGTTGGATTTGCCTACGATGTCTTCGGCAATGGAAAGACATCGGTTCGCGGCGGTTATGGCATCTTCTACAACGCGCCCGGGGCCATCACCATGGCCAATGAAATTGAGGCGCCGCCCTTTGAGACCCAACTAATATTCACCCCGAATACCTTCACCGATCCCTATGGAGGGACTGGGTACACCAATCCATTCCCATACCCCTACCTCAACCCCGGAAAGAATCCGCTATGGCCGTTTCCGGCGCAGTTCTACTCGCCGGATCCGAATATCAAGAATGCGTTCACGCAACAATACAATTTCAACCTGCAGCATGAACTCCCGAAAGACTTCATGGTCCAGGTCGGATATGTAGGAAGTCACGGAAACCGCTTGTGGGATGGAAACCAGGCGAATGCCGCTCCGTACTCTGCGGGCGGGACTGCCGCGAATGCACAGTCGCGCCGTCCCTTCCTGCCCCAGTATTACGCCGGCATCACGAGGATAACCGATATTGGCTTCTCCAATTACAACTCCTTACAGATCACCGCACGGAAGCGCTTTTCAGCGGGTTACACCATGCAATTAGCGTACACGTTAGCGAAGTCCCTCGACGCGGGCTCCGTTGCCGATGCGGATGGTGGAACCGCACAAGATCCCGTCAATCCGATCGCTCCCGAATATGCCAGATCGGACTTCGATCAGAAGCATTTGTTGCGCGTCAACGGGGTTTGGAATCTTCCGCAGTTCGAGAAGTTGGGCCTTGCAAAACATGTCGTAGGGGGATGGATGGTTTCAGGAATTGTGGGTTACAGCAGTGGCACTCCCTTTTCGCTGACTACCGGCTCCGCAGCGCCGTGGCTCGGAGGGGGCCGGGATATTGGAGCCCTGCGTCTGAACCTGACGGGCACGATTCCCTGTGCAGGCTGCGGTAGCCGTGACTCGTGGGCCAGAACCGGATATTTCAATACCCAAGCCTACGGCTCGCCACTCCTTGCACCCTACACCTACGGAACATTTGGCAACAGCGGACGGAATAGCCTCATCGGTCCCTCGTCATTCAATACCGATATGAGCGCTGCGAAGAACTTTCCATTCTTGCCCCGCGAAAACTCCAGAATTCAATTCCGCGCGGATATCTTCAATCTGTTCAACAGGGTGCCTTTCAATAACCCAACAACCTCGTTAGCGTCGTCCGTCTTCGGAAAAATCACTTCCGCCGGCGCCGCGAGGCAGGTGCAACTTGCATTACGGTTCGAATTTTAGGCTCCCGTTGGCCCTGACAAGGTTTCAATGTTGAAACTCAGCTTGGCAGCTCTCTCGAAATAGCAGGTACTGTAGTACCCTGCTAACCTGAAAGCTTTCAAAGCAGCTGCAAATGAAGCCCTCACCGAGTGGTTCGCACGATCCATTCGGGCCGGGGTTGTCTTTGATGAGCACCTGCTTCATTGGGAAGGGAGTAATGCATGTATCAGCCTGAAACGTACGGTCTGGCACTCTTGTTCATGATCCTCAGTATGTTGTGCTGGGGATCATGGGCGAACTCCATAAAGCTTTGTCCCGGATATAGATTCCAACTGCTTTACTGGGACTACGTCATCGGTTTGCTTGCAAGCGCTTTACTGTGGGGCATCACTCTCGGAAGTGTGGGAACTGTCGGCCAGTCTTTCTTCGCTGACATCGCACACACCGGCACCCATTCGATTCTGCTCGCCATGGCGGGCGGCGCCATCTTCAACATCGCCAATCTTCTGCTGGTCGCCGCAATCGACATCGCCGGTCTGGCGGTAGCATTTCCTGTTGGAATCGGCCTGGCGCTGGTCGTCGGCGCAGTCAGCACCTACATCATCTCGCCCAAGGGAAATCCCATTCTTCTGTTCGGCGGTATCGCGTTCGTCACGGCGGCCATCGTATTCGATGCCGTCGCGTACAGGCTGCGTGAAACGGAGCACGCTGCCATGAGCCGTCGAGGTATCATCATTAGCTTGATCGCAGGGCTTCTGATGGGAATGTTCTATCCATTCGTCTCGAAGGCCATGGCGATCGAAGGCGCGCCAGGACCCTACGCAGCCCTGCTGTTCTTCGCTCTCGGCGTAGCAGTCTGTGCCATCCCGGTGAACTACTTCTTCATGCGCTTTCCACTCGACGGCCGCGAACCGGTCTTGATGAAAAGCTATTGGCAGGCAAAGCGCTCCTGGCACTTTTGGGGCGCCATTGGGGGAGGGATATGGTGTACGGGGGCGATGGCCAATTTCGTAGCTTCGCAGGCGCACATCGTAGGACCCTCCGTCTCCTATTCCATCGGGCAGGGTGCCACCATGATTTCAGCTTGCTGGGGCGTGTTCGTCTGGCACGAATTCAGCGGAGCTCCGGCCCGTTCGAAAACCAGTCTGAAATGGATGTTTGTTTTCTTTCTATGGGGCCTGACGGCGGTCGCCTGTGCTCCGCTCTTTTCATAGAAGCCCTTCAGCATCATTTCGAGGAGAAACATATTGTCTTCGCGAAAGCCAATTATCGTCGTCGGCAGCATTAACACAGACTTGGTGGCGGTCACTAAGAGAATTCCTGTCGTAGGCGAGACTGTCCTCGGGTCCGACTTCCAGATTCATCCCGGCGGAAAAGGCGCGAACCAGGCGGTCGCTGTGGCGCGGCTTGGCTACCCTGTACGACTCATCGGGAGCTTGGGGACTGATACGTTCGGCTCTGAACTGCGTACGTACCTGGAGAAGGCAGGCGTTGACATCACCGGAGTTTCTACCAGCCATGGCGCTTCCGGCGTAGCCGTAATCGTCGTTTCAGAGAAGGGAGATAACAGCATTGTTCTGGCACCGGGGTCCAATTTCAAGGTCACTCCGGAAGATATCGATGCGAATATCTCCATTCTGAGAAGTGCTGGCATGGTGCTGGCTCAGCTTGAGATACCGCTGGAAGTCATCGAGTACCTGGCCCAGGTCTGCGCACGTGAGAATGTGCCTCTGATGCTCGACCCTGCGCCCGCGAGGGACCTGCCGCCAAGCATATTCAAAGACATTGCGTGGTTCACGCCGAACGAGACTGAAGCGGCTTTCTATTCCGGACGTGAGTACTCTGAATCGAATTGGACGGCGCCCGCTGAGATGGCAAAGGCGCTCCTTGCCACAGGTTGCAAAGGAGTCGTCCTGAAGATGGGCGTTCGTGGAACCTATCTGGGATCTCACGATGGCATTGGCAGTTCGGTTCCCGCGTTCTCTGTCCAAGCAATCGATACAACGGCTGCGGGCGATGCGTTCAATGCGGGCTTCGCTACCGCGCTTATGCTAGGAAAATCCCCTTTGGACAGTGCGGCGTTTGCAGCTGCGGTTGCCGCCATTTCGGTAACACGCATCGGTGCGCAGCCTTCCATGCCCAGTAGAGCCGAGGTAGAGGAGTTCCTGAAAAACAAATCGCACAACATCGCGAGTGAATTTTGCTGAACGGTAGTTAGCTCTCTTTCACCTACCGGATAGGTCCACCGCATCATCCGCGTTGGCCCGTGAATGATTACAAACCCAACTGCACGAAAGGAACTACGAAATGAAAGCTGAATTCCAAACGATGTGGTGCACCGCAGGTCTTTTTCTTCTTGCTGCCCTCTGGACTGCGCAGGCCAACGCACAGAGTGGAAATCCCCAGGGCCAACTCCTTCTTCCGCCGCCGTGCTTAGCGACGGGCCCCATCATGCGGCCCGGAGCCGCTGCTTGTACTCCTTCGACTCATCGCGACTGGCTGGACAACATTACGCATTGGCGTGCCGAACGCCGCATCCGCGTCGGCTACGATGGGAGCCGCTACAATTTGCCTCAACTTCAATGGGCCGAGCACAGCTTTATACAGCCCCAGATGATGGTGCATGATCGCTATTTGTACGACCCCGTCACGGGGAAATATACAGTCGACCGCTATCTCGATGACCTTGAGAAGCGTTACGGCGGCATCGATGCGGTGCTCGTTTGGCCGGTTTATCCAAACGTAGGCATCGACGACCGGAACCAGCATGACATCACGCGATCCATGCCCGGCGGCGTGGAGGGATTGAAACAGATGGTGTCGGATTTCCATAAGCGCGGCGTGAAGGTTCTGTTTCCCATGATGATGTGGGACCAAGGAACAAGAGATCCAGGAACAGACTGGCCTACGGCCATTGCTGAGTTCATGAAGCAGATCGATGCTGACGGAATCAACGGCGATACGCAGGATGGCGTGCCGCTTGCGTTCTCTCTTGCGGCTGAGAAGGCTGGCCATCCGCTGGCATTTGAGCCGGAGAGCGGCCCCAGCGATGAGGCTCTCGCCTGGAATGTTCTCACGTGGGGCCAGTACCAATACGCGTTCGTTCCCGGGGTCGACAGATATCGCTGGCTCGAACCGCGTCACCAGGTCAACATTCAAGGCCGCTGGGATCGCGACAAAACCAATGCTCTGCAATATGCCTTCTTCAACGGCGAAGGTTGGGAAAGCTGGGAGAACGTCTGGGGTATTTGGAACGGCGTTACTCCACGTGACGCAGAGGCGACGCGCCGTGTGGCAACCATTGAGCGCGCCGTGGCTCCTTCTTTCGCGAGCCCGGGATGGGAGCCGCTTTACCCGATGCTGAGATACGGTGTCTTCTCAAGTCGCTGGCCACTGGGCGACCAGACGGTGTGGACCATCGTGAATCGCAGTGAGTACGACGTCGATGGCAATCAAATGATGACGCCCTACAAGCAGGGCATGCGGTACTTCGATCTCTATCACGGCGCGGAACTCAAGCCTGAAATCAAGGGTGATCAGGCTTTGCTTTCGTTTTCGACCGAAGCCCATGGCTATGGAGCGATCGTCGCGACCAACGGCGAGTTGAATCCGAAGCTCAAAACGTTGATGGGAAAGATGAAGGCAATGACAGCTAAACCCTTGTCTAGCTACTCGCATGAGTGGCAGGCTTTGCCGCAGCACGTCATCCAGATCGGACCTTCCGCACGCGCCGCATCTACACCTGAAAAAATGGTCCGCATCGAGGGTGGCGATTATCTATTCCGAGTGCAGGGAATAGAGATCGAAGGGTCTAACGATATCGGCGTCGATGTGCAGTATGCGTGGGAAGACAGCGCTCGCCGTTTCCATGAACATCCTATGCAGATCAAGCCGTTCTTCATGGATAAGTATCCGGTGACCAATGCTGATTTCAAGAAGTTTCTCGACACTACGCACTATCAGCCCAAAGACAGCCTCAACTTTCTCAAAGACTGGGAAAATGGTTCCTATCCCGATGGATGGGCGAACAAGCCAGTCACCTGGGTATCGATTGAAGATGCCCGGGAGTATGCGAAATGGGCCGGCAAACGGCTTCCTCACGAGTGGGAGTGGCAGTACGCCGCGCAGGGTAACGACGGCCGCATGTTCCCCTGGGGCAACTGCGATTGGCTCGCAGCCTCACGGGGCGGCGGTGGCTGCCCCGCGGACAACACTACTCTCGCGCCGACCCCGGACAAGGGTCGCACCATGCTTCCCCCGAGCGATGTGAACGCGCATCCCCAGGGAGCAAGCCCTTTCGGCGTAATGGATATGGTGGGCAACGTATGGCAGTGGACCGACGAGTATGTTGACGCTCACACGGCCGGCGCCATCGTTCGGGGAGGCAGTCACTATCAGCCGCAAGGCTCACTGTGGTACTTCCCACAAGCCTACAAAAACGACCAGCATGGCAAACTGCTAATGATGGCTCCCAGTTACGACCGTTCCGGAGCCTTGGGATTCCGATGTGTCAAGGACGCACAATAGCCGAAGTCGAACTTGATTGAGCAAAAGTAGAAGCGATGGAGCAGCCAAGCCTCCTCCATCGCCCGGGTTGTTCGGGGCTCGTCCGCCGCAAAAAAACGTCTATACCAGAGGAAACGCTTTTTTAGGAGAGAGTCGCGCAGTTGTTCAGCAGCCAAGCGTCCAATTATCTTTCTCGAGGACGTTGGAGTCGATATGTAATACACCCGGAGGGATGTCCAAGTGGAGATATAGGATTGTATTTGCGAACGGTTCATGTCGAAGGAAAGAGTCAGGGCGTGCTACCCAAGGAGTTGGGCTGTCGCGAGATACTGTTAGGAAAATGATGCAGTACCCACTTCGACCCCTGCCGCACCTGCAGCCCACCGTACTCCGTGCGCCAGCGATAATAGCTCTGCTCCGTGATCTCGACCATTTTGCAAGCCACCGCGGTTGTCTTGCTGTTCGCAATCGTCACTTTGATCTGCCGCAACATGTTTCTTGCTTCGTTGCCATATCCAGCTCCTTGAGAACAAAACTCTCTAATTGAAACTGTTCAAAATTGCCGGGCACTCGACTAGGATGGGGGCGCCAGCTGGTTCACGCTTGTCGTTAAGCTTCCAATTCTTTCAAGTCTTCATGCAAACCGCTGCTATACGTGAATCGGCCCGGGATTCTGCCAACCACAGTCAAGAATCGCTTGCCCGACAATCTTGCCGGCCTTCGCTGCATCTTCTGCTTCAACCGAACCGGCGTTCAGCCGCATGACGTTGTTTTGGCCGGGGGAAATGAAGAACGGTTCACCATCGGTGATACGAACGCCAGCAGCTGCGCTTCGCTCCTGAATATGTTTGGAATCGACGCCAGGGGGCAGTCGCACCCATACGTTGACACCATCAGAACCGGACCAGCAGCCACCCCCACGTGGCGCTACGATTTGATTCAAGGCAGCGCATGCGCTGTGCCGGCGGTCGCGGTAAGCATCACGCGCTTTCTTTAAAGCCACGGTTACCTCGTCTGTTTGTAGTGACTTTGCGAGAACTCGCTGAAGCAGACGTGAACTCCAGCCGTCGGCGAAGCTTTTGGCTTCTGACAGCGGTTCCCGTATAAAGGGGCGCGCGACGGCCGCTGCCATTCTCAGGTCAGGAGCTATTGATTTCGAAAACGAACGCACATGCAAAACCCGATTCTCTAACTCAGGAATAGAAAGCAAAGAGCCTGGCTTGGTTGCGGCAATACCAGCGATCTGGTCGTCTTCCACCACGATTGCGTCAGGATGCGCTTTCAGTACGTCAGCCAGCTCCGATAAACGGTCCATCGACCACGAAGCGCCGGTTGGATTGTGGCCGCGTGGGGTCAATATCACTAATCTTGCACCATCACGCAAGGCCGCGTCGAGCGAAGCGGGCACTGCGCCAAAGCGGTCCATGGCGATGCCCACCAGCCGCCCGCCGGCACGCTCTAAAGTGTCCATCAGGGTTGGATAACCAGGCTCCTCCACCGCGACTAAGAACGTGGATTTTTCCGATTTGACGCTTACGATTTCATAGATAAGAGCGAAAAACTGCTGGGCCGAACTACCCACAATCAGATCCTGAGTTCGCGCCGGAATGAGGTCGCCTTCGAATATCGGAACCAGAATGTCCGCCAACGGCTGGATCGGTTCGGTACTGGCATACTGCAGATCGGCTGATGTGACTTCCTGAATGCAATCTGCCCAGGCCCGACGGATAATGTCCAGTGGCAGCAGCTTCGCATCAGGCCGCCCCGTGCTACATTCCATCGCGCTTGGGTACGTGGCGCGGAGTCGCGAGCTGGCACGCATTAAAGCATTCCTTCGCCAAGGGTTTCGAGTTTCCCTAAGCTTGGGGAGCGATGGTGTGTTAGGGGCGGTGCTCCAATTTGATGAATTCCCGTTTACATTCTGCCAATCTGAAATAACGAAAGTGCCGCGGCCCACTTCGGCACAAACGAATTTGCGGCTTTTCAAGAGGTCGAACGCGGAGCTGATTGTCGTAGCGCTCACGCTGGCAAGGTCCGAGAGTCGACGCACTGTGGGCAGACGATCTCCCGGGCTGAATTCGCCCTCCCGTATCGCGCGTTCAAAGAAGGCAGCCAACTGTTCATAGCGGGGTGGTCCAAACTCCTGAAATACAAACAGCCCCATCTTTTCAATCGGCCTCAACATTCAGTAATTGTACGGCAATTGTTATCATGATTAAATTTTTAATTTGTTCTTGACGCCGCAAGACAAGAGCGCGTAATGTTGCGCATTGAACTGGTAAGAACCGTAATTGTGATGGTTACAAAGCCAACCTAAATATCCTATTTGACTGTAATTGTTAAGAATTATCGATTTTACACGATTGTTCGCCTATTGACTGACCGGAACATTTGAGTGTGTAGCATACACATTGAACTTTTTTGATCGAAATTGTATTGATGACAACTCGTAATTTTATTCCCTAACTGTTGTTCCCGACAGGGACCTCTAAGATCTCCCGAGGAGATATATAGTATGAAGCTTCTCTACAGAGCCACATTTCTTACCGTGATTGCGATAATCCTGTTGCTGTGTTCGACTTCCAAGCAGTTGTTTGCGCAAGCATCAGCGGGAGCGGTGGCTCAGATCACAGGGTCCATTTCCGATCCCACGGGGGCGGTCGTTCCTGGAGCCCAGGTGGAAGCCACCCAGACAGACACTGGCTTTACACGGACTGCTGTCACTGGGGTAGACGGAACATACATCCTTCCAAATTTGAAGGTTGGACCTTATGAACTCCAGGTTGTTTGCCCGGGGTTCAAGACATACTCCCAGAAGGGGATTATCCTCCAGGTAAATGAAAACGCTAAGGTTGGCATCAAGCTCCTAATCGGTTCGACCAGTCAGAGCGTCACCGTCGATGCAAATGCCTCCATGGTAAATTCGGAATCCTCATCCGTTTCATCGGTCATCGAACATAGGCGCGTAGTGGATCTCCCACTGAATGGAAGGGACCTGACGCAATTGGTTCTGCTCTCTGGCGCGGCCGTGCAGACGAATTACGGCGATTCCATCAGCAGCAAGAATTATCCGACCTCCCATACTATTAACGTGGCAGGTGGCGAAGCCGCTGGAACTGGCTATGTGGTGGACGGCGGCGGCGCGTATAACGATCTCTACGGTGGCTCTAATCTCCCATTGCCTTTCCCGGATGCGGTGCAAGAATTCAGCGTTCAAACCAGTATGATTCCTGCGCAGTACGGTGGCTACCCCGGCGGGATCGTCAATTTGGTCACCATGTCGGGAACTAACAAGTTCCATGGAGATTTTTTCGAATTTATACGTAACGGTGCGGTGAATGCCATTAACTACTTTGCAACCAAAGTGGATACACTGAAACGCAACCAATTTGGCGGCACGATTGGCGGACCGATAATAAAGGAAAAGCTCTTCTTTTTTGGCGGATATCAGGGGACGATCACGCGCACCACTCCACCTACTAGCACCTTTTTTGTCCCTACTGCAGCCGCCCTCAATGGGGATTTCAGTACGCTCGAGTCGGCCACATGCACTAGCAAGCCTGGTACGCTGACCAACCCTGCGGGTGGGAAATTTACAGGAAACTACATTAATCCTGCTTTATTCAATTCCTCTGCGATACAACTGGTACAGAAATATATCCCTTCTACCAGTGATCCGTGCGGAAAGCTCCTGATCGGAATCCCAAACCCGAGTAGTGAAAATCAGTACATTGGCAGGGTTGACTGGGCTACCACACGAAATAGTGTATTTGGCCGATACTTCAATTCGCACTACAATAACCCGCCTTTCTTCAACGGAAGCAATCTCCTTCAGACCACCCGGGCTGGAGTTAACATAATGGTTCAGGCTGCGACCGCGGGCGATACCTACTCTCTTACGCCAAAAATGATTAACAGTTTGCATTTGACTTTGACTCGGGAGGCACTTACTCGGGGACCGGCCGCAAACCTGCCTTCGGCCGACAGCCTAGGACTTGCTATTGGCCCTTCTCCGGGAAATACTCCGTCCTTCAGTATCAGCGGAGGATTTACAACGAGTTGCGGCACTTGTGCCAATGCATACGTCAATAGGAACCAGGGTGAAGTGAGGGATGACGTAAGCTGGATCCATGGCCGCCATCAGATTACATTTGGGGGGCTTTATGAACGCGCCCAACTGAATCAAACATTCGCGACCCTTTCTACCGGGAGTTATTCCTTCGACGGGTCGTTTACGGGCCTAGGACTTGCCGATTTTCTCCTTGGGGACGTCCACGGATTTACTCAAGGTTCGTCGCAAGTTTGGAATGCAAGGGATAACATCTTGGGACTGTACGTGCAGGATAACTTCCACGCTAGCAACCGGCTCACACTGATGGGTGGTCTCCGCTGGGCCCCTTACTTCGCCCCGTATGACATCTACGGTCGTAGTTCGCACTTTGACGAGGGAGATTTTGCTGCCGGACTCCACACCAAAATGTTCCTCAATGCGCCGCCAGGCACCTTCTTCCCCGGGGACACAATTCCGGGGGAGGGAGCCTTCCCCCGGGCTGGG
>Ga0070658_10005025_pt1 | contig 10768 bp, 4 predicted proteins | sample KBSC13metaG_FD_64664 | JGI IMG/M metagenome (GOLD analysis project Ga0070658, IMG submission 64664) | Corn rhizosphere microbial communities from Kellogg Biological Station, Michigan, USA - KBS C1-3 metaG | ecosystem: Host-associated > Plants > Roots > Rhizosphere > Soil ... | reverse complement strand
GTACGTGATCTTGCCCTGTGCATTCGGAGTGCCGCTGGCGAGCTGTGTGCCCGAGCAACCCGGGCTGCCCGCAACACCGTTGTCATAGATCGCGGCGGTGCCCTGCGTTACCGGCAGCCCGGTGCCCTGTGTCAGCACGGTAGCCGTTAGAGTGACCGACTGGCCGAAAACCGAGGGGTTGAGGCTTGATGTGACGCCCGTTGTCGTCGCCACCGGAGTGAGCGACCACTCCGCGTACAGCGTCGTGTTGCTCGCCGGGATAGTGAACGCAGCCCCCGCCGAGTAATGAGTAGCGTTGCCGGCAGCGTTAGTATTCCATCCGGTGAAGTTATAGCCGGTACGCGTAAAGGTGTTGTTCTTCAGGTTCACCTGCGTGCCGTAGTCGGCCGTCTGCGTGCCCGGATTGGTGCCTCCGTCTGATCCGTTGCCGTTATAGATAACGGAGAACTGGTCCAGAGCGAAGTTTGCCGTGTAGGTCGCACTAGAGTGCACAGCGGTGTCGGTCCTCGACGGGTTTGCATTACCGTCGGACCAGTTGACGAAGTGGTAATGATTCGCCGTGTCCGCAACAGCGGTCACCTGCGTCCCGTCAGCTCCGTACGCGAGCGTCTGCGGCGTCGTTCCCGTGATCGTGCCGCCCGTGCCGGCCGTGTAGGTCAGTACGACGCCAGTGAAGAATGTCTGCTCGGTCGACACGGTCTCGCCCGCGGAGTTCTTAGCAAACCCGCGGTAGGAGTACTGTGTTCCCGGCGCGAGTCCCGTCTTGGTGAACGAGTATGCTCCGGTTCCTCCGGCGACGGTGATCTTTGCGTCGGTATTCAACACGCCGGTTCCCTGCTTGAAGTAGAAACCGCGTTCCGTGATCGTTCCGTTGCCGTCTGACGTGACGTTGGCGTTGAGTGTCGCACCGGATGTCGAGATAGCGGTCGCACCCGAGGCGGTGACGGTTGGCTCGACCGTAGGGTTGACCACATGCAGGGTGAATGTCTGGTCTTTGAAGAAGAACCCATTGTTCGCCCGCATAACCACGACATAGTCGCCGGCGGTACCGTTGGCAGGAATGCCGGAAAGCAATCCGCTGTACTGCTGATCCGGGAACGTGACACCCGACGGGAAGGAGCCCGACTGGATCTGCCAGACGTTGGCGGGGTTGCTGTTCGCAGTGAACTGAAAGTTCAGCGACGTACCGACGGTGACCGTCGCGCTGTTCGCATTTGTGATCACCGGCGTGCCGTAGACCTGTATCGTGACGGTACTCTCGAAGTCAGGGGCGATCCCGTTCGTCGCTTTCACGGTGACGTGATATGTGCCCATGCTGCCGACGGACGCAGTGCCCGACAGCGTGCAGTCGCTATTGAGGGTAATACCCGATGGGATAGGATCGCCGCCGGTGCGTGAGCATGACGGGGCGGGATATCCCTGGTATAAGAGGTTGTAGGAGTAAGCCTGGCCCTCGATCGCCGCTCCCGGGACTGTGTACACGCCCGGCGGAACGAGGTCGGTACCGCTGACGGCGAGCAGCTTCTGCGATAAGCCGCCCGGGTAGGTCTGGCAGACGATGTTGCCCGAGACGGCCCCGCCGGTGCTCGCCTGCGGGCTAAAGCGCACGTACAGCGTACCGTTAAAGGACCCGCCGGGAGCTGCGATGAGCATCCCGCCGGAATTCCAGGCGGAACCGTCGGTCGAGAGCTGGAAGTTGTAATTTTGGAAGGTGCAGTAGATCGACTCACCGTTTAGGTTGCTGGCGGTGAGCGACGTGGACTGTGCACCGGAGACCTGACCCGCAACGACGCTGCCAAAGTCAGTGAGCGAAGTCGCTCCGAGCGACACCGTTGGAGGGCCGTGAACGACAACAGTCACAGCCTTGCTCGATGCGGCGTAGTTTGCATCGCCGTCGAAGCACGCGGTGATCGTGTGAGTTCCCTCGGTAAGGGCGGTTGTGGTGAACGTGGCCGCGCCGTTGGCGTCGGTGGTTCCCGTGCCAAGGGTCGGTGCTGCGCAGTCCGCTCCGTCGTGGAATGCCACCGTTTTGCCGGAGACCGGGGGCGTCGGCTGAGACAATTGGCGGAGCATGAAGGCATTCTCCAAAGTTCCGTAGCCGTTGTCGCCCTGGAATGTAATCACCTTTGTCGCCGCGTCAGCCGTAAACGTGCCGGTAACGAACTGGCCCACACCCCCGCCAAACCCGTAGGCATTGCCTAAGAGGTGTACGGTAGTGCTGCCCGAGGTAACGTTGATCGGCTGCGGGTTGTTGCCGCGCGAGTCGTTGATCCAGACCTCAAACTGGTACGTGCTGCCGACGGTGAGGCTATTTAGCGTGAGTGTCATCGGCGAGTTGCCGCTTCCGAAATTGCCGTACGTCAGGAGAGTCTGATAGTTCGACGAGAGTCCTGAATACGGAGCAACGCCGGGATTCCCGTAGCCGTTATATCCACTGTTGGCCTCACCGGACGCAAACGAGAACACGCCATCAGCCGACGCTCCGCCCGCGGGCAGCGGCTGGAATGTGACGCCATTCAAGGTAACCGGAGCAGTGTTCGCGACGTTCACCGCACTCACGAGCGTGCCGACCGTCGAGACGTCGCTGTCGGCCGAGATCGTGTGAGGAGCTCGCCATGTAATGTTGCTGTTTGCAGCCGGACCCGACTGCGCGGTCAGCACCGACGTAAACTTCACCGCGTCACCGGTCGTGGCAGTCGTGTGGTCCGAACCGAGGTCCATCGTTGTCGCGATTTGGGCGATGTAGGTGAATTGGTCTGCCGCGGTTATAGCGGTGGTGCCGCCGGGGGCTGTGATCCTCACATCCGCTACGCCTGCCGAGTTTGCGGGTGAGGTGGTGGTGAGGTGGCTGTCATCGACGACGGTGAAGCTCGTCGGCGGCTGCCCGCTAAATGTCACGCCCGTCGCACCCGTAAAGCCTGCGCCCGTAACAGTAACCGCCGTACCGCCTGTGGTCGGGCCTGAGTTCGGGCTTACCGAAGTGATAGTCGGAGTTTGGTTGACGTAGGTGAAGCTCCCCGCCGGAACAACCGGGCTGTTTCCCCCCGGCGTGGTTACAACGATATCGACGCTGCCCTCGCCGACATGAGCAGGTGAGACGGCGGTGATCTGTGTCGCACTGTTTACCGTAAAGCTCTGCGCCGCAGTGCCGCCGAATGTCACGCCGGTCGCCCCCGTGAAGTTAGTTCCCGTGATGGTCACACTCGCCCCGCCGCTCGTGTACCCTGAGCTCGGGCTGATGCCTGTGACCGCCGGTGCCTGAGGAATATCGGTGGCGTTGAACTGAACGTTATCAAGACGGTTATTACCCGACGATGCAGTCGCTCCAGTGAAGGTCACACGCAAGTACGCATTCGTTGCATTGTCGAGGGCCGTTATGGTGCCGAGGGTCTTTACAGCAAAGCTCGTGGGGATGGATCCAACGGCCTCAGCATTTGTCCAACTTGCCCCATCGGTGCTGTACTGCCAAGTTTGTGTTTGAAAGCCCGCGGCTGTGCCTTGCGTTGCATAACTGACAACGAGGTTCTGCTTCCCTGCCATCGAGAACTTGAAGGAGGCGGATTTGCCGTTCGCCGAATTAGCTGTTCCCCCAATGAGGGCGATCGCGGCCGGGGACGTGGTCGTGGTAGACATTCCTGTTCCAGCGTTCAACGCCGTTCCACCGAATGCCGAAAGCTCGTTCCCGCTCGTCGCCGTGATCCACGTGCTTGAGCCATTCGTCCCATTCAGGTACATCGTGCCCGACCCGACGTTACTGACCAGCGTGGTAGGACTGTTGGGAGCCGCCGCTACCGCTGTGCCACCGTTCGTCGTCGTCTGGAAATCCCACCCAGCGATAAGGCTAGTCGCCTCCGGAGCGTTCGGGCCGTCAAGGCTAGCTGGCTGCTTCAGAAGTGAAGTCGGCACGGACGCTTCCATTCCCAGGAAGGCTTTTATCTGGTCGACGAAGACCGTGCTTGACGGATTGCCTGCGGCGGCGATGCCGAGGCCCGAGATGATGAGGAGAGCCGTGGAAAACACGACCAGGCGCAACTTGCTCTGAAGCATAACGGTAAAAACTGACTTCCTAACGGGTTTCGCTTGCCTTGAGAGACGGAAGTAAGCGTGTCAGAAGAGGCTGTGTTGCACAGCTTTCCCTTGGTAGTTGTCTGACTAGCTTTCTAAAGCGATTGCGGAACTATACAGGTAATGGACAGCGACTTCAAGGCAAGTTGACCGAATGTGGTACATTTTCGATGCTTTGCGGTCGAGAAGCACAACGGGACGCATCCTTATTTCACCGCGCGGCTGGTTGGGAGTAGCAGGGCCGCACTCGGTTAGAGGGTGATAGAACTACCGGCGCAGGAGCCGAGGTACAGCGGCCCGACTTATTTGTTTATTTAGTTGTTACTCTTCTCAATTCCGTGATATAAGCTTTGTACATTTGCTGAGCACGGGACTTGAATTTACGGGGCGGTTGCTCCATAATCTCGGCAGGTAAGTTACCAAAACAATTTATCGGAGGACACCCTGTACAGGGTGCGATTGTTCGAAAGACTTTGACCCGAGGCGTCGCGACACACCGCCAAGGTCTAAATGAGGAGAGCACAAAGAGTATGGATCCAAAATTCAAACCTGTAGCGCGGACCGAGGGACTCGTAGTTCAGGAGATGCCGGACGAGGTCTTGGTATACGACATGAAGTCGAATGAGGCGCACTGCCTCAACACGACGGCTGCCTTTATCTGGCAGAGCTGCAGCGGCTCGAACAGCGTTGCCGACATCGAGCGTATGCTCGCGACCAAGAACAACGCCGCTATCGACGTTGACCTGGTCCGCCTCGGCATTGACGAGCTGTCGACACGCGGCCTGATCAGCAACCCGGCTCCGACATCCGGCCTCAACCGCCGCGAGGTGCTCAAGCGGATCGGCCTGGCGTCGGTCATCGCGGTTCCCGTGGTCGCCTCACTGGTAACGCCAAAGAGTGCAATGGCTGCTACGTCATGCGCATGCGTCAACCCGGGAGACTGTCTCCCACAGACGAGCTGCCCGAGCACGACGAACTGCAACGCCGGCGGCAAGTGCGCACCGTAAGCTCAGACGGAAATATGATTCAAAAGAAAGAAGCGGCCCTGGAGGCCGCTTCTTTTTTGTGTACGTGGGGCGAGCCTGCCCCGAGATCAACTGGACTGGTGCAGGCGCAAAAAAAGAAGCGGCCGCTACCACACAACCGCTCCGTTCCTGTGCAGCTTTGGGGCTGCTCACGAGTTCCCGGTCGGGAACAGTACGAGATTAGCTTTCTGTCAATGACGGTACAATCGGCAGTCTTCTGAAAAGTTTGTAGGGAAACTTCCTACACGGCGGCCCGCAGCTCAGGAGCGCGTGGTGCGGTGCTGTGTGCGGTACCAGATAAAGATACCGACCGCCGCGTTTACCGCAAGGGCGGAATTCGTAACGATGAAGACGAGATTCCCCGTGCCGATCGAGTACACGGTAAAACCCACGCTGACGACAAACTGGCCGATAAAGAGCCACTTGGAAACACCCTCGCTGGTGCCGTCCTTCCACTGCTTGTAAACCTGCTTGATGAGTGTCGCAAGCAGTAAACACGAACTCGCCCAGCCAACTATCTCGAGCATATCGAGAGAGTATAGCCGGGCGAGGATAACGCCGTTGTTGGGCCGGTTACATTTTAGTGAGGACTAAAGTCCACGTTGGACATGGTGTCAGCGAGGTTTACCACACGTGCCTCATACACAGAGCCGCGGGCGACCGGCTGAACCATGTACGTCCTGCCAGCCTCGACCCCGTCAAACCGATAGTAGCCGAATGAGTTAGTTATGGTCGTCTTCGTCGAACCGTCGGCCGCTCTCAAGGTCACCCGTGCACGTCCAACCGCACTGCCGCTCGCGTCAAGTACGCGTCCCGAGATACTGACATTCGCCGCAGTTGCCAGGTCGTCGTTTGTAATGGTGCCCTGACCCTGGCCGTCGGCAACAGTCGCTCCGGTCACGTTGGTGACGTTGACGAAGAACGTCTCGTTGGGCTCATTCGTCGTATCACCGTTGACAAGCACCGTGAACGTCACCGATGAGTTGCCGGCCGCGATCGTCTGACTCGTGAGCGATTTTGAGGTGTAGTCAGAGGGTGCAGTTGCCGTCCCGTCCGCGGTCGCTATGTCGAACGTAACGCCTCCCGGTCCAGCCACCTGCGAGAGACTCACCGTAAAGGTAAACGCGGTGGTGCCGGCATTACCCTCACTCAGGGTCACGTCATTGATCGAGAGAGATGGGGCGACAACGGCCGACGGCGTCAGGGAGAAATCATCCACAGCGAGTCCGTCGTCCGGGCCGGCAGCATCGGTGTCGTTCCAGCGGATCCAGAAGGTTGCTCCGTTTGCAATGCTCAAGGAACTGACGGTTGTGCTGAGGGCGGTCCGGTCCGCGGCGGAATTCCCGTCCTTGGCTCCGACAACTCCAGTATCAGGGGTAACGAAGTTCAGGGCCGCGACATTCGTCCATGTGCCTGTGACCAGGTCTGTGGCATTGGTGCTGTACTCGAAGTTCATCTGATCCGTGCGTCCGGTCGTGCCCAAACGCCACTCTTCGCCGTTGTAGGCGACCGCGAGATTGGTAATGGTCGAACCAGTGTTGTTCGTATAGCAGCTTCCGAATAGAGGTATTAGCGTGCCGCTTCGCAGCTGGCCGAGGGCCCGCTCGGTGCTCCCAGCGGCACCGTAGCTGTACATATCACCGGTCGTGCTGGCACCTGTATCGACCGCGTACTGCTCGTTATCACGAGCACCGCCGCCGCTCTCGGTTAGGAACCATCCGGTGATGGTTAGATTGTTAGTTGTCGATCCGGCGGTATTCGACAAGGTATCGAAGTTCTGCGTATAGGCCGACCCAAGCGTTGTAAGGGAAACGCATTGAGCCCCCGCGGTAAGCGAGCCGAAAGTAAACACGCCGATCAGAACGAGTAGGAACAGGGGTGCCCTGCGCAGAGCGAATATCATCTTTTCCTCCGAGATCTGGGAACTAATTGACACAAGAAGTCTATGCACTCCCCGTGGGTGAGTCAATCGGTGCATTGTCTGTTAACGGCTAGCGGTGGAAGGTACAGAATTCCCTAGGCTCTGTTCCGCGTTTGAACGAGCGGAGCTCCGTTTCAGGGCAATGCGATGTTGCACGTTTGCCGGAGACCGGGCATATAGCCACGGTGACCATTCCGCTCTCTCGGCCCCGTTCGGGAGCGGCCTGCTTGCCCTCATCAGTACCGGCATACGTATCGCCAGGCGGCTCCGCGTCCTGCCATGTGCCATTGAGCGGCGTAGGCGCAGGAGTCGGCCTCTCGACGGGTGATCCCTCCTGATCAGGACTGGAGAAGGCTCTCATCGGCTGAGTGCCGGCGATGAAAAGCTCCACGCGGCGAAATTCGGGCGGCACGTTCGTGGCAAAGACGTCCGCGGCAGGCGCCGGGTCCGGCGGATAGTACTGCTGCAGCTGCGGGTCCGATGGCCGGTACGGGGTCGGTGTCGGTACGGGAGTTGAATTCGGGTCCGCCACTGCGTCGAGGTCCCGAATAAGCGAGCCGTTGCGGATGTCTATCTCTGCCTTGCGGACGTTTGCCGGTGCGGCCCAATCGCCATTCCATTCAGGGTGCTTTTGCAGGGCCTTTTGCATGAAGTCCGCCCAGATCGGCATTGCGGAATCGGCTCCCTTCATATCAAGGTCGCTGCCGTCGTCGAAGCCGACGTACACCACGCAAACAAGCTCCGGCGTAAAGCCGGCGAACCAGCCGTCACGCGATGTTCCGGTCTTGCCTGCAAAAGCACGCTGGCCGGGTACATTCTTAAACCCCCACGCTCCTGCCTGTGCTGCCGTGCCGCGGTTGATGACGTCCTTCATCATGTCGTCCATGATGTATGCCACATCCGGGCGTACGATCGTCTTGCGGTCCGGCGTGATCGCAGTCACAGTCCTGCCATCGCCTGCAGCTATCTTTGTGATCGGCATCGGAGCGGCACGGTCACCCAGATTAGCAAACATCGTGTATGCCTCAGCGACCGCGAGCGGCGTCGCCTCAGCAGTGCCGAGAGCCATCGACGGGTAAGCCTTGTCGACCTTTGGCATCCCGGCTTTTGCGGCGAGATTCATTACGCGGCCGATATTCAGCTGGAGGGCGAGATCAACGGTGACGACATTCTTGCTGTGGACCAGCGCGTCGCGGAGAGTGATCTCCTTGTTAGAGAACGTATCGCCGAAATTGTTCGGCGAGTACTGCTCGCTGCCGTACGTGAAGACCCTCTTCTCGTCCTTGAACATACTGGCGGCCGTAAATTGCCGCGTTGATGAGTCGTAAGCCGAATTGATCGCCGTCGCATATACGAAGGGCTTAAAGACGGAGCCGGGCTGACGCATCGCGTCCGTCGCACGGTTGAATTGGTTAGCGAGATAATCGCGACCGCCCACCATAGCGACGATCTCGCCCGTCTTCGGGCGAATGGCGACAAGAGCCGCGTTCAGCCCCTGTTTCTTTGGAAAGTTCTTGTCGAGTGCGGCCAGACGCTTGGCAACAGTTTCGTAGGCCATCCGCTGCAGATCGGGATCGATCGACGTGTAGATCCTGAGGTGCTGGACAGCCTCAGGATCGGAGACATATTTCGATATCTCCTCGGTCGCATACTGTGAAAAGTACGGCATTCCCTGGAGGTCCTTTGTGTTAGAGATCTGCCGCAGCTGTACGGGGACGGCCTTTGCCTCCGCGAGCTGCTGGTCAGAGATCTCGCCGACCTCATGCATCGATTCGAGCACCTGATTCCGGCGCTCCTGCACGCGGTCCGGATTCTTATATGGGTTGTAACGATTGGGAGAGCGAATGATACCGGCTATGAAGGCAGATTCAGGAAGGCTTAATTGCGAGACATCCTTGCCAAAGTACGCGTTGGCCGCCTCGCCCACACCATATATAGATACCCCGGACTGCTGGCCGAGATAGATCTGGTTGGCATAGAGCGTGAAGATCTCCTCCTTTGAGAGGCGTGTCTCGAGGATGATCGACATGTACGCTTCGGTGATCTTTCGCGTGAGCGTCGGATCGCGGCCAACGATGAGATTCTTGACGAGCTGCTGCGTGAGTGATGAGCCGCCCTGATTGTTGACGGCTGAATTCTCTTCCGGCTCATAGCGCCGCCATAGTGCACGGGCGATGCCGCGGACGTTGACGCCGTAATGCTCAAAGAACGCCCGGTCCTCGGTGACCGTTACCGCTTTTATAAGGTGCTGCGGGATATCCTGAAAGGTCACGGTCTTTCGCCGGCCGTCACCCTCAGCCGCAATTGAATTCAGGATCTTTGGCTCGAGATAGGTCTCTTTTACCTGCTGGTTAGTATCGCGGTCGCCTATCGCCGCCACCGACTTCCCGTCTTTGCTGAACTTTATCGACACGGCATGAAAAGCCTTTTGCCCGTCGATGTTTCCGGTGAGGCCCGGCTCGACGCCGAGGACGTCACCATCTATGGCGAATCGGCTGCGTGACGGATCAGCCTGAGCATTCCGGTCGATATATCCTGCGGTCTTTAGATAGTCGACGATCTCCGCCGCAGACGCAGCTTCGCCAACCTTGAGGAGCTTTGGAGCCGAGTAGATCCCCGCCGATGCGGTGTAGACCTCGCCGCTCAGCAACCGTTGATCGATGCGTGCTGAGAACTCGAACCAGTAGTACATCAGCACAAGAAACATCCCAAGCGCGGCGAGGCCGGCGATGGAGATGGTCCAGCCGTTGAAAATGTACCTTAGAACCCGTTTCCAACGAGGCGGCGGAGGAGCCTGGTAACTGGCAGGGCGGCGCGACTTGAGCCAAGCCTTAGGCGGCAATTTCGAGCGGCTGGTTTTTACGACGACACGTTCCTGCATGGAGGAGGGGAGCGAGGAGGAGCACAGAAGCCAATTCCATGCTGATGTAATATCTTATCGGTATTCCGCACTCGGTGTCGAACAATTAGTTGGCGAGAGCCTCGCCCGAGACTCATAGTTGAGACAGTTACCGTCGAGCGATCTCTCGATCATAGTCGACCTAGCAGTGGCGAGCGTGACATTCAAACCGATCAGAGGAGGCTCCTCGATCGGGCGCTAGTAAAATGCGAGCAGCCCTCTCGATCTTTTGAATGATGTGGCCTCTCTAATGCTCTCTCGCTGGCCGAGCAGACGGCCCTGCCTTCTGAGATAATGGATGCACTCACCCTGCCCCCCATGGCGCAGCGGGCAGATGCCAGGCGTTGATGCGAGTTTTGGAGATGAATAACGAATGAGGGTTCTTGTAACCGGCGGCAGCGGGTATCTCGGCACTCATATCCGCCGCTTCTTTGGAGCGGACGACTATTCACGCCGTTCGGGCCGGGATGTTCTTGATGGCGAGCAAGCGGCGATAGCTGCGGAATACGAGCTTGTCATCCACATGGCTGCTCATCTCAGCAAGGCTCGGGATGACGAGGATTATACCTTTAAGACAAATGTCGAAGGTACGATCAACCTGCTCAAGAAGATCCGTGAGGACGCAGCGTTTATCTTCATCTCGACGAAGGACGTCTATGGCCGCTTCGCCGACAATTACAGCCAGGTAAATGAGGAATGTCCAACGCTTTACTCGGGCCAGACGCCGCTTGAGTGGTCAAAGCTGTTGGCTGAGCGATATGTCGAATACTTCGCACACTCAAGGCACTTCCGCTCGTGCATCTTCCGCCTTTCAACCCCTTACGCTCCGCCGTCGCGAAACAACCAGCCGAATATCGT
>Ga0070658_10005022_pt1 | contig 10770 bp, 11 predicted proteins | sample KBSC13metaG_FD_64664 | JGI IMG/M metagenome (GOLD analysis project Ga0070658, IMG submission 64664) | Corn rhizosphere microbial communities from Kellogg Biological Station, Michigan, USA - KBS C1-3 metaG | ecosystem: Host-associated > Plants > Roots > Rhizosphere > Soil ... | reverse complement strand
TTGGCGATGGGCGCGTAGATGTCGAGCGTCTCGCGCGCGATGCGCTCCTGCTTCTCGGCCGGCACCGCTTCGAGCGTGCGCATGTTGTGCAGACGGTCGGCCAGCTTGATGAGGATCACGCGCACATCCCGCGCCATCGCGAGCAGCATCTTGCGGAAGTTCTCCGCCTGCGCCTGCTGCAGCGTCTGGAACTCGATGCGGTCGATCTTGGAGACGCCATCGACGAGGTCGCCCACGGACTTGCCGAAGCTGCGCGTGATCTCCGCCTTGGTGGTGGCGGTGTCCTCGACCACGTCGTGCAGCAACGCGGCCATCAGCGCCTGCGGGTCCAGGTGCCATTCCGCGAGGATCTTGGCCACCGCGAGCGGGTGCGTGATGTACGGCTCGCCGCTCTGGCGATACTGGCCCGAGTGGGCCTGGCGCGCGACCTGGTAGGCGCGCTCGATCTGCTCGACGTCCGCGGGCTTGAGGTAACCCAGCACCGCGGTGAGCTCCTCGGGACCGGGGCCGGGCAATGAGAGGCCCGTGGCCTTGGAGGCTCCTGCTGCGGTCTGGAGGCCGAGCGCGGGCGTCATCGGGGACTTTCCGGGATCACTTCAAGGTGTGACCCCGGGGAAGCCTTCGCGGTTTCAGATCACCGGAGGCGTGGGCACGGGCGGGTTCAGCAGTTCCTTGCCGACCTTGGCGCCGGCGATCTCACGCAGCGCGATGACGGTGGGCTTGTCCTTGTTCGCGTCCACGAGCGGCGTGGCGCCGAGCGCGATCTGGCGCGCGCGATTGGTGGCGGCGAGCGTGAGCTCGAAGCGATTGGGGATGAACTTGATGCAGTCGTCGACAGTGATGCGGGCCATGGCGGGATCTCCGGTTACCTGAATTCGCTCACGAGCTTTTCGAGACGGCCTTCCTGCTGTGCGCGGGACACCCGGGTCGCGCGCACCACGGCGTGCAGGTCGGTGGCGGCAGAGTCGAAGCTCTCGTTTACAATTATATATTCAAATTCAAGAACATGCGAGATGTCCTCCCGGGCCCCCGCGAGGCGCTTCTCGATGGTCTCCGGCGAGTCCTTGCCGCGGCTGGTGAGGCGCTGGCGCAGCTCCTTCAGCGAGGGCGGCATGATGAAGATCCCGACCATGTGCGGGAACAGCTTGCGGACCTGCTGCGCCCCCTGCCAATCGATTTTGAGGAGCACGTCGTTGTCGCCGGCGAGCTGGTCCTGTATCCAGCGCTTGCTCGTGCCGTAATAGTTGCCGAACACATTCGCATGCTCGAGGAAGTCGCCCGCGGCGATCATCTTCTCGAACTCCCCACGTGCGATGAAGTGGTACTCGCGTCCGTGCGATTCGCCCTCTCGCGGCGCGCGCGTGGTGTACGAGATGGAAAGCTTGATGCCCGGCTCGCGCGTGAGCAGCTCGTTCACGAGCGACGTCTTCCCGGCGCCGGAGGGAGCGACGACGACGAAGAGGTTGCCCGTCACATCGTCATCCCGTCGAAGGACGGGATCCAATGATTGGGCCCCGTCCTTCGACGGGGTGACGAGCGCCTACTCAATGTTTTGCACCTGTTCCCGCATCTGCTCGATCAGCACCTTCAGCTCCACGCTGATGCGCGTGACCTCGTTCGCCACGGATTTCGAGCCGAGCGTGTTGGCCTCGCGATTGAGCTCCTGGCAGAGGAAATCGAGGCGCTTGCCGACCTGCCCGCCCTTGTCGAGCACGCGGCGGAATTCGGCGATGTGCGTGATGAGGCGCGAGAGCTCCTCGTCCACGTCGATGCGCGCGGCGTACAGCACCACTTCCTGGTGCAGGCGCTCGTCGGAGCCGGATGCGCCGGCCTCCGCAAGCTTCGCGGCGAGCTTCTCCTGGAAAGCGCGCACCGCGGCGGGCATGAGCGGCTGCGCTTCCTTCGCGAGCACGCTCATCTTGTCCAGGCGCTCGCGCAGCACGGCGGCGAGCTTCTCGCCCTCGCGCGCTCGCGTCTGGTCGAGGTCGTGGATGGCGCGCTCCAGCAGCGCCATGACCTCCTCGCGCATCTTCTCCGGGGACAGCGTGGCATCGGCGAGGACCCCGGGCCAGTGCAGGACCTCGGAGACGGAAAGCGGGCGCGCCTCGGGAAAACGCGCGAGGACCTTCTGCGATGCCGAATGCAGGGCATCCATCGCCTCGAGGTCCGGCGCCATCGCGCGCACCGCGCCCGCACCGGCCGTAAGCGAGATGCGGCAGTCGACCTTGCCGCGAGAGAGGCGCGCGCCAACCGCTTCGCGCAACGTGGGCTCCAGCGGACGCAGCTCCTCGGGCATGCGCGTCTGGAACTCCAGGTAGCGATGGTTCACGGTCTTCAGCTCGACCGCGATGTTTCCCATGGGAGTCTCGCGCGTGGCGGACGCGTATCCCGTCATGCTCGAAATCATCGGCCGCAGCGCCTTGGTTTCATGTGAAGTCTTGCCTTTACAAGGCGTGAATGAGTGCCGACAATGGGTCCGCGAATTATATCGGAACACCCTTAATGCCCCAGCAGGAAAACCAGCCGTTGCCCGCCGGCTACGTGCTGAACGGCTATCGCATCGAGAAGCCGTTGTCCTCCGGCGGGTTCAGCATCGTCTACCTCGCGCGCGACGAAGCCGGCACCCCCTTCGCGATCAAGGAATACCTGCCCTCCTCGCTGCCGCTGCGCGGTGAAGGCGGCGTCGAAGTGCTGGTGGACGAAGCCAACCTCTCCATCTTCCGCCACGGCCTCAAGTGTTTCTTCGAAGAGGGGCGCGCGCTGGCGCTCATCTCGCATCCGAACGTGGTGCGCGTGGAGAATTTCTTCCGCGCGAACGAGACGTGCTACATGGTCATGCAATACGTGCGCGGCCGCACGCTGCAATTCCACATACAGCGCCATCGCCACGAGTTCAGCGAGACGTTCATCCGCCGCATCTTCATGAACCTCATGAACGGGCTGCGCGAGGTGCACGCGAACAAGCTGCTGCACCTGGACATCAAGCCCGCCAACGTGTTCATCTCGATGGAAGGCCGTCCGGTGCTGCTCGATTTCGGCGCGGCGCGCATCACGCTGTCGGAAGAGGCGATGAAGTTGAAGCCCATGTACACGGCGGGCTTCGCCGCACCGGAGCACTACCGGTTCAAGCCCAACGAGCTCGGGCCGTGGAGCGACATCTACTCGGTGGGTGCCACGATGTACACCTGCATCGCCGGCACGCCTCCGCAGGCCGGGGACCAGCGCGAGCAGCAGGACCAGATGATCCCGCTGCGCACGCTGGCGCGGCAGGATTACTCGAGCGACCTCTTCGACATCGTCGAATCGTGCCTGGCGCTGGATCCGCTCAAGCGCCCGCAGACCGCGTACGACCTGCAGAAGCGCCTCGCGGAGGAGCCCGGGGAAGCGAAGCGCACCTCCGGGTTCTTCGAGACGATCAACAAGCCGATCTCCAAGCTGTTCTCGCGCTAGTGCGCTTCATCATCTTCCAGGACAGCCGCCAGGGCGACCGCACCGGCAACGAGGATCGCGTCGGCTATTCGTACAGCCGCGACGTCCTGCTGATGGTGATCGCCGACGGCATGGGCGGCCACCTGCAGGGCGAGGTCGCCGCGGAGATCGCCGTCACCGAGATCACGCGCCGCTTCCAGCAGGAAGCGCGCAACAGGCTGCGCAAGCCTTTCGACTTCCTCGTCTCCGCGATCCAGTCGGCGCACCGCGCGATCGTGTCCCATGCCGTCGAGCACAACCTGCTGGAGTGCCCGCGCACGACGTGTGTCGCGTGCATCGTCCAGGGCGGCTGCGCGTACTGGGCGCACGCCGGGGATTCGCGGCTGTACGTGATGCGCGACGGAAAGCTGCTCGCCGCCACGCAGGATCACTCGCGCGTGCAGCAGCTGATCGATTCGGGCGAGCTCACGCCGGAGCAGGCGGCGCGGCATCCGGACCGCAACAAGATCTTCAGCTGCCTGGGCGGCGTGGTCCCGCCGCAGATCAGCCAGGGCCGCGAGCTCCGGCTCGAGGTCGGGGACACGATCGTGCTGTCGACCGACGGCTTCTGGGCGCAGATTCCCGCGCCGCTCATCGGATCGATGCTGCGCAAGCAGGACATCACGGCGCTGCTGCCGGCGCTGCTGGGTGAAGCGCAGCGGCGCGCGAGCGGCGAATCGGACAACCTCTCCGTGGTGGCGATGACCTGGGAGAGCCAGGAAGATCCCGCGGGCGTCGATACGCAGAGCCTCGAGACCGAGGAGTTCACCTCGTCCACGAACACCACCGAAAGCCTCGACACGCCGCAGACCGCGCTGGACGACGTGACCGATGACGACATCGAGCGGGCCATCGCGGAGATACAGAACGCAATCAAGAAAGTACCGAGATAATGCGATCGTTCGAACGCACCGCCGAGCAACTGCGCCCCGTGAAATTCACGCGCGGCTATACCAAGCACGCCGAGGGCTCCGTGCTCGTGGAGATGGGGCACACGCGCGTGCTGTGCACCGCGAGCGTGGAAGAGAAGGTGCCGCAATTCCTCAAGGGCAAGGGCCAGGGGTGGGTGACGGCGGAATACGGCATGCTTCCGCGTGCGACGCATACGCGGGGCAACCGCGAAGCCGCGTCGGGCAAGCAGTCGGGCCGCACGCAGGAGATCCAGCGGCTCATCGGCCGCAGCCTGCGCGCGACGACGGACCTCGTGGCCCTGGGCGAGCGGCAGATCACCATCGACTGCGACGTGCTCCAGGCCGACGGCGGCACGCGTTGCGCCTCGGTCACCGGTGCCATGGTCGCGCTCGCCGACGCGGTCGCCAAGCTGCGCGCGAGCGGCTCCCTCAAGGCCGATCCACTGCGCGATTTTGTCGCTGCCGTGTCGGTCGGCATCGTGGGCGGCACGCCGATGCTCGACCTGGACTACGGCGAAGACTCGGGCTGCGATACCGACATGAACGTCATCATGACGGGCGCGGGACACTTCGTCGAAGTGCAGGGCACGGCCGAAGGCGCGCCCTTCACGCGCGAGCAGATGTCGCGCCTGCTGGACCTCGCTTCCGCCGGCATCTCGCAGCTCGTGCGGCTGCAACGTGAGGCGCTCGCCGCACCCGCACCGCGCGCCTGAGCTCGCGGTGGATCGCATCGTCGTCGCATCCAACAACCCGGGAAAGCTGCGCGAGCTCGCGGCCCTGCTGGCGCCGCTGGGACTGGAGGCGCTGAATCAATCCACCTTCGGCATCGGCGAGGCGCAAGAGCCGCACGATACCTTCGTCGAGAACGCGCTCGCCAAGGCGCGGCACGCGAGCAAGGCGACGGGCCTCGCGGCCATCGCGGACGACTCGGGATTGTGCGTGCCGTCCCTTCGGGGCGAGCCCGGGGTCCATTCCGCGTATTACGCCGGCCGCGACGGCGCGCGCGACGTGCGCGACGCCCGCAACAACGCGAAGCTCGTTGCCGCGCTGCGGGACGCGGCCGATCGCGCGGCGTTCTATTACTGCGTGCTCGTGATCGTTCGCGGGCCCACGGACCCCACGCCCGTGATCGCCGACGGGCGCTGGCAGGGATCCATCGAGCTCGAGCCGCGCGGCGCCGGCGGGTTCGGGTACGACCCCTATTTCATGCCCTCGGGCTCGAGCCTCACGGCGGCGGAAATGGCGCCCGACGAGAAGAACCGCGTGAGCCATCGCGCCAAGGCGATGGCGGCACTCAGGGAGAAACTAGTCCCTGCATCCTGACGGCCACGCCGTTCTTCGCGGTCTCCTTCACGAAGAGCTCGTGCACGCGCGGATCCTGGTCCGCGTACTCGATCTGGTTTCCGCCCTTCTTCACGCTGGTGGATACGCCGCCGAACAGCGCCGCGCGCTTGCCTTCCGTGAACGGGTAACGCAGCGAGCCGTATGCGGTAGCGAGGTAGCGCGCAGGGACGGCGCTGGTGTTGAAGTGCTGGTGGAACATCGCATCGGGCGGCGCGAACACCGTGCCGTGCTTCCAGTCCACCTTCACCCAATCCTTCTGGCCTTCGTACCAAAGCAGCGAGTAGCCCGTGCCGGTCACGCACATCACGTGGAAGTCCGCGGGATGGCGGTGCGCTTTCTTGTACGTGCCCACCGGCATCTCGGAGATGTGCGCATGCATCGTCCCATCGGCGAGGATGAACATGATGTTCGAGCCGCCGGCGCCCCGATCGCTCCACGGCTGCAGCTCGATCGCCGCGAGATCGGGCACGAAGTTCGTCTCCCACAGGTGGTTGCCGGGACGGATGGGAATGAAGTCGCCCTCGCCGCTGAAGTATTTGTCGCTGCCCACGCGGCCGCCGAAGTCCCATTCGTTGCCGAACACGAAGTTCTCGTCATGGAACATGTTCAGCACCGCGGGCAGGTTGGTCGTGGAGACGAGCCGCGCGGCCTGCGAGCCGCTGCCGTTGTAGAGGCGATAGCGCGTGTTCAGGGGAATCGCGAAGAGCGATCGGGGTCCCCACTCGAACGAATGGCGGCGCCCATCCGCGGTCTCGATCGTGGTGCTGCCGCGCCCGTCCAGCACGTAGAAGACCTCCTCGTACAGATGCTTCTGCGGCGCGGTGGCCTTGCCGGGGTCGATGTCGAACACGAACATGCAGAGGAAATCGCCGCGGCCCTTCAGGTGCACGGCCGCTCCCTTCGCGTCGCAACGCGCCCACGGGGCGGTCGGCACCTTCAGCAGGTCCACGCCGAAATCCTCGGTGACCGGGATGCCCTCGCGTTTCAGCCACTCGAGATAGACGTCGACGCCGACGCGCGGCGTGGCCATGTCGTTCATGAAAGGCTCCTGCGGCCGGCGAGCGGCCTGTAGTGGATGGGGGAATCGTGCGCGGCCTGCGGCGCGCCGGAAAACAGCAGCGACTTGATGACCACGGGCACCACGTCCGCCGGCCGGATGACCTCGCCGATGTCGACGAAATCGAATTCCTTCAGCTGGATGCCGTCGATGGAGAGCACGCCGCGCGCGAGCGCGATCTCCTGCTCGAGGATGTAGCCCAGGGTGCGGCCCACGTCGCCGTCGATCATGAGCACCAGTGGGGCGGCGGCGCGGTCTTCCACGGCGAAGGCGAGCGCGATCCCTTCGGCCAGCGCGCGTAGCCGCGGATACAACGGCTCGCCGCGCCAGCGCAGCGCGAGCGCGACCGCGCGATTCTCCTCGACCGGAGCGCGCATGAGCGCTGCCGCGATCGCCGCGGCCACGTCCGACGCGACGACATCACCTTCCAGCTCGAGCGCGGGTGCGACGACCGGCACGTTACGCAGGGGCAGCGCGGCCGGGTCGCCGATGTGGATGGTCTTGCCGCTCACCTGCACGGTGAACTGCGAGGCGCCGATGACGGTGGCGCGAATGCCTTCCTGCGGGGTGCGCAGCGCGAGGGCGATGCGTCCGCGCGCCAGGGCTTCGCGGATGTGCCGTGCGATGAGCGGCGCGATGTCGCCGAAATATCCGACCTCGCGGTCGTAGATGTACTCCGAGACGCCGCCGGAGAACGTGAGGTAGCGCGGCATCGAGCCGCCCACCGCCAGCGGCTCGGTGAGAAGCAATCGCGCGAGCAATTCCGTGGTGCGCCCGTGAATGGCGTCGATGATGGTGTTGGACATCGCGTGCACGACGCGATCGACGTTGCGTGGAAGATCGACATCCAGGTAATCGGCGACCTGCCGCGCCGGCTCGTCCGCGCGCGCGATGGCGCCGTCCGCGCCGAATGCGATGAGCCGCCCGCCGACGGCGAAGGCCGCCGTCGAGACGATGCGGCCGGCATCCGCGAGGGCGAGCTTCGTGGTGCCTCCGCCGATGTCCACGTTGAGGACGGGCGCATCCAGCTCGCGCGACAACGCGACGGCGCCGGAGCCGTGCGCCGCGAGCGCGCATTCGAGATGGTGTCCGGCCGAGGCGCACACGAAGCGCCCGGCGTCCGCCGCGAAGAGGTCCGCGATCGCGCGCGCGTTCCTGCGCTTGATCGCCTCACCCGTGAGGATCACCGCACCGGTGTCGATGGCATCCGCGTCGATGCCGGCATGGCGGTAACTCTTCGCGACGAACCCGCCGAGGGCGTCCGCGTCGATCGTGCCGTCGGCAAGGAAAGGCGTGAGCATGATCGGCGATTGCCACAGCACCTTGCGCTCGACCACCACGAACTGGCTGGAGAGCGCCTGCGTCTTGCGTTGCAGGCGCACGCCCGAGAACATCAGGTGCGAGGTGGAGCTGCCGATGTCGATCCCCACCGTGGTGAGCTCGACGTTCTCGACCTTCCAGATGTACTCGACCAGCTCGCCGCGGCGCCCGAGGGCGATCTCGTGCACATGATCGTCGTCGCCCTCGTGCAGCCTGAGGGCCATCAGCCTTTGCGCTTGACGACCGTGTCCTGGTAGAGCTTGAGCCACTGGTCCTGTTTGTCGAGCGCCTCGCCCGGATCGATGAACTTGATGGGAGTATCGCCGAGAGGCGATTTCACCTTGCTGCTCGACGGCACGAAGTCGCGCTCGGCGAGGATCGGCTGCCCTTCACCCAGGAAGAAGTCGAAGAGCAGCGCCGCCGAGCACGGATGCGGCGCCTTGGCGAGCACCGCCACCCCGTGCAATTGCGCGATGGCCGGCTGCAGCACGACCCAGTCGATGTGACCGCCCTTGGCCTTCAGCTGCGGCGGCTTGTAGTTGTACACGGTAAGCGCCATCGGCACCTCACCGGAGTTCACCAGGTTCGCGAGCAGCGTGTGTCCCTTGCGCACCGAGATGCCGTTCTTCTCGACGATGTCGCGGAAGAGCTTGAGTCCCTTGTCCTGCCCGTAGTGCTTGAGGAAGGTCCCGAACCAGGGCTGGTCCTCCGCCTCGATGCCCAGCCGCCCCTTCCATTTCGGGTCCGTGAAGTCCTCGAAGCTCTTCGGCACTTCCTCCCTCTTCACCTTGTCCGTGTTGTACGCCTGCACGAACACGTCCATGGTGGAGGTCGCGTACTCGTGGTGCGCCGGCAGCGTGCCGGGCCGCATGTCCGCGAAATGCGGCGAGTCCATCTTCTTCAGCAGCTTCTCGCGGCGCAGCGCCTCCTGCTCCGGCGAGTTGTTCTCGATCAGGTCGGCGGTGTTCTTGTTGGCGCGCGCCTCGCTGATCGTGCGCTGCACGACGTTCTCGGAGCTGGAGCGCCAGTCCGTGACCTTGACCCCGTACTTCTTCGTGAACGCGTCGAAGAGCGGCTTCAGGTCCTCCAGCTGCGTCGAGTGGTAGACCATCACCTCGCCTTCCTTCTTCGCGCAGTCCGCCTGGGCGGCGTTCTGCGCATGGACGGCGAAAGCAGAGCACATCAGCGCGGGCAACGCCGCGCGGGCGAATCGCACCATCGTTCTCCTCCTCCTCTTGTGTGAGGCTATTGTGCCAGCGCCGCTGCCCCCGCGGCCGCACCGAGGGTGCGCCAGTCCGTGCCCTTGGCGACGATGCCTTCGTAGGATCGCAGCTGCGCATGCGCGATGCGCGGATCGGTGGTACCGATGGCAGGCTCCCCGCGCTGCACGGCGCGCGCGGCCTCCACCATGATGCGGCGGAACTCCACGATGGCGAGGTCCGACGCGCCGAGGCGCTCTTTCGAGCGGTCGGCGATGGGACCCATCGTCTCCCACATCGCCATGTCCTGCATGGGGATGCCGCGAATGCCGGTGAAGTCCCCCAGCTTCATCGCCTGCCGGTCCTGCAGGTAGAGGTTGTCCCAGTTGCGCTTCTTGCGCCAGCGCGCGTCGAGGTCCACGCCGGGTTGCGCGCCGCAGAACTTGCGCCAGGCTTCCACGTCGATCCCCGCCCCGGGCTGGTCGCTCCAGGCGATGAAATAGAAGGACGTGTTGGTGTCGTCCATGGGGACGTTCACGTTCGCCAGGTTGTACATGTTGTTCGGCGGAATGAGCACCGTGAAGGGCGCCACGAAGAGCGAGACCCGGATGTAGTCGTGCGTGGCCGAGTTCATGATGGGGCGGCGGATCGCGGCGTAGCGAAAGCCGAACGGCGTCTGCTGCAGCTGCAGGCGCGGCGCCTTGTCCGTCGAAGGCCGCGGCCAGACCTTATCGGTCGCCTTCGCGCCATCCACGCGCGCCGGGGGCATGTCCGTGGAATGCAGGCTCGAGCTGTGCGCGGAATCGATGGCGCCCTCGAGGATCTGCGCCCAGTTGGCCTGCACGTGCACCTTCACGATGGAAACGCGTGAGGTCGGCGTGGGCGCGAAGGCCGGCGCCTCGAAGGGCGGCATCGATTCGCGCGGGCCCATGTACGCCCAGACGAAGCCGCCGGCCTCCTCGCACGGATAGGACGTGTGCTTCACTTTCTTGCAAAGCTCGCTGGATGCGGGCTCCGACGCCATCTCGAGCACGTTGCCGGCGAAGTCCACCTTCCACCCGTGGTAGAGGCAGCGCAGGCCGCCTTCCTCGTTGCGTCCGAGCACGAGCGATGCACGGCGGTGCGGACAATGCGCGTCCAGGACGCCGAGCCGGCCCTCGCTGTCCCGGAACACGACGAGGTCTTCGCCCAGGACGCGCGCCGGCACCGGGGCGCCGTCGGCCTCGGCCACTTCTTCCGAAAGGCACACCGGGATCCAGTGGCGCCGCATGATGCGCCCCATGGGCGCATCGCCCTCGACGCGGGTGAGGAGGTCGTTCTCTTCGGCGGTGAGCATTGGTGTAGGATCGACCTTGGTTAGGTTCCTAAGTTTAATCCCTTCCCATGGCCCTGCTGCAAGTGGCCCGCGCGGAGCGGGTGGCGCGAGACATCCACCTTTTCGAGCTGCGGCATCCCGGCGGCGAGACCCTCC
>Ga0070658_10005020_pt1 | contig 10772 bp, 9 predicted proteins | sample KBSC13metaG_FD_64664 | JGI IMG/M metagenome (GOLD analysis project Ga0070658, IMG submission 64664) | Corn rhizosphere microbial communities from Kellogg Biological Station, Michigan, USA - KBS C1-3 metaG | ecosystem: Host-associated > Plants > Roots > Rhizosphere > Soil ... | reverse complement strand
GAGTACTCACCCTTGGCACCCGAACGGCATTCGATTGCTAAGCACCCCGCGTCACCGACCGTTCGCCCGATTCGATCGACACCGGCAGCTCGCACCAGAACGTCGACCCTTCGCCGACGTTGCTGACGACGCCGATCGTCCCGCCGAGCAGCTGGGCCAGTTCGCGGGCGATCGACAGGCCCAGGCCCGTGCCGCCGTGCGAGCGGGTGTGGGATTGGTCGGCCTGGCGGAATTTTTCGAAAATGACTTTTTGCTGCTCCGGCGGGATGCCCGGGCCGTGGTCGCGGACGCTGATCCGCACGATGCCCTCAGCCGGCGAGGCGGCGTCAAGATCGATCGTCCCGCCGTCGGGTGAGAACTTGATCGCGTTGCTCAGGAAGTTGTACAGCACCTGCTGCAGACGGGCCGGGTCGGTATTCAGGATCGGCACGCCGGCGGCGACGATCGGGTCGATAATGATCTTCCGCGGCTCGCACAGCGGCTTGAGCAGGTTGACCAGGCCTTCGAACAGATCGCCCAGGCTGAGCGGCTGGGCCCGGACATCCATCTTGCCGGCCTCGATCTTGGCCAAATCGAGCAAATCGTTGATCAGTTCCAGCAGGTTATGCCCGGCCCTGGTGATGTTCTGCAGGTAGCGAGCTTGCTTGGCGTCGGCCGGCATGGCGTCGTTCAGCAGGTCGGCGAAGCCCAAAATGCTGTTCAGCGGCGTGCGCAGCTCGTGGCTGACGTTGGCGAGGAATTCGCTCTTGAGCTTGTTCGATTCGAACAGCGCGTCGTTCGCCTGTGCCAATTGGCCGAGGCGGACGTCGAGGCTTTTGTTCATTTCCAGCAGGCGATCGTTGCTGGTCTTGAGGTTCACCAGCATGGTGTTGAACGTCTCGCCGAGCTGTTGGAACTCGTCGCCGCTGTGGATATGGGCACGGATGTTCAAGTCGCCGGCCGACACTTTCTCGGCGGTTTCCTGCAGCACGCGCACGGGCTGCAGGATCAGCCGGGTGATGATCAGGTAGAGTGTCACGCCCGCCAGCGCGCCGGCGATCAGACCCGCGACCAACAGCAGCACGCGGTTGAGCAATTGCTGCTGGAACGACGATTGTTGCGGGATATCGACCGACACAATGCCGATCAGCCGCCCGACGGCCGGGCCGGTCGTCGCCGCCGCCGTGGTGGAGGGCATCGTCGCCACCAGCCGGGGCGTGTCGGTCGCATGGCACTGCAGGCACTGGCCCTTGGCGTAGAGCGGCTCGGCGTAGCGGAAACGGTCGGTCGAGTTGATATTGGCCCCGCGTGAGCGGCGATCGGGGTCCTTTTGAAAGCTCGTGATCGAACTGCTTTCGAACTTGATCAGGTCCGGATCCTTGGCCCGCCGGACCGAGATCAGCCGCGGCCCGCGTGGCTCGTTCTCGGCCGTCGGCTGCGCCGAAGGACGGCCGACCGTGAGCAGGGCGGGACGGGTGGTGGCGCTGGTGTAGAGCTCCAGGTGTTGCCGCACCGCCTGGTCCGCCAGCAGATGGCCGGCCGAGTAGTTCGGCGCGTCCGACAGCTGCTCCATCCGCTGCCACGGGAAAAAGAGCGCCGCCCCGATGACCAGCACTGTGGCCACGCCGAAGAGCAATTGGCACTTGGTGGCCAGCGAAATTTTCAGCGTGCGGATCCGCTTGAACATGCGATGGTGCTAGTCTAACCGGCTTGGCAGTGATTGAGGATAACGCCGAGCACGTCGGTCGATTCGAACTCGTGCCGATCGAGCAGATTCCGCTGGCTGCTGATGAGCACCGGCGCCTCGGCCGACGAGGTCGGTACGACGCCGTGGCTGCCGCGGACGAGGTTTGCATCGAGTGGGATGACGTCGAGTAGCGCGCGGAACCCGAGCTTCCGCGCGATCAGCTTTCGGCCGATGGTGAGCTTAGGCGATTTGATCTTCGGGTCGAGGAACAATTCCACCGGGTCGTAGCCCGGCTTGCGGTGGATCTCGACGGTGTGGGCAAAATCAGCCGCCCGCTCGTCGTTCAGCCAGTAGTAGTACGTGAACCAGGCATTCGGCTGAGACAGGCAGACGAAATCGCCGGCCCGGTCGTGGTTGAGGCCAATTTCGCGGCGGCCTTCTCCCTCGAACACGCCGGCCACGCCCGGGAGCTGCTTCAGCACCTGTCGCACCGCGTCACGCTTCGATTCGTCGTTCAGGTAGACGTGAGCGATCTGGTGATCGGCCACTGCAAACGCCGCTGATGCGCCGGCGTCGAGCAACTCGTGGCCGAGCTCGTCGCGCACGGTGATCAGCCCGGCCTGGCGCAGCGCGCGGTTGATGTGGATCGGCTGATTTACCGCGCTGATGCCGTATTCGCTCAGCACGATGACGCGCGTCCCTGTCTCGCCGGCATGGTCGAGCAACCGGCCGACTTCGGCATCGACACGCGTCAATTCGGCGGCAATTTCCGGAGCACCGGGCCCGTATTTCTGCAGGCAGTAATCGAGGTGCGGCAGGTAGACCAGGTTCAGCGTCGGATTGAACCGCCGATCGACTTCGATGGCCGACGACGTGATCCAGCGCGACGAATCGATATCCGCCCCCGGCCCCCAGAATTTGAAAAGCGGGAACTGGCCGAGCGTCCGCTGCAGCTCGCCGCGCAGGGCCGGCGGGTGGGTCCAGACATCTGGCAATTTCCGCCCGTCCGCCGGGTACATCGGCCGCGGCGTGACGGTGTAATCGGCCGACGAATACATCGCGTACCACCAGAAGCAGTTGGCGACGGTGAAGCCCGGATCGATCTTCCGCGCGATCTCCCAAATCCGCGGCCGCTGCACGAGCTTGTCGCTCTGCCGCCAGAAGCGGATTTCGCAATCGTCCTTGAAATACCAGCCGTTGCCGACGATCCCGTGCTCCTGCGGCAGGGTGCCCGTCAGGTACGTTGCCTGCTGCGTGCAGGTGACGGCCGGCAGGCTCGGGCGGATCGTCGCGACGCTATGACCGTTATTAGCGCCGGCCAGCTGCGCGATGCGCGGCGTATGTGGCCCGATCAAGGACGGCGTGAGCCCCACGACATTGATGACCATCGTCTTCTGCACAACCTGAGCGTCGCCGCCGTGGCAAAATCGTCAAGCGGCGGTACAAAATCGGTATGAAATCGGTGCGAGTCGTGCTGCTGCCGTCGTTGCTGACGCCGCTGGACCTGAACGAGCGGGCCGTCGTCGTGTTCGACGTGTTGCGCGCGACGACGACCATGGCCGCAGCGCTGTCGAGCGGGGCCGCCGCCATCCGCGTGTTCGGGTCGATCGACGCCGCCCGCAGCGCGCACGCCGCATTTGACGGCACCCCAAAACTGCTGGCCGGCGAGGTGCACACGCTGCCGCCGGAAGGGTTCGACGTCGGCAACAGCCCCGGCGACTTCACCTTCGACCGCTGCGGCGGGCGGACGATCTTCATGTCCACGACGAACGGCACCAAGGCCCTTGTCGCCGCCAAGAGTGCAGCGGCCCTCTACACCGGCGCACTCGTCAGCGCGGCCGCGGTCGCCCGCATAGTGTCGAGTCAGCCACTGAACGTCACGCTCCTCTGCTCCGGCACGGATGGTCAGCCGGCGTTCGACGACCTCGTCGGATGCGGTGCGGTGATGTCCTTTCTCGAAGACGCCGAGCTTGCCAACGACAGCGCTCTGATGGCGCAGTCAGCGTGGAATGCTGCAAAGGACGACCTGGCCGGCGCGTTCGCCAAGGGCGCCAGCGGCCATCACCTGATCCGGGCGAACCTGGCGACCGATTTCGAGTTCGCCGCCGGCCTGAACCGCGTGCCGGTGGTGGGGCGGGTGAAGGAAATCGACGGCGTCCTCACCGTCACCCGCCAGCCGGCCTAGCATGGGTGTGCCCCAGAGCAGCAAGATCGTGATCACCGGCATCGGCGTCGTCTCCCCCAACGGCGTCGGGCGGGCGGCCTTCGATGAAAACAGTCGCCGCGGGATCAGCGGCGTGAAACGCATCGAGCATTTCGATACCAGCACGATCAAGACGCGCTACGCCGGCATCGTGACCGATTTCGATCCGCTGCAGCACATGGACGCCACCGATCTGCGGCGCGTCCCGCGGATGATTCCGTTCGCCATCGCTGCGGCAGGGGAGGCGATGGCGCAAGCGGGGCTTCAACCCGCAGAAGACGATGTCGCCGCCCGCCGCCGCATCGGCGTGAGCCTCGGCAGCGGCGGTGGGGGGCTGGAATTCGTCGAAGAGCAGTACCGCCGGCTGTTTTCCGGCGGGAAGCGAAGCCCCTACGCCATCACGGCCGGCACGCACGGTAACCTGTCGAGCGAGCTTTCGATTCAGCTGAAAATCCGCGGCCCGTCGCACGTCGTCAGCACCGGCTGCGCCAGCAGCACTGACGCCATCGGCCACGCCGTCATGCTGATTCGCAGCGGAAAAGTCGACGTGATGCTGACCGGCGGGGCCGACGCGACGATCGCGCCGGGCATCCTGCATGGCTTCGAAATGATGGGCGTCGTCAGCACACGCACGCACAACGACCCGGCCGAGGCATCGCGCCCGTTCAACCGCGACCGCGACGGCTTCATCCTCGGCGAAGGCGCGTGGATGTTTGTCGTCGAATCGCTCGACCACGCCCTCGCGCGCGGCGCGACGCCCTTGGCCGAGATCGCCGGCTACGGGAGCACGTGCGACGCGTACCACCGGGTACAAATCGCCCCCGACCTGGCCGAGTGCGTGCGGGCGATTGAAGAGGCGCTGCACGAAGCCGGTGCGACGCCGGCCGACGTCGATTACGTCAACCTGCACGGCACGGGCACGCAGCTGAACGACAAGCTCGAAACCGCCGCCCTCAAAAAGGCCTTCGGCGACCGAGCCCGCTCCATCCCCGCCAGCACCACCAAGAGCCTGATCGGCCACCCTCAAGGCGCCGGCGGCGCCGCCGGCATCGCCGCCACGGTGCTGATGATGCAGAGCGGCCATCTGCACCCGACGATCAACCTCACCACGCCCGACCCGGCCTGCGACCTCGATTACGTCCCGCAATCCCGCCCGCACCGCATCGACGTCGCCCTGTGCAACTGCATCGCGTTCGGCAGTAAAAATAGTGCGATCGTCCTGCGACGGGTGTGATCCTGGTCTAGAGGTTCTTTTTGAACGCAGATGACGCAGATGCACGCGGATGTACGCAGATAAGAAAAGAGAAAGAAAACCACGGAGACACGGAGGACACGGAGAAGAGGCTTTTAATGTTCCTTTCTTCTCCGTGCTCTCCGTGTCCTCCGTGGTTCATTATTATTCTTCTTCTTATCTGCGTTCATCCGCGTGCATCTGCGTCATCTGCGTCTAAACAAAACCTCCCCCATCTAATACCGGCAAAGAGGGCTACCGCTGCATGACAACCGTCTCGGTGTCACCCGCGACAAGGCAGATCGCCGCGATGCCCACGAACAGCCCCGTCTCGGCCACGCCGGCCCGGGAGCGGATCGCGCGATCCAGCTCGGCCGGCTTCTCGATCGGGGGGAATTTGCAGTGGTAGATGCGGTTGCCGTTGTCGGTGATGTATGGCCTGCCGTCGTCCTCGCGCAGGACCGGCGTTGATCCGAGCGCCTGCAAGTGCCTTTTCACCACGGCCGCCGCGAACGGGACGAATTCGACCGGCAACGAGACTTTCGTTCCCAGCGTCTGCACCAGCTTCGATTCGTCCGCAATGACGATCATCTTTTTGGAATTCTGCGCGACGACTTTTTCGCGCAACATCGCCCCGCCAAGCCCCTTGATCAGGTCGAGCTGCGGCGAAATTTCGTCGGCCCCGTCGACCGTTACGTCGCAATACTCAGCGACGGAAAAATCGACAATCGGGATGCCGAGGGATCTGGCCTGCGCGTCCGACCGCTCCGACGTCGGAATGCCGCGGATGTCCGTCAGTCGGCTGGCCTTGAGCTCGGCGCCGAGCAGGTCGATGAAGATTTTCGCAGTTGAACCGGTCCCCAGGCCGACGGTCATGCCGCTGCGGATGTGCTGCAGGGCGGCGACCGCGGCGCGCGTTTTCGCGTCGGTCATGCATGGAAACGTACCGCCTTTCGCCCGGGCCGCAAGCGCGGGTATAAGCTCAGGCATGTCGGTCCTCGAACAAACCATCACGTTGCGCGTCCGCTACCCCGAGGTGGACGCGATGGGCTACCTGCACCACAGCCGCTACCTGCAGTATTTCGAGATCGGCCGGGTGGAACTGCTACGGGAACTGGGCCACAGCTACGCCGAGCTGGAGGCGGCCGGCGTTTTCTTCGTCGTGGTGAAGGCCGAGCTGAAGTACAAGGCCCCCGCCCGGTACGACGACGAAGTGACGCTGACGACCAAGCTGGTGAAGGTGACGCACGTGCGCTACGACCATCAGTACGTGCTGAAGCGCGGCACCACCGTCCTTTGCGAAGGCGCGACGGTGATCGCCTGCGTCGACCGGCAGGGAGAGCTGCAACAGATCCCTGAATGGGTGGGCACGCCGAAGGGGATGAAGGGCCAAAACGGCTGATTTTTTGGCCGACAACGCATTGCGGCGGCGGTAGGATCCTGCACCGAAGTCGATGCCGCGCAGCGGCGAGACACTAGCCTCTCCCCGTGGGAGAGGTTAGGTGAGGGCATCGAGCGTGGTTAGATGGTGCCGTCGGAACTCGCGATCGATCAGTTGGAAATCACAGAACTCAGACGACGGCGTGATCTTTGTGCATCCGGATGGAAGGCGAATGATCGGCGGTCAATGTCTGTCCCCGCTCCGTGCCCTCACCTAACCTCTCCCACAGGGAGAGGCTACGGCCTCGCCGCTTCGCGGCATCGTCAAGGAGGTGGAGCAGCGGGAAAAGGTGGTTAGAAAAAACCGGAACTATGCACTTCACAAAAGGGATGCAGGCGTTCGCGCTGATCGGCCCGGATGGCTGGCCCTCACTTCTTCTTCGGCTTCTTCTTCCCCTCAGTGGCTTCCAACTTCTTCACGTCGGCCAGCTTGACCTTTATCAGCCCGGCCATCGCCTGATCGGGCGTGAGCGGGGCCAAGCTGACTGGATCGCCGCGACGGCCGGAATGGGGCTTCTTTGCATCCTTCATTGGCTTCTCCAATTTACTGATAGCGAAAAACGGCGAACTTCTTCAGGCAATCCGTTTGCGGACATTCTGGTTCATGGACGACAAACTTGCTCACCGATGGCGCGGGGCTGATCCAGCGCGATGGCTTCGAATACGAGCGGACGCCATCGCTAACCGTTGGCGGAAGTTGTGATCGCAATGCCACAGCGGGCCGAATGCGCTCGTAAGTGCTAGCGACGCCATGCAACTCGGCTGAGTGGCAATTGCGCGGATTTCGCACCCACACAACCTTACCGATTTCCTGCGTGACCAACCGAATCGGCTCAACAAGGTCGGAGTCTCCAGAGACGACTATCGCCCTTTCAAAACGATTGAGATGAGCATCGTGTAACAGGCGCGCGGCAAGATTCACGTCCGTTCCTTTTTCAGATCGAACAGAAACGCGTACTGCACAGGCAGGATCGTTACGGCATTTGGACAGTGGATAAGCCTTCTGTTGTGTTTGAAAGTTGCCCTTCACAACCTCGACGTTTGGGCAGGCGATTGCCAAGGCACGGAGGTATCCATCCTGGCGATCCGGCTTGTCAGGATCGAGCGGTGTTCCAGACACCGGAGACGTGCAATAGATGACTTTGTCGGCAGGCTCACCCCGATTTAGCCTTTGCGCAAATGCTGAAATATCAAGCCAATGCGCCCGATTGGGCTGAATCAGGCCATGGAAAAGGTTAAAGCCGTCGATGTAAACTCTAGTAATGACCTTGTGATCGCTCAAGCTATTCCCCTTGACCAGCCGATAGCATTAATGCTAGCCTATTATCAGTAATAAGCCACGTTCGTGCTTCTGGCACGAGCTAGAAGCCGCCGCCGAAAGCCGGCGGCTTTCGTTTTAATGCTGCTGGCGGGACTTGAACCCGCAATCCCGGACAGGAAACCGATCCCAGATCGGCAGCGTTTGCCAGTTTCGCCACAGCAGCACACGGTGGGCCGGGGCGCTCAAATGAGCCACCCCGGCCCGCTTCGCATCAACTCCTAGTTAAACAGCACCAGTTGGCTTGGCGGCACGCCGGGTGGGTTTTTCACCCATCGGCCACTGAAGCCATCACGACACTGCGTGCGGGCTTCGATCCAGCAATGTCTAACAGCATCCCAAACGCGTCGGGGATGCGGCGGCGGCGCACTGTCGTCGTGCGCAGACGGAGGGTGTTCGCTGCCCATCAATGGGTAGCTCCATGCCGGACTTTTACTTGAATCGCGCGAACCAGGGTGTACGATGTGCTCGCCAGAGTACATCGGGTTCGTCGTGACCTAGACCGTCCGACCAGCCTAAGATTGTCGCAACGGGCCGCCAGCGCTAACTGGCGGCTCGTTGTCATATGCAGTCATTCCTCCAGTGGGCGGTTTTCAAATTCAACTCTCAATTGCATACCGTCTCCCCTACGCTAGTTCCCACTTGCGCGAATTGCTGATCCTTTTAACTCGCCTAGCCTTCTGAAGTATCTCCATGTCGGCTTTCAGTAAGTATTTATTTATCGGGGCCTTGCAGTGATTTGACCCTTCAAGAAGGTTCACAATCTGCATAGTCATAAGCCCACCCGGATGGAGCTTTAGGAGGTGCAAGATGATCTCCCGCCGATGAGCGGCTAACTCATACTTCTGGAAGACGCGAGGGGGGCCCCATGCGGCCCCGTTATAGATAACTGCCGCACTTTCAGGGTCACCTAACTTCCACCCATCGTCAGTCTGCAGAAGAAATGTTCCGCGGTAGCGAGCGAGGAGGTTATAGATGGACCCATCTACGACATCCGGCTTCAACTTTCGAACAGCCTCCAACACACTTTGGGTCTTCATTGGAGCCGCAGACGCCCGAAGAATCGAAAACGCCAGCCCCGTCTCGGTCATTTGCTCAAGGTCAACCCAGATCCAGTCGTCACCCGCGCCCGGCGGCTTGGGGCGTTGAAGCGGGGGCACAACAATCCGGGGCTCGGCTTGGGATAGAACACCATCAGTTGAGAGAAGGCGCTGGAGCGGGGTAGGCAGAGGCAGGCTGGCGTCAGCAAACAACTGGCGCAGACGCGTAGCCGTGTCGAGCCATTTAGCTAGCTCGGCATAGGCGTGCATCTCTTTTTGAATCGCGCCTTCATTCATTCACCCCCATGCTACTCATTTCTTTACCACCGTCAACCACCATACAGATGAATTTGCGACAAGAAGAAATGAGCGCTGGAATTCGCTTTTTGAGCGACTACGGCTGGGTTGGCTTCCGGTACATCAACCGCTTACCCTCAACCTGCTTCAACGCCGCATCCCGCCGATCTGCGTCCGTCAGCGTCCGACCGTTCCAGCGGAAGGCGAACTCGTCGCAGTAGCGGTGCAGGTGTTCGTGGCTGACGTGGTGGAACGTGCCGTAGACTCCACGCTTCAGCAGGGAGAAGAAGCCCTCTGCGGTGTTCGTGTGGAAGCCCCGCTCGTTGACGTACTGATCGGCCGAGTGGCAGACCGTCTCATGCGCCGCGTACTTCGCAGCGGCACGGCGGTAAGCGGGCCATTCATCGGTGACGATCTTGGCCGTGGGGTGAATGACGGTATCCATCGCCGCGCCGAGCGTCTTGGTGGAGGTGCTTTCGATCGGATGGCACACGGCCTTGCCATCTTTCTCAACCATCACGATAACCGGCTTCTTCGTCGTCAGCCCTTGCTTGCCGCGACGCGCGGTGCGTGGTTTGCCACCGACGAAAGTCTCATCGACCTGCACTTCATCCTTCAGCATGCCGGTCATTGGTTCGCACTTCATCGCCAGCCGGATGCGGTGGGCCATGAACCACGCGGTGCGGTAGCTGCCGAGGCCAAGGTTACGCTGAAGCTGAAGGGCGCTGATGCCTTTCTTGCTGCTGCTCATCAAGTGGATGGCTTTGACCCAGGTTGCAAGCGGGAGGTGGGAATCTTCAAAAATCGTCCCGACGGTAACGGTAAACTGCTTTTTGCAGTCGCGGCAACGGCACAGGCCGGGGCGGCAGGACGCGCCCTGCATGCGGTAAGCGTTCACGCTGCCGCAGTGACGACACACCGGCTCACCGTTCGGCCACAGCATCTTTTCGATGTACTCGCGGGCCTGATCTTCGGTGAAGTTGATCACCGATTGACCTTTTTGCGTCCGCTGCTGTGCACCCTTCGTTGCCATGCCTAAAGTTTATCGGGGCAGGGCCTTTTGTCAAGTGCATAATTCCGGAAAAAACAAACCCAATTTCGCCCCAACCCTCGGCCCGGCCGGTGGTTGCGATTCACGCCGACTTCCGCCGCGACTTCGCCGGCTTCGCCGCCGGCGCTTTCGCCGTCTCCAGCAACTCCCGTGCCTGGGCGCGCGTCGTTTCCGTGATCCGGTGCCCGCCGATCATCTCGGCGATTTCTTCGATCCGGTCGCCATCGTCCACGGCCCGCACGATCGTGCTGGTTTTGTTCCCTTCGGTACTTTTTCGCACCGTCAGGTGCCGCTTCGCGTAGCAGGCGATTTGCGGCAGGTGGGTGATGCACAGCACTTGGTGATGGGCGGCGATGGCGCGGAGCTTTTCGCCGATGATCGAACCCAACCGCCCGCCGATGTTGGCGTCGATTTCGTCGAAGACCAGCACGCTCACGCGGTCGCCGGCCGCGAGCACGCCTTTGAGGGCGAGCATGATCCGGCCCAGTTCGCCGCCGCTGGCGATCTTGCGCAGCGGCGACTGCGG
>Ga0070658_10005019_pt1 | contig 10773 bp, 10 predicted proteins | sample KBSC13metaG_FD_64664 | JGI IMG/M metagenome (GOLD analysis project Ga0070658, IMG submission 64664) | Corn rhizosphere microbial communities from Kellogg Biological Station, Michigan, USA - KBS C1-3 metaG | ecosystem: Host-associated > Plants > Roots > Rhizosphere > Soil ... | reverse complement strand
ATAAGCTACCCGGCTATGTCCTGCCGCTCGTGCCGGTGACCTGCATCCTGATGGGCTCTGGATTCGCAGCGGCTCCGCGGCCAGAACGATGGCTTATCACGCCCATCATTCTTCTCGGCGCGCTGCCTTTTGCCGCAGCAATTGTACCCAAAGCAGCGGCCGATGGTCTGAGCGCGGCGCCTCTCAACTGGCAGCTCGCCTTCACTGGGCTGGCCGTCGCCGCTGCCATTGCTTCAATCCTCGTTTTCGGCCTTCGTTCGCTCGCCGTTCCGGCCGCCTTTCTCCTCGCCGCCGGCGGGTTTTTCTGGCTCGAGACCAGCATTTTTCCGCAACTTGACCATGCCGCCACCGCCCGCCCGCTTTGGCTGGAAAAGCACCCATCCTGTGCCCCGGTACTAGCGCGATCCATGCTTTATGGTCTGTACTATTACTCCGAAAAGGAGATTCCCTCCTGTGTTATTGTTGACAAGAACGCATCAAGATAGGGCACAGCCTTTTTAGGCCCCCACACGTTTAAAATACGGGTAATCGAAAGAAAACAGGATGATTCTCCCCGGCAGCGAGCTCTACAATCTGATTCTGCTTGCGATCGGCATGCTCTGCCTCGGTACGTGGGCCAACACCTACCGGATGACATCGAAGTGGCGCTTTGAACTTTATTACTTCGATTTCGCGATCGGAGCGGTTCTCGCGGCGCTGCTCGCCGGATTCACTTTCGGGAGCCTCGGCTGGGACGGCTTCGCCCTGATGGACGATCTCCGAATCGCGGGCAAACACAATATGGCGTATGCGCTGGCGGCCGGCGTCATATTCAATCTGGGGAACATGCTGATCATCGGCGCCCTCTCGCTCTCCGGTGTGACAATCGCCTATCTGTCCGGTATGGGAATGATGCTGGCCTCCGGAATTCTCATTACGTACTTCACCTCGCCTGGCGGCAATGGCGCCATGACGTGGGGCGGCGCGGCGCTGGTGCTGGCGGCGGCCGTCGTGCTGACCGTCGCGTTCCGTCAGCAGGCGATGGCTCGGCTGGTCGCGCTGATGCGGGAAGGCAAAACGAAGAGCACGAAGAAGGCGCTCAGCATGAAAGGCCAGATTCTGGCTATCGTGGGCGGCGCCGTGGCGGGCGGATTCTTCCCGCTGATCAACTCGGCGCGCAGCGGTGAAAACGGATTGGGACCGTATTCGCTCGGTCTTTTTTTCGCCATCGGGATTCTGATTTCGACTTTTGTGTTCAATCTGTTCTTTATGAATTTGCCGATTCACGGCGAGCCGCTCGAATTCACCGCCTATTTCAACGGCAAAGCGAAATTTCATTTGCTCGGCCTGATCGGCGGCGCCCTCTGGTATGCGTGGCTCTGCACGATTCTGGTTGCGGCCCGGGCGGACAGTCAGAACAGCGTTTCTCCCGTTGCCCTTCGCGCGTTGCTACTCGGCGCGATCGTGATCGGCTGCGTCTGGGGATTGATGCGGTGGAAGGAATTCGGCGGCGCGAGCGGCAAAACCCGCACCCTGCTGATGATCGCCCTGTTCATATTCGTGGTAGGCGCCGCCGGACTCACCGCGGCGGCCGGCCTTTCGGCCAACGGCTAGTCCAGGCGCGTGAGGCGGGGCTTTGAATGCCCCGAAATGTCGCGGGTCGACGTACCCCAGGCGCTTTCCGCTGCTCAATAGTCCTCCGGCCCATTCCAGCCCGCCACGCCCGAAGCTCTAAAATAGTTACATGGTGGCTATGGGCGTGCTGATTCTCGTGCCGCTCTACGCGCAGTCCCTGGCCCAACCGCCGGACTATCTCGCGCAGGGCATGAAGGCGCTGGATGCCAATCAGCCCGCCGTGGCTGAACCGCTCTTCCGCAAAGCGCTCGAAGCCAATCCTTCCGACCTCCAGGCGAATTTCAATCTCGCGCTCGTGCTCGGGATGGAGAACAAAGATCCCGAAGCGGTCGCCGCCTGGCGCAAAACGCTGGAACTGAAGCCGGGCCTTTACGAGGCCGATCTCAACCTCGGAATCCTGCTGACTCGCGATCATCAGCCCGGCGACGCGCTTCCGCTCCTGAAAGAAGCAACCGAAGCGAAGCCTTCCGAATTCCGCCCGCACTTTTACTACGGCCAGGCGCTCTTTGACGCCGGGCAGTTCGCCGAAGCCGAAAATCAGTTTCAAGCCGCGATCGCGGCCAATCCGAAATCCGCCGGAGCAAATCTCGGTCTTGCCCGCTCTCTCCTGAAGCAGGAGAAATTCTCAGACGCCGAAGCCAGTTTCCGCGCCGCCGCCGCGCTCGATCCTTCATTCCACAACGCGCTGCTCGAACTCGCCGCGGAATATGACCGCACCGGCCACAGCGCCGAGGCCATCGCGATTCTCCGCGAGTTTCCCTCCAATCCAACCGCATCGAAACGCATGGCGGAACTGCTTGTCGCCAGTGGTAACGCGAAGGCCGCTATTCCGGCGCTCGAGGCTACGGTGACGCAGGCCCCGACCACTAAAAACCAGATGGCGCTGATCGACGCCTACCGCGACGCCGGTATGCGCGACAAAATGCTCGCGCAGTTGAAAATCGCTACGGAAAACGATCCTCAGAACTTCGACCTCCACATGTCATACGGGCGCAATCTCCGCGACCAGCGCCAGTTCCGCGCCGCCGCCGGACAATTCCAGGCCGCCTCGCGCCTCAAGCCGGATTCCGTGGAGGCGCTCAACGAACTCGCCGGCGTGTTGATCCTCGCGGAAGAGTATGACGCCGGCCTCGCCGCCCTCGATCGCGTTCACGCGCTCGGCAAGGAAATCCCGGGCGATTTTTATCTCCGCGCGATTACGCTCGATAAGCTCCGCCGCAATAAGCCGGCGCTCGAAGCCTATAAGCAGTTTCTGGCCGTTGCCGGGGGCAAATATCCGGATGACGAGTTTCGCGCCCGCCAGCGCGTCATCCTCCTGCAGAGGGAGCTGGGAAAATGATCGCCGTCTTCGCGCTGCTGTTCTTCGCCGCCGGTAATCAGCTCACGCTCGATCAGGTGCGGGCTGAACCGAATCCTGAACACCGCGCGAAAGCCGCCGTTGAATTCGCCACCAGCGCCGAACGCGCCGCCGAGCAGGCGGCCGGCAACAACGATAACTCGTCATTTAAGAAGAACATCGCCGATATGGTTGCCGCCATGGAACTGGCGCGGGATTCGTTCGAGGCCTCCGGCAAAACTCCTTCGCGCAATCCGCGCAACTTCAAGAATGCGGAACTCCAGTCGCACGAACTGCTGCATCGCCTGGGCGACCTGAAGGAAAGTCTCGATATCGATCAGCGCGCGCTGCTCGAAGATCCGATCAGGAAGATAGAAGCGATTCATGATGTCTGGTTTTACGGCATCATGGGGAGGAAGAAGTAATATGCGAAACTTAGCGCGTTTCCTCGCAATCCTGCTGGTGGCTTTACCCGCGTTCGCCGAACATGATTTCCTCACGTCGTCTGAGACCGATCAGGTGCGTGAAGTGCAGGAGCCCGTCGCCCGCATCAAGCTCTATCTGAGTTTCGCGAAGCAGCGGCTCGATCAGGTCCAGTCCATGCTCGCGAAAAATCGCCCAGGCCGTTCGGGCGAGATTCGCCAGTTGCTCGAAGATTACACGGCCATTGTGGACGCCATCGGGAGCGTGTCCGATGACGCGCTCGCACGTAAACTCGACCTCACCCTCGCTCCTCCGGTCATCATCGAGGGCGAGAAGACGTTTCTTGGTCAGCTCAACAAGATGCAGGCATCCGCGCCGTCCGATCTCGAAATGTACAACTTCGAGCTGAAGGACGCGATCGAAGCCACGAGCGACGCCATCGATACCGCCGGCGAAGATCTCGGCGTGCGCGGCAAGGAAGTGAACGCGAAGGTGGAGAGTGAGCGCAAGGCTGTGGAGCAGGTCAACGCCGCGGAACGGAAAGCCGGTCTCGATTCCGGGAAAAGCAGCAAGGCTGAGATAGCCGCCGAGGAAGCGGCCGACGAGGCCACGAAGCCCAGGCGTAAGCCCCCCACGCTCTTACGGCCCGGTGAAAAGCTGGACGACAACAATGCGCCGCCGAAGCCGAAGCAGTAGGCGGCCTAAGCTTCTTTGGCGTTCGCTTTAAGATCGAGGTACCGCTGGCGGCTTTCGACAATGGCGCGCCGCGCTTCCATGGGGCCGCCCCAGCCTTCCATTGTTGTTACGCGGCCTTCCAGCTCTTTGTAGATCGTGAAAAAGTGCTCAATCTCGCGCCGCACGTGCGCGAAGATCTGATCCATCGTGTGGATCTGGTCATAGCGGGGATTCTTCGTCGGGACGGCGAGGATCTTCTGATCGCCCTCCTCGGAGTCCACCATGTTCAGCACTCCGACGGGGCGCACTTCAATCATCACGCCCGGATAGCTGGGTTGCTGCACCAGCACCAGGCAATCGAGGGGATCATTGTCTTCGGCGAGAGTGCCGGGGATGAAGCCGTAGTCGCCGGGGTAATGCATTGGCGAAAACAGCGCGCGGTCCAGACGAAAGACGCCCAGCTCGCCATCGTATTCATACTTGTTTGCGGAATGCTGCGGGATCTCGACGATCATCCGCACGATTTCGGGTGAGTAGGGACCAGGATCAATATCGTAAAGGCCAGGCACTCCCTTCAGGATACTCGACCGACACCAGCGTCAGACCTTTCGCGGGGGCCGTTCTGCCCGATTGTTTCGGTAATGTTTCAGCGCTGATGTTGCCGCGTCCGGCTTCGAGAATGGTGCCGACGATGTTGCGGACCATGTGCTTCAGGAATCCGCTGCCGCGCACCGTGTAGATCATCGTGCTGCCGCGCCGCTCCATTACGGAGCTGAAAATCGTCCGCACCGTGGAGGCGGGCTCGGAGCGATGATCGGCGGCTGCGAATGCTTTGAAATCGTGCTCACCCGCGTAAACCGACGCCGCGCGGAACATGGCTTCTTCGTCGAGGGGATACGGATGGTGATAGACGTAGCGCCAGTCGAAGGGCGGACAGACCTCGTCGCGAAAAATCGTGTAGCGGTAAGTCTTCGCCACGGCATCGAAGCGCGGGTGAAAGTCCGGCCGGACTTCTTCGGCATCAAGGATGCGAACCGAAGCCGGTAGAAGACGGTTCATAGCGCGGCGCAGGTTGGGGCCGGGAATTGGGTTGTCGATGGTGAACGCCCCCACCTGGGCGAGCGCATGAACGCCGGCATCGGTGCGTCCCGAGCCTTCCACGCGCACCGGCCGGCCTTCGATCCCTTCCACAATTTCTTCGAGGACGGACTGGATAGTCGGGAGCCCGGGCTGCACCTGCCAGCCGTGAAAATCAGTGCCGTCGTAGGCGACGATGATGCGAATGCGGCGCGGCAAAATCTTACGCTGGCCGTGAGCCGGGCTTGGTAACGGGTTCGCCCGCTTCGCACATGGGACACTTCGCCGGATCGTGCGATTCCACTTTCAGGATGGTCAGCGCCACGCGCGGAATACCGAGGTCAGCGGCGCCGCCGCTGCGGTCGATGATGGAACCGGCCGCGACAGGAACCGCGCCGGCTGCGCGGAGAACGTCGATGACTTCCCGAGTGCTGCCGCCGGTCGTGATCACGTCCTCTATGACAACGGCGCGTTCGCCGGGTTCGAGAGTAAAGCCGCGCCGCAGCGACATCCTGCGGTCGGCGTCGCGCTCCGTGAACAGGAATCGCACGCCCAGCGCGCGGGCGACTTCATGCCCGATGATCAGGCCGCCCAGCGCCGGCGAAATGACGAAGTTGACGCCTTCCGGACCGATCAGCGGACGCAGCGCATCGGCCAGCATCCGGCCGAGCGTTTCGGCATGCTGAGGATGAGCCAGGACGAGCGCGGACTGCAGATAGGCCGCGCTGTGCAGGCCGCTGCTGAGTTTGAAATGCCCGCGCAGATACGCGCCAGTCTGGAGATAAAGATCGAGAACCTTACTGTCAGCCGACATTGTGCCCAATATAGCGTGGGGCCGGGTTTCGGCCCGGCCGCCGGGCTTTCGTCAGACGCGGAGTTCCTGAAGATGGGATCGTGCCATTCTCCGCCAGCGATAGAATTCTTGCAGCCGATTATGCGAAGGACTTTGACCCTGGCATTTTGCCTGCTGTTGTGTACGCCGTGTCTTGCGCAGAACGATCACCCTCTGCGCTTTGAAGCCGCGGTGATCAAGCCTGATTGCCCTTGTCGCGTTCGTTCTCTCCTGGCTGCGCACCATGCGAAAGATCGCGGAAGAGCCGGATATCCTTCCCAGCACTCGCGGCGGTCTCTGGTTGCCGCGCTTCGGGAGCAGCCCGCAAACGGCGCTTGTGCAGTTCACCCTCCGCACTCTGGGACGCAGCCGCCAGCACAGGATGAACCTGGCGTTCTACCTCGGCGTCGGTTTCGCCATGATCGCAGTAACCAAAGCGCCAATGCCATCCAGCCTGCTGATGTTGTGCCTGGCAATCGTGGGGACGCGCCTGGCATTTTCACGCCCTTTGGATCTGCGCGCAAACTGGCTGTTCCGGATATTGCCGGTCGCGGGCGCCGCAGTGGCGCGCACCACCGCCCGGCGCGCGCTGCTTGTTCTCGCGGTCTTGCCCACCGCGATCGGCGCGGCCATCTGGTACCTGCGCATCTTGCCTCCGGCTGACACCGCAAAACATCTGCTTCTCTTCGTATTGTTCGGCATGCTGCAGATCGAGGTCTGGCTGATCACGTTCCGCAAAATCCCGTTCGCCTGCTCGTATCTTCCCGGAAAATCGAAATTCCATGTCGCATTCGCGGGAACCATACAACTCCTCCCGCTGGCGCTGCTGAGAGTCGTGGAGGCCGAGCAATGGGCTGCGTCAAAATGGCCGACCTATATCGCCACAGTCTCCGTGATGACGGCAGCCATCATGGTCATGCGAAAACTCGCCTCGCCGTCTGAGGAGATTCTGTACGAAGACTTCGCCAGCGACGAACTGATCGAGCTCAAGCTGCAGTCCTGAGCGGCTATAATCACGCCATGTTGCAGCGCGCGGACTGCCGAATCGCCCTGATCTTCGCGATCGCCGCAGCCGCTTCCGCCCAAACGCCAGACTGCACTCCCGGCAATCTGCCGCCTTCAGTAACAATCGACCTTCCCGCTGCTCCCTTTACCGTGATCCCCTCGCAGGACGGCTGCTGGGCGTTCGTCTCGGTACCAAATGGCGTCGCCGTTCTGAAACGCGATCCGCAGGGATTCCATTTGCTACGCGCTGTTCCGGCCGGCGCCAATCCAACGGGCATGGTGCTGACGCATGACGGGCAACTGCTGATTGCCGCCGCGCTCAATCAGGTCGTCTTCTTCGACGTCGCCGCGTTGACCAGCGGCGCGGAACACGCGGTTGTGGGCGCCTTTTCCGGACCGCGCTTCGCCGAAAGTATCTATGCCAACGTCACTGCGGACGATCACTTCCTCTTCGTCAGCGAAGAGGCGTCCGCTTCCGTCACCGTGATCGATCTGGCGCGCGCACGCGCAGGCGGTTATAAAGAGGACGCCATCGTCGGGGACATTCCTGTGGGGCTTGCTCCCATCGCTCTTCCGTTTTCACGCGATGGCAAATGGCTCTTCAACACGAGCGAAGCCGCTCCTCCTGCCTGGCAGTGGCCCGCCGCCTGCACAGCGGAAGGCTCGAACGACGCGGCCATCGTCAGGCCCGAAGGGGCACTCGTGGTGATCGACGTCGAGAAGGCCGAGGTGGACCCATCGTCCTCCGTCGTCGCGCGTGTGCCTGCCGGATGCAGTCCGGTGCGCGCCGCCATGACGCCAGACGCCGCCACCCTCTTCGTCACCGCGCGCAACAGCAATGCCGTCCTCGAATTCGATACAGCGAAGCTGGTGTCCGATCCGGCGAACGCCCGGATCGGTTCCGCCCAGACAGGAACTGCCCCTGTTCCGGTCGCCGTGGTGAATGCCGAACGCATGCTCGTCATCGCAGGAAATTCGAACCGATTCGCTGCAGCAGGTTCGGAAACCCTCACCGTACTCGACGCCAGGAAGATCCGGCAGGGCGCCGCGGCGCTCGTCGGCACAATCGCCGCGGGAGCGTTTCCGCGAGAGATGCACGTATCGAACGATGGCCGCACGCTCTACCTCGCCAACGCGAGGTCGAATTCGGTCCAGATATTCGACATCGCGCACCTCCCCATCATTCCTGCGGCTAACGCGACCTCAACGCCGCCGGTATCCGCTACGCCGCAAACGAAAAGTGTCAGCCGCCGGAACCATTTCTGGTGCGCGGTATTTCACCCGATTCGCGCTCGTCATAAGGCTTGCGACGACCCATTTTGAAGACGATATTCAGCGATATTGAACCAGTAAAGGCCGCAATTTACGTTTTCACCGGTCCGTCCATGAAACAATAGAACGAAAATCATGTCGCCTTTTTTTCGAACGATCAGTCTGTTTGCTCTGGCAATCACTTCCCTCACCGCGCAGGAGCCAGTCACAATCGACGCCATCGTCGCCGCCAAAGGCGCCCTGCTCGATGGCCTCACCGCCAAAGACTTCAAAGTCTCGGAAGACGGCAAGGACCAGCCGGTCACCTCCGCCACGCCGCTCGGCCGCGTCCCGCATGCCGTCGTCCTGCTCTTCGACAACACCACCATCAGCGTCGCCCTGCAGGGCAATATCCGCGCCTGGGTCGCCCAGTTCCTCGATGCCTCCACGCGCCCCGATATCTATTTCGAAGTTGCCGCCATCCGCAGCGGCGCGGGCGTCACTATCCTGCAGCCGTTCACGAGCGATGTCGCGGCTGTGAAGACGGCGCTCGACGGAACAGCCACAAGCACCCGACTCGGCAGCCTCAGGACTGGCGCCACAGCCGGCGCCATCGTAACCGGCTCGAGCGCGCTCGGCGATTCTCAGGCGGGCGGTGACGCCGTCATCCAAAGCCAGGCCATGGCCGACTCTCTCCGCGGCCTCGCCGATTCCCTCCGCCCCATTCGCGGCCGCAAGGTCGTTCTCTTTTTCACCGGCGGCCAGCAGTTCGCGCAGGAGGCCATCCCGCAGGTCGATGCGGCGCTCGACGCTGCCAACCACGCTGACGTGGCCATCTACGCCATCTCCACGAGCAATGGCTACGGAAGCACTGTCGCGGGCGCTACCGGCGGCGAATGGATTCGTCCGACGCAGACCCTGGCGGACGCTCTCGGCGGGATCCTCCAGTTGCAGGATCACTATTACGCCGTCACCTTTACTCCGGCCGCTGGCACCCCCGGCGCGTGTCACACCCTGAAACTCAAAGCGGAAGGCGCGGACGATGTCTATTCGCGCAAGGCGTATTGCGCCGGCAGCGTTCCTTCCAAACAGCTCGAATCCGCCCTGGCGGGCAAAGACAACGGCTCGCTCAAGCTCTCCATGCAAACGCCGTGGTTCTGGAGCCAGGGCGCCGATCGCGCACACGTCGATGTTGTACTGGACGCGGCCACCGCCGGCGTGAAGGTCCAGAAAGTGAAGGGTAAATATCAGGGCGCGCTCGCCATCGAAGGTGTGGCGTACGCGGCGGATGGCGCCGTCGCCTCTCGCTTCAGCGAAAACATCAATCTCGATTTTCCGGATCAGAAAAAGGCCGATGCGTTCCTCAAGCTGCCGTTCCACTACGAGAATCAGCTCTCGCTCGCGCCCGGCAAGTACACCGTGAAGGCCGCCATCAGTCCGTCGGACGGCGTCTTTGGAACGGCGTCCGCGGAAGTCACCGTGGAACCGCGCGATCCGGCGAAGCTCGCTATGGGCGCGATCGCGCTAAGCCGCCAGGTAGCCAACGCCTCTCCGGCCGCAGCCGGTCTTCCCGCCGACATGATGGAAGGCGCCTCGCCGCTCGTCGCCGCCGGACACGAGATCGTCCCCACGGCGAACACGCGCTTCCAGAAGAACGAGCACGTCTTCTTTTACACCGAGATCTACGAGCCGTCGCTCGTGGGCCAGTCACCCGCGGCTGTGAACATGCGCTTCCGCGTTCTGGATAAATCGGGCGCGGTGAAGTCGGATAGCGGCGTCGCGAGCGTCGCCGGTTACGTGAAACCGGGCAAGCCGGTGGTGGCGGTGGCGTCGACCGTGCCGACCGCGCAGCTCTCTTCCGGCTCTTACAAACTCGAAGTCACCGCGCTGCACTCAACCGGCCCGGAAACCGTAGTCCGTACCGTCGACTTCGATCTGCAGTAAACCCACGTGGGGCCGAGCTTCGGCTCGGCCGTCGGGCTTCGGCCCGACGCGGAATTCCCGAAATGCCTTTGGCGTGCCAGGTCTGCGGAAGCGGAACGAAATCGCGCCCAACAACACCCCGATAAAGAGTCCAGCCCCGGCGAACATCCACCGATTGGGAAAGACGGGATTCATAGGAAGGCTCGCGATATCCAGAACGTCGAGTATCTCGCCAGCCTTACGCTGGGTAGTAACTTCTTGCCGGATGGCCATTTCCTGGTTCAGTTCCTCAAACCGCCCTATCATCCTCGTCGCGGTCTGCTGCGCCTTAAATCTGTCGGGATAGGTGAAGGAGATGCGAAATGCCGGGACTGAGTGAATCGGTGTGATGCTCAGGTTGGCCCGCATTTCCCCTATCACCTCTTCCATGGATTTCCTGGCTCGCTCATGCGTGTATAGATCGAGCCTTCGATCCTGGATGATTCTCGCCAGGTTCTGAGAACTCAGAATCTCCGGTTCCACGCGCCGAAGGAACTCGGCGACTGTGGGAGCAGCGGGCAGAGGCGCGAACGGATCGTCAGTAATCTGCGCCGGCTGGATCTCCAGCATCGCCGTCGATGTATAGCGATTGGGAATC
>Ga0070658_10005018_pt1 | contig 10774 bp, 10 predicted proteins | sample KBSC13metaG_FD_64664 | JGI IMG/M metagenome (GOLD analysis project Ga0070658, IMG submission 64664) | Corn rhizosphere microbial communities from Kellogg Biological Station, Michigan, USA - KBS C1-3 metaG | ecosystem: Host-associated > Plants > Roots > Rhizosphere > Soil ... | reverse complement strand
CCAGACATGCGCGACATCGATCAGCAGCACCGCCGAGATCCATGTCCAATCGGGCGACTCGCCATTCAATATCCCGAAACGCCAGCCAACCGCCAGGAGCACAAGCGACAGGACGGCACTCCCGAGGAAGACCGTGAGGTCGAGGCTCCTTGAAAAGAGCCAAGGCGTTGCGGGCGCCCGGACGGCGGCGGATCCCGAACTGATCGCGAGGTCGAGTTCAGGGCTCATCAGGATACTCCACTACGTACCCTTTACCGGCAGGGGAAAAGATTCGCGTATCCGCATCGGATTCGAAAACACCAAAATAAAGTTCTAACCCGCGGCGTCCCTTATTTGCGGCGAGGAATGAAGCGAGTGGGGCCTCTATGTCTTCGATAAAAGCCTTTTCAAGACGGCCCTTTCGAGAACCGTTAAATATGATCACAGCCAATGGGTAATCATATCGATGCGTCTCTGCCATCCCTTCGCCGTTATCTTTCCGCGCGCCTTTGCGAGAAAGGACCATAGCGAAGTCTTTAACCCCGTCATGGTTAAAGTCTCCCTCGATGTAATAAGGCTTGAGGCCGGCAAAAGACTTACGCATATCTGCCAAATAGGCCCGGTCCAGGACTCTCTCCGACATGAACCCGTAACTCTTATTGGCTGACAGAAATTCTTCCAGGGCGGCGGCATGCTTAGGTTTGAGGTCGGCGACGCGTGCCTGGGAAAACACGTGGATAGCTGATATTCCGACCACTGCGACTAAACGGACGAATCTCATCTTTTCACTCCATCAATTATTTCCCTCGCCGCGCGCAGACCATGATAGAACGCTTCTTCAAACAGCGCTACGCCGCTGAGGTCGGTGTGGGCAAAGTGAATATTCCGCCACGGCTGGGCGGCCTTTTCGCGGATGCCGCTCCAGATGAAGTCGGGTCGCGGAGAGATCATTGCGTGTCCCCACCGCATCACGTCCAAACGGTCGCATAGGTCGTAGATATCGGGATGAGCACGCGAGAGATCGGTCAGGCAAACGTCTGCGAGCTGCTTCCAGTCGTAGTTGAATAGCGTCGTCCTCCCGTTCGGCTCCGCACACATCGGGTAGTAATAGGTGAGGATAGTCGGCCCGTAATCGATGCCTTTCTGATGCGTCGCCGTCACATACCCGAGCGACGGACTCTCGTACAGCACGTTGTCCCACGACAGCGGAAAGTCTCTCGCGAATCTCTGCGCCGGCCGCCCCTTAAGATGTAGATTGGCAACAAACCACGCGTTGTGCTGGAACGCCGCCGCGTCGAATGGCGGCTGCTCTCTAAAGCCTCGAATGGCAAACGGGGCCGTAAACATCGGCGCCGCGTAGATGACCTGCTCACAATGGATCCCGCGCAGCTCCGTGCCGCTTAGCGTGATCACGTCAACGCCTTTCTCCGTCGGCACAACGGACACTGCCATCTGCCCCGGCCGGCAATTATCCTGCACCTGCGAGTAGAAGTGGTTAACAAACTGCCCGTTGCCCTCGGGTACTGTGATAAACGGCTGCGACTCTGACCCGCTCTTCCTCACGCGCGAGCAGAAGTAAAACAACCCTGCCCAAGCTGACGTCTGCTCGAGCTTTAACCCGTAGTCGTCCCGGCAGGCGTAATCGCAATACCACCGCAGCCGGTCCGAGGTGAAGCCTTTCTGCAGCAGCCAATCCGCGAATGAGATCCGATCAAGTGACGTTGCCTCAGCATCGTCCGAGCACTGCTCCACCGGCAGCACGAACGCTCGCCTGCCTTTCGCATCACGCCAGTTGATCCATTGATCTACCTGCCGTTGAAACTCCTGATATTGACGCTTGTCTTCATCAGTTGCTCCGGCATTCAGCCACAGTCCCTCGTACCAACGCCCCTTGTAAAACAGTCTCTCCTCGGGTTCGCGGCAAAGGTACTGCTCCTTGGCGACGACCTCGCCGTCCTTGTCCCGCCCGTCGAGCAGCGACATTTCATCAAGGAGTGAGATCAGCTCGGTGTTCTCCTTGAAAGGCACCGGCAGGTAATGTGCGCCCCACGGGTACCCGACCGGATCGCCCTTACCGCTCCGCGCCGTACCGCCGACCTCTCGCTCGAGCTCCAGCAGGACGAAATCGTTGAAGTTCTCCTTGCAAAACCTCCATGCCGCGGTCAGCCCCGCGATCCCGCCGCCGACGATCACGACCTTCTTCGTTTCCCACTTATCCGCCGGCACCTCAAATATTCGTACCTCTCTGAGGATGTGCCCGATCCCCGCCGATTGCCCGACGACCTCACCCTCCGGGAACGGCCTATCGGCTCCGACCTTACATGCCGCAAGCGCGAAAGGAGCACCCAGGAAGGCTGTTAATAATTCTCGCCGCGTAAGGTGCATTCGAAATAGCTGATAATTTTTAGCTGTGAGCTGATATCAGGCGCGAGTGGTCTTGAGTGTAGCGATGAGCATCTTTTGGAGCTCCTCGCAATCAGCGATGAGCGAGGCCCCGAGTGCTTCTGTTATGAACTGCTTATCTCGGAGCAGCCTCAGTAAGAAGTGGGTCTTAAAGGCCTCCTTATTCGCCAGCGAGTACTTTGATCTAAAGTCTTCTCGATCGCTGCCCTGCCGCCCCTCCTCGATAAAGAGGCCGATGTTCGTCCCGGAGTCAAGGACCTTACGAGATAGCACGTACTCACCCTTATCGCGATGCAGGTGTTCGCTCAACGAAATGACTCGCAGTGCAAACGCGTAGGATTTCTCTCTCAGGATGTCTGGCATTATCAGCTCTCAGCTATCCGCTAACAGCTATTCCGGATGTTATTCCGGCAGTTACTGCTCAAATCTCTTCCACTCCGCCTCGTAGTACCGCACGAGAGCCTGGTTATCTAGGCGGTTGATCTCGATAGGCTCGCCGGGACGGGATTCGTCCTCGGGAAAGTTGAACATCCCGGCCATCGACGTGTCATTCAGAAAGTGAAGCTCAATGCCGGGCGGAGCCTGACGCGGAATGTCGAAGGGCTGGAGTTTTGCCAGTGCGTATCCCCAGATCCCGAAGCTTGGTACCGACGTTTGGTACGGCCGCACCGTAAAGCCGACCGACTCGAGAGTGTCGACAATGCACCAAAAACTTTTTCGGGCGACCAGCGGTGAAGTCGTTTGAATGACCACCGCGGAATCAGCCCTGAGCTTGTTTTTGAGCAGCGAGTAAAAGCGGGATGTATACAGCTTGCCGAGAGCGAAATTATTTGGATCCGGAAAGTCGACTATCGCGACGTCAAACGGCTCCGTCTGCGTCTGGTCCAGCCAGACAAAGGCATCTGCATTGGTCACGTGCACGCGCTGGTCGTCAAAAGAATGCCGGTTCAGATCGCCGAGTGCAGGCACCGCCCGTGAGACGTTGGTCATATCCGGGTCAAGGTCGACGAGTTGGATAAACTGGACGGACGGGTACTTCTCGATCTCACGCAGGGCGAGTCCGTCTCCGCCGCCAAGGACCAGTACGCGCTTCACCTCCCCGCCAAATGCCGCGAATGGCGGATGCACCAGAGCCTCATGATAGCGGTACTCGTCGAATGAGCTGAACTGCAGATTGCCGTTCAAAAAGAGTGAGTATCCGAGCTTGCCCTTCGTCACCACTATCCGCTGATACGACGAGCTTTTTGCGTAGATGATATTGTCGGCAAAGAGCCCGTCCTCGGCCATGGTCGTGAGCCGGTCTGCTTTGATAAAGCCGGCCGCGAGCAGCACGATCACAACACCGCCTTTCACCCGCAGAGCCGTGATATTCCCTTTGATCAGCGGCAGGAGCAGCCATGTGCCCCAGATCCCGATCGCGGCATTGAGCATGCCAAAGAGCAGTGAGGTGCGGTTCAGGCCGAGCTTCGGGACCAGGAAGATGGGAAACAGCAGCGACGCTACGAGCGCCCCGACATAGTCGAATGCGAGTACGCGGGAAACGAGATCCTTAAAATCCAGCTCATCCTTGAGTATCCGCATCAGCAGCGGTATCTCGAGGCCGACCAGCACGCCAATGATAAACACCACGCCGTAGAGCACAAAGCTGAAGTACGACAGGTGCGCAAAGCTCAGAAACAGGAGCGGTGCCGAGAATCCCCCGACGACCGCCACCGCCAGCTCTACCTCGACGAACCGCTCAGCGAGGTTCTTATCGATATACCTCGAGAGCCACGAGCCCACGCCCATGGCAAATAGGTATATGCCGATGATGATCGAGAACTGAGTTACCGAGTCGCCGAGAACGTAAGAGGAGAGCGTGCCCGCGAGCAGCTCATAGATGAGCCCGCAGGTCGCGATGACAAAGACGTTGAGGAAGAGGAGCGGAGCGCGCTTCATTGAGCCAAACAGAATGCACAGGATGGGCAGGACCTAAACAGCTTATCCTGTTCATCCCGTCGATCCTGTTCGGATATTAACTGTGTATTGCAGCCGAGATGATCATCGCGACCCCGATGATCACGGCACCAATGATAATAGCCAGTGAGGTGTTTTGATCGTCCTCGATCTCCTTTTTGACCGAAAAGGGAGCGACAAGCACGACGATGCCAAAGGCGATCGCAAACACGATGAGCCCGAGCAGCACAAAGATCACGGTCGTCTCGAGCACACCCCAGATCTCGTCAAGCTTGATAAAGAGTCCGAGCACCGGCAATAAGGCAGCTAGATACATCTACTTTCCTCCATGGAATCCTGAATAAAAGAATGGCACGCCGAGCCGCGAGTGGCTGCCCGAGTTTGCGAGCTCCCAGCCGAACCACGACCCGCTGGCGTAAAGGCCGACCACGCCGAGTGCGCCTATCAGATACAGTTTCTTGAGCATCGCGTCTAATCCCCTGTGATGTTGTAATCTTCGACCGGCGAGTCCATCGACATATCGTCCGAATCGTCGTCCGACGATCCCGACCCGCTGCTTGAGCCAAACATGCTGTCCTTCCAACGGGCGGACTCGAACGAAAACTTTCTAAAGAACCCAAGCAGCGGAACGATCGCCAGCAGCAGAAAAGCGCAGCAAAAGTTTACGCCGCGGTTCACGCCCTGCTCGACCTTTACCTGCACGGGCATCGGCTGCTGCCACTGCTCCCACGTACCGTGGACCTGCAGGGTGTAATGTCCCGCCCCGGGTGCGGAGATCGTGGCGTCCGGTGCTTTATCTCCCTCCGACCATGATTCGCCGTCCTCTACACCGGCGTAGTACTCGATCGGAATGTTGATCGACTCAACTTCCTGGTTCTGCTCGTTATAAAGATCGACATCCAGATCGGCCCAGGAGTTATTTACATTTGCCGAGGCCGTGATGCGGACGTTCTTATTTCCCGTGAGGTCGAATGGCTGACTTGAGGCCGTCTGTTCAGCGCCGGCGTTCGGCATCGGGGGCAGGACGACCTGTTGGTTCAACACCGTCTTGGTGATACCGGTAAGCGGCACCATAAAGATCGCCACAACGAGCAGCAGCAGGAGCGGCAGGGCTCCCCATGTGTAGTAAAACTTCCCGGTAAAAGGCTGATTCGGAGCGACGCCCCACGGCCGCGGCAAGCCCGTAATGCCGAAGATCCTCTCGACATCCTCGACCGGCATGTACGTCCCGAGAGACCAGTTGACCTCGTCCTTTGTCGCCTCTCTCGAGAGCATCCGCGGCGGATTGACGTAGTCGGTCGCGCGTACGGTCTCACCCTGCTCGACGCGCCAATAGAATTCACCGGTTACGTACTCGACGACAGCGTCCGCGTCCTGAAAGTTCTTGTAGTTCTCGCCGTTATACCTGACCGTCGCTCCCTTGCCGTAGAAGTGAGAGTCCTCGACCTCCGCGGGGTTGACCGGCTCGACAAAGTTCCAATGATTGTCCGAGTGGACAAGCCACCTGAACCCGACCATCGGGTTGTACAACAGGTACTCGTGCCAGTAATAGTGAACGCCCTCGATCAACACGCTGCGAACCACAGCACCGATGATCTTGAACTTAACGTCGCCCGGAAAGACACCCTCTGCGCCGATCGGAGCGACAAAAGCCGGAGCATTCGCCGGCGGCACCAGAGCCTTGAAAAAGCTCAGGTTACCCTGGTTTACATCCAGGAGTGAATTGCAGTTGGGGCAGGTAACGCGCTCGGCCTTGTCAGGAGCGACGAGGTCCATCGGCCCGCCGCAGTTCGGGCACCTCAGCGCCTCGCCGGACGTGCGGCGAGCTTCCCTCTGCACCGGCTTTGCATCGCCGAGCCCGATCTCGTCCAGAGTCACCTGGCTGCCGAGAAAGACCCACGGCGGTGACATCGAATAATCGATCGTTGCAAAGGCGTTGTTCTTACCCGCAAGGTCGGCGTAACCAAACCGCTCACCCGGCGTGAGCTTGTACGGGATCTCGCCGTCGGCAGCGACCGTTGTGCCGTGCCCCCGCTCCTGTACCATTAGCGGCGTCGGGGCCTGAATACCCTCCACCGTTTGCCCGAGCTGGAGCTCTTCGAAAGACGGCAGCGTTACGCCGGCAGGGGTCGGTTGGTAAAAGGTCAGATAGAACCGCCCCTGCGCCTCTGCCAGCCAGCCGACCCACCCGTTTGAGAATGTCGCGTACCACTCGTCCCAGTACCCGCCGAGCTCGTGCCGCATCTGGGCCCGGCCCGTCAATTCGAATCTTGTATCTTTGTATGTTCCTTTTAGTCCAAGGCGGAGCGGTGACTCAGAATCGGCGATCTCTGCGACCTTGCCGATGTCCGCCAGCCCGCGGTCTGTCCGTGCGACCGCCGATCGGCAGTACGGGCAAACGACGACGATCGTGGAGCCCGCCTTAAATTCGATCGGGCCGCCGCAAGACGGACAATTTGCCTGAAGCACACTCATCCTCGCGCCACCTGCTCATTCTCGACCGATCCTCGCTCGATCTGAGTCACCGTGACATTCCCCGCCCCGAGCTTCGCCTTGAGCTGCCGTTCCCAATCCCACCGGGGCCTCACGCGGCAGCAGTAGAGATTGAATGTTGCGGTGCCGTTCTCGGGATACGTGTGGCAGGCAAGGTGCGATTCCGTGAGGGCGATCAATCCGGTCACGCCGCCCTCACCCGGGAATTTATGCCAGACGGAGCCGACCGACTTTAGCCTCAGGTCGCGGATCACACGCTCGAGTATTTGCCTGATGACGGGCTCCTCGCGCAGCGCCGCCGGATCGCAGTCCGTCGCCTCGATCAGCCACTCTGTTCCAACTATCATCTTCAGGTCTTGGGGCCCGCGTTATACTTGGGTGTCGCTCGTGATGTCGCTCAAAACTATAGCGGAAACCGGCCTCTTTGTCATACTCTCCTGCGGCCTGTCGGCGTGCGTGGCCACGAGCTCGGCGCCGCCGCCGGATCCGCACTCGCCGTATGGTCCACCCGTGCGGGTCGGCACTCTGAGGTCACCGGATATTGACGAGGCAAGCGGGCTTGCCGCTTCACGCTGTCAGAACGGTGTCTTGTGGACGCACAATGACTCGGGCGGCGGTCCTTTTATCTTCGCCATCAGCCTGACGGGCGAGGACCTCGGCACCTGGCGAGTGCCTGATGTAAAGAATATCGATTGGGAGGACATCGCCGGATTCAAGGATCCTGCAGGGAGATGCTTCGTCTACATCGGCGAGATCGGCGACAACGATCGCCTCAGGCCGGAGCATGCGATCTACCGCATTCCGGAGCCGCATATATCGACGGACACCAAGCGCGTTGGGAATCGCGATGCTCCGAATACCGCAGCCTCCGACACCCTAAGATTTACTTACCCCGACGACAACGAGAATGCGGAGACGCTCCTGGTTCATCCGGTGACAGGCGACATTTACGTGATAACCAAACGCATGAGCGGACCGGCCGGGGTGTACAAGATACGACCTGACTTCGGCAGCCCCGAGGTACAGAAGGCGCAGCTCGTGGCGGAGATATCCGTCCCCGCGATCCCCAACGGGCTGCTCACCGGGGGCGACATCTCGCCGGACGGTACCAGAATGATCATCAGCGATTACGTTGCGGGTTACGAATGGACCCTGCCGGCAAACGCCCCGTTTGATCAGATCTGGAGTACGCCTCTGACCACCGTGGATATCGGCAAGCGTGACACCGGTGAGGCGGTCTGCTACAGCGCTGACGGGCGTTCGCTCTTCTCGACGAGTGAAGGCGATCACGCGCCGCTCTACCAGATCAAACTAAAATGAAAAGGCGTCACTCGCGTGACGCCTTTGTCCTGGTCCTTGAGTGACCTCTACTGAGTGATAGTGAATTTAGCACTCAGCTTGTCATCATTGAGTACCTGTCCGCTTACCCGGTCTTTGATCACAACTTTGAGCTCGTAATCTCCGGGAGGGATCGTCATCGTGGATAGCAAACGTGCGAGTGTCAGGCGCTGGCCGGAATCACTCAATCCGTTCCAGTCTTCCCGCTGCTTGAGCAGTTCCTTGCCGCCTTTCGAGATCACATAGTCGACGTCTACTGATGGCCGGAGGGTCGTTTGATCGATCCCGGCATTGTAGATCTGGAGATAGATACCTACGTCCTGTCCTCGTTGAAAGACCCCGCTGAGATTCGGGATGACCTTCGCATTGCCGATCACGAACTGGCTGCCGATGTCCCTGTCGTCGGTAGAACGGAGCTTTGAGGCAAGAATGAGTGACGACGTGGACAGCTTTTTCTCGTCGTAGCGTGGTACCACAAAGCCGAGATTCCTGATCCCCTTGTTGCCTGTCTTGACGTCGCGAACGACGACGTCGACGCGATATGTGCCCGGCTCGAGAGCAATGGCCTTTTGGTAGATCGACTTACGGTCACGGGCGTTAGCAAGCTCGTCAGCGGTGGAGGTAGCGGTCACCGAATCCTCAAAGATCCCGGACTTCTTGCCCGACACAGCCATGACGCGGCCAAAGATATTCATCGTCGCCTGCTCGAGGCCGCCGACATCAGCAAATGACAACTCCTTGTTGCTCGTCTGGATCGTAAAGGCGGTAATTACCTTTGTATCTGATTGCCTAAAGAAGTCCACCCGCAGATCAAAGTCCACAGGGTCCTTGTCCAGGACGGTCACGTCCGTGTTGTAGAGGCTGCTCTGCAGATCACCGAATTTAACCTCAGGCGGCCGCCCCAGGTTTGTCAGGATCTCCAATCGCCGAAACGGCATATCCTGCTCACGCATGTAGTTCTGAGGTGAACCTGCACTCATGCCGCTGACGCGATCTCCCTTGTCGGCCAGACCGAGCTCCTCAGCCGTCGTAAGCCCGGCACCCGGAACGGTCCGCAGAGCGTCCTTTTCATTCGCATTACGCGCTATGCGGTATTCACCCGTTCCTGTCGGATCGACGAACTCGATCTCGATGCCGTCGCCGACATTGTCGAGATGTCTATAGAACCAGGTTTCGAAAGGGTATGTGGTCGTCGATCCGCCGCCCTCATACGAGGGCCGATCGTAGCTCCCGCCCGACGGATGCGATTCGATGCCGTCCGGCTTGCCCCACGTTATGTAGATTCGCCCGCGATCCGTCTTCCACCCCGGAATGCCGGAGGTATAGTGCTCGTTAGCGTAAGCGATCCGCTCGTAGTACTGATCGCGAAACTCATTCTCCTCCGTATCCGGGTCCGGATCGCGGCGGCGCCAGAAGTTCTCGATGAAATTCTCTCTCTCCTCGTCGGTCTGCAGAGCCTTGAACGCCTTTCTCTCCTCGGCGGTGATGATGTAATCAACATCGTTCTCCAGCCACTTCTTGTAGACCTCTTTCATCTCCACCTTGACGTTGCGAACCTTCTGGGTGGGGTCGGTCGACGGTTTGGCGTTCTTGTCAGGCGGCTGCGCCCAGGCGCTTGCCGCCATCAGCAAGATGGCCGCAAATGAAAGACGAGAAAGGATCTTTGGCATAACTGCTTTTTACCGGAGAGGAGCCATGTGGCCACACTTCGGGAATCTAGGATTTTAGTTGGTATATCCCGCTAGTTCAAGATGATTTCGACCGTTATGAGGTTGCTCTAATAGCCCGCCTCAGCGTCCGTTTGCCGCCGCTTGCCGAATATCCACGCCACGAAAATGGAAATGATGTAGAGGACGAACATCGGCGCCGCAAAAAGCAGGCAGTTTGGAATATCGTTTGTAGGGGATGCGACGGCCGCAACGATCAGGATCACGATGATAGCGATCTTCCAGCTCCGGATCAGCAGCCCGGCCGATACGAGCCCGATCCTGGCGAGCACGTATGTGACGGCTGGCATCTGAAAGATGATCCCCATTGCGAGCATGATGATCGTGATCAGATCGAGATAGTCGCTCGCCCGCAGCAGCAGTTGAAACTCACCGCCGCCGAGCCCGAGTAGATACCTGGCAGCAGGCGGAAACAAGATGTAATAAGCAAACGCGGCTCCGGCGACAAAGGCCGTGCTCGACAGGGCGATGAAAGGCGTTACGTATTTCCTCTCATGCTGATACAGTGCCGGCGAGATAAATCCCCATATCTGCCAAAGCAGGAATGGCACCGCTAAAGCTATAGCGGTGTAGAGCGAAACTGTAACAAAAAGCGTGAAAGTCTCTTGCGCCGTATGCACGGTTAGCCGTGCATCTGCGTCGCCTGTGGCCTGCGCCACCTCGGTAAACTGTACGGGCAGGCGAATGCCGGCAGGAACGATCGCGTTGTTGGTTATCAGCGGCTCGGTAGAGAAAAGGCCGAGATGGCCTGTCGGATCGCGCGCGACTTTTGCCGATACAGTAGCCCCGGAGGCTACCGCGGCCGCGCCCAGCTGCGTGGTCCTATCAAAAATGAAGCGGCCCTCTTGCCCTTCGGTAAGGGTGTCCAGAGGCTTGAT
>Ga0070658_10005016_pt1 | contig 10782 bp, 8 predicted proteins | sample KBSC13metaG_FD_64664 | JGI IMG/M metagenome (GOLD analysis project Ga0070658, IMG submission 64664) | Corn rhizosphere microbial communities from Kellogg Biological Station, Michigan, USA - KBS C1-3 metaG | ecosystem: Host-associated > Plants > Roots > Rhizosphere > Soil ... | reverse complement strand
GCCTGCCGAACACCTCCGCATTGTAGCAGAAACCCGCCGCAATTTCAACCCGCACGCATTGCCGCAGACACCGTCTAGCCCCGACTCCCGATACGAAATACCATAATAGTTGTCGTCACGCAGCGAAGAACGATTTAATGGCCCGCCGAGTTTCCATAGCCGTAACGCAATCTCGCAATTATGCGGGATCGGTCGCTCCTGCGCGGCGTAGAAGTGAGATGATTTGAGCGTTCTCATGGCGTTTTGCCGACTGCAATGCCAGATTCCCTCGTTTGCCCGCCACGCTCATTCCTCGATCCAGTAGGAATTCGACGGTCTCTGTTTTCCCTAACCCTGCCGCCCATACCAGTGCATCCATGGCACCTGGCCCTGCGGTGAGCATGTCGGCTCCACGCCCTAACAACAGGGTCATCATGGCCGTCTGACCTGCCTTTGCCGCCGCAAGGAAAGCAGTCTCGCCATGTTTCGTCCGGACATTGATTTCCGTTCCGCTTTCCACGAGAAGCAGGGCCAGATCGGTGTCGCCCGTCCGAGCACAGCGCATAAGCGCCGTTTCGCCATATTCATTACTCGCGTTGACATCCGCGCCGCGTCCAAGTAGATGGCGCACGACTTCAAGGCGCCCTCCACTTGACGCCGCCATCAGGGCAGTAGATCGGTTTAATGGCTCTCGCACTTCCACATCGGGATACAGCCATAGCAGAAAACGAATCGATCGGAGCGAGCCCATGTAGGCAGCAGCATTCAGTAACTGGCCGAAATACTCTGTCCAGGAATTCGGATAGAGACGTTTCGCAGGCCGCAGGACAGCCACACCTGCGACAAGTAGATAGAAGAATAGCCGTTCGATTGAGCGTCTCATGTGTCATTCTCCCCAGTAACAGCGAACGAATTCCAGGGTTCCTTTGTCATTCACTCGGGCAGCTTACACGGCAATTTGTGCGTTGATTTCCGCCAGTTTAACGGATCTTCCCTCTGTGGAACTGAGCTCCAGGGCGTAACAGACGGCGTGGGTTTTGGCGGCGTCGGCGAGGTTGACGAAGGACTCACGGTCTTCCTGGATGCAGTCGAGGAAGTGGGCGATCTCCCCGTCGAAGGGATGGTGGGCGACGTCACCGCTGTCGGGTCGGATCGTGGGGACCGTGATCCAGTCAGTCTGTCCGGCGAAGAAAGGCTGGGCATAGATGTGGTTGTCGCGAATGGCGCCTTTGGAGCCCAGGAGGTCGATGTTGAAGGCGTAGGGACAGGCGACGTCAAAGGAGGCGGAGAGTTTGCCGACCGCCCCACCCGCGAACTTCACGATCCCGACGACGGTCGTATCGTATTCGTAGGCAGGGTTCTGCTTGTTGCCATAGGCGGTAACTTCTACAATCTCATCCCGCATAAAGGCACGCATGGCATCGACAGCGTGGCAGCCCGCCGAGAGCCAGACGCTCCCCGCAACCTCTTTCTTGACATTCCAGCGATACTGCGCGTACTGCGGCCCGATATTGTGCCAGTAGTCGACTTCCCCATAGAACAGATCGCCGATGGCCTTCTCTTGCAGCATCCGCTTGATCCACTGAAACTGCGGATTCCAGTGCAATACGAAGCTGACAACGGTCTTGACGCCCGCGCTCTCCACCGCGCGCAGCATCGTTCCGAGCGCAACGGGATCGTTTGAGACCGCCTTCTCGATCAGCAGGTGTTTGCCGGCCTGCGCCGCCAGGATCGTCTCCTGCGGATGCCCGTTCGGAGGTGTGCAGATCGAGACGGCGTCCACCTCGGGATCCGCCAGCATCGCCTCATAGCTGTCGTAGATACGGGCGTCCGTCAATCCGGTCTCTCGGGCCTTCGCTTCCGCGCCCTCCCGTGTCCGGCTGCACAGGGCTACCACTCGACAGTCCGCGCGCTTGCCGTACGACTTGATATGCTCTCCGGCCACCCACCCCGTGCCGAGCACGGCCACCCCGATCGTTTTCATCCCGTTCTCCTTGTGCGAACATTCAAAAAATTGCTGGTCAGTGCATCTCCGCTTCACAGGTTCCGATCGCGCCGCGATAGTAGTTGAACTGCACATCGGGATGATCGGCGAGCAGCGACATCGGAACTGCCGAATCCGCAATGCCTTTGGAGATCATCAACGCCGTCAGGCGCATACCGAACGGATTGTCGTGATGTCCCGGATGCCAGATCGAGACCCTGTCCGCCAGCCAGGTCTGTTTCGGTCCGACCGTCAGCGCCTGCGTCGGCACCAGCGGAATATTGCCTCCCCCGGATGTGCGCGCGTTCTGCACGATCGTCAGCGGATGCAACTCGACGACACGTGTCCCCAACTGCCGATACGCCTCCGGCGAGGGCGGAGCGTTCTGGTACTCCCCTGCCCTTCGCACCGGATCGTTAAAGGCCCAGTGCTTCACTTCCCCCTGCCCGCCCTGCATCACCGCGCACCGAACTCCCTGCCACGACGCTTCGTAACCACGGACATCCGCCTTCGGAAAATGCAGGTTCTGCGCCGGCATCGCGAGTTCGGACCGGATACGATCAAAACAGAGTTCCCGATCCGCACGGGCAAAGGAGAGCGGATGCGTCTCCTCCACCTCTTTGCCATCGAGCAGCCACTCATCCATGCCCCAGAAATGCGCGTTGTGCAGCGAGAGATCGAGGGCATTCACCAGCAGCGCCACCAGCGGCAACTGCTCTGTCGGGCCGATGGGGCCGCAGAGACCGATCGGATTGTCCGGCGTCGCGCTCTGCCAGGCACGAATGTATTCGAGCGCCTCCGCCAGATAGAACTCCTCCAGCGAATCGTAGAACACGACTCGGAACCCTGGACGCGCGAGTTGCGCCAGATCCTCAGCGTCCAGCTTCGCGGCATCCTGCAACAGTTCCGGATCGAGCGTCGTATAGTCCCACCATTCGGGCGCGATCTTGCTAAGCGGTCGTGGCATCGTCTTCTCCTCATTTTAAGTCCATGGCGCCTAATAGTGTCGCCAGGAGGTTCTCGGTCGGATGCGGGTGTCCGACGTGCTGACAGAACCCTTCGGCAAAGGCGACACCCCTCTGCTCCCCGCGCTGTGCGCCCCAGCGCCGCATCGCGTCGATATACTCGTCGATGCCGTGCTGTTGACGGAGCCAGGCGCGCTGACTGTCGTGGCAGGCCAACGCTTCGGCTTTACGCTCCATCTGCGCGGAGATGTCCACCAGACACTGGATGCGTGCAGGTTCCCCGAACAGATCGTGCCCCCCAATGGCGTCGGAGTAGTAGAGCGTGGGGATGCCCGAAGTCGGGCGTTCGCCGCCATCGGTCCCATAGTTGGGCACCGCGGCGTTGAAGCAGGCGTCCCGCACCAGGCGGGACGTGATCTCATGGTCCGCCATGTAATCAACCGGAGGCGTGGTGAAAAGAATTCCGGCGTCGATCCGCCGCAACAGCGCGGCGACGCGGCGTCGTGATTCGTTGTCGAAGGTGATCTCCAGATCCGAAAACTCCAGGCAGGAGTAACTCGCCGCCTCCAGCGTTTCAGCCGCGCGCTGCGCTTCCGCACGCCGGACCTCCGCGATCTCCGCGCGGCTGAGTACGGCAGACCCTTTGTCGCCGGGCGTCATCGTCGCCATATGGATCTCATATTCCAATGCCTTCAGGCGCAGCAGCGTGCCGGCACACAGGATTTCGCAGTCGTCCGGGTGCGGCATGATCGCCAGCACCCTTCGGTTTTCCATCGCCATTGATTAGATCCCTCCAGCCCGAGTTTGGTCGCGGCCGCATCCAATTCCTCCCCTGCATGCCATCGTCACACTCCACTCTCGACAAAGGTATCTGCCACGGATAAGAAGGCTGCCGGGAGGTTCTTGTCTCCCGGCAGCCTCCTATAACCCTGCCTGACATCGCACAGAGGCGGCTAACGCCGATGAGGTGGCCGTATGTTCTCCCTCTTGCCGTCGCTATCCTGCCTCACTTTGCGTCTGCACCGACGTTTCCAGAGGAGGCCGGTTCCGGTCATGACGAGTCCGGAAAGCAGGGCGATGTCACCGGGTTCGGGCACCGCGGAGGGGACGACGTTTGCGACGTTTACCTGGAAGGCAGGCGGGGGAGTCCCGCTCAGCTCATTGGTCGCACTGCCATCCAGGCCACCAAGCACGCTGAAGGCGCCGTTATAGGTTCCGACCGGGGTCAAGTTGTCCGAGGTGACCGTAAAGAATTCGAAGGATGCGGTCACATCGCCCGGTGCAAGAGTGAAGGGAGCGTTTATGAGGAAGGGAGTGTCATCGAAGGTCAGCCCGCTCCCTGCCAGATTGAGCGAGTCTCCGTTGAGGAAAAGAGTAGTTAACCCCGTGTTCCGCAGTTCTCCGGTGAAAGTCGCCGTGTCGCCCGGTCCCATCGAAATCGGGTTCTGATCGAATGTCACCAGGATCTGTGCCCTGCTCACCGTTCCCATCAGCAAGAGTCCGCACGTAAGCACCAGTTGTCTCAAAATTCTCATCTTCATCTCCTATGGTTCGTGTCGAAGCTATATTTCTGATCAGGGACCTGTGACGCGCAGGGTCGTCGTGAAGGTTCCGCCCAGGTAGGTTCCGGTCACCTTAAGAATTCCGGCCTGCCCGTGTGCGAGCGCTCCAGCCGGAAAGTTGAAGAACGTGGAGCCAGGCACCCCTGCATCGCCGGGCCCCATATCGGCGAAGAAGGCGGTATTGGCAGGGTAGCTCACGCCGTTCAGAGTGACGCCGCCGAGCGAGAGAGCCGTAACGCGAGCATTGCCGGAATCGTATGGATTGATCTTGAAACGGAAGGTTCCATCCCCGAATCGCTGAGAATCGGCAACGCGAACCTCGATATGGGGCTGTCCCCAGAAGATGGTTCTGTTGGCAGACAGACCTGCGTTGTGAGCGGTGAACAGGTAGGGGCCGCTGGTGATACCATTTCCCTGCACGCCATTTTCGTACGGGTTCAGCCGGAAGAAGATCGAGTCATAGACGGGGAACGCACTGTAGTTACTCCAGCCGCCAATCGAGGTGACGACACCGTCAAAATCGACCTGCGCGAGCACGTTGCCTGCGGCATCCTTGAGAACCGGCACGACCGGCACGATCTGCTGAAGGTTCGCATAGAGCGTGGGAGGTGCAAAGGTCAGGCTGGCAGGCGTGGGGATCGGGTCGGCGTCCTGCCACCAGAAACCGTCGCCGTTGAGGTTAAAGCCTGCATAGGAAGTGAAGAATTTCGCTTCCGGAAGGGACTGAAGAACGTTGCCGGAGTGATCGGTGATCAGGAGATCGACCGTGGCGTTGCGGCGAGAGAAGGCGATCCGCGAACCATCCGGTGAGAAGCGACAATCCCCGGAATTGCCGGCGAAACTCGGCATCGGGAAGGAGGTTTCGGCGTTCGTCTGAAGATCACGCACCTGGACAAAGGTGGCCGATCCGTTAAAGTTGTTGCAATACAGGATATATCGGCCGTCGTGCGACCAGTCGATCGCAAAGGTCGTGTGGAACCCGACGTGATACCCTCCGACAATCTGCTGCAAGCCGCTTCCATCCGAATGGATCCTATAGATCCCTTCTTTAGCATCGAAGCCATCGGCGTCTGTCCACGGAACCACGCCACGGAACAGGATCGTCTGACTATCCGGTCCCCAGGCGACCTCATTGATACTGTTTCTGCTGTTCGGCCCTAGAGTGGGATCGCTCGTCGTGAGTTGGCGCAGGTTGGTGCCGTCCGTATTGATGACGTAGAGTTCTGTATGATGTGCGCCATCGAATTCGACCGCGCGATTAGAACTGAACGTGATCTTCGTGCCGTCGGGTGAGATCGCAGGATAGAGATCGCTGTCATAGAAGTGTTCCACCAGATCAGGGCCGGTCAATTGGCGGCGGTTGGAGCCGTCCGCGTTCATCACCCACACATGATAGTGGCCATCGGCGTTCTCATTGGAAGCGAAGGCGACGAGCGATCCGTCTCTGGAAACGGAGGGATAGTTCATGGAGTATCCGTTGTGGTAGCCTGTGAGCGCGACCGTGTTGGAGCTGTCCAGGTTGCTCTCGAAAATCACACTGTTATAGTCGTTGTTTCCGGCTCCAAAGTAGAAGCGTCCGTGGGGGGGAGCAGTCTGGGCCTGCACCGCCAGAGCCGAAAGAGTCAGCAGCGCTGCCAGGAATACGATGTGGAATCTGCGTGTAAGCGACATCCTATGGTTCCTCCTAGAGACCGTTCGGGTCTTGATACCGTCGTCTATTCCATGGAATAAATGACGTCTATCGAGAGGATAACCGCGTATCGTTAGCCAGACATTAAGAGTTGAAGAGGAAGTTCGATAATGCGGCGTTAATTCTTGGTAGATAAGGTGTCGGCGCAGCTGCGACCGAAGGTTTCTGTGAGGATTCAGGAGAATTCGCGGAGCAGAATTTGCGGAATTATCGAGGGTACAAGCACATCCAGAGGCGTATAGAGACCGGTTTGCCAGTTCCTGTCAAACACCTCTGTGCCAAGCGAACTCTTGAGCATCGTCAATTCCTCTCGCATACGCTCGGCAGCATAAGGAGCATCCCGATAGCCCATCTTTTCCTGAAGGGCTTCCGAGGCCGCGAAAAGCTGCACGGCCTCTTCGGATCTGCCTTTCCGGGCAAGCCGGTAAGCGCCGTCTCCAATTGCCAGGATCAGCGTTGTCAGGTGGCGATGAGTGATGGCGATCTGAAGCGCCTTGGCAAAACAGAGATCCCCCTCTTCCATTCGCTGCTGCCCCCAGAGTGCACTCATCATTGTGGCGTAGTAACCGGCTAGCAGGCGGTTATTTTGCGTCAGCGTAGCCTGCATCGCCTTCAGATAGAGTTCCGCTTCGCGATAGTCCTGTTGTGGATCGGTCCTGTCTGCAAGAAAGAAGGCACGTCCCACCAGCGCCTGGGCAGCATGACTGTAGCCCATGCGCAGTGCGGGCAGCATCAGTTCGTGTTCGCTCTGCTTACCAAATGCTATCGCTTCCCGTAAAGACGTGACCGCCGCATCCCATGCGCCCTCCATCATCTGTACATAGCCGAGGCCGATGAGCGCCCAGGTGAGGTGGATGGGATTCTGCGCCCCGTGCAGCGCTGCCCTGGCCACATTTTCCGCATCCACATACCGTCCAACATCCACATAGACCCGCAAGCCTATCATCATTCCTGTCTCCTGCACCGCAGACAGCAACTCCGCATCCGGCAATTTCTGCGCGAGCCACTCGAGCGCGAGGCGATGGTAGCCGCGATTTGCCCAGAGATTCATGATATCTACCAGGAATGGGCGAAGCGTCACCTGATCGTTCTTCCAGAACCACTCCATCGCCAGCAATAGGTTGGCGTGATCCGCTTCCAGTCGATCCATAAACTGGAAATCCTCTCGATCAGCGTGAATCACCATCGCCACAAAGAAGCGCGCGTGACGTTCGCAATACAGGTCATGTCGCTCCTGTTCGAGCCTTTCCGCCGCAAATTGTCGCAGGGTTTCCAGGAGAGAGTAGCGCATGACTCCCAGACGCTCCTCTTCCTGCACCACCACAAGGGAGCAGACGGTCAGGTGCTTCAGATACTCCTCGACTTCCGCACAGGCGCTGACTGCCGCTGCCGCCTCCATAGACCACCCTTCCTGAAACACGGAGAGGGCGAGAAAGAGATCTCTCTGTTCCGCAGTCAACAGATCGAGACTGCCCTGGATCACGGCGCGCAGTGACTGATGCCGGGGTGACAGCCCGTGCTGGTGCGCTTTCAGATCCGTCAGGCCGGTCGCCAGAGAGTGCGCGATCTGCTGAGGAGTCTGGGCGGTAATGCGCGCCGCCGCCAACTCCAGCGCGAGCGGGATCCCCTCCAGGCGCTTACAGATATCGACCACCGCATCGGCATGCCGTGGGGAGAGGACGAAGTCCGGGCGGGCGTTTTTGGCCCGATCTACAAACAGGGCGACAGAAGCGAACTCCAACAGACGTTCCGTATGCGCGGGCTGGCCCGGAGCCTCCAGGGGTGTCAGCAAGTGAACGCTCTCCCCAGCGACGTTGAGACGCTGCCGACTGGTAACCAGGAGACGTAGTTTCGGTGCCTCTTCGAGAAGCAAGAGCGCCAGTGCAGCGACCGCATCGTTAATATGCTCTGCATTATCGAGGATCAACAGCAGAATACCACGGCGATTCAGCACCTGAATCGTCTGTGATTCCGTTGAAGCGTCTGTCTGCGGGGCGACGCCGAGCGTGCGCAAGATCACATCGTAGAGTTGACCCAGATCTGAAATAGGCAACAGCGACAGGAAGAGGCAACCTCCTTCCCAGTCCTTCGCGACCTCCGCCGCCAGACGTGTCTTACCGATGCCGCCCATGCCGATCAGCGATACCAGACGGTGGGCGCTGATCAGATCCGACAGGATCCGCCGTTCGTTCTCCCGTCCAAAAAATCGGGTGAGATAGAGAGGCAGTGAGGGAGCCAGGGCGGCAGCGCCGGCATCGGTCTGGATTCGGGGAGAGCGCTCTTCCCATGGTACAGGGCGCGCGTTGCCCGGCGGAACGAGTAACGTGCTGTCTGCGGCGACCAAATCTTCGCGCAAGAGTTCATAGCGCGTCTGCTCGATCACCGCCCACTCCTCGTAGAAACCAGGAAGCAGAGGGCCAACCATCAGTTGGACTGCCCGCTCCCGATCTCCTCTCCGCAATGAAAGGTCGCACTCAACCGTATCACAACTAACCGTTTCGGCGCGCAGGCGAACCTGCCCCGGCACGCTCACATCGAGCACCGATCCGAACGCTGTCTCGTCCGGTTCCAGATGGCGGCGGAGGGAAGTCAGCGTGACCCGAAATCGATTGGCGACGACCTGAGGCTCTTCGTCCGGCCAGAGCGCCTCGTACAGCGCTTCACGCGGGCACGCTTGCCCCAGATGCAGGGCCAGGTAGGCGAGCAACGCCCCCACTTTGTGGGAACGGAATCGGCGTGTCTCGTTTCCGGACGCGTCCAGCAGCACCGGCCCGCCAAATAGGCGAACTTGCCAGAGGGTTGTCACGCCATTCCGTGAGTTCTGCAATCTCAACCTTTCTATCGATCCGAAGAATACCTGACCATACTACGTATTTCGGCGTCGAAGCGCTCAAACCTGCATCGGCACGGGCCGCATGTAGAGAGGGCGTACTGCACGAAGCCATTATTGGTGGTAGAATAGCATTATAGGTCACAACTTGCACGCAGGCGCTTGTGAGTCTACTGAGTGCGAATCTATATCCAGGAGAGCCGATGGAACCTACCGATCAACCGGAGCCGGAACGACAACATCAGAACGAACCGCCCGAAGCGGCCACCTCAAGTCCTATAAAAGGGAAGCCCCGATTTACCCTCTGGAGGGTTGTCAAAGGCACGGTACTGCTCGGATTCATCCTCGTCAGTCTCGTTATCGGCGCCACGGTGGGCTATCTGCATCGAACCAGCGATGTCTTCCGCGTCTGGTGGGATGAGACCCGCGCTCATCCGACCGTCGTATTAACGCACCCGACCGATCCCTTAGCCGTCTTCCGTCCGGACCTCCAACTGCCTGCAAAGAGCCAGCACACCGCCAATATACTACTGGTCGGCGCAGATAGCGACTATTCGGAGACTCTGCCGGTGGCACTGAAAAACACACATGGCCGCAGCGATGCGCTCATGGTGCTCCGAGTCGATTTCGACAACAGTAAGATCAACGTGTTGAGTATTCCCCGTGACACGGCCGTCTTCATTCCGAGCTATGACAACAAGGTCCATAAGATCAATGCGGCACACGCGTTCGGCGGGCCGACACTCACGCGACAGACCATCGAAAACGCCTTCGGCATCCATATCGACTACTATCTCAGCCTCAATTTCGAGGCATTCCAGAAAGTCGTCGATGCGATCGGCGGCGTCGACCTCAACGTCGGTCCGTTGCCGTTGAACTACGACGACAACTGGGGCAAACTTCATATCCACCTGAAACCGGGCATGCAGCATCTGACCGGTTATACGGCGATGGGGTACGTGCGCATTCGGCATAGCGATGACGATCTCCACCGTGCGGAGCGGCAGCACGAGTTCATCGAGGCGATGCGTACCAAGATCATGAGTCGCGACACATTTGGGAAACTCCCGAACGCGCTCAATCAAGTCACGCAGAACATCGATTCCGACCTCACTACCGCCCAACAACTCACGCTGGTCAACTTCGCACGCAACGTTCCCAAAGCGAACGTGCATGTGGAGACTCTGCCCTCGACCGAGGGGCGAAGTTTCGTCTTTGCCAAAGTGGCGGAGAGTGAAAAAATGATCTCCCGCCTCTTCTTCGCAGACAGTCCTGACGCCGTGAAGGTCAACGTCCCCGACCAATCACAGATCGCCTCACGACGCAGTCTGGTGGCGCGTTCCAATGGGTCCGTACATCGTCGTCGCCGTCGTCGCCACCACATTGCACCGGTCGTCTCCCTCCGAGAAACCCTTGGATTTATGGGAGCGAAGTGGGGCGATTCTCTCTCCTGACCACGAATTCCCCGCCTTCTTTTATACGTATTTGGTTATCCGGAACAAAATCTGCCGAATCGTGGATGCCGTCTGAGGGGTCTTCGGAATACAATGATCACGCTGGTGCAAATTGTACTATGAGCACTAAAGTATTCACCTTCCGAACTGTCAAGGAGACACTATGCTTCGCAACCGAATGTCCACCCTCACCGCTTCCCGGAACCGCAAAGGTTTCACGCTTATCGAACTGCTGGTCGTGGTCCTGATCCTCGCGATCCTGATGGCTGTCGCGCTGCCGCTCTACCTGAGCGCCGTCGCCGACTCCCAGAAGAAGAC
>Ga0070658_10005013_pt1 | contig 10785 bp, 8 predicted proteins | sample KBSC13metaG_FD_64664 | JGI IMG/M metagenome (GOLD analysis project Ga0070658, IMG submission 64664) | Corn rhizosphere microbial communities from Kellogg Biological Station, Michigan, USA - KBS C1-3 metaG | ecosystem: Host-associated > Plants > Roots > Rhizosphere > Soil ... | reverse complement strand
TTTCCGAAGCGCCGAAAGAACGCGTCTTTCTGATCCTGTGCGGAATACCATCGCGTCCGGAAAGGGTAGTTCGGGTCGCTGTTGTCCAACGTCCCCAAAATTTCGAATTGGTCAGGATTGTACTTGTCGAGGAATGTTATGGGCACGCCCATTACACCCTCATAGTCGCTAGGAATTGCATCGGTGAAAGGTATGTCAATCGCGTCGTAATTCTCATATTTGTCATACGACCCTTTGCCCTTCAGCTCCTTGTGCTTACTGTACTTGAGGTTTTCCGCCATGGTCATGAGCGGTAGCTTTTCGTGACGGCGGCCATGGTCCAAGTTTGTGTACCAACGAACGCCCTTGACGCGAATGTATTTCACCCCGTCATCGACTCGGTAGCTCGAAGCCTCGAGCGGGTAATGGTCGGGAACGCGAAACTCGCGATCACCACTATGGATCGTGACGCCGAGCCACAACTTGTTTGCTTTGATCAGCGGGAATATTTCCTTATAGGTGATCGCCTGCATGTTGCCGATAATCAGGAATTTCTTTTCGTTTGCTACCAGCTGCGGAACGTACTGGCGGAAGAGCGAGAACGGCGGGTTGGTGACGACGATATCCGCTTCTGTGAGCAAACCAAGACACTCGGCACTGCGGAAATCGCCTCCTGCGAAGCTGCCATCGCCGTTTAGGGCGCGTCGCGAAGCCTTATTGCGCTTCAGAAAGAGTTCTACGTCGTCGATGTTCACGGCCCCATCGCCATCCTCGTCCTTAACGTCAGTGAGAACAACAGCGATGGCCTTGGGCTTCTCGCGTTGTCCGTTTCCCTCCGCGTACTCCGGGAAAAGCGTGAACTGGCCGGCGATAGGCGAGCCGTCGTAACTGGTCGTTATGAGCTTTTTGAGCCCGAGCTTGTTGAAGTTTCCGGCGAAGTACTTGAAGAAGTTGCTTTCGAACGGGTCGTCACAGTTGCAATAGACAATCTTGTCTCTAAATGTGTTGCGGTCAAATTCGAGATACGCTTCGACTTCCTTCTGGATGTCTACGTACTGCGTGTAAAACTCATCCTTCTTCGCTCGCTTTGCAGCGACTAGGTCAGCATTGGGCATGGGTTGTGGAAAATAGAACGGCGGGATTATAGCATGCTTTGTCCGCGTGGAGAGCCTCAGGCGTGCAATTCTGGCTGACGGCTATCCTCGCTCTTCGACGATCCACTGACCACTGACCACCGACAACTGACAACTTTTCAGATCTTTCCACCCATATCGCCGAAGCAGTTTTTGCCGCCGAGGCTCAGCCGGATCGGCGGATCTGTGATGGCGTGTGAAGAGGGGGATATCGAGTATACTTGTCGCGACCTTTTCTGACCTCCGAGAAAAAGAGGGCTAAATTCATATGAGGCTGGTGATCCTGGTGTTTAGGTACCGGGGGCGTCTGGTGGATGGGGGTGCGGCAGCGAGCGAAGTCGGGGGCGGCGGTTGAGAAGGCGAAGGGATGAATAAAGAGATGGGTAGGATCGTTTTTTCCGTTCTGATGGTGGCGGTGAGTTTGGTGACGGGGCTGGTGCTGCCGGTGAGTGCCCAGCAACGTTCGCAGGCGACGCCCGAGGCTGTTTATCTGCTGCGTCCGGCGGCTGTTTTTGACGGCGTCTCGGCGGAGCTGCACAGGGGCTGGGTGGTGCTCGTAAGGGGCGAAAAGATCGAGGCCGTAGTACCGGCGAGCGAGGTAAGGCCTCCGGCTGAGGCCAAGACGGTGGAGCTCGCAAACCTGACGCTGATGCCCGGGCTGATCGAGGCGCATTCGCATGTGCTGCTGCACCCGTACTCAGAGACGCCGTGGAACGACCAGGTCGCTCACGAGGCACTCGCCCTGAGGATCGCACGGGCGACGAACCACCTTCGCAATACGCTGTTGGCGGGGTTTACGACCATTCGGGATCTCGGGACAGAGGGTGCGGGCTATGCTGACGTCGGGCTGAAGCAGGCGGTGAATCAGGGCATCATCCCGGGGCCGCGGATGTTTGTCGTGACGCGTGCCATCGTCGCGAGCCATACCTACGGGCCGAAGGGCTACGCTCCGGAGTGGGACGTGCCGCAGGGTGCCGAGGAGGTATCCGGCGTGGAGGAGATGGCACGGGTGGTTCGCGATCAGATCGGCAAGGGTGCGGATTGGGTCAAGCTGTACGCCGATTACCGTTTTGGCAACGGCGGCGCGGCACACGCGACCTTTACGCTCGAGGAGCTGAAGATAGCGGTGGATATCGCGCATTCCGCCGGAGTGCCCGTAGCCGCCCACGCCTCGAGCACCGAGGGAATGCGAAGGGCCATTCTGGCCGGTGTCGACACTATCGAGCACGGTGACGGCGGCACGCCGGAGATCTTTCAGATGATGAAGGAGCACGGCACCGCACTCTGCCCGACGCTGGCGGTCGTATCGCCGGCGAACGCGGAGAAGAAGAAGGCGGTATTCCAGCAAGCTCTGAAGGCCGGTGTCACGATCGCCAGCGGCAGCGACGTGGGTGTATTCGCCCACGGTGACAACGCCCTGGAGATCGAGAGGATGGTCGAGTTTGGCATGCCTCTCGTCGATGCGCTGCGTTCTGCAACGTCGATCGACGCGAGGGTGCTCAAGCAGGAGGACCGCATCGGCCGAGTCGCCCCGACGCTATTCGCCGACCTCATCGCCCTCGACGGCGACCCGACCCGCGATATCGCCGCTCTTCGCAAGGTTCGCTTTGTGATGAAGAACGGCACGATCTACAAACAGCCGTAACCGCAAAAAATGAGGACGAGCTTTGCCGCTCGTCCTCGAATTAAGGTCGTTTCGGTGGAGTGCCTGGTTTAAAGGGGCGGAGGATTTGCACCCGGAGGCACGATCCACATAACGAACGTACTCGTCTGGGTCGGAGCTCCCTTTACGATCACGAGCCGTCTCGGATCGAACTTCAGCCGGTTGACGATGTAGTCGCGGGCCAGCTTCTCGAGCTGGTTGTAGCTGTTGCGTGACGTGCTCGCCTTGTCAGTGCCGGGATTGATCACGATGTACAGCTGAGCGTCCGGAGTGTTTTGCACCTGGATGACACAGTTGTCGAATCTCGCCTTCGCCTCATCGTGGGTCTTTGCCGGGAACTCGTCACAGCGGAATGGCTGCGGCGGCGTGACCACCGGCGGCGTCGGCTGCGGCTTGACGTGCGTCGGCACGACGATCGTCTGCTTGCACTTGTTGTCGTAGACGTCGTCATTCACGTCGAGCGTTGCGGTGATCGTCTTGTCACCAAGACCCGTAGAGTCGACCGTGATCGTCGGGCTGCCCAGGCCGCTGGTAACACGGCCCGCTGAGACGTTCCACGCGTAGCGGATCGGTATGGGTGCAGATCCGGAATTCAGTGCGGAGAAGGTGACAAGGTCGCCCTCCTCGATCTCGCTTGGGCCCTCGAGGCGGAAGGTGTACGGACACGGCCGCGTCGTCGTCTCCTCAAGCACCTTCAGGCAGACGCAGTGCTTACGGTCCTTACGGATCTCGATCTCACGGGTAAATATGGAGCCGTTCGGACCGGCAACTTCGACCGTATGCAGCCCGGGTGTCAGGTAAAACTCTGTCGCCGTGCCTACACCGCTCATCCCGGCGTAAACGCCGTCTATCTTGACGGGGTAGGAGGCGGGCGTCGTCCTCACGGTCAGGGTGCCCGTGTTCTTTGGCCGCTTTTTATCGTCGGCTGAGTTCGCCAGCACGGCCGTCACGCTAAAGGTGAGCAGCATACCGATGACAGCCAGGATCTTGAACTTTGTAACTCGCATGTAAGTTTCCTCAACTTGGCGATAGCGCCGGGCCGCAAGTTATCGAACCTGCAGCCCGGGCATGTCAGCCAGTTTACGCCTCCTCGTCCTCAGTCTGCTCTTCCTTTTTGCCAAACCGGCGGCGAGCTGCCATTCCGACCGATGCCAGGCCGGTACCAAACAAGAGAATGGTCATCGGCTCGGGTACCGCCTCAGGCGGCGTCGGCGTCGGGGTTCCCGGAGGTGTCGGCGTCGTCGTGGGCGTTGGGGTCATCGACGGCGTCGGTGTCGGCGTTGGCGTGACGGCATTGCAGTCCGGGACAAAGATGTTACCAGATGCGACGAGCACGCCATTCCTAAACGCTCCCCAGGTATGAGCCCCGGGTGCGACCGTAACATAGCCCTGCGCGTCCGGGAATACCTGCTGCCCGTCGACAAAGAAGGTTAGTCCCTGCAGCTGACCGACGAACTGTATACGGCTCACGTCACCAGCCGCACCAGTACACGTACCGACTCGCACCTCAACCTCGCCGGGCGTCGGGGTGACGGTTGGCGTCGGGGTGACCGTCGGGGTCACCGTAGGTGTCTGAGTGATCGACGGTGTGGGTGTCGGCGTGTGGTGATCGATGATCAGGAACGCGATCGGGATCGCGGCCAGACCGAGGAGAGCCCACTTGGGGAAGCCGCCCCTTGGAGGCAATGCACAATCACAATAATCATCGTCGACGATGTCCGTCTTCGTCTCAGTGATGACACGTCCGTCCTGAGTTTGTGCGTCGCCCTTCTTCTTATCGTCGTCGCCATCCGTGATGCTCCCAGGCGCAGTCGCGGCAAGCGCCAGGCGGGAGAAGTTCGCACTCTCGGCATGTGCCGGTCCGGCATTAACGATCTGAACGACATCGCCAAATCGGACCGGCCCCGCACTCAGCTTGGTAAAACCAGCGAGTACCGAGGCCATGCAGACCATCGAGAGCAATACTCTGAATTTCATTTTCTTCACGTCGATCCCCCGAAAAGGTTTCGGTTGCGAAAACACGTAGTTCTCACAGCTAGTCGGCACTCACTGTTACAAAGGGTCTGGGCCGGTCGGAAGTAACCAAAACGTCGGGCTTGTGGACCGTTTTAGCTATTTTCTAGTTCCTGAAGGCCGCAAATGACCGCAAATTTCGCAAATTCAGCAGGAAAACATCACTAATGGATATGGTTTTCCAGACAATCTCAAAAAAACTTTCACCGCAAGGCAAAGAAAAACCGGCTACCACTAGATAGTGGTAACCGGTTTGAAGTTCCCGAATACGTGACCTGTTATTCGGCCTCGTCTGAGTCCTTGGCTTTCTCCTCGTTTAGGATCGCCTTGCGTGAGAGCTTGATCTTGTTGCCCTCCTTGCCGATGCACTTGACCAGGATCTGCTGACCTTCCTTGAGCTCGTCGCGGACATCTTTAACGCGGCGGTCGGAGATCTCAGAGATATGCAGCAGGCCGTCAAGGCCCGGCATGATCTCGACGAAAGCTCCAAAATCAACGATCCGCGAGACCGTACCGAGATACGTCTCACCGATCTCAGCCTCTGCAGTGATCGCCCGGATGCGTGCGATAGCGGCCTCAGCAGCCTCACTGTCGGCGGAAGCGATCATCACGGTACCGTCGTCCTCGATGTCGATCTTCGCACCCGTCTCCTCGGTGAGAGCCCGGATAACCGAGCCGCCCTTGCCGATGACGTCACGGATCTTCTCAGGATTGATGCGGATCGTGATGATACGGGGAGCGTACGGCGAGATCTCCTCACGCGGTTCCTCGATCGCCTTGGTCATGATGCCAAGGATATGGAGACGGCCCTTCTTTGCCTGTTCAAGTGCCTCCTGGAGAATGGCAGCGTTGATGCCGCTCACCTTGATATCCATCTGGAGGGCGGTGATGCCGTCGGCGGTACCCGTCACCTTAAAGTCCATGTCACCGTAGTGATCCTCTGCTCCGGCAATGTCTGAGAGGATCGCGTAGCGATTCCCCTCCATCACAAGACCCATAGCCACACCGGCAACGGGCTTCTTGATCGGGACACCGGCGTCCATCAGACTGAGGATGCCGCCGCAGACGGAAGCCATCGATGAAGAACCGTTCGATTCCGTGATATCCGATACGATGCGGATCGTGTACGGGAAGTCGCCGTCGTCGGGCAGGACGGCAGCGATCGCCCGGCGTGCGAGATTGCCGTGTCCGATCTCACGCCTGGATGAGCCGCCAAAGCGACCCGTCTCGCCGACGGAATACGGCGGGAAATTGTAGTGCAGCATGAAGCGGCGTTTCACCTCACCCTTCTCGAGATCGTCCATGTACTGCTCGTCCATTTTCGTCCCGAGCGTGGTGGTGACGATCGCCTGAGTCTCGCCGCGGGTGAACAGTGCCGAGCCGTGGACGCGGGGCAGCCAGCCCACCTCGCAGGAGATCGGACGGATCTCACTGAATTTGCGTCCGTCGGGGCGACGCTTGTTACCGAGCATGTCCTCGCGAAAGATCTTTTCCTTCAAGCGGCCAAACACCTTGCCCGCCATATGCCTAACTTCCGGCTGGTCCTCAGGGTAGCTGCCGACGACCTCTTTCTTAAGTGCATCAACCTCGCTATAGCTTGCGAGCTTGTTCTTGCCTGTCGTATCGAGGGCTGCCCGGAGCTTGTCACTCCATTTTTCTTCGATCTCAGACAGGAGAGCAGGATCAAGCTCCGGTGCCGTGAACTCTCGCTTGGGGATCGCTAGAGCCTTGCCGAGTTCCTTCTGCCATTGGCAGAGCCGCTTGATCTCGCGATGTGCCAGCATCAAAGCCTCTACCATGATCTGCTCGGAGACCTCGCTCGCCTCGCACTCGACCATGCAGATCGCCTCTTCCGTACCCGCAACTATCAGGTTGAGCTCCGATTCCCGACGCTCGTCGTAGGTCGGGTTGATGAGGTACTTGCCATCGATAAGACCGACCCGAACGCCGCCGATCGGATTGTGGAACGGAATGTCCGATAGATAGAGAGCGCAAGATGCACCCGTGATCGCCACAACGTCCGGATCGTTCTCGCCGTCCGACGAGATCACGGACGCGACGATCTGCGTTTCAAATCGGTATCCATCCGCGAAAAGTGGGCGGACGGGGCGGTCGATAAGGCGGCAGGTAAGAACTTCCTTCTCGGACGGGCGACCCTCACGCCGGAAGTAGTTTCCAGGGATGCGGCCTGCGGAGAATGTGTTCTCGCGGTATTCAACGGTTAGCGGAAAGAAGTCTAGTCCTTCCTTCGCGGTCCGAGCGGATACGGCTGCAACGAGCAGCATCGTATCTCCGTAGCGGATGACGACCGAACCATCGGCCTGCTTGGCAACCTTGCCAGTTTCGACAATAAGCTCTTTGTTTCCGAGCTTGATCGATTCATTCAAGTATTTCTTTGTTTGCATTTCAAATAGAGACGGGACGGCAGAGCATCCGTGAAGCTCTGCCGTCCCGCTTTAACGTTATCGTTAATTGTGACGTTTGGATCCAGTTCCTACGCGAACACATATTGCTGTCACGTTCAGCCGTTCTTGCGAGGACCTCTTCGAGAGGATCCTTGTTATTCAGTGGCCCGAAGAAGCCAATCTCTCGTTAGCGACGCAATCCGAGTCGCTCAATGATCTGGTGATACTGCTCAATATCCCTGCGTTTGAGGTAATCCAGCAGCTTACGACGGCGAGAGACCATCTTCAGCAACCCACGCCGCGAATGATTGTCCTTCTTGTGGATCTTGAAGTGCTCTGTCAACTCGTTGATACGCTGCGTGAGCAATGCGATCTGAACCTGCGACGAACCCGTGTCCGCATCGTGCGTACGGTAATCGCCAACCAATTTTTCCTTTAACTCTTTTTCTGTTGCCATTAACTAAGACCTGAATCTGGCCTCTCCTTGTGCTCGCAGTAACTCCGCAAACTCGTGCGGTAACCGCGAAGAATGACTATCAGCGAAACTGAATAGTACCTATAAATCTAGCATTTTCAAGTACTAAGGGCAATTAGACCTCGTACTTGAACTCCTCCATGAACTTCGTCGAGAAGTTCCCCGCCTGGAAGTTTGCATCCGCCATGATACGTTGATGCAGCGGGATGGTGGTTTTGATCCCCTCAACGACCAGAACGTCCAAGGCTCGCCTCATCCTTGCGATCGCGAGTTCCCTTGTGCGTGCGTGGACGATCAGCTTGGCGATCATCGAATCGTAATATGGCGGCACCTTGTAGCCGGAGTAAACGGCTGTATCCACCCGCACGCCCGGGCCGCCGGGAAAGTTGAACGCGGTGATCGTTCCGGGGCTCGGTGTGAATTTCACGGGATCCTCTGCGTTGATACGGCATTCGATGGAGTGGCCCGTGATCTGGACCTCGTCCTGCGTGTAACCGACCTCCTCGCCGGTGGCGATGCGGATCTGATTACGGACGATGTCAGTGAGCGTGACCATCTCAGTGACCGGATGCTCGACCTGGATACGGGTGTTCATCTCCATGAAGTAGAACTTACCGTCCTCATCGAGCAGGAACTCGAAGGTACCCGCACTCGAGTACCCGATCTCCTGACAGGCCTTGACCGCGACCGCTCCCATCTCTGTACGAAGTTCAGGTGAGATCGCGATCGACGGAGCTTCTTCGAGCAGCTTCTGATGGCGGCGCTGGATCGTGCATTCGCGTTCACCGAGGTGAATGGTGTTGCCGTGCTCGTCAGCAAGAACCTGGATCTCAATGTGCCGCGGACGCTCAATATACCGCTCAATGTAGACGGCACCGTTTTTAAAGGCGTTAAGTGCCTCTGTTTGCGCGAGATCGAGCTGCTCCGCGAGATCCTCGGCCTTGCGGACGATCCTCATTCCGCGGCCACCGCCTCCGGCTGCCGCCTTAATGATCAGCGGGAAACCTATGTCGAGAGCCAGCCGCTTAGCTTCATCGGCAGACTCGATGGGGTCCGGACTTCCGGGCAGGATGGGTACGCCGGCGGCGGTCATCGTCCGACGAGCCTCCACCTTGTCGCCCATCATGGCGATCACCTTTGGATCGGGGCCAATGAACTTGATATTGCAGTCCCCGCAAATGGTCGCGAATGTCGCCGACTCAGCAAGGAAACCATATCCCGGGTGAATGGCGTCAGCGTTGGTGATCTCAGCCGCGGATATGATCGACGGAATGTTGAGGTAGCTGTCCGCGGAGAGCGGGCCGCCGATACAAACAGCCTCATCGGCAAACCGGACGTGGAGGGCCTCGCGGTCGGCCTCAGAATGCACGGCGACGGTCTTGATGCCCATCTCCTTACACGTCCAGATGATCCGGCATGCGATCTCGCCGCGATTCGCTATCAGAACTTTTTTGATCTCACGCATAAACAGCTAACAGTGGGCGGTGAGCAGTGGGCAGTAGGATCTGCACACTGCTCACCGCCCACTGCTTACTCTTGCTATTGCTTAACTCCGAAGAGGGGCTGGCCGTACTCGACGGGCTGGCCGTTCTCCACGTAAACCTTGACGATCTCGCCGGCGATCTCCGCCTGGATCTCATTCATGAGCTTCATCGCCTCGACGATGCACACCGTCGTGTCGGGAGAGACATTACTTCCCTCTTTGACGTACGGCTCTTTGTCCGGGCCTGAGGCCCTGTAGAAGGTCCCCACGATCGGTGAAACGATCTTCTGGAGGCCCGCGTCACTGTCTGCGGGTGCCTCGCCGGCAACATCCGCCGCAGAACCGCCCGGAGCAGGACTCTGCGCAGCAGGTGCCGCCATCTGCATCTGCGGGGCCGCAACCATCTGCACGCTTGACTGCTTGCTCAGACGGACACGGATATTCTCATTCTCGAATTCGAAATCCGTGAATCCGTGCTCGTTGACCAGAGCAGCAAGAGCCTGGAGCTCGTCCATGTTGAACGAGGGATCCGATGCCGTTCTATCGCCTTTCTTTTCAGCCACTTTGCCGTCGGAAGCTTTCGCTGAACCGGTATTATCGCCCATGTCGCGGTCCTCCTAACGTGTAGTTAAACTTTTGCCGCAAGCTCGCGTGGGTTATCGACCAACTCGATCACCGCCATCTCGGCATTATCGCCCTGTCTGCGGCCCAAACGTATGATCCGAGTATAGCCGCCGTTTCGATCTTTGTAACGCTCGCCCAGCTCTCCAAAAAGCTTTTGGACAGCGGCAACGCCCGCAGTACGCTCGACCTCACCCTTTTTAACGCCAAATCGGCTTGCCGCGGTCTTGAACGTGGAGTTACCCGCGTGGAAGAAGCGTGTAGCCTGCCGACGAAGGTGCACCTCGCGTACCGCCGCTCCGTCGCCGTCGAGGCCGTTCGCTTTCCTTGCGAGTGTGATCGCCTTTTCGACGAAAGGACGCAGTTCTTTTGCCTTTGCCACCGTCGTGACGATGTGCCCCTTCTCAGAATTGATCAGCGAAGTTGCGAGGTTGCGGAGCATCGACATGCGATGCTCCGTCGTGCGGCCCAGTTTACGATGTGCTTTTAGATGTCTCATAACAACAGTGGTCAGTGTCAGTGGTCAGCGGTCAGTGATCCTTAGCGGGCCACTGACACTGACCACCGACCACTATTTTTTATTCCATGTCCCGACCGCCGCTGCCCGGGATCGGATTTCCTTGCTCGTCAAAGTCCATGCCGAAATCCAGCCCCATTCCATGGAGCATATCCTTGATCTCGGTGAGCGACTTTTTGCCGAAATTCTTGGTGCCGAGCATGTCCTTTTCGCTGCGGCGAATGAGGTCGCGAATCGACCGGATGTCGGCATTCTTCAGGCAGTTGTAAGAACGTACCGACAGCTCCAGCTCATCGACAGACTTGTCCAGCAGGTCGTTGCGCATGAGCGGCGGACGAGCGATGTCCTCGTAGCGATACTCCTCTTCCTCTTCCTCGAAGTTGATGAAGATCGACATGTGGTCCTTCACCAATTTTGCGGCGAGGCCGATCGAATCTTCAGGAGCGACGCTGCCGTCGGTCCAGACCTCAAGGACCAGACGGTCGAACTCCGTATT
>Ga0070658_10005012_pt1 | contig 10786 bp, 8 predicted proteins | sample KBSC13metaG_FD_64664 | JGI IMG/M metagenome (GOLD analysis project Ga0070658, IMG submission 64664) | Corn rhizosphere microbial communities from Kellogg Biological Station, Michigan, USA - KBS C1-3 metaG | ecosystem: Host-associated > Plants > Roots > Rhizosphere > Soil ... | reverse complement strand
CGGCGCGACTACTGGATCCGCTTCGAGAGCCACGATTTCACCTCGCTTTGCCCCGTCACCGGCCAGCCGGACTTTGCCGCGATCACCGTGGACTACGTTCCGGACAAGCTGTGCATCGAAACCAAGTCGTTCAAATTCTACCTCGCGTCGTTTCGCAATACGCGACGGTTCAATGAGGAGATTGTGAACCGGATTCTCGAGGACCTGGTGGCGGCGTGCGCCCCGCGCCATCTTTGGGTCTACGGGGAATTCGCTTCGCGTGGGGGCATCGGTGTCACGGTCGAGGCTTTTCACCCCGCCACGGCCCAGCGGCCACCGAGTCCGCGGCCCGCACCCCGTCGCGGCGGATGAAAGTCGTCGTCCTGCTCAGCGGAGGAATGGATTCCGTGACGGCGCTCTATGAGGCCCGGCAGCATCATGATGTCGTGGGCGCGGTGAGTTTTCATTACGGATCGAAGCATAACGATCGCGAGATTCCCTTCGCGGCGCATCACGCGGAAAAGTTTGGCATCGAGCATCGCGTGATTCCGCTCGCCTTCATTGGAGAACTGTTCAAGTCGGACCTGCTCGTTTCCGGCGGGGAGATTCCCAAGGGGCATTATGAAGAGCAGACGATGAAGAAAACCGTCGTGCCCTTTCGTAACGGGATCATGCTCTCGATTGCCGCCGGGTATGCCGAGAGCCTCGAGGCGCAGGGCCTGGTGATTGCGGCGCACGCCGGCGACCACGCGATCTACCCGGATTGCCGGGAGGATTTCATGAAATCAATGGGGGAGGCGATTCGTCTGGGCACCTACGCCGGAGTGGAAGTGTTGCGGCCTTTCATCGCCATGTCGAAGGCGGACATCGCCCGGCGCGGTTCCGAACTGCACGTGGACTATGCCCAAACGTGGTCGTGCTATGTGGGGGCGGAGACGCATTGCGGAGAATGCGGCACGTGCGTGGAACGGCGCGAAGCATTCCTGCTGGCCGGGGTGCCGGACCCGACGGTTTACGCGCACACGCCGGCGCTTCCACCGCGGCCGGGAGGGGAAGCTTAATACTCAACGAACCTGGCCGCCGGGTCTCGAGACGATCCAGTAGCATTGCTTGTGGCCCGATTCCTCGAATTGCCGGACGATCTTTTGTGCCTCGGCATACCGCAAACCGTGCGCGATCTCGAAATGATTTCCATTGTCGTCCAGGCGCACGACCGCCCAAACAGGCTCGGCGGCGGTTTCGGGCGAGGGTGGCGAAGGGTTCATTGCTTCATCGGACCATGCGTGAATTCGTTGATGGCAAGGTCGCTGGCGAAATGTGGCGCACGGCCACTGCCGTGCCCGTTTGCTCCGCGCTGTGTTGCACCGTCGCCGCCAGCGTGGCGGAATTTGCAGCCCGCCGCGGGCTGCCGATCAGGACGAAGGAGCTTGCGAGATTCCACGCTACTTCTGCGGCACAAAATCCACCACGAGCGCCTCGTCCAGGATCGGCTTGAGGATTGCGACGAAGGCCTTGTGATCGGGATGATTCAAGTAGGTGTCGCGGTCCGCCGCGTTCTTGAAGCTGGCGATCCAGCAGTGCGTGAAGCCTTTGCCCAAGCCCTCAGGGCTGACATCGGTGCCCCACTCAAGCGACTCCACCACGGGAATCTTGCCCTTCAGCGCGGCGAATTGTTCGACGACCTTGGCGATCTGTTCCTTCGTGGCCTCGGCCTTGAATTTGAAATGCACAACGTGGCGGATCGGTCCGTCGGCGGCGATGGAGGTCATGGTGAGCATGGCGAGGGCGAGGAGGGTGGTGAGGAATTTCATGGGATGGAGAGGGGAGTGTGATGCGATCGGGTGCCGGGACGCAAGGCGGGAGCGGTGGGGCAGGATGAGAGATCAGAAGTCAGAATTCAGAAGACGTGCGCGGGCGGCGCCCATACGTCCCATCCGTCGCATAGGTCTCATTTGTCCCATGGGCCTTATGCGGCGCATGAGACCTATGGGACGAATGCAGCAGTGTTCTCTGACTTCTGACATCTGACCGCTGACCTCTTGTTGTCCCCCCACGACGGGGCTTGGCACACGCTCCACGTCGCGCCATTGTCCCGATTCCATGTCCCTCGACCCGCTTCTTTCCGAACCCGTCTCCGATCCGCTCCCGCTCTACCGCCTGCGCGATGCCATCGTCGCCACGGATCTGCTCGCCGCGGCCATCGCGCACCTCGATTTCTTCACCTGGCTGGACGCAAACCCCGCAACGTATGGGGCAATTTGCGCGCATTTTGAGATCCATCCGCGCCCCACGGATGTGATGATGACGCTGCTCACCGCCATGGGGCTCGTCCAGGAAACGGGTGGCGTTTTCCTCTGCACGCTGCGCGCGCGCGAGCATCTCGTTACGGGTTCGCCGTGGAACCTCGCTCCCTACTACACCTCGATGAAGGACCGGCCGCAGACGCTCGACATGCTCAAGGTCCTGCGCACCGGGAAACCCGCCAACTGGGGCAGCTACGATCCGCAGGCGTGGGCGCAGGCCATGGAGCGCGAAGACTTCGCGAAGCCTTTCACCGCGGCGATGGATTGCCGCGGCGTGTTGCTCGGGCCGGCGCTGGCCAAGGGGCTCGATTTGGCGGAGAGCAAAGCGCTACTGGATGTCGCCGGCGGCTCGGGCATCTATGCGTGTTCGCTGGTGGCGCGGCACGCGCATCTCCGCGCCTCGGTTTTCGAGAAGCCGCCCGTGGATCGCATCGCCCGCGAATCCATCGCCGCGCGCGGCTATGCGGAGAAGGTCAGTGTCGTGGCGGGCGACATGTTCGCCGACGCCTGGCCCACGGACTTCGACGTGCATCTCATCTCGAATGTGTTGCACGATTGGGACGAACCTACCGTGCGTGATCTTCTCCGCAAATCGAATGCGGCCCTGCCGCCCAACGGATTGCTCATCGTCCACGACGCCCACATCAACGCGGACAAGACCGGCCCGCTGCACGTGGCGGAGTATTCCGCCCTTCTGATGAACATCACCGAGGGCAAATGCTACTCGGTGCGCGAGATGGGGACTTATCTCGCGGACGCGGGTTTCGAGTGGATCGATCATCAGCCGACCGCCGTCGGGCGCAGTTTCATTCTCGCCCGCAAGAGCTGACCTTCGCGGAACACCCGGAAAGAATCTCGCCATGACATTACCGCCACGAAGCACCGCGGGAACGGGTAGGGTGGGCGTCCCGCCCGCCAGTTCGGGCGTCTCGCCTGAACTTTCGAAAAATGGCGGCGCAGTTTCGGAGATGGACGTCACACCTCCTATGGATGGGCCACGCGAGACGCGTGGCCCGGCGGGCAGGACGCCCACCCTACCCGCCGCACACACATTCCGTGGTATCGCGGCTGCGTGGCTCGCGCTGGCCTTGTTTGTCCCGGTGGGAACGATAATCGCCGTCGAGCCGCCGATCATGTATCCGGTGGCGCCCAAGGGCGGACAGGTCGACGACTATCACGGGACGAAGGTCGCCGATCCGTACCGGTGGCTCGAGGACGACAACTCGGCGGAGACGAAGGCGTGGGTGGATGCGGAGAACAAGGTGACCGCGGCCTTCCTCGAGAAGATTCCCCAGCGCGAGACGATCAAGGAGCGGATTACCAAGCTGTGGAACTACGAGCGCTTCGGCGTGCCCCAGCACGAGGGCGGCCGCTATTTCTTTACGCGCAATAGCGGCCTGCAAAATCAGCGGGTGCTGTATGTCACGGAGTCGCTCGAAACCTCCCCGCGCATCCTCCTCGATCCAAACATGCTCTCCACCGATGGCACCGTGGCCCTGGCCGGTTCCGAGATCAGCGATGATGGGAAGCTGCTCGCCTATGGGTTGTCGCGGGCGGGATCGGACTGGGAGGAATGGCGCGTGCGCGACGTGGCGACGGGCGAGGACCGCCCGGACCTGGTCGAGTGGGTCAAATTCTCCGGCGCGTCGTGGAAGAAGGATGCGAGCGGTTTCTATTACAGCCGCTACGATGCGCCCAAGGCGGGCGAGGAAAAGAAAGGCCTGAACGAGTTTCAAAAGCTCTACTTCCACCGCCTCGGTACCAAGCAGGGTGAGGACACCCTGGTCTACGAGCGGCGCGATCACGCGGACTGGGGTTTTTCCGGCGGCGTATCCGACGATGGACGGTACCTGGCGATCCACGTGAGCCAGGGCACGGACACGAAGAACCGATTCTACTACCGCGACCTCACCGTTCCGCAATCGCCGGTCGTCGAACTGCTGAACGACTTCGACGCCAGCTACAGCTTCATCGACAACGAAGGCCCCGTCTTTTTCTTCAAGACCGATCTCGACGCACCGCGCGGCCGGATCATTGCCATCGACATCACGCATCCGCAGCGCAAGCAGTGGCGCGAGATCATCCCGCAATCGGCCGACACCCTGGAATCGGTCAGCCTGGTCCACAACGAGTTCGTCTGCGTCTACCTCCACGATGCCCATAGCGTGGTGAAATTCTATTCGCCACAGGGCCAATTTCGCCGGGATCTTGCGCTGCCGGGATTAGGCTCGGCCAGCGGCTTCGGGGGAAAGCGGAGCGACACGGAAACCTTTTATTCCTACACGAGCTTCAATGTTCCCAACACGGTTTACCGTCTGGATCTCACCACCGGAGCCAGCACCATCTTCCGCCAGCCGAAGGTCGATTTCCGGCCCGAGGACTACGAGACACAGCAGGTCTTCTATGCGAGCAGGGACGGCACGCGCGTTCCGATGTTCCTCACCTACAAGCGCGGGCTGAAGCGCGACGGGACCGCGCCCACGCTGCTCTACGGCTATGGCGGGTTCAATATCAGCCTCACGCCCACCTTCAGCGTCACGAATCTCGTCTGGATGGAAATGGGCGGTGTCTACGCCATGCCGAATCTGCGCGGCGGCGGTGAATACGGGGAGGAGTGGCACCTAGCCGGCTCCCAGTCGCGGAAGCAGAACGTTTTCGACGACTTCATCAGCGCCGCGGAGTGGCTCATTGCTCAGCGGTACACCTGCCCGGCAAAACTCGCGATTCAGGGCGGCAGCAATGGCGGTCTCCTCATCGGGGCGTGCATGACCCAGCGGCCGGAGCTCTACGGCGCCGCCCTGCCCGCGGTCGGCGTCATGGACATGCTGCGCTTTGACAAGTTCACGATCGGTTGGGCGTGGCGGAGCGAATACGGTTCGGCGAGCAATCCAGATGAGTTTCGTGTCCTCCGCGCCTATTCACCGCTCCAGGCGTTGCGCCCGGGCACGCGGTATCCGGCGACGATGGTCATGACGGCCGATCACGATGATCGGGTGGTCCCGGCGCACAGCTTCAAGTTCGCCGCGCGCCTCCAGGAGTGCCAGCCCCCCGGCGCTCCGCCGGTGCTGATTCGGGTGGAGACGCGCGCCGGCCACGGCGGCAACAAGCCGATGACCAAGGTCATCGACGAGCGGGCGGACGAACTGGCGTTTTTGGTCAAGGCACTGGGGATGTAGCTGAATTCAGGATTGAACAGAAACGCAGAGACCCGGCGCCGCGGAGCCGCATTTAAACGCAGAGACGAAGACGCAGAGAAGGAAACCCAAGATGACGCTGCGCCAGCGACTGAGCGCTTATGCTATCTGGCGCGCTCCCCCTTGCCGTCATTCTGAGGAACGAAGAACCTCTGATCTCTTTCCGGCATCTGACGCCATGCTGGTGAGGAAAGGCAGAGGTCACAGGTTCTTCGCTTCGCTCAGAATGACGGGCAAGAGGGAGCGCCCGGTGAGTGCGAATCTGCTCCCGAAGAATTCGTCCAATCGACACCTTTGAGATTTGTTTCGGATTTCAGATTTCGGATTTCCGGGCCGAGCGGCGGCGTTTGCTTTATGCCCGTGCGTGATCACTGAAATCGCAAATGCGCATTTCAGATACAAGCGGCGCTCTGGTATTTTCTTTGCGCTAACGTGGAAATCGCCGTCCAAACCAGCATTGCTTTGGGCGGCCGTCTTCGCCGCGGGCCCGAATGAAACGCACTTCCATCCTCTATTTCACGATCCTGTCGCTGGTTTGCCTGCCCATCCTCGGCTTGCTTCGCCTCGGGGCTGGCCTGCCTGGGCCTGTGGGCGCTCCGCCGGTGGCCAGCACGCCTCATCCTGCCGGGGCGACGATCATCGCGGGATTGGCGCAGAATCTGGGCGATCCGCTCGGCCATCTCTTCCTTCAGTTGCTCATTGTCATCGTGGCCTCGCGGGTCATGGGGAGGGTCTTCTCCTGGGTCGGTCAACCGTCCGTGGTCGGGGAAATGGCGGCGGGCATTCTCCTTGGGCCTTCGCTTTTTGGCCTCGTGGCGCCGGAGTCGTTTTCGTTTGTCTTCCCCGCCGCTTCGCTCGGGACGCTCAAGCTGCTCAGCCAGATTGGGGTCTGCCTGTTCATGTTTGCCGTGGGCATGGAATTGAACATCGAACACGTGCGCCGCAAGGCGCTTACGGCGGTCCTCGTCAGCCATGCGAGCATCGTCTTTCCCTACCTGCTCGGGGTGGGGCTCGCCTATTTCTTGTACACGCAATTGGCCGCGCCCGGCGCGACCTTCACCGCCTTCGCGTTGTTCATGGGCATCTCGATGAGCATCACCGCCTTTCCCGTCCTGGCGCGCATCCTCCAGGAGCGCGGCCTTTCCCGGACGATCCTCGGCAGCACCGCGCTCACGTGTGCGGCGGTCGACGATGTGACGGCCTGGACCATCCTCGCGTTTGTGGTGGCCATCGCACGGGCGACGAGTTTTGCCGGGTCCGCGCTGAACCTGCTCCTCGTGGTAGTCTTCATTGCGTGCATGATCTGGGGCGTGAAGCGCTTCCTGCCCCGCTGGCTCGGACCCGCGCGCTTGACGGAAGACGAACCTTCCAGCGGAACGCTGGCCACGATCGTGTGCGTGGTCGTGGCGGCCGCGCTCTGCACCGAGGTGATCGGCATCCACTCGCTGTTTGGCGCGTTTCTGGCCGGGGCGATCATGCCGGAAACCGGCGGCTTCCGAAAAAAGCTCGGGGTCCGGGTGGAGACTTTCAGTTCCGTGCTCCTCCTGCCGCTCTTCTTCGCGTTTACGGGATTGCGGACCCAGATCGGGCTGCTCAATGACTGGGCGGGCTGGAGCATCTGTCTCGCCATCATCGCCGTGGCCACCCTCGGTAAACTCGGTGGCACTGCCATCACCGCACGGCTCACGGGCATGCGCTGGAACGAATCCCTGCAACTCGGCGCGCTCATGAATACCCGCGGGCTCATGGAACTGATCGCCCTGAATATTGGCTACGATCTCGGCATTCTCTCGCCGCGCATCTTCACCATGCTCGTCATCATGGCGCTTGCCACCACGATGCTCACGGGGCCACTGCTCACCCTCTTTCGCGAGCGCCACGCCGCGGCTGACCCGCTCGTGGTGCCTTCGCGCCCCTGATTCCAGGATGATGACCATGGATTCCCTCTTCGACGTAGCCATCATCGGCGGCGGCCCCACGGGCAGCACCGCCGCCACCTTTCTTGCGCGGCAGGGTCACCGGGTGGTGGTACTGGAGCGCGAAAAATTCCCGCGCTTCCACATCGGGGAATCGCTGCTTCCGCACAGTATGGAAGCATTCGAGCGGCTCGGCGTGGTCGAGAAGCTCGATGCGCGTTTCCTTCCGAAATACGGCGCGGAGATCACCACGTCCTGCGGCACGAACAGCGCGAAGATCTTTTTCAAGGACGGACTCTTCGCCAAACACGATCGAGCCTACCAGGTCACGCGTTCGGAGTTCGACAAGCTTTTGCTCGATCACTCCGCCGAAAACGGCGCGACTGTGCTCGAGGAGACCGGTGTCGAGAGTCTCGAATTTGGACCGGAAGATGTCGGCCTCACGATCAGCGGCCGGGATGGATCACGGAAGATCCGCGCGCGCTACCTGCTCGATTGCAGTGGGCGCGGATCGATGGTCGGCCAATATTTCAAGCTCAAGCAGAACTACGCGAATTTGAAGAAATTCTCCGTCTTCGCGCACTGGGAAAACGTGGCCCGCGACGAAGGCATCACCGGGTCGTTCATTCGCTTGATCCGCGGGCGGGACCGCTGGTTTTGGATGATCCCGCTGACGGCCACGAAGATGAGCATTGGGATCGTCATGGACATCGCGGATTTCAAGGCGTTGAAGAAACCGCCCGGGCAAATGCTCGAGGAAGCCGTCCGCGAACAGCCGCAGATCTGGAGCCGCATGGCGCGCGCCGAGCGCGTCACGGAAGTGTACTCCGCGAGCGACTATTCGTATCGCAATACCAGCCTGTGCGGGGACCGGTGGTTGCTCGCGGGGGACGCGGCGGGTTTCATCGATCCGATTTTCAGCACCGGTGTTTTCCTGGGCATCCGTTCGGGGGAGCAAGCCGCGGAGGTGCTCCACGAAGTTCTGGAACAGCCCGCGCGAAGGGCCGCCGTGTTCAAGCGCTACGAGCGCGCCGTGAACCGTGTCATGGACCTCTACCTGCGCTTCGTCAGCAACTGGTATCAGCCCCAGTTCGCCGAGGTGATCACGAAGCCGACGGACCGGCTGCAACTCGCCGCCACGGTGAATGCCGTGCTCGCCGGAAACCTGAGCAACACCTTTCCGATCTGGTGGCGCATGCAGGTCTTTTACCTCGTGGTCTTTCTCCAGCGCTATTTCCCGCTTTGCCCCCGCGTTTCCCTGGATCCGCGCGAGAGCGCGCCCGTTCCCGAGGTAACCCTCGCCGGTGTGGAGTGAGCACAGGCTCGCAGACCCGACCTCGTTATAGAACCCTGCGCCCTTTTCCGATCTGGTGGCGCCCGTTCCGCACGTGACGCTCGCCGGTGTGGAGTAAGCACAGGCCCGTAGGGCCGGCATCGTTATAGAATCCGACGCCCAATTCGGATTAGTTCCGTAGGAGCGGCATCAAAACTGAAGCCGGCTACGTGCTCGTGGTCACGAAATGAAAATGCTCTTCGCCCGTCAGGCAACGGCAGGGCCGAAAGCCGGATACGGGATATTCGCGTCCGTCGGCTCGGCGCAGGGACGTGATGCTGTCCAATCGGGCGCCTTCCGGCCATGGGGATTGAGGCCAGAAAGTCGGCAGGACGAAGGCGCTCAGCAACCGGGCTTCCCCAGTGGCCACGGCGTGGTGATCCGAGTCCAGGGCGGTGGCGGGAAAAGTCGGGGGAAAGCGGGGCGTACCTTGAGGAGCATCCATAGTGGCACTCAGACAACGCTTTGTCGAAAACGTTCAGCCGGGTTTTGTCGAGGGTCGCAACCGACACGTGCCATCATTGGCTCGCAAGCCAATGGCGATTCTGCGATAGAACCGATCATGAGCGCTCCTGAAAATCCCAGACCCCCGTTTCCGCCCTTCGATGCGCCAGGCGCCGCGCAGAAAGTGCGCCTCGCCGAGGATGCGTGGAATACGCGCGATCCGCAGCGGGTGTCGCTCGCCTACACGCCGGACAGCGTGTGGCGCAATCGCGCGGAATTTCTGTCAGGCCGCCGGGCCATCGTGGAGTTCCTCACGCGGAAATGGATCAAGGAACTGGATTACCGGCTGATCAAGGAACTGTGGGCGTTTCACGGCAATCGGATCGCGGTCCGGTTTGCCTACGAATGGCACGACGATTCCGGCCAGTGGTTTCGCTCCTACGGCAATGAGAATTGGGAATTCAATGAGCACGGTTTCATGCAGCGCCGTATCGCCAGCATCAATGACCTTCCGATTCGTGAAGAAGATCGCAAGTATCGCTGGCCACTCGGGCGGCGTCCCGACGATCATCCGGGACTTTCGGATCTTGGGCTCTAACTGAAACCAGTGACACCGGGTCGCGGAAATGAAATCGCATGAGTTCCATCCCTTTCTTCAAGTCGTCGCTTTTCCACATCAATTGGGCCATCCCTCTGGCCAACCTGTTTCTGTGCGTGTGGTTCCTCTTCGCGTTCTTTCGCCATCGCACACAGTGGGCGTTCCTGATTTGGAGCCTCGGCGGATTTAGTGCGGCCGTCGTTTCGGTCTTTCTGCTCTGCTCGCGGCTGAAGCAATCGGGCGGCGCCGATTTGTTTCCGGATGCAGTGTGGCGGATGCTCGTCTTCGCCAACGTCATTCTCGAGCCGGCGCAATTTGTGTGCGGGATACTGGGAGCCGTCGTCCTCGTCTGGACCTATCCGAAGGCTTCGCGAAAGCGCGGCTGAACTCTCAAGGCGTCGCAGTCTGATGGATTTTGCGTGGCGCTTGCGTATAGGAGTGCGCCGCTGCTGCGGCGCTTTGGAGTGATGGGAAGGTGGCAGGGGAAGGATGCTGGGGTCGAGCTCGAGTGTGCACCTTGCTGCGAAAGCGCCGCGGCAGCCTAAAGCATTACCCACGTCTTCCCGGGCCGACGCGAGCGCAGGCCCGTAGGGCCGACATCTTTATAGACCTACGCCCACAACGCATTAGCTCCGTAGGAGCGGCATCAGTCATGAGATGGCGATCGGACATGGCGCCGCATTTCGATGCCGCGCCTACGGAGCTGATCGTTCTTCGATGGGCAATACTATAAAGATTTGGCTCCTGCGGAGCCGCCGGACGCCACGCCAAAGATGTGGGTAATGCTTAGGCAGCAGCGGCGCACTCCAAATGCTGGCGCGTGTTCGATCGCCTCTCCCATTGCTACCCGATTTGCCGGGAGCACTGGCTCACCCTTCGATCGTCGGATTGTCGATCCCCAACGCATCGGCCAGGTCGGTCAGATGCTCCTGCTCCTGGGCGATGATCTTTCGCAGGACCTCGCTCAGCGCGAACTCCCCAAGGGCCTCCGCCTGCCGGATCCGTTGACGATATTGCAG
>Ga0070658_10005011_pt1 | contig 10786 bp, 6 predicted proteins | sample KBSC13metaG_FD_64664 | JGI IMG/M metagenome (GOLD analysis project Ga0070658, IMG submission 64664) | Corn rhizosphere microbial communities from Kellogg Biological Station, Michigan, USA - KBS C1-3 metaG | ecosystem: Host-associated > Plants > Roots > Rhizosphere > Soil ... | reverse complement strand
CAGGTAGCTTTCAGCGGCGCTGAAGAGTTCCTTGAAAAGTATAAAGGAAAAAATGAAGCCAACATTATCGGGCATTTCGGCCTTGGCTTTTACTCCTCTTTTATGGTAAGTAACAAGGTTGAAATTGTTACCAAAAGCTTTAAGGAAGATGCGAAGGCTGTAAGATGGGAATGTGACGGAAGCCCTGAATATACTTTGGAAGAAACTGAAAAGGAGACAAGAGGAACCGATATTATTTTATACATAAATGAAGAAAGCGAAGAATTTTTAGAACCAGAACGCATTCAAAATATACTGGAGAAGTTCTGTAAGTTTTTGCCTGTACCTATAAAGTTTGAGGACAAGCAAATAAATAATACAAACCCTGCCTGGACGAAAAAGCCCGCCGATCTTACACCGCAGGATTACCAGGATTTTTATAAAGAATTGTACCCTTTTGGTGAAGCGCCGTTATTCTGGATTCATTTGAATGTTGATTATCCTTTTAACCTTACCGGCATTTTATATTTCCCCAAAGTAAAACAGCGTTTTGAAATTCAGAAAGATAAGATACAATTATACAGCAACCAGGTTTTTGTAACCGATGAAGTGAAGGATATTGTTCCTGAATTTTTAATGTTGCTACACGGTGTAATTGACAGCCCGGATATTCCTTTAAATGTGAGCAGAAGCTATTTGCAGGGCGATCCGAATGTGAAGAAGATAAATTCTTACATCACAAAGAAAGTAGCAGATAAGCTGGATGAAATTTTTAAAAGCGACCGCAAATCATTTGAAGAAAAGTGGGAAAGCCTTGGCCTCTTTGTAAAGTACGGAATGATAACCGACGATAAGTTTTTAGAGAAGGCCAACAAGTTTAATTTGTTTGAAGAAGCTGACGGCGGTAAGTTTTATACACTTGATGAATATAAGGCTGCAACAGAAACGTTACAGAAAAATAAAGACGGCAAGTTAGTAATGTTATACACTACTGATCCTGTTCAACAAAATAGTTATATACAAGCTGCCAAAAAGAAGGGGTATATAGTTGTAAAGCTCGAAACTATTGTAGATGCTGCATTTATCAACAACATGGAAATGAAATGGAGCGATGTTCAGTTTGTGCGTGTTGATGCAGATATAACCGATAACTTAATTGACAAGGGCGAGCACATAGACAGTGTGTTAAGCAAGGAAGACCAGTTGAAGTTGAAGGATATGTTCAACGTTAAGATTGCGGAATTGAATGTAACAGTAGAAGTAAAAGGGCTTTCTGCGGACACGCAGCCGGTAATAGCTACCCGCCCTGAATTTATGAGAAGAATGAAAGACATGGCAATGAATGGTGGCGGCGGAATGGGCAGCTTTTATGGCAATCTCCCGGAAGAAGTTACGCTAACCGTGAATGGCAACCATCCCGTGTATCAAAGAATTTTAAAAGAAGAAAATAGCCAGAAGCAGGAAAAAGAGATCAGGAACCTGGCAGATCTTGCTTTGCTTTCACAGGGCTTGCTAAAGGGAAATGAACTTACCAATTTTATAAACCGCAGTGTTGAAATGATGGAAGGCAAGGAACCCAGCAGGATTATTCTTTAAGTAGAAATTCGAATAAGCGTAAACGTTATGAAACTATAAATAAACCGGCAAATAAAATTGCCGGTTTTTTTATGCAATCTTATCTTTCACTACAACAAGCTCTGTAACATTTACCGTTATAGGAACAGCGCCAACCTGCACTATAGCTTTTTTTCCACGAATCTGTGTAACAACACCCACCTGCCTGTTGCTTACCATTTTCACCTTATCTCCCTCTTGAACGGGCTCTTCAGTTTCAATATATTTTTTATCGATTTTGTTCTGTTGCCTTTCCACCACCTGCTTTTCCCGCTGTTTAAACAATAACGATTGTATCATTTTTATCAATGAATTCTTATCCTCCGTTTTGCGCCATTCAACAACAATAGATTTTAGCTTTCGCTCCATGTCTTTGAGATAGGTAAGTTTTTCTTCGCTTATCTTATTTTGATGTTTTAATAATTCAATTTGCTGCTGGTGTTTTTCACGGGTAATAACATGCTCCAATTCTTTTTTCAGCTTTTCATTTTCCTTTAGCAGGTGGTCAAGATTTTTTCTTTCGATTTGTACTTGTTGCAAGTCCTGCTCGGTTCTGTTCAGTAATTTATCAAGGCTGAAATGATCTTCATCAACCAACTGCCTTGCTTTATTGATAAGCGAATGGTGCAATCCAATTCTTTCAGCAATAGAAAAAGTATAAGAGCTTCCTGGCTTGCCGATAATAAGTTTGTACAAAGGCTTTAAATTCTTTTCATCAAATGCCATAGCACCATTAATGATTCCCTGCACTTTATTAGCCATCACCTTCAGGTTTAAATAATGCGTAGTCACAATTCCGATTGCATGTTTCTTTGCGAGTTCCTCCATAATTACTTCGGCAAAAGCGCCGCCAAGATTTGGATCGCTTCCACTGCCCAGTTCATCAATAAAGAACAGCGTTTTTCCATTTGCATTCTCCATGAAATATTTCATGTTCACCAGGTGTGATGAATAAGTGCTTAATTCAAATTCGAGGCTTTGCGTATCGCCAATATGAATCATGAGTTGTTTAAAAATACCAAACTCACTCTCAGGGCTACACGAAATAAGCAAACCGCTTTGTAACATCATTTGCAAAAGACCTGCTGTTTTTAAGGTAACAGTTTTGCCGCCTGCATTGGGGCCGCTGATCACTAATATTCTTGTCTTGTCATCAAGGTGAAGGTTAACAGGAATAGTAGGTTTCTGTTGCTTTTCGTTATAAATATACAGCAGCGGATGGCACCCGTTTATCAGTCTTAAAAAAGCCCTGTCGTGAACCGCAGGCATATTGCCGTTATATTCTAATGCCAGTTTCGCCTTAGCTCTTATAAAATCGTACTCGCCAATAATCTCGTGATAAACTTCCAGTAATGAATGATAAGTTCGCACAGATGAGGTAAGCTTTTGCAATATTTTATAAACCTCTTTGCGCTCTTCATTTTCAAGGGAGAATATTTCGTTATTTAAACCAGTAGTTTCTTCAGGCTCTATAAATGCAGTGCGTCGGCTATCGCTTTCCCCATGCAAAATTCCTTTTATCATGCGCTTTTGCTCGGCGAAGACAGCAAGCACACGCCTGCCATTCATAAAGCTTTCCTCTATTTCAGCGAGATAGCCTTGCTTGTTCAGCCTGCTTACAATGCGGTCAAAAGCCCTTCTTAATTCATTTCTCTTCCGGTATAGTTTCAACCTGATCTCTGCAAGAGCTTCTGTAGCATTATCTTTTACACTTGCGTCTTCATCCAATATTTCATCTATCATTGCTGCAATTGCCTTTTCATAATACGTGGCGCTGATTACAAGCGCTAATGCCGGGAATGCGATTCTCCGGTCATTATCAAACCACCTGAATATTTGTTGTATGGCAACAGTTAACTTTTTTATTAATAAAAAATTATTACCTGTAAGCACTGCGCCCTCAATACTTAAAAGCCTCAGTTCTTTTGAAAGGTTTATTACAGAATCATCAGGAAAATAAAGATGCCCCGTAAATAACAATTTATATTCATAAGCCTGTTTCAATTCAGGTTCTATGAATTCTTTTTTTGTATGAATACGCAGGTTCTCTGCTTTGTGCTTTGCAAACTCCGTACGGCAATGCGCCGCAAGCAATATTTTTATTTTATCAAACTCAAGTTGTTGAATAGCTGAAGCTGGAAATAATTTCATGAAAAGTGCTGGTGTAAAAAGTCAAAAGTAATTGTAAAATATGCAAACTTCTTATAAGAAATATCCAAAGTATATTTGTTTGTAAAACTAAATTGGATAAGCTAAAATGTTTTTGCCGAAAACGTAAACATTAAATTTTAGAATGAAATATTTATTTGCTTTTATATTAATTACATGTGGATGCGCTTCCTCTTTTGCGCAAAAGTTTTCAACATCAATTGATGCTCAACTTGCCTTGCCACAAGGAGATTATAAATATGTGAATGCTGACGCAGGATATGGATTGCGTGCAAATGTTTTGTACAGGCCAAATTATACTGCACCGGTAAAGCTCGGGCTGGAATTGGGCATACTGGAGAAATCAAGAGCTTCACAATATTTTTCAGCAAATGTTTCGGGCTACTATGATGATTTTAAAGTGAGCGCCACCAGCAATATTTTCTCTCTAATGTTTCTTGCACGCTTCCAGTCTTCGCACCCGCATAAGCTAAAACCTTTTATTGATGTAACGGCCGGCTGGAATGTTTTTTTCTCAACGGTGAGTGTTGAAGATTTAAGCTATTACTACAGCGGCTACGATCCTTCTTATTCAAATTCTTCCAAAGCCAGGTGGGCTCTCTCGTACGGCGGAGCAGGTGGCGTTGATATTTCGTTGAACCGGCGGGATGATATAGGCCTTGAATTAAAAGTTGCGTATCTAATCGGTTCTTACACTGATTATCTTACAGACCCTTACATTGACGGTAATGGAAATGTATCTTTTCAAAATAACAATTCCAGGACCGATATGCTGATACCGCAGGCAGGTATAAGGATAAGCATTCATTGAATTTAATCTCACTGCAAAATTCTAACTATATTGGAAGCTGTTAGCGTTTTATAAAAATCATATTCCCAATGGCTTCAAAAAGCGATCTCGACTTTACTTATACAACTATTGATGAAATTTTTCGCCTGAGCATGGGGGAGATGGCAGATTATAGTGGCGCCATGTTTAACGGCGATTTTTCTATGACACTTGAAGAAGCGCAAGCAAATAAACATAAGTTCATTGCCGACAGCCTTGGCATCTCAAAAAATTCGAGAGTGCTCGACATGGCTTGCGGCTGGGGGCCGTTTCTCAGGTATATTAAGGAACGAGGTGCAAATGCTACTGGGGTTACGCTTTCTTCCGGACAGGCAGCAGCATGCGTAAAGAACGGCCTGGATGTGCGTGTAATGGATTGCAGAAAAATAACAGCAGATATATTTGGTGCATTCGAAGCCATTACCTGCATTGGCGGCCTCGAGCATTTTTGTTCTATAGAAGAATATAAAGCAGGCAAACAAGATGAAGTGTATCATAACTTTTTTAAGGAGCTAGATGATCTCTTGCCTAAAGGAGCAAGATTTTATATGCAAACGATGGTGTTTAGTAAAAACATGATGCCTTTAGAAGAAGTTAGTGTGAATGCTCCTAAAGATTCTCCTTCTTATGCTATGGCTTTAATGGTAAAAGAATTTCCAGGCTCATGGCTGCCTTACGGAGAAGACCAGGTTATAAAAAATGCACAGCCTTACTTTAAATTAATTTCCAAAAGCAGCGGTAGATTAGATTACATTGAAACGATAAAAAGATGGAGAAAAAAATTCAGGAAGTTTAATTTAAAAAAATATTTTTTGTACGCATCTCTGTTACCAAAACTAATATTTGATAAAGAGTTTCGGCACCAGGTAGAAGTATTTAAAATAAGCCCTAACAAAATTTGTTTCGAAAATGAAACAATGGACCACTTCGGGCTTGTGTTTGAGAAAATCTAAATGTCGCTACAACTTCACATTTCGCCTTATAACAACAGTATCCGGCAATACTGTCAAAGGAATTAATTCTTTTCTCCCAAGCTTTTTTAATAATCTTATATGGGACATGATTGCACCCGCAAAAGAATGATTTGAATTATATCTCAGGTTATATTCTTCTGCAGTTTTCTTAACAATGTTGGAAATTGGCTTGTAATGCACGTGACAAATTCTCGGATATAGATGATGCTCCACCTGGAAATTTAAGCCGCCACAGAAAAAGTTTAAAAAGTCATTTTCTCTTCCAAAGTCAGCAGTTGTATATAACTGATGAACGGCCCATGAATTTTGCATATTTCCTCTTTCGTTTGGCAGTGGAAAATTAGTTTCTTCTACTATATGTGCCAACATGAATATAACGGCCATAGTAATTCCTTCGCAAAAATGTAATGCAAAAAAACCCAATAGAATCAGCCACCATGAGGCTTTTATAAAAATAAGCGGCAACACCAGAAAGATGGTATAATAAACTGCTTTGAAAAAAAATAAATTGAAATATTCCACACGCGGATGTGTTTTATTATCATAATTGCCAATTTTCTTTTTAAAAAATTTTACATAATCCTTTACAAAAACCCACGAAAGTGAACCAAGGCCGTAAAATAAAAATGCATACCAATATTGATGCCTGTGAACTTTTAATAACTTTTGATGGGGAGATGTTCTTAATAACGGAACTGATTCAATATCCTCATCATGCCCATCAATATTCGTGTATGTGTGATGAACAATATTATGCATAATACCCCATAGGTAGGCATTTGCGCCGATTATATTGAACGTATAACTTAAAAGTTTATTAACTGGTTTATGCCTTGACAAAGCCCCATGAATAGCATCATGTGAAATATTAAGGCCAATAAAAGCCGTAAAAAAGCCAATAACAATCCATAGAATAAATTGTATTGCCAAACTGTTTTCCCGAAGGATGAGTGTTAAATAAGCTGCACTGCAAATGCCGAGATAAAAAAATATTTTGAATACCATCACCCAATTGGCATTTTTGGACAGTTTATTCAGATCAAAATATTCATCAACTCTTTTGTTGAGTGTTGAATAAAAGTCGAACTCAATCGCTTTTGCAAATCGTACTTTGGAAGACATTGGATTTATTCTTGGTTTGTAATCAAATGAAAATTATCATGGTAAGTTTTAGAAGGAATAGTTTTAACAGGAAATGGCTTTAATTTAATGATGCCATAGTGCTGAAGGCCTCTCATAATAATGAATGTTCCATCAAATTCATACCATCGCTTTGCAAAATTTGGATCATACTTTTTATGATGATGATTATTTTGAAAGAGTTCGCCCATAAGGATAATTCCCCATGGCGTAGTGTTCTTCGAATGATCCCCGTTGCTATAGTTAGCATAGCCAACTTTATGGCCAAACCAATTTACAATAGCGCCTTGCACAGGTCCCATAAAAAAATGAATTGGAAGTAAAAGAAACCACCACAAGTTGGGAGCGAATATTACATAGAATGCAGTATATGCCAGCGCAAATATTATTCTTGTAACTATATGATTTCCCACCTTGTCTAATGCATCCCATTGCGGGATGTATTCTTTGGTAAATTGCCTGTCAGCAACCTTCTTCCCTGAATGAAAATCTCCAAAAAGCTTATAAGTATGCCACATTAATTGCCATATATCCCGAAAAAAATGTGGCGAATGCGGATCTTTCTCCGTATCGCTGTAAGTGTGATGCATGCGGTGCATTACCGAATAAGCCCGGGGTACCAAATATGATGAGCCTTGAGTAAGAAACGTTAGAAAATAAAAACACTTTTCCCATCTTTTTGACGTTGTATACATTTGGTGAGAAGCAAAACGATGGAGAAAAAATGAGTGAAAAAACAAAGAGAAAAACCAATGAAGTAAGAAGAAGCCAATAACAAAAATCATTCTATAAAGTTGAAGTGTTCAGAATTATCTAAAATACGATTAAATAGTTATAGCGGTTCTGAATATGCGAAGTTTAACTTATGACGATTAATACTCATCTATCTTCACTTTTCGAAGTTCCAGCAGGTTAAGGCTATTAGGTATGAAGTTTTTTATGTATGGATGTACGAGGTGAATTACCATATCATACCATAAAGGAACAACAGGTGCATCTTTTATCATTAGCTGATCCGCCTGTTGATAAATTTTATATCTAACAGAGTCGTCTTTTTCTGTAAGTGCTTTCTCATACAGATTATCGAATTGCGGATTTTTGTAGCGTGTGTAATTCGGCGGCGCAGGGTTCCTTCCATAAAAAACACTCAGGTAATTTTCCGCATCGGGGTAATCAGCAATCCAGCTTCCACGAAAGAACAAAGCATCAGACTTTGCAGTTTCTTCCAGCAATAAACTTTTTTGAACAGTTTCCACTTGTATCCTGATACCTACCTGTTGCAGCTCATTAGCGATATAGCTTGCAAATTCAGAATAGATTGGAATAGTTTCTAATTTTATTACAGGAAGTCCAACTCCACTAGGATAGCCTGCTTCCTTCAATAATTGCAATGCCTTTGCAGGATCATAACGGTAACCCCTAACCGCAGATGAATCGAACGAGGGAAGGCCTTCAGGCACAAATCCGCTTTCCGCAGGAATACCAATGGAGTTGCGTACATACAATATCATCTTCCTGCGGTTGAAACCATAATTAATTGCCTGGCGTATTCTTACATCTTTTAACGGAGAGTTTTTTACAATATCCAAAGAAGTGTCATTTAATATGCCCAGGTATTCAATATTCAGGTATGGATGCTTTTGCAAAACAATTTTGCCATTCCATTCTTTGCGCAAATGTCCGGACTTAGTTAGTACTTCATCTTTAAACGAAGCATCAATATCATTTATAAAATCAAGCCTGCCTTGTTGAAATTCCAAAAATTCTGTAGCCTTATTTTCGAGGAAAGTAATATTAATTCCATTTAAATAAGGAAGCTGGTTACCGGCGCTGTCTTTTTCAAAATAATGTGGATTTTTCTTAAAAATTAAAACCTGCCCTTCTTCCCAGGCAACAAACTGAAAGGGCCCGGTACCACAGGGATGGCGTCGAAAATCTTTTCCATATTTCTCCACTACTTCCCTCGCTACGATGGAACAATATTGCATGCTTAAAATACCAAGTATCGGGTGAAATGGCGCCACAAGTTTTAATTGAAAAGTGGTATCATCAATAGCAGTAAAGGGATGCAGCCAATCAACCCGGTTATTAAATATCCATGCGCCGCTGCTGGCGGTGTTCACATCCATAATCCGGTTAAAACTATATACCACATCTTTCGCTGTCATCTTTCTTCCTTTGCCATTTACGAAGGCATCGTTATCCTGGAAGAAAACATCGTTGCGTAAGTGAAAAGTATATACAAGATTATCTGTTGAAATGTCCCAGCTTTTAGCAAGAGAAGAAATTAAGTGCAGGCTATCATCGGTTTGAATAAGTGTATTATAAATCTGGTGAACCGCCCACATGATAGATTGACTTTTTGCAAATGCAGGATCAAGCGTAGCAATACCTGATTGTTCGTTGTAATGAAAAATATTTTTATTCCTCTGATGTTGTTTGCACGATGAAAACAGAATAAAAAATAAAGCACTTGCATAAAAGCATATAAGAACTAATCTTCTAAAGCGTACCTCCGATTGTTTTTTTAACTTCATCTTTATCGTAGAAAAAATAAATTTACCGAATGAAAAAGATAGTGATTGGATTTTGTTTTTTATCAGTAATAATTAACGCTTCGTTCTCACAGCCTTTTACTCATGCTGATACATTAAGAGGCAGCAATGGCCCTGGAAGAAGATGGTGGGACGCAACAAAATACGATTTGCATGTAAAATTTAATTTGGAAGATAGTACGATAAGTGGATATAATATTATTTCATTCACGGTTTTGAAAAGGGGAAATATGATGCAAATTGATTTGCAGGAGCCGATGGTGATTGATAGTATTAAGGCATATCCCTTACAAAGTTTTTATAGCAATGAAATTGAAAGGGATGGTAACGCATACTTCATCAATTTAAAAAATATTCCAAATACAAGTGGAACGGACCAGTTAACTATCTTTTACCATGGCAAACCAAAAGTCGCTGTGAAACCACCATGGGATGGCGGTATTACCTGGACAAGAGATAAACAAGGCAATCCATGGATAACCATTACCTGCCAGGGGCTCGGAGCAAGTGTTTGGTATCCTTGTAAAGATTACCAGGGCGATGAGCCTGATAGCGCTTCGATGCACATCACTGCACCATCAGATTTAATTGCGGTGAGCAATGGAAGAGAAAGAAGCAAGGTTGATAATAACGATGGAACAACGACAACCACATGGGCTGTAGTAAATCCTATAAACAATTACGACTTTATTCCTTACCTCGGAAAATATACGCATTTCGGAGAAATTTATAATGGCCTGAAAGGCCCGCTCACAATGGATTATTGGGTGCTTGATTCTGATTTGGTAAAGGCTAAAAAACAATTCAAAGAAGCGCCACGAATGATGGAAGCATTTGAATATTGGTTTGGCCCCTACCCCTTTTATGAAGATGGTTATAAACTTGTAGAAGCGCCGCACCTGGGCATGGAACATCAAAGCGCTGTAGCTTATGGCAATCACTTTCAAAATGGATATTTAGGCAGGGATCTTTCAGGAACAGGAGCCGGATTAAAATGGGATTTTATAATCGTGCATGAAAGTGGCCATGAATGGTTTGGCAATAATATCACTTCGAAAGATTTAGCGGATAGCTGGATACATGAAGGATTTACAAACTATAGCGAAGATCTTTTTACCGAATATTGGTTCGGTAAAAAAGATGCGGAAGAATATGAGATTGGTATAAGAAAAAATATAGAAAATAAAAAACCAATCATCTCACCGTATGGAGTAAACGCAGATGGGCCGATTGATATTTATTACAAAGCCTCCAACATGATACATACTATCAGGCAGGTAATTAATAATGATTCTTTGTTTAGAAATATTTTACATGGGTTGAATAAAACTTTCTACCACCAAACCGTCACCAGCAAACAAATTGAAGATTTCATTAGCAAAACTTCCCACATCGATTTTTCAAAAGTTTTTGACCAATATTTAAGAACAATAAAAATTCCTACTCTGGAATATTCTTTAAAAAATGGTGTTCTCTCCTACCGTTGGGTGAATGTTGTAGCGGGCTTTCACATGCCGGTAAAAATT
>Ga0070658_10005010_pt1 | contig 10787 bp, 10 predicted proteins | sample KBSC13metaG_FD_64664 | JGI IMG/M metagenome (GOLD analysis project Ga0070658, IMG submission 64664) | Corn rhizosphere microbial communities from Kellogg Biological Station, Michigan, USA - KBS C1-3 metaG | ecosystem: Host-associated > Plants > Roots > Rhizosphere > Soil ... | reverse complement strand
CCGTAGACGAGTTGGGGTAGCCACATGGTGAGCGGCGGCCAGTAGGTGATGATCATCAGCACGATCAGCAGCAGGATCAGGAACGGCAGGATGCCGCGGATGACCTCGCCGATCGGCGCCGTCGAGATCGTCGCCAGCACGTAGAGATTGAGGCCGACCGGCGGGTGGACCAGCGCGATCTCCATGTTGTGCGTGAAGATGATCGAGAAGTGCACCGGGTCGACGCCGAGCGGCACCAGGATCGGCGCCAGGATCGGCAGCACCAGCAGCAGGGTCGCCACGACCTCGAGAAAGCAGCCGAGCACCAGCAGCAGCACGTTGATGGTGAGCAGGAACTCCCAGGTCGTGAGATTGTGCGCGAGCACCCATTTCACCAGCTCGGCCGGCACGCCCGAATCGGTCATCCAGTGGCCGAAGGCGATCGCGGTGGCGACGATCAGCATGATCGTGCCGGCGCTCTTCAGCGCGTCGGCGATCACCGACAGCGACTGCTTCCAGTGGAAGCCCTTGTAGAAGACGAGGCTGATGACCATCGACGCGGCGGCGGCGATGGCGGCGGCCTCGGTCACGGTGACGAAGCCGCCGTAGATGCCGACCAGCACGATCACCGGCAGCATGAGCGCCGGCAGCGCGCGGCCCGTCACCCGCCAGCGCTCGGCCATCGGCAGGGTGGGCTCGACCGGGAAGTTGTTGCGCCGCGCGGTGAACCAGACCCAGCCGAAGAAGCAGGCGGCCTGCAACAGCCCGGGCAGGATGCCGGCGAGGAACAGGCGCGGCACCGACTGTTCGGCCACGATGCCGTACAGGATCAGGGCCAGCGACGGCGGGATGACGATGCCGATCGTGCCCGAGGCGCCGATGACACCCAGGGCAAACGAGCGCGGGTAGCCTTTCTCGATCATCGCCGGCAACAGAATCGTGCCCATGGCGAGCGCGGTGGCGACCGACGAGCCGCAGATCGCGGCGAACAGCGTGCAGGCCACGACCGTGACCAGGCCGAGCGAGCCGCGCACGCCGCCGATCCAGGCCGTGCACAGGTCGACCAGCGCCTTGGCAACGCCGCCCTGGCGCATGAAGGCCGCAGCCATCACGAACAGCGGCAGCGACATCAGGGTCGACGAGTTCAGCGAATCGATGACGACCTGGGCCATGCCGATCAGCGGCTGGTCGGAGAAGAAGAACAGCACGGCCGCGCAAGCACCCAGCACCAGGAAGATCGGCATGCCCGAGGCGAGCAGGCCGAAGAACATCACGAAGAACAGGAAGGGCCACATGGCGCGTCAGTCCTTCGGCGTGATCAGTTCATGCTCGGCGGTGTGGCCGATGGTCATGGTCTCGGGATCGAACGCGAACACGTAGCGATAGAGGCGGATCGAGTAGCGCACCAGCATCAGCAATCCGCCGGCCGGCAGGGCGCTGTAGTAGATCCACATCGGGAAGGAGAAGTCGGTCGAGCTGTGTTCGTCCAGTTCCAGCGAGGACTGCACGATGCTGGTGCCGTACCACACCATGCCGACGCAGAACGCCAGCGCCACGACGCAGTTGAAGGCCTCCATCCAGCGCTGGCCGGTCGTGCCGACCAGGCGCAGCACCAGGTCGGGCCGCACGTGGCCGTCGGTGCGCACGAGCTGGCTCGAGATGATCATCACGCCCCAGACGACGAGGTAGACGATCACCTCCTCGGCCCAGCTGATCGCGTACTGCGGAAAGAAGTAGCGTCCGACGACCTGGACGACCCCCACAATCATGGCGATCGCGCCGAGCAGGCCCACCAGGGTCCGTTCGGCGCGATCCCAGAACGTATCGCGGTTTTTCAAGCGGCTATCGGATCAGGCCGACGAACCGACGGAGTCCTTGACCAGGCTGACGATCTCCGACGACAGCTTGGCGTCTTTGATCAGCGTCGCCAGGTCCGCCATCATGCCCTTGCGGACCGCGGCCGACTCGTCGGCGCTCGGGTCGTGGAACTTGATGCCGTTCTTCTCGAGGACACCGCGCGCGTTGGCCTGGCTCGCCGCCGCATTCTTGCGGTAGTCGGCGATGTTGGCCGCCCACAGATCGGTCATCATCTTGAGCTGCGCCGGCGCGAGCTTGGCGGTGAACGCCTTGCTCATCATCGGGATGTACTGACCCATGAACTGGTGGTCGGCGTAGGAATACTTCACGCCGGCTTCCCACAGCTTGGCCGAGTTGCAGCTCTCGTCAGTCGAGACGAAGGCGTCGAAGGTGCCCTGGCTCAGGGCCAACGGCACATTGGGCCACGCGGTGGTGTTGGCGATGCCGCCCGCGAACTTGATACGCCACGAGATCGCCGCGCCGCCGGGGCTGCGGATCTTGAGGCCCTTCAGGGCGCTGAACTTGTCGAGCGGCGTCTTGGTCGAATACCAGTTCTGGTAGCCGAGATCGATCCACGGACCGAGCACCTGCGTCTTCAGCTTGGCCTCGAGCTCCTGGTTGATCTTCTGGCCGGGCTTACCGTCGGTCGCCTTGTGCGTGATGTCGGTCGGCACGCCGTAGAAATACGGCAGCTGGACCATGTCGCAGTCGGGCACCAGGCCGGTCAGTACCCAGGCCCCGGGCGCGGCCATGTCGACCTGGCCCTGCAGCAGCGCCTTCGACACGTTGAGGTCGGCGAAGAGCTGGCCCGAGTGGAAGACCTCGCCTACCAGCTCGCCCTTCGATTCCTTGGCGAGCTTGGCCACATAGTCGACCACCGCCACGTTTCTCGGATGGCTGGGCGCCGTGTCGAGCGACCACTTGAATTTGATCGGTTCGGCCGCGCGCAGCACGGCGGGCGCAGCGAGCAACGCGATCGGCGTCGCGGTGAGGGCGCCAGTGAAGGCGCGCCGGCTGAGGCGTACGGTCATCGTGAATCCTTCCCATCAAAAGCCGGCCTGTTGCACCGGCCGATTTGCACGATCCTAAAACAGAGGCCGGGAGCGGGCCAACCCGCGGCGTGCACACCGGGCGCAACTGCCGCAGGATGCCCGACAAGACCAGGGCCAAGGACTAGGGGCTGACCGAGACCGGCGAGGCGCAGACCTTGCCCGCGGCTTCGCAGACGGTGTGTCGTACGGTGCGCGCCTTCACGTCGCTACACGGCACGCCGATCGCGGGCGAGGTGTCGAGGTGTTGCTTCAGGGTCGCGCCGCCGTCCGGCAGGATCGGATAGAGCACGCCCTCGCGATAGGCGGACTTCAATTCCACTGTGCGCTGTTGGCCGTCGGCCAGGGTCAGCACGAGATCGACCTCGAGATAGTCGATCGTCTCGGCCGACTTGTTCTGCACGACCAGGCTCGGCACGCAGTTGCCGAAGACCGTGTCGTCGGGGCCGCGCGCAATGTCGATGCCGCCGGCGGCCCAGGCACTGCCGGCAATGACCAGCACCGCTGTCATCGCGAGCGCAGCGAGGGACCTTTGTCTTGACCGCAAATGCCGGGGTCGATTCATCGTCATGATCGCCTCCCTTTCGCGAACGACCTACAACGCCTGCAGTCTCTGTTCGCGGCGCGTCGCCAGCATCTGCAGGATCGCCGCCGACGTCTCCTCGATCGACCGGCGCGTGACGTCGATCGTGGCCCACTTGCGCCGCGCGTAGAGGCGGCGCGCCTCCATGATCTCGCGCTGGACCTGCTCCATGTCGGTGTATTCCGACTCGGTATCCTGCTGCAGCAGGCGCAGGCGATTGACCCTTATCTGCACCAGCCGCTCAGGATCGGTGATCAGGCCCACGACCAGCGGCCGCTTGGCATTCTCAAGCTCCGGCGGTGGTGCTACCAATGGCACCAGCGGCACATTGGCCGCACGCACGCCGCGGTTGGCGAGATAGACGCAGGTCGGCGTCTTCGAGGTGCGCGACGGACCGACCAGGATCACGTCGGCATCTTCCAGGTCGTGCGTCGACTGGCCGTCGTCGTGGGCCAGCGTGTAGTGCATGGCGTCGATGCGGTCGAAATAGCCGTCGTCGAGCTGGTGCTGGCGGCCCGGCCATTGCTCGCTCTTGGAGTGGAAGTGCACGGCCAGCACGCTCATTGCCTGGTCGAGCACGCCGACGCACGGCAGCTGCAGCTTGCGGCAATGGTCGCGCACGGAGTCGCGCAGATCCGGATCGACCAGCGTATAAAGGACAGGCCCGCGGTCGCGCTCGACCGCCTGCATCACTTTCTCCATCTGGCCCGGCGTGCGAATCAGCGACCAGACATGCTCCTGCACGAAGATGCCCTCGTACTGCACGAGGCAGGCCCGGGCGACGCTCGACACCGTCTCGCCGGTGGAGTCCGAGACCAGATGAACGTGAAAATTGCGGTTGGCCACGCCCTGTTTTACCCCACAGAGCCCCCGGGAGAAACGCTGCATTGTTCGGGGCGGTGCGGGGACAGTCCGGGCTCCGGCGGTCGGCGGCCCGATTCAGGACCCGACTCGCCCCACCGGTCCACGCTTGTGTTCTCTGCGGATGAACTAAATTGGAGAACCTGCGAATCGGGAATCATCGGCTGCAAGACCGCAAAACCCGGCCTCTCCGATCCACAGGCCTCTGGGGAGGAACGTCTAATCACACCCATCCCCGCTTTGCGCGCCCCCTACTGCTGCTACTACCTAATAAGAAAGAGTAAGAAGGATGCATGAGGGGAAAGACATGAGCGGCGGGAAACTCCTGGAAACATTGTCCGGGACGCGCTTTCCGACGCCACCGATCTGGCTGATGCGCCAGGCAGGCCGCTACCTGCCGGAGTACCGTGCCGTGCGGGCCACAACCAGATCCTTCCTCGAATTCTGCTACACGCCGGAGAAGGCTGTCGAGGTCACCTTGCAGCCGATCAAGCGTTTCGGCTTCGACGCTGCGATCATTTTCTCGGACATTCTCGTGATTCCGGACGCCCTCGGCCAGAAGGTCTGGTTCGAGGAGGGCGAGGGACCGAAGCTCGAGGCGCTCACCGATCCGGCCCAATTCGGCAAGCTGTCGCGCGCCCGTCTCCAGGACTTCCTGGCACCGGTCTATGCCGCAATCGGCGAAACCCGAAAGAGGCTTCCCAGGGAGACCGCGCTCCTGGGCTTCGCCGGCGCGCCCTTCACGCTGGCCTGCTACATGATCGAAGGCCAGGGCAGCCGCGACTTCGCCAAGGTGAAGGATTGGGCCTACCGCTGGCCCGACTCGTTCGGCGTCCTGATCGACCTGCTGGTCGATGCGGTTGTCGATCATCTCGTGCACCAGATCGATGCCGGTGCCGATGCCGTGCAGATCTTCGATTCATGGGCGGGCGTGCTGCCGGAAGAACAGCTCTTCCGCTGGTCGTTCGATCCCCTGGTGCGGATCGCCGAGGGCGTGCGGATGAAGCATCCAAAGGTGCCGATCATCGCCTTTCCGCGCGCCGTCGGGCCCGCCGCGCTGATGTACCGTCGGCCGGACGTGTTCTCGGCGCTGTCGATCGATACCGGCATCGGTGCACACTGGGCCGCGCAGGAGTTGCAGCCGCACATCTGCGTGCAAGGCAATCTCGATCCGTTGATGTTGGTCGTGGGCGGCCGCGCGATGGAGACCGAGGCCAAGCGCATCCTCGACAAGCTCGGCAACGGTCCGTTCGTGTTCAACCTCGGCCACGGGATCGTGCCGCAGACGCCGCCCGACAATGTCGCCCGCCTGGTCGAGATCGTGCGCGATTGGAAGCCGGGGTCGTGATGCACCTCCTCCGTCGCCGTATGACGGCGCCACCTCCCCCGAGACGGAGGAGGGTAGGTCTTGATCTTTGCCTCCCCCGTCTCGGGGGAGGTGGCGGCGTAGTCGCCGACGGAGGGGGCGAACGCGCACAATGAGAACCGCCGTCGTCCTGTTCAATCTCGGCGGACCGGATTCGCTGGACGCAGTGAAGCCGTTCCTGCGCAACCTGTTCAGCGACCCCGCCATCATCGCCCTGCCGGCGGTGCTGCGCTGGCCGCTGGCACACCTGATCGCCGGCCGGCGCGCAGCCAAGGCGCGGAGCATCTATGCCCAGATCGGCGGCGCATCGCCGATCGTCGGCCAGACCCAGATGCAGGCGCAGGCACTGCAGGAGGCGCTGGTCCCGATGGGAGACAGTTGGGACGAGTGGAAGTGCTTCGTCTGCATGCGCTACTGGCATCCGATGACGCACGCGGTGGTTCAGCGTGTCCGCCGCTTCGCGCCTGAACGGATCGTGTTGCTGCCGCTCTATCCGCAGTTCTCGACGACGACGACGGGTTCGTCGTTCAAGGCGTGGGATGCCGCCGTGGCGCGGCTGGGTGCGATGACGCGCCGGGTGAAGAGCTATCCTGTCGAGCCGGGGTTCATCGCCGCCTCGGTCGAGCTGGTGAAGCAGGGCCTGGCCGAAGCCAACGCAGCGGGCGCACAGCCGGTGCGGGTGCTGTTCTCCGCGCACGGCCTGCCAGAGAAGATCATCAGGGCGGGCGATCCGTACCAGGGCCAAGTCGAACAGACGGCGAAGGCGATCGCCGAACAGTTGGGCGCCAGCATCGATTGGTCGGTCTGCTACCAGAGCCGGGTCGGTCCGCTGAAGTGGATCGGCCCCTCGACCGAGTCGGAGATCCGTCGCGCGGCCACGGACAGGAAGGCGATCGTGCTCTATCCGCTCAGCTTCGTGTCGGAACACTCCGAAACACTGGTCGAGCTCGACATCGACTACCGCAAGCTTGCCGCGGAAGCGGGCGTGCCTACATACGTCCGTGTGCCGACCGTCGGCACACATCCGCAATTCATCGAGGGCCTCGCCCGGCTGGTGCGCGATGCTTTATGAAGTCCTGAAGGCGCTGCACATCATTTCCGTCATCGCCTGGATGGCAGGGTTGCTCTATCTGCCGCGCCTGTTCGTCTATCATGCCGACGCCGAGAAGGGCTCGAACCAGAGCGAGACCTTCAAGGTGATGGAGCGCCGCCTGCTGCGCGGCATCATGAACCCGGCGATGATCCTGGTCTGGATCTTCGGCCTCGGCCTCGCCTGGCAGGGCGACTGGTGGCACGCCGGCTGGTGGCAGATGAAGATGGGCCTCGTGCTCGGCCTGACGTTCGTCCACCATCTCTACGGCCGCTGGCGCAAGGACTTCGAGGCCGACCGAAACACCAAGCCCGCGCGCTATTACAAATGGTGGAACGAGGTGCCGACGCTTCTCATGATCGGCATCGTCTTCCTCGCGGTGCTGAAGCCTCTCTAGATGTTGCCCGTCGAGCTTGCCCTGCGAACGGGGACGGCGGCGATCCTGCTGGTAACGGGCATTGTGCTTTTGCGCGATTGGCGGCGAACGGAGTCGGGCCCCTTCGGCGGGTTGCTCGCTCTCGGCGTTGCCGTCGTGTCGATCGACGGCATCGACTCGTTTCCCTGGCTGCATCCGCTGCAGGTCCTCGCGATCGGCACGCCTGCGCTGTTCTGGATCTGGACCGGCGCGGTCTTCGTCGACGGCTTTCGGCCGTCGTGGCGCGATGCCCTGGCTTGGGCGGTTCTGCCCCTCCTGGCGGTATTCGGCCTCTATGCAAGACGGCCCTGGATCGGGACTGCGGAAAACATCCTTGTCCTGACGTTCATCCTTCTCGCGGCCTGGCGCACGCTGGCCGGTCTGCGCGACGATCTCCTCGAGCGCCGTCGGCGGCTGCGGCCTCTGCTGGCCGTCCTCGCCGTGCTGTATTCCTGCGGCCAGGTCTTCCGGGACATATTTGCTCCCGGCCAGCCGGCGGGCGCCTCCGGTCGAGTCGTGGAAGTGGCCGTGTTGGCGGCGCTCGCGCTGGCTTTTGCCCTCGTGGCGCTCCGCGCGGGCTTTTCGCTCGACAGTGAGTCCGCCGCCGACGCGGGGGGTCGAGATCCGGCTGTCGTCCCAATGCCGGCAACCGACGGCAGCGACCCGGACGATGCCCTGCTGGCACGGCTGCTTCGGCTGATGCAGGACGAGAAGGTCTATCGCCAGGAAGGCTTTGGTCTGGGAGCGCTGGTCGCGGCCCTGGGGGTGCCGGAATACCGTCTCCGCCGGCTGATCCATCAGCGGCTCGGCCATCGCAACTTCAGCAGCTTCGTGAATGGCTATCGGCTGGCCGAGGTAACGGCAGCCCTTGCCGACCCCGGGCAGGCTGAGGTCGCCATCCTGACCATTGCCCTCGACGCCGGATTTCAGTCCATCGGACCGTTCAACCGGGCCTTCAAGGCGCATGCCGGCATGACGCCGACCGCCTATCGCAGACAGGCCGAATCCCGAATGGACGGGCCGATTTCAGGAATCGGCCAGGCGGCCGCGGAAAACGGCAAGACCTGACGGACGCGGGCGACGCACGGTGTGTTCGCCGTCGCCTCTCCAACAAGGACTGCCATGACCCTGTTCACCGTTCTCGCCTGGTCGCTGCCTGCCGTGATCGGCCTGGCGACCGCCGAAGGCCTGATCCTGACTTTCGTCGTCCGGCGCGCGTACGACTGGCGCTCCTATGCCGCCTCGGTCACCGACGCCCTGATGCGCGAGTACGTCGTCTACGCGCTCCTGTCGGTCAGCCTGGCCGGGCCGGTCATCGAGCTGGCGTGGAAGCATCGTCTGGCGACCGTCCCGTTGGGCGGCCTTGCCAGTTTTGCCGCCCTCTTCGTGGGCCAGGAGTTTTGCTACTACTGGTACCATCGCGCCGCCCATCGCGTGCGCTGGTTCTGGGCCACGCACGCGGTCCATCATTCGTCCAACGAATTCAACCTGGGGGTCGCCTATCGCTTCGGCTGGACCGGCAGGCTCGCGGGCAACGCCCTGTTCTTCGTACCGATGATCTGGCTGGGCTTTGCGCCGCGGGCGGTGTTCGCCACCCTGGCGCTCAACCTGATCTATCAATTCTGGCTGCACGCCGAATGGGCGCCCAGGCTGGGCTGGCTCGAAGTCGTCCTCAATACGCCGTCGCATCATCGCGTGCATCACGCCTCGAACGCCCGGTACATCGACGCCAACTACGGCGGCGTGCTGATCGTGTTCGATCGCCTGTTCGGCACCTTCATCGCCGAACGCGACGACCTGCCGTGCCGTTACGGTCTGGTGACGCCGCTGATTTCCCATAACCCGATCCGGATTGCGTTCCACGAGTGGCTCAAGCTCGTGGGCGACCTGCGTCGGGCCCGCTCCTGGCGCGAGGCCGCCGGCTATCTGTTCGGCCCGCCCGGCTGGCGGCCGCGGCCGCAGGGAGCGCTCGCCGCGCCACTCGGCACGGCAAGCCTTCAATGAGCGACGATATTATGCGCGGACGAGAGGATCGAATGAGACGACGGACGTTTGTTTCCCTTGTCGGAGGAACGGCGCTGGCACCGCTCGGCGCGTTGCCGGTGCACGCGGCGCCGTCCGATGGCTGTGGTGTTCCGGTCGCGCGTGCCGATGGCTGGCCTGTCGCTTCCATCGATGACGACAAGCCCATTGATCGCGGGACGCTGTGCCGGATGGCCGACCGGCTCGAGGCTTCGGGCGCCAGCGTGCACGCCGTTCTGGTCGCCCGCGGCGGCAAGCTGGTGTTCGAGCGATACTTCCACGGTCCCGACGAGATCAACAACCGCCGGGTACGCCACGTCGACTTTGGCGTCGATACGCTGCACGACATGAAGTCGGTTTCGAAGAGCGTCGCATCGCTCGCGCTGGGGATCGCGATCGATCGCGGGCTGATAGGCAGCGTCAACGAACCGATCTTCAGCTTCTTCCCCGAGTTGTCGGACTTGCGGACCCCCGAAAAGGACCGCATCCAGCTGGTGCACGCGCTCACCATGTCGATGGGTCTGGAGTGGGTGGAGGCGACTCCGGCGACTGGAGACGACGACAACGACGAGGCGCGCATGAACCGGGCGTCAGATCCGTGTCGTTACGTCCTCGGCCGTCTTCGAGTGACGGCCCCGCCAGGGCAGGAGTTCTTCTACAACACCGGCGCGCTCGCGCTCGTGTCGGCCATCGTCCGCAAGGTCACCGGGCACCCCCTCGATGAATTTGCCCGCGCGACGTTGTTCGAGCCGATGGGCATTACCGGCGTGGAGTGGCTTCGGCGCAGGGGCAACACCGATGCGGGAGGAGGATTGCGCCTGCGGCCGCGCGACATGATCAAAATCGGCCAGCTCGTTCTTGCGGGCGGCCGCTGGAACGGTCGGCAGATCGTTTCCAGGGACTGGATCGAGACCTCGACGGCGCCGAAGATCAGGACGGCGGACGGTTCTTATGGATACCTCTGGTGGCTTGGCCGCTCCCTGCTCGAGGGGCGCGCGGTTCACTGGACGGCCGCGCTCGGTCGAGGCGGGCAGTCGATTCGTATCGTCCCGGAGCTCGATGCCGTTGTCGCGGTGACCGCGGGCTACTACCAGGACTACAGTCCGCAGGCATTCCAGGTGCAGTACGGGGTTTTCAGAGACGTCCTGCGCGCACTGCCTCCAGGCTGAGTGGGCGCCGGGCGCTCTTGCGGTAGCCGCCTCTTCTCATTGTACCTTCGGCCACCACGCCGAGCGCTGCAGCATCACCAGGCTGGCGAAGACCGCATAGACGACGAACGAAGCCGCGATGATCCAGGCGAGCGTGGTCATCGTGCCGCCGAACATCGTGACGGCGATCCAGCCACCGCCCGCGGCCATCACGAGGCGTGCGCTGACGGCGATCGTCGACCACAGGATCTTGCCGGCGCCCTGGGCTGCGAACGACATGACGAAGCCGAAGCCGTAGAGCGCGTAGGCGCCGCCCACGATGCCGAGATAGGTGACGCCCGGCGCCAGCACATCGGGATCATGCGTGAACAGGCCGACCCACGCCGCCGGCGCCAGCGCCGCGGCGAGGCCGATCGC
>Ga0070658_10005009_pt1 | contig 10787 bp, 10 predicted proteins | sample KBSC13metaG_FD_64664 | JGI IMG/M metagenome (GOLD analysis project Ga0070658, IMG submission 64664) | Corn rhizosphere microbial communities from Kellogg Biological Station, Michigan, USA - KBS C1-3 metaG | ecosystem: Host-associated > Plants > Roots > Rhizosphere > Soil ... | reverse complement strand
AACCTCAAGCAGATCGACAGCGCCAAGCAGCAGTGGGCCATGGATCAGAAGGCCGGTTCGACCGCGTCGCCGGCCAGCACCGACCTGTCGCCGACCTATGTCCGCTCCTACCCGACTTGCCCGGAGAGCGGCACCTACACTATCAGCAACATCGCCACCCTGCCGACGTGCAGCATTGGTGCGAACACCGCCAACCCGTCGATGTCGCACACACTCCAGTAAAAACGTGATCGATGAGCGAGCCGTATTCCGGCTCGCTCATTTCCCGATCCAAACATAAGGATATAACGATGAAAATCAAGCCCCAAAAATATATCGGCTTCACCCTCGTCGAGATCATGATCGTTGTCTTGATCATCGGCATCTTGCTCGCCGTCGCCATCCCGAGCTTCGTCCAGGCCCGAGAGACCTCCCGCGCCAAGGCCTGCGTCGCCAACCTCAAGCAGATCGACAGCGCCAAGCAGCAGTGGGCCATGGATCAGAAGGCCGGTTCGACCGCGTCGCCGGCCAGCACCGACCTTTCCCCGACCTATGTTCGCTCCTACCCGACCTGCCCGGAGAGCGGCACGTACACGATCGGCGACATCGCCACGCTCCCGACATGCAGCATCGGCGCCAACACCGCCAACCCGTCAATGTCGCACACACTCCAGTAGAGAATGTGTAAACCGACGACGCAGCCCGCGACGCTGATCCCGTCGCGGCCTGCGTCGGGGCATCGTCGAAAGGTGCCGGCGGCGCGACATCCCCACCGGAAGGTGGTGAAAGCCATGCGACGTTGTAGTACGCAGAAATCCGCGGGCTTCACGTTGGTTGAGATAATGATCGTCGTGCTGATTATCGGCTTGCTGATGTCGATAGCAGTGCAGACTTTTGTACCCGCACGCGAGCGCTCACGGGCGAAGGCGTGTATGACGAACTTGCACGAAATCGATAGTGCAAAGCTTCAATGGGCGATGGACACGAAGGCGGCGAACAATGCGACGCCGACGATGACCATCCTCTCACCAACGTATATTCGCGAAGTACCGGAATGTCCGGCGGGCGGAACGTACAGCATCAACGATGTGAGTTCCACCCCTACCTGTTCAATCGGGGCCAGTACGGATAACCCCGACTATTCGCATACGATCCAATAGCCCGAGGCGCTCACGAACACCTTTAATCTCGTGAGGGCAATCGGCGAAACAGATCAAAACAAACTCGAAAATAATGTCACAACGCTGCGAGTAGCAGCAAAGCGTATCGCCTCCAAGTCAGCCCGGCAGTCCCATCGGCCCGCCGGGCTAATTAGCATGGGGCACAATCCCTATGGAGCGGGCCAATTAGCATTGGGGCGTAACCCCTGTGGGTCGGGTGACATACCGGTAATCTCGAAGTTTCCGTCGATTGCCGTCCAGAGTCGTGCGAGGAATCATGTCGCGTGTTTGATAGATAGTGGCGCCGGCTTTCACTCGATCGCGTACACGGACGCGCCAGAGTTCGAGTATACCAATCGCAACCGCCCCACGGCGGGGTTCGGCCCACTCGGCTGAGAGAATACTAAATAGGCGATGCCGGACTTCTTAGCGGCCGTCGCTCCATCCGCGGCGTAGGCCATCTTGAAGACATCGTCTACACGATTATTGAAGTCCGGTGTCTCCGCCCAGTGCCCCGCATAAACTGCCCGCCCCGTAATTCCGGGGGCGAAGAGCGCAAGGGTATCGTCGACATCCTTTCCGGTCGCGGGATCTCTCCACGGGACAGGCTGTATGACCGCATTCTGGTTCGTGTGCGCGCGTACCCAGGCCAGCGCGTCGACCTCGCCGGTCGAGAGTGTCGACCGATATCGACGCTGCTCGACGCCCGACAGGATATCGCGCGTGTCGTGATAGAGGTAGAGGACGTTTCCAATCGAGAGGAAGGCCGCAAGCAGTAGCTCGGCCGCGCGCAGTCGGGTCCAGTCGAGACTAGGCAATTTGCGTCGGAGCAGGTGTGCCGCACCGACTGCCGCCAGCACGCAGAGGGCCACGTGTTCCCCTTGCAGCATCTTGCGCTGGAACAGCACCGGGAAATAGCTCACGGCGACATTGACAACGGCCCATATCGGCAAGAGCACGCCAGTTTCCGGGTGCCCCACCCGTCCGACACCAGCCAGGCCGTTAACAGGGCGATTCGCCAGCCGGATGCCGAGGATTGCCAGCAACAGTACGCCGCCGTAGCCGATCAGCACCGTGTAGAGCGGCGACGACATCGTCGGTTCGGAGACTCTCTGGGCAAAGACCCGATCCGTACGCATGGCGAAGTAGATGTAGGCGACACCGGGAGCCGTCAACGCTCCTGCAATCAATCCGGCAAGCCAGGCACGCTTACGCATCAGGCTGTCGTCGACAGTCCCCGACCGGGGAGCGGCGGCATAGGCCAGCCAAATGCAGACGAGCGTGATGACGTCGTAGGTGTGGACGATGGCGAGTGTCAACGCGCAGACACCGGCGGCGACCGCGTACTTGTACCGCCCCGACGTCACCGTCTTCAGCAGTAATCCAATCGTCGCCACCTGCAGCGCGAGCGCGGCGCAAAAGTGTGGGTAGCTGTAAAGGGAAAGGAACGTGAAAGCCTCCGGCTGCCAGAGGTCGATGCTCCAGTACTTCAGCGGCAGCCAGCCCAGACACCAGCCGAATCCCGAGGAGAAGCAGAGGAATAGGAAGGCGAGCCGGCGCGTCAACGGGTCGGGTGTGCAGAGCCGAACAAACCGCCACAGCGTGTATAGAAGCAGCGCGCCGAAGATTACGCGAGCACCGTGGTAGACAGCAGCTCCGCTCAGCCCCGTCTGCTTCACGATCAAGCCCATCAACCAGTAGATCGGGTTGATTAGCATTCCCGGATGCCCGCCCGCAAAGAGATGCGGGTCGCGCAGGCTTCCATCGGCGGCCGCGCGGATCCAGGCGAGGTAGACGGCGTAGTCGCTAGGGCTCGTACCTGCCCAGAGGTACACGCCCGATCGACGTCCCACGTAGCCGATGAAGTACGGCAGCGTCGATAGGGCGAGCGCAATGATACTGGTGACGATCAGGAAGGCCCGTGGCGAGTGAGAGGATTGAGAATTGGCAGAGGAGCCGGCGACGGTAGACATCGGCTCCATTATAGCCTGTGGAGAGCTCAACTGCAATCGAACGCCGGGCTAGTTGAGCTGCGCATCCTGGCGCTACGGCCACTAGTGCAAAACGAGTATCGTCGATGTCTGGTTGATGTGGTGAATATACTCTTCGCCGTACGTGCTAAATCCGATCGCGACACGATCTTTGTAGATCTGTCCGTACTCAGGACACCGATTTTCCTGGCGAAGCTGCAAGGTTCGCTGGATACAGTGAAAATCGACGAGTGCGGATGCCGGACCGTGTTTCGCCTCGTAGTTATCCACCGCGCGGCGCGTGTCCTCGACAATATCGGTTGCGTCGAGCACTTCCAGCTCAGTTCCGGCAGGGATTTTGCAATAGAACGCCAGAGCGCCGTCGTGAATGCGCTGCGGACTCCGAACGAAAGGCTCCCCGTCGATAATCAGGCCGAGTGGATGCCTCATAAAGAGGGAAGGTAATTCGTCCCACGAGACACCGAGGGCTTTCGCGTAGGCATCGATGGCCGGCTCGTGGTTGAACTCGATCACCTCTCGGGCGGTTTCGTCGACAGCGGTCGCCATGAGCGTCTTGCCGATGCCGTAGAAGCTCTGTGTTTTGATGATGCCGAAGCCACGCTTTGGCTTGATCAACAAGAGCACGGCAGCGTCGGTATAGGCTTCGCCCTGCACCATGACCTCGGTTCGCCGGAACTGCAAGTCATCACCAGCTGCACCTCCGATGAACGAGAGATCGCAGCGGTCACCGATCTTCTCCATCAGGCGCTCTTCCCCACCGCTCATACCATCCACCAGGACCAGGCCAACGTACTCGTCAGCAGCCATCGCCGATACGGGGATCTGGTAGTGGCGCTCGAAGCTCGAAAAGGCGTCTTTGACGTTAACCTGCTCAGAGATGCGCAGCACCACTCCCCAGGCTACGTCTTCGACGACATCTTCGTCAAGAAACAAGGCGACTACCGAGTCCGTCAGCATCCTTGCATCGCAGATCTCCCCCGCTGTTGAGCAACCGACCACGCAAGCATTCGGAAACTCCGTCTGCATCTGACGTGATAAACTCGACAGATCGTATCTTGGCGCTGCAAAACACAGAATCAACCGTGGTTTGATTTCTCCGCATTGGGCTTTTAGGTCGGCAACGGCTTCCGGAAGATCCTTGTGTGAGAACGCAGTTAAAGAACACATCGATATAAGCTCCTCGATACCATCATCTCAGGTCGCAACCTGCGGCGACAGCGGCCGGACATTGGCGCATAGCGTAAAGCCTTACCATTTTCGGCCTTTTACGACAAGATGATTAGGGATGTGAGGAAGTTAAAACATTTCGCGTGCTCTACTTCACAGCTCCGAATGCGGCGAAGCAGCTATTCTTGTGCAGCAACTCCACGTCGCGGAAGCCCACTTCACGTAGCATGTCGATCTGATACATCAGCGGCACAGGGGTGTCCTCCTGGTCGATGTAGGTGAAAACCTGGTCGCGGTATTCGTCGCCCTTGAATGCCGACAGATAGTCACCGTATCGACGCCACATCATCTCCTGCACCGCGGACGTTGTGTGCGTGATCAGGTCCGAGATCCAGATCGACCCGCCCGGCCGAAGCGCTGTGTGGAATTTAGCAAACACGCTTCGCCATTCTTCATCGGTGCGCAGATGATGGAGGACGGCGGCGGCGAGGATGACGTCGAATGCGCCCTCGCCAAGGTCGATCTCGCGGACGTCGCCCTGCACCGAGGTGACTTTCCCGTTAGTCGCCGTCGACACCCGCTCCACGGCGCGGTCGAGCATCGGCCGGCTGAGGTCGACGAGAGTGCAGTCCATGCCTGGTAAGGTTTGCAGGGCCCTTAGAGTATAGTTGCCCGCGCCGCAGCCAATGTCGAGGACGCTGGTCGCGCAAGGTGTCACTGTCGACGCCGCCTGGGCGATCAAGTCGAGTACCAGTGGGGCGTCGATGGTTGCGGATTGTCCCGTTTCCAGGTTCGAAAACCGCTCCACGTCATTGTCAAAACGCTCACGTATCTGGTCGACTGTCGATTTCATCTGTCTGGCTCCCGTAGATTGATAGCGCTATTATGGTACGAACGAAATCATATGTCAAATATATTGTTAGCTAACTATTAATATCCACAGAGTATCAATACAATTCGACATGCTCGCTGACCGTCGACCTTAGCAGACCGATCAAATCCTCATCCATATACTCGTACTCATCCGAAATGTGCAAGCAGACGATCTCCTTCTCAGACACCAATTCGGGAAACCGCTCGCGCAGCCGTGCCAGGTGCTTCTTTTCCATTACGAAAATCAGATCGGCCCAGGACACCATTCCCTCGGAAACGCGTACCCTCGCCCCTGCCTCCGTCCCCGCGCTCCGAACCGAATGACCGTTGCCTCCCTGAAAGATGTACTCCGCGGTCAGGCTGCGCCATTTATTCCTGCTGCATAGGAAGAGAAGTTTCATACCTCCATATCGACGACGCCGGCGGAACCGCTAAGGCACCGGCAGATTTCAGATTTATCGCTCAACCTGTGCGATTATAGGAGGAATTTGACTATATACCGGTACATTATACTGGCGAGATATTACGCGGTTTCGGCCGCGCCACAAAGGTACCGTACATGCAATCTTCTACATTGCTCACCGCGGCCGTCGTCCTGGCCGCGGCGACGCCATCGATGGCGTCGACCTCTTACTACACCAGCAGACTCGACGACGCCAGGGCTATTTATGTGACGCCGGCTGATTTCGGCGTGCACGCCGACGGTGTCGCCGACGACACAGCGGGCATTCAGAAGGCCATCGACAACGTGCAGGAGGTCAACGGTCAGGGGATCGTCTTCCTGCCCGAGGGCCGATATCGCATCACGAAGACGCTCCAGGTATGGCCGGGAATCCGCGTCATCGGCTACGGCGCAACACGCCCCACCCTCGTGCTCGCGCCGAGCACGCCCGGCTATCAAGATGGCGAGAAGTTCATGGTGTTCTTCCCCGGTCGACGCCCCCGTGACCCAGGCGACGTCGCCACGCCGACTTTCAACGGCCGGGGTGGCGTCAACATGAACGTCCAGAACGACGCCAACCCCGGCACCTTCTACTCTGCCATGAGCAACGTCGACATCGAGATTGGCGACGGCAACCCCGGCGCGGTTGGCATCCGCGGTCGATACGCGCAGCACTGTTACCTATCGCACATCGACTTCAACGTCGGGACGGGTTTCGCAGGAATCCATGACACCGGCAACTTCGCCGAGGATCTACACTTCCATGGCGGCAAGTACGGCATCGTTATGCGGACACCGTCGCCGGGTTGGCAGTACACCCTTCTCGACGCCAGCTTCGACGGGCAGTCGATCGCCGCGATCAAGACGCACGACGCCGGCCTTACGCTCATCCGTCCGCACTTTACGCACGTGCCGACGGCAATATCTATCGACCCGACTTACACCGAACAGCTCTGGCTCAAGGATGGCCGGCTCGAAGATGTCGGCGGCCCCGCCTTCATTGTCAGCTCCGAGAACGCTCTGCGCCTCCAACTCAACATGGAGAACGTCGCGTGTAATAACGTGGCCACCTTCGCCCAGTTCCGCGAGAGCGGCAAGACCGTGACAGCCCCCGGCGAAATCTACGAGGTCAAGACGTTCTCGCACGGTTTGCACTATGACGGTATCACATCGACACCGTCGGTCAAGACCGTCTTCGACGCCTCCAAAGTCGCGAGTATGCCCGACCCGGTCGCGTCAGATGTCCAACCGCTCCCCGCGATGGACACCTGGGTCAATCTGAAGACATTTGGCGCAAAGGGTGACGGCGTGACCGACGACACGGCCGTCATCAAGGACGCCATTGCGAAGTACAACACGATCTATCTGCCGCAGGGCAAATACAAGGTGACCGACACCATTACCCTGCGGCCGTCGACCGTCATCATCGGCCTCAACCCGATCACGACGCAGCTAGTAGTCGACGACAACACGCCGGCTTTCGACGGCATCCCATCGCCCACACCGACATCGACAGCAGGCGCGAACCGAGGCTTTACGCCGCCGCCGTTCCCCGGCAGTCCGAAGCCGCTGCTCGAGACGCCGCAGGGTGGCACGAACATCGTCACCGGACTCGGCCTCGACGCCGGCGGGGCCAATCCGTCCGCGGTCGGCGCGAAGTGGATGGCCGGCGCGCAGTCGATGATGGACGACGTCAAGTTCCTCGGCGGCCACGGCTCGGGAGTGCCCTGGCAGGAGATCTACAACACCAACCATAGCGCCGACGGTAACGCGAACCGTCGATGGGATTCCGCCTTCTATAGCCTCTGGGTGACCGACGGCGGAGGAGGCACGTTCAAGAATATCTGGACCGCGTCGCCGTACGCTCAGGCGGGTGTCGCCATCACGAATACGTCAACACCGGGCCGGATCTACGAACTTTCCAGCGAGCACCACGTACGCCACGAGGCACTGCTGCGCAATGTATCGAACTGGGAAATCTGCGCCCTGCAGACCGAAGAGGAGCGCGGCGAAAGCGGATTCGCATTGCCGCTCGAGATCCAGGACTGCCACAACATCACGGTCGCCAACCTCTTCATGTACCGCGTGGTGAGCATGTGGCAGCCGTTCCCGTACGCCATCAAACTGACCAACTCCCACGGCATCCGGCTGCGCAACGTTCATTGCTACAGTGACTGCAAAGCGTCCTTCGACAACCTCATCGTCGACATGTCGACCGGCGACGAAGTCCGTCAGCGTGAGTTCGCGTATATGAACGTCGACAGCAGAAGGAAAACAGCCCACCGTCCGGCGTCCCATCTGGATCGCCTCGCCACCGGCTTTTTCAACATCAGCGGCGGCGCCGTCGACCCGACGACCGGTGACTTCTACTTCGTTGACAACAAGTGGCAGCGGATCTATAAGTGGGATGTCGATGCCGGTGCGGTGTCGACCGTCCGCGACAATCCGCTCGATCCGGTCAACCTGGCCTTCGATAAGGCCGGCAACCTGATGGTGATCTCCTACACCGGATCGGGCACGGTCTACACCTTCAAACCTGGCGCCCCGAACGACGACGTCACTGTGCTGACAGCCCAGCCGTCCACGGCACGGCCGGGCCTGACGCCGGTGATCCCCGTCAACCACTGGCGTCTCGACGATGACTTCACGGGAGGCAAACCGCAGGCCCGACCGTGGCAGTTCGTATCGCCCGACGGAACGACCTACATTCCTGCGGGCGACGACTTCATCCAGGGTACGCTCTACTACGGATCGAAGATGCACGACGTCATCCGAGCCTTCGGCCTCGCCCCCGCGTCGCCGGGCAAGCCTTTCTACGTCAGCGATGAAAGCAACATGCAGACCTGGGTAACCGACGTCCAGCCCGACGGCTCACTCGCCAACGCCAGGCTGTTCGTCAACCAGGGCGGCGAAGGAGTGGCGGTCGATAGTCACGGTAACGTCTACATCGCCGCCGGTCAGATTTATGTCTACTCGCCGACGGGTAAGCTGGTCGAAACCATCGACGTACCCGAGCGGCCGACACAGTTAGTCTTCGGCGGCAAAGATGGAAAGACGCTATTTGTCGCGGCTCGGACATCGATGTATTCGATTCAGGTAAAGTAGCATTTAGGGCGTAATCCCTGTGGGTAGGGTGATAAAGGCGTGTTCTTCGTCACCCGCTCAGCTCGCCGACCGTCACGAAAGTGCCCTCTTGACAAACACGGCTGCCTCTGCCAGAATCATTCAACCAAAAGGTTGAATATATGACACCACAGGCCAGCCTCGACGACACACTCATCGCCCTTGCGGATCCGACCCGGCGGGCGATCCTCCAGCGAGTCGCCGTCGGCGAATCGCGGGTGACGGATCTGGCGGAGCCGTTTGCGATATCGCTGAATGCGGTATCGAAGCATATCCGGATACTCGAACGGTCGGGCCTGGTGCGTCGACGGAGGTCGGGGCGTGAGCATTTACTGTCGCTGAATACGCAGCCCTTCGACGAGGCAATGGCCTGGATGGAAACGCAACGGGCGTTTTGGAAGCGGAACCTGATGGCGCTGGACGAGCTTTTGCAGGCGGAAGATGTAATAGGAGAACGGTAATGTCCGATGAACCCACCATGAACATCGCGGTCACCCATCGATTTACGGCTTCGGCCGAGCGCGTCTTCGACGCCTGGCTCGACCCGGTGAAAGCCGGCAAGTGGCTATTCTCGACACCCACCGGCACGATGGTCAAGGTCGAGATCGACGCCCGCCTCGGCGGTAAGTTCCTGGTCATCGACCGGCGCGATGGTGTCGATGTCGACCATGTCGGCGAGTATGTCGAGATCGACCGTCCGCGACGCCTGGTCTTCAAGTTTATCGTTCCTAAGTACACCGACCTTTGGACTACGGTCGCTATCGACATCGTGGCGCTCGATGGGGGCTGCGAGTTGACGCTCACACATGAGGGCGTGTTGACGGAGTATACGGACCGAACAAAGGACGGTTGGACGATGATGCTGGATGGCCTCGACGAGGCCCTAGGATAGTGCGGATTAGTGCGCAATAGGTTGGAAGTCGACGATGACGGGGAGATGGTCCGACGCCTGACTCTTGAGGATCGACGTACCCGCGACACGAACGGCGGTGCTGTGGAATACCATATCGATTCTCGAAGTCGGGGCGTCGGCGGGGAATGTCGGGGGCCCGTCGGGCCAGGCGTCGTGCAAGCGGGTTTCCTGGGTGAGTTGCGTCACCGCCCGGCCGTCGACGGACTCGTTGAAGTCTCCGCCGAGAAGCACCATACCGGTTAGATCGCGGACGCGAGTGGCGATTGCGTCGACTTGAAGCACTCTCTCTTCGTCAGAAAGTCCCAGGTGGGCGCACATGACGTAGACCGGTCCCGCTGGGGTGGCCACGCGAAGCTCCAGGCATCCTCGCGGTTCGCCCTCCGATGGGAGAGCGTGAGTGCGGATTTCCTCGACGGGGAAGCGTGTGCCGATGGCGATGCCGTAGCCGGCGAGTCGGAGGTCGATGGTGCGTTGGAAGACGAAGCGCAGGCCGGTAGCGCCCTCGATCTCGCGCGGCTGGGATCGGAACCCACTTCGCGGCAGGTGATCGTCGAGCTCCTGCAGACAGACCAGGTCGGCGTTGCTGTCCCGAATCAGTTTGGCCACCCGCACGATATCCCGGCGGCCGTCCATCCCCAGACAACTCCGAACGTTGTAGGTCATCAATCGCATTATTAGCTCAACTGCAAAAGCGGTTCGGCTTCAAAGGTCGACTACGTCGACGCGGGTGGCAATCCTCCACCCTTGACAGATCGCTAAACGGACCTCTGTCCAGGGGGACGCACCCATTTGTCGCGCAGTACCCCCAACGGCTCGCGCCCCAGTCGCCACCAAGCGTATTCCCACGTCAAGATCAGGTAGAACGGCACATATTCGAGGACGGGCGTCCACCAGAACGGCTTGATCGATATATAGTAAGTGTACAACAATCCGATCGTACAAACAAGCGCTATAAACGCCCAGCTTGGCCTTTTGCCCACTAAGGGCAGGAAAGGCAGCACCCATACCAGGTACCAGGGGAACAATGTCGGCACAACCATGAGGATGACGGCGAGCACGATGAACGATCGACGGAGCGTGTCGTCGTACCCGGTCGACCGTCGCCAGGCCGCCCACGTCGCCGCGGCGAGGATCACGAT
>Ga0070658_10005005_pt1 | contig 10789 bp, 7 predicted proteins | sample KBSC13metaG_FD_64664 | JGI IMG/M metagenome (GOLD analysis project Ga0070658, IMG submission 64664) | Corn rhizosphere microbial communities from Kellogg Biological Station, Michigan, USA - KBS C1-3 metaG | ecosystem: Host-associated > Plants > Roots > Rhizosphere > Soil ... | reverse complement strand
CATAAGAAAAAAGGTTGCCTGTAGTAAGGCAGCCTTTTTTGTTTTATTACTGAATATTGAACATAACTGCCGGTAAGTTAAACAGCCTTTGATTTTTTCAGATTCATAAAGGTTCGAAGTATTTCTTTATTAACGTCAGGTACCTGGATAAACGTCCCGGAAGTATTGAGCGAACAACGGCTTTTAAAAAAATGCGGTATCTCCACTGCACCATAAGTTTTAAAAAAACTAAAGCGTAATTGTAAACCGCCTTGAGTCATTGCAGTAGCTATTGTCGCTCCAGTAGTAGGAAGCTCCGACAGTTTGCGCATACCATTTTGTCCAGTTGCCTGGTGTCCACACATCAATTCGCACTGACGTAGCATAAGGAGCAAGCCTTCCCTGGTAAATATCTTCTACCCAAACATCAACGTAATACCCGGTAGGGTTATCAAACCAAACATAACAATATCCCCTTTTTTTGCTTTTCTCCCTCGGCTTCTCATCATTCGGTTGCGTTAAATGCATGCCACTGGCACCTTTTTTTGCTTTAACCATTACCTCCTTAGACGGAGCTTTGGATTGTGCGTAAACACTGAGATTTACCATGCAAAAGAAAGCAAATAAAATTGCTGAAATAAGAAATACATTTTTCATAATTGATAAATTTAATCGTGAATTTATTTGAGATTGAAGATTTATTCTAAATAAAAAATAAATAAAAATGCTGAGTTCACCCCGCGGTTTTTCCTTAAGGTTAAGGTTAGACACAATTCCAGCACCGGAAACTATAAAATGCAAGATGTGTCTCGGCTCTGAATGATTATTGGTTATCAGTTACCCGGCTTATCGGGATAATATTTTTTTAAAAGTTGTTTGAATTCTCTTGTATTCCTGATGTTGTCCAGATCCGTATCCTTTTGGAGATGATCATAGTCCTTGTAACCTTTCTGAAAAGAGAGTTCAAGATTTTCCAGAGCGTCCTTTATTTTATTATCTAAAGATGCCATACAGGCAACATTGTAATAGTAATAGGAAAGCTCTCCAACTTTTTCGTAATAATATTTAGCTGCTGCACTGTTTCCTGTAAATAAATAAGAAAATGCAAGGCTATACAACAGGTTTTTTTTATAAGTGCTGTCAACTTCCGGAATCTCATAAACCGAATCATAGTTATATAAAAGCCGTGCGATTTCAAGTTCTTTATCATACATTTTTTTGTTTTCGTAACTGCTTAGAATGTAGACGCCAACAGTAAAAGTAAATCCGTTTGCAGCTTTATTTTTGATCAGTTTTTTTAAAAAATAAGCTGAAGAATCATTGTTATGCTCTATTAATAAGCAAGCGCTCAAGTAATTATTTGCAGTGACATTTAATGAATCAAATTTAATTACCGCGCGGAAATTCAGTATTGCTGAATCATATAATTGCTGTTGAAAAAAAATATTGCCCAATCCATTATAACCATTTGCATATTCCGGATCAATACTTATAGATTTATAAAAAAAGTATTTAGATGAATCATAGCGTTTTTGTGTATAAAAAATAAACCCGACATTATAATAAGCGTCTGTGAATTTTGGATCAATGCTGATAGCGTTACGGAAATATATTGCTGCTGAATCATATTTTTTGTCAATCACAAAAATATTTCCTAAACCATCATACGCCTTCGTATATTTAGGATCAATCTTTAATGTTTTGAGATAAAAAATTTTCGCGGAGTCCATTTGATTTTGAATAAAACAAAGACGACCGAGATTATAAACTGCATCTGTAAATTTAGGATCAATGTTAATAGCTTTATGAAAATATATGCGGGCGGAATCATACTTTTTATCAATCAAAAAAATATTCCCCAAACTATTATAAGCATTCCTATATTCCGGATCAATGGTTAATGCCTGGTGATAATAAATTTTAGCTGAATCATATTGTTTCTGTGAATAAAAAAGAAACCCGAGATAAGAATAAGTATCTGTGAATTTACGATCAATGCTGATGGCTTTATGGAAATATATCGCTGCTGAATCATATTTTTTCTCAATCGCAAAAACATTTCCTAAACCATCATAGGCCTTTATGTATTTCGGATCAATGGTTAATGCTTTGTGGTAATAATTTTTCGCTGAATCAATCTGGTTTTGAATAATAAAAAGAAAACCGAGATTGTAAACTGCATCTGTGAATTTAGGATCAATTTTTATAGATTTATGAAAATAAATCGCTGCTGAATCAAATTTTTTGTCGATGATACAAATATTTCCCAAACCATTATAAGCCTTCGTATATATGGGATCAATGGTTAATGCTTTGTAGTAATAACTTTTCGCTGAATCATTTTCGTTTTGAGTACTAAAAACATAACCGAGATTATAAGCTGCATCAGTAAATTTCCGATCAATGTTTATAGCTTTGTTAAAATAAATCTTTGCTGAATCATATTTTTTCTCAGTCACAAAAACATTTCCTAAACCATTATAAGCATACTCATAACCGGGATCTGCGCTTATGGATTTACGATAATAATACATTGCCGAATCATATTGTTGGCTGTTATTTAAAAGAACCGCGAGATTGTAATTAGCATAAGTTGATTTAGGATCAATGCTCAAAGCCTTATGGTAATAAATGGCCGATGAATCGGATTGTTCAAGATTCATAAAGACGATCCCCAAACCATCATAGGCGTCAGTATATTTCGGATCAATACTTATGGTTTTCGCATAATAAACCTTAGCAGAGTCGTACTGCTTCTGCTCATAAAAAACAATGGCGAGACCATAATAAGCATCCGTATAATTAGGATCGATGCTTATGGTTTTATGATAATAGTTTTTTGACGAATCGTATTGTTTCTGCTCATAAAAAAGAATCGCAAGATTATTATAAGCAGATGTATACTTTGGATCAATCCTTATGGTTTTATAATAATAAATTTTTGCAGAATCATACATTTTTTGAAAATCAAATATAATGCCCAGAGCGTTATAGCCACCTGGGTAAAGAGGATTGAGTGCAACGGCCTCACGGCTGTATTTATAAGCAGAATCATAAAGCTGACGGCTCGAAAAGTCGAAACTAAGATTGGCGTAGGGAATTAAAAAATCAGGATTGATTGCTATTGCTTTCCTGTAATAAAATTGCGCTGAGTCATATTTTTTCTCAGCTTCAAAAGTTCCACCCAGATTGTTTAGTGCATTTACCCATCTTGGCGCCAATGCCAATGCTATGCGGTCATAATAAACTGCGCTGTCGTATTGTTTGGTTATATAAAATAATGATCCAAACAACTGGTAGTTGTAGGCGCCTTGTGGCTGCAACTCCATCGCCGTTTTTGCCAATTGAAGTGCTTTTGATAAATCGGTAACGATTCCCTCATTACTTACATAACTCCTCGCCGATAAAAAATCCGCCTTTGCCTCAAGTTGCTTCATGTAATTCACATCAGAAAGAGTATCCTTTTTCAATAATTCCAAAGCCCTGTAAAGGTATTGGGCATTCTTCCCATAATTTTTTCCATACGAAAGCGTAAGTGCCTGGTTTAAAATCTTATGATTTTCATTGCTTGTCTTCGGGGTCGCTAATAAGGTTAAATCATCTTCTCCACTCAGGTACAAATTAATTTTATCCTGTGCCAAATTGATATATTCCATGGCAAGGTTAAAACCAGCCTGGTCTGTTAATGAATTATACGGGTATTTAACCGATAATTGCTTATACCATTCTTCCGCTGAATTTTGTCCATCATCCAGACTATCCACTTTAACGGCGGCCATCAATTTATTATACAATTCGACAATCAAACTATCTGCTTCCTCAACATTCCTTCCGGATCCTTTTACGGTTTTTGGATAATTCAAAGCCAAATCGTTTCCGCTCATTTTTTTCATAGCCCATTCGCTTTCAAAACTACTGTCAACAATGCTTAAAGTTTCATCACCATTATATATGAATTTTGGATCCTGATCCATGTTAAATTTTGTTTTGGCATCCACCCTCACTTTTCTTTTTACCCAGTCATCTAATTCTCTCATATCTACTTTGCCGTCACCGTTTCCGTCATTAGCAGGATTATCTGCAGCGCCGCTCAATCCATCTATCAGATAATAAGTAAATAATCCATGACCATGAGCATAGGTGCTGTTTTCAAGCGCTACTTCACCAGCACTCGCTGAAAGCATGATGGATTCACCATCTGTTTCTTCGGCGATCCCTGTTTGCAAATTTTTTAACCCTGTTTCACCTCCAGGCAATTCATTCGTGCGGCAGGCATCCCAAATCAAAACAACACCGATCCCATTATTTACCAGGTCATTTTTTATAAGCGATTTTATATTATACATTTGAATTACACTGGCCATTCCGCCGGTGTAATTATTTTTATCACCGCCCGGATTACAGTCCTGTAAAAGAAAAAAGTATTCATCAGGATTAATGGCGTCGCCATGGCCTGCAAAATAGAAATAAACCCGATCTCCCTTTTGTATCTTCTTTGTTTCGGCTAACCATTTCCTGATACGAGGTTGTGTAGATGCATTTGCGTCCTGGTTTAATATTAAAAAAATATTATCCGACTTCACATTACCACCTGCTTTTGATTGTAAAAAATCTTTAAACAGCAACGCATCCTGGTCGGCAAAAGAAAGTGGCTTTACATATTTATAATTCGAAATCCCGACAATAACGGCATAGATATTTCCATGAAAAACTGATGTGTCTTTTACAGCTGTAACTCGGACTGAGCGGGTATCCGTCTGCGCCGACAATTCGTAAAGGCAGAGAAAAAAAATTAGAATGGTCGTTATTTTTTTCATAAAACAAATTATGAAAGCTTAACAAAATTAGTCACAATTTTCGGCAAGAATTAAAAATTATTTTTATTTTATTTTTGGTGCCAACTACCATTTATAGCGTTAAAATCAAATAATCATCTTTCTTTTTTTTTAATGCCAAAGCAGGGAACATAAGATTCGAATTAAGCCGGTATAAACCGGCTACTCTGATCACATGGAAATCATAATTCTGATAATTCGACGCTGACTACTACTTTAATCGTGGTTCTGAATTGTATCAATGGCTAACAGAATATTACGTGCCTTTTTATTATAGGGAATAGCAGTACCATTTTTTGAAAGAGAAAATAATAACGGAACGGCCTTTTTATTTTCATTACTTTTTAAATAAATAAGAGCAAGGTACCATTGTGCTTTTATTTTAATTTTTTCATTGCGTGCATTTTCAATTACCCATTTTAATTGTTCGATTGCTTTTTTATCGCTATTGGTTTCAATATAAGAAAGGCCTTTATAATAATGGCCCAGTTGAAGAATATTTTGCCTGCTATTCTTATCCTTTGATGAACCGCGGCTGACGGGTATGTTATCCAAATTAATTTTTCGGAATGAATAATCTCCATTTTTATAGTTTTCGGGAACGGCCGCAAGCAAATCAGGCATTTCAGGATTGTCTTTGTCTTTGGCATAATACTTTTTGAACAAAGCGATGTAATTAATTTTTTTGGCCGGAGAGTGAATAGTGCTTGTAGAATCGTTTGGATTTGTTTTTGCCATGTTGTTATTTGAATCCTTTTTAGCAATGCGCGTTTCATTCGTTTTCACCAGCTCGGGAGAAGAGGCTCTTTGCATAAACCACACCACGCTTATAATTGCAAAAGCAATACATGCTGCTGCGACGATAACGATCCATGATCGTAAATTAATTACTTTTCCTTTTTGTTGCCGGTGTTTTATATCAGGAATATTTTCTGCAACAGGATGTAAAATTTCTTTATTTTCTTCTTCCCACTCAATGCCAGCTTTTTTTATTAAGCTTTTTATAGAAGCAGTATCGTTAAAATCTTTCTCTGCTTCATTATCGATACTTTGTTTTTCAAAAAGATCTTTTTTGTCCAGAATGGAAACTATATTTTGCCTTAACTCTTTCTCAAATTCAAAGTTCTCTTTTAAAAAAATATTGGTTTCTATTTGAATCAAAAAATCCTCTTCTTCCTGTGGCTTCATTCTTCCATCCAGATAGTCCTGAATTTTTTCATATTGTTCCAAAGAAATTTCCATGGAGTTATTTTATTTCTTTTTGAAGCCTGTCAACAATTTCTTTTAATTTATTGAATGCTTTATAAACTTCGTTCGGTACTGTGCCCGGTTGTATATGCATTCTGCCGGCAATTTCCTCATTACTGAATTTATGAATCTTCTTCCAGGTGATAAGATCAGAGCCCCTCTTTCCTAATTCTTGCAACGCTCTGAAAAAAATTTCTTCTTTCATGTTTAACAACAATTCATAATCCTTTGCATCGGATAATTCACCGGTTTGAATTTCATCAGCATTATTTACCTGTGAAGCAAAGTCAGTGACCGTTTCTTTTATAAGGCGTCGTCCCAGGCCTTTCGTTAGTCCTCTCAGCTTAAACAGGCAAAAACTAAAAAATGCTGTTTTTACCTGGGCACCTTTCTCTTCAAATCCTTTAGTTTTTAATTGGTAATAAAAGCTCATTAGTCCATCACTAAACGCATCCCTCGCCAAGTCATCTTCTTTATATTTTGTCTGAATTTTATTTTGACAAAAGTGATACGTGAGCCGTTTGAAATCTTCAAAAAATAAATTAAAAAAACATTTGAAAATCCTGTTTAGATGAACTTCATTTCCCTCATTAAAATAGGCAACCAGTATTTGAGAATTTTTAATTTCCTGACAGTCCATTTTTCGTTTATTAAATTATATTCTTCCTGATTTAAAGTTAAAATAAATGTTTAGATAAAAGTTAAAATAAAGTTTTTGAGATGGCCATCATTAAAAAACCTTAGCAACCGCTATTCATTAATAGCTTTTAAAGTTCAGAATCATCCATATTGCTGCTGGTAATAATTTTCGAAAAGCTACCGCATTAACGATCTGACTTGTGGGATGATTATTTTAAAAGCGGGCTATAAATAAATCAAACAATCAAATTAAGTTTCCTAAAACAATGAAGCCTGCAAATGATTGGAGCCATCTTTAATAATTTAAAAATTTAAAAAAATGAAAAAGTCAATTATTTCAAAACTGGCGATGCTCAGTTTTATGTTTGCCATGGCATTTGCACAAAATTCAGTTTTGGCACAAACAAAAATTCATAGAAAAAAACAAACTATCGTAAGCAAAGCTAAATCTGCTTCATCAAATGACGTATCGGCTCTGCACAGGCCGGCAAATGAAAAAAATCCTAAGACTGAGGCTAAAAAACGCGGTGATGTGTATGGCTCAAATTACAGTGATATTGTTGTTGACAACTATACCGGTTATTCCGTAGATATTTATGTGGACGGTGATTACAGGGGAACGATTGCGCCTTATGATAAAAAGGTTACATGGGCAGTGCCGGGCAATACCCGGTTATATGGAAAAGCTGTTTTTGATGACGGGTCTTATCTCTATTGGGGACCTACAGTGACCTATACCGGTTATGAATATACGTGGAAATTGAATAACTGATTTTTTGGAATAGGATTGTAGAAAAAATATTTCGAAAAATTATTTTAATTTTATGTGCAAAACCCTTTCCCCTTTAGAACTCCAAAGCTGCAATCAATCTTCGATCAAAAATTATGAATAATTATGAAAATCAGAATTTCATTTTTATGTATTGCGATTTTGTTTTGGAGTTTTGTTTTGCATGCCCAACAGGAACGGGCATTGGTAATAGGTATTGATAAATATAAGGAAACCGACCGTTCTCCGTTTCCTGAATTAGACGGTTGTAAAAATGATGCCTTGTCAATGAAAATATTGATCAATGCCAAATACAATTTTCCTGATGAGCATATAAAAGCGCTTTATAATGAACAGGCAACAAGAGAAAATATTTTAAAGTCATTAACTGAACTTTTAGATAAAAGCCAGAAAGGAGATATTGCTTTTGTTTTCTATGCCGGCCATGGCAGCCAGGTGAGAAATTCATTGAACAAAACAGAGGATCATCTGGACCAATCCATTGTCCCGGTTGATTATTGGAAAGCAGGAGTTCGCGATATCAGGAACAAAGAACTGGCGGCCATATTCGATAAATTTATTGAAAAGGGAGTGATACTAACCTGCATTTTTGATTGCTGCCATAGCGGAACTATTGACAGAGGCATTCAAAATGCTCCTCCACGATTCAGGTATATGCCCGGAAGTGACTGGGATGCAAAAGACGCTTCTATGCCAATACCGCCTGAAAGCATAGCAAATAGTAATTATTTAATTCTTGCGGCTGTCCAAAAAGACGAACTGGAAAGTGAACAGACTGATGAAAATAATAAGCCGCATGGCGCTTTTACACTGGCATTGTTAAAAGCCATAAATCAACAGGATGTGAATGGGACAGTTAATAATTTATTTATTGCGCTTCATGCTATTTTAAGAAGTGATGGAGTCGTACAGGAACCCGTTAAGGCCGGGGATATATCCAGAATGGAAGGTACTTTATTTGGACTGGCAAGAGGTGCCTTGAGTAACAAAATTCTGATTCCTGTGGATAGTGTGATTGGCAACAGAGTGAAGGTGGAGGCCGGAATAATAATAGGATTACATGAAGACAATGAATTAACCAAAGTGAATGGTACTACGAAGATTAAAATAACATCCGTTTTAGGGCCTGACCTTTCTGAAGGTGAGATTATTGAGGGCGACAAGAACATTAAGCCAGGAGAATTATTTGAAGTTACCAATTGGGTTTCTTCTGCGGCGCCTTTTTTAAAGATATATATGCCCGATTCGAAACTCAATTATCAACAGGTATTGCAATATGCAAAAATCGTGGACAGTGCACGAAATAAAATTCATCTTATAAACGATTTCCGCAATAATGATCCGGACATTTCTTTTTATTATAATAAAGGCAATTGGTGGTATAATGATTCTATCAAAGGCCAAATCCGGTTAACTGATTTTTCCGAAAATAGCATCGCCAACATAACCGGAAATCAAAAAGTAAATATTAATATTCCTGCCCCGAAATCGCTCTCAGATTCGCTAAAATCTTTTTTATCCACTTACAAAAATTTGCAGATAGTGGATGATCCTAACGATGCTCAATATGCTTTGCATGGAACTATTGACAGCAATAACGTTTTAAATTATGACCTGGTAAGAACACAGTTATCAGCAAAAGACAGCCTTGCTATGATGCCGGTTCAAACCCAGGGTTTTGAGCTAAAAGGAGATAATAATGAATCTTATAATTATGTTACCGACAGCATAGCCGAGTATGCAATGCGGCTTTCAAAAGTCAGGGGATGGCTTAATCTCGTGCCCCCCCAGAACGATGAATTTCCGTTTAAATTACAGTTGAGAAAATTTAATTCAAAACAGGTGATAGGCAGTGAAGGAATAAAAGTGGGCGAAAAATTTAATTTATACCTGGTAAATGAAAAAGATTTTGCTTCTAAGTGGAATGGACAACAGAAATTTATTTATGTTTTTGACATTGATCAGTCAGGTACGATGGAATTATTATATCCTAACGCTAATAGTGGGAACATCAATAAGTTTCCAATGCTGGATGAAAACCATGCGCCGGTTTTAGAGAAAAAACTGGATGCAGGTAATTTTGCCGGCGGAGAACCCGCAGGCACAGATAATTATTATTTACTTGCCACGGACGAAGCTATACCTAATTATAATATTGTATTTGATCAAAAAGGAGTTCAGTCGAGAGGGATCTCTGGTGCTTTTGGAGAGTTATTAAACCTTGGAAACCGTAATCTTACCCGGACAGCAAATATTACTAAAACTCCTGCAAACTGGGTCCTGCAAAGAATAGCAGTAAAAACCAGCTTTTAAGTTCTGTTCTCAATTTATTTATTTTGAAAGACTGAATCAGTAAACGGACAAAACAATTGTGATTTTCTATTCTCCCTTCATGTTTCCGGCTTGCCTGCAATAGCTTTTTATTCACTTTTGAGAAACATGAAGAAAACAGTGAAAGAAGAAATAAGATGATTTTCTATTTTTATATTTCTGTAAAAACTTTGTTTCAATATCTATATATTTGAAATTGCATATCTCCTAAAGACTAACTGGTAATTTTCGCTGATTACTATGCTTTCTTTTAGCGATCAAAATAATTATCAATTGCCTTTCCAACTGAATCAAAAAAACCGTTATACGCGACGTCCAATATGTGAGACGTTGCTTAGAATAAAACTTTGAATCTTAGACAATGAAAACCTTCCTCTTTCCCCAAAATTCAATCAATTGCTGCACTTTAAAAACCCAAGCCAACAACTAAATGTCAGACGATCAAAAACAAATACTGGAACAACAACTTTGGAATATCGCTAATGCACTTCATGGTAAAATGAACGCGGATGAATTCCGGGATTATATCCTTGGTTATTTTTTATAAATACGTGAATGAAAAAATGGAAATCTTCGCCAATGAAATTTTCAAACAAGACAAAATAAAATTTCGCGATATCAGTACAAAAGCAAAAGATTCCAAAGAATTCGTGGAAGCTATCAAAGAAGAATCTTTGCAGAAGGTCGGTTACTGTTTATTGATATGATGATTCATAAAAGTTTGAGCATAACCGGATGAATTACATCGGTGAAATAAATTATTTCTCTTTTTTTTTGAATAAAGCTTGCAATTTCAAATTATAGTTATTAATCTTGTCCCTTTAAAACTCCCGCAGAGTAAATTAAAAGCATTCACGCTGCTTTAACCAATTCCTGTTTTAGAGCCTCCTTATCCTTTTAGTCAATCTTGTTTATCATTAACTTAATTTTCTTTATGAGAAAAAGTTTCTTTATTGTACTTGTAATT
>Ga0070658_10005003_pt1 | contig 10792 bp, 8 predicted proteins | sample KBSC13metaG_FD_64664 | JGI IMG/M metagenome (GOLD analysis project Ga0070658, IMG submission 64664) | Corn rhizosphere microbial communities from Kellogg Biological Station, Michigan, USA - KBS C1-3 metaG | ecosystem: Host-associated > Plants > Roots > Rhizosphere > Soil ... | reverse complement strand
CTCGGCCTTGCCATCGATGACGAGCCGCAGCGCCCGACGCATGGGTACCATGGTCAGGGGCTCGAACGACGCGTTCAGGGCAAGGCAACCGAGAATCACATACGCCTCCTCACACCGCTATACGGAACCTAGGGGCGGGTGGCACGCTCAACAAGAGACCGCACCCTCCACTCTGCGACTGTGCGAACCCGCCGGAGGTCACACCGGCGCGTTCCAGTGAACCATCACACATCGTAGAAACCCGTGCGCGACCCGTGACGCTCGGGGTCGTAGAGGTCCTCGTCGAGCACTCCAGCGCGGCGCGCGATGGCGAGCGGGCCGCTCACGTCCGCCACCTGCTCGCGAGTGTGGCCGTCGGAGCCGAGCGAGAAGCGAACACCGGCCGAATGTGCGCGACGCACGAGGCGGTCGTGCACGGGATACCGATTGGACAGCTCGAACGCGATGCCGGCCGCAGCGAGCGCGCGCACGGCACGCTCCTCGAGCTCCTCGGTCCACCGCTCCTCGAGCGCGACGTGATGAATCGCCGGCGGCGCGATGGCGGGATGCGCGATGATATCCACCGGCATCTCGGCAGCGAGCCGCTCGAGGGACGCGACGTGCGCTCCCATGTACGCCGCGGGTGTCAGGCCGGGTGGAAGCTGCGTGGTGAATGCGCGGACGTAGCTGCCGTCGGGCAGCCGAACGGCGTGCAGCGAGCCCAGGCGGTGGGTGAAGCGGCGAACGGTGTCCGGCGGGAGATCGCGCCAGAGCGAGTCGTGCCAGCAGAACTCACCGCCGCGCAGGACGGGGTACCGTTCGATGTCGTCGAGATAGGCGCTCACCGCCTCCACGGTGCGGACGCCCTTCGCCACGGCGCGGGACATGTGATCTGAGACCGTGGGTCGTACGCCCAGCGACGCGGCTCGCTCGACGAGCTCGGCGACCGTCAGCCTGCCATCCGAATGTCGCGTGTGCGCGTGGCAGTCGGTCGGACGCCACTCACTCATGGACGCGATGGAATAGTGAACGGGTTGTTGGTGTCGCGGAGCACGCGCACGGTGTCCCGCCGCAAGGCCGTGTCGCGGCGCAGCAGCGAGTCGCGCCGCGGCCGCAAGGAGTCGCGCGGCGGGAAGGGACGTCCGCGGTTGCGCATCGTGTCCGCCGGCGTGGAGAGTCGCGGAATGGGCGTCGTCGTGGGCGGCGGTGTCGGCGTGTACGTCGGCGGATACGTGGACGGCGGATAGGTGGACGGCGGGTATGGCTGGCCGGTGAGACTGTCGTAGCCCGTGCCCGGCACGCCGTAGCCCGGCATGCACTGCTGCACCGGGTCGGTGCCGACGATGAAGTATTCGGTGACCGAGCCCGAGCATCCCGGACCGGCGAGCAGTCCGGTAGCGGGATCGATCTCGCGCACGACGATGCCTTCCGGGCGCGGCCAGTCGGGTGGCGCCGGCTTGCGGCGATAGACCTCATTCATGAACGCGGTCCACGCGGGCGCGGCGAGGATACCGCCCTGCGCGTTGCTCTTGATGGTCTGCGGCTTGTCGAAGCCCATCCAGACGCCAGCCACGAGATCGGACGTGTAGCCGATGAACCAGACGTCGGTGCCGTCGTTGGTGGTGCCCGTCTTGCCGCCGGCCGGCAGGTGGAACTGCGAGCCGACGGATCCGGCGGCGGTGCCACGCTGGATGACGTCCTTCATCATGCTGACCATGAGCCACGACTCTTCGGGCGACATCACCGGTGCGCGCACGGGTGCAGGCTCCCAGAGCACGTCGCCCTTGGAGTTCTCCACGCGCACGATGCCGGTGGCGGTGGCGCGAGTACCGAGCGTGGCGAACGCCGAGTAGGCGGAGATCATCTCGATGGGATAGACGTCCGCGGCGCCGATGGCGATGGACGGATACGGGGGGATGGGCGTGGTGATGCCGAACTTCCGCGCCATGTCGATGATGCTCTGCGCACCGAGCTCGAGGCCGAGCTTGATGGCAACGATGTTGATGGACCTGAAGAGCCCGCGTCGCATCGGCACGGGACCCTCGAACTTTCCTTCGTAGTTCTGCGGAGTCCACACGCCGCCTCCCGCCTGCGGGATGGAGATCGGCGAGTCATCCACGATGTACGACGGCGGGCGGCCGTTCTGGATGGCGTCGGCGTAGACGATGGGCTTGAAAGTCGACCCCGGCTGGCGCAGTGCCTGGACGGCACGGTTGAACTTGGAGTCGTCGAAGTCGCGGCCTCCGATGAGCGCACGCACGGCGCCGGTGCGTGGATCCATCGCGACGAACGCGCCCTGGAGGTACGGTGAGTTCGCGGCCGGCTCGCCGGTGCGATCGGACGCCTTGGCGAGGTACGCTTCGAACGTCGTGTGCTTGAACGGCCCGTACTTCCCGGCCTCCACGGCGCGCATCTGGTTCTCGAGCGCGCGCTCCGCGGCCGACTGGAGGTCGACGTCGAGCGTGGTGTAGACCTTGAGTCCCTGTTCGTACAGGCGCTGGCCGAACTGCTGCTCGAGCTGCTGGCGGATCCACTCGACGAAGTACGGGGCGACGTCGCCCGCCTCGGACTTGCGCGCGAGCTGGAGGGGATACGCCTTCGCCAGGCTGGCGTCGGCGTCGCTGATCACGCCCTGCTCGCGCATGACCTCGAGCACCGTGTTGCGGCGCTGGATGGCGCGTTCCGGCGAGCGACGCGGGTTGTAGCGCTCGGGTGCCTTGGGCAGGCCGGCGAGCATGGCCATCTCGGCGAGATTGAGATCGCGCGCGGACTTGCCGAAGTAACGCTGCGCCGCCGTCTCCACCCCGAACGCGCCGTTGCCGAGTGCGATCTGGTTGAGGTAGAGCTCGAGGATCTTGTCCTTGGAGTATCGCGCCTCGATGGCGCGCGCGACCTTGATCTCCTTGAGCTTGCGCAGCGGCGACTTCTCCCGCGTCAGGCGCTCGGGGAAGATGTTGCGCGCGAGCTGCATGGTGATGGTGGAGAACCCTTCGGCGAAGCTGCGCTTCCTGATGTCGGCGAGGATCGCGCCGGGAATGCGATAGAAGTCGACGCCGTGATGCTGGTAGAAGCGCTTGTCCTCGGTGGCGACAAACGCCTTCTGCAGCATCGGGGGGATCTGATCGATCTTGAGCAGCGTCCGGCGCTCGAGGCCGAGCTCGGCGATGAATCGGCCGTCGGCGGCGTAGAGCTTGGACGTCTGGCGCGGCTGGTACTCCTCGAGCACGTCCACCGAAGGGCAGGCGCCGGCGCGGCAGACGAGCGCCCACGCAGCGTAGCCGAAGCCGACGACGAAGGCGAAGGCGAAGGCGATGAACACGCCAAGTCCACGCGACAGTCCGGGATGGCGACGGCGGAAGTTCTTCGAGAAGGGAAAGTCCATCTAGCGTGTCATGAGGGTCGGCCGCGCGGAGTCAGCGGGCGCCGAGGAAGGTTAACGCCGGGCCATGACGCGCACCAACGCGCAGCCACGATCGCCTGACAATCGGACACCCGAGTCCCTAGTTTTGTGCCATGCAGACGAACGAAGTGCTCGACGAGCTACGCTGGCGCGGGCTCGTGCATCAACACACCGACGGCGTGCCCGAGCTGCTGGCCTCGGGCCCGGTCTCGGCGTACATCGGGTTCGACCCCACGGGGATTAGCCTGCACGTCGGCAGCCTGGTGCCGATCATGATCCTCGTGCACCTGCAGCGGCATGGCCACCGGCCAATCGCGCTGGTCGGCGGCGGCACGGGGATGATCGGCGATCCGAGTGGCAAGACCACGGAGCGCCAACTGCTCACGCCGGCGCAGGTAGCGGAGAACACGGCGGGGATCCGCGGACAGCTGGAGCGGTTCCTGAGCTTCGAGGGTGCGAGCGCGGCGCGCATGCGGGACAATGCCGAGTGGCTGACACCGCTGAAGCTGGTGGAATTCCTGCGCGATACCGGGAAGCACTTCACCGTGAACTACATGCTGCAGAAGGAGTCGGTGCGCTCGCGCATGGACGCCGGCATCTCGTTCACCGAGTTCGCCTACATGCTGCTGCAGGCATACGACTTCCTCGAGCTCGAGCGTCGCGACGGGGTGCGGCTGCAGCTCGGCGGCAGCGATCAGTGGGGAAACATCACGGCGGGGATCGAGCTGATTCGTCGCGTGGATGGTGTGGAAGCACACGGGCTCACCGTGCCACTCGTCACAACGTCGGCCGGGACGAAGTTCGGCAAGACGGAGGCGGGTGCCGTATGGCTCGACGCCGAGCGTACGTCGCCGTACGCGTTCTACCAGTTCTGGTTGGGCACCGACGACGCGGACGTGGGGCGGTACCTCCGGTACTACACGCTGCTGTCGCGCAACGAGATCGAAGCGCTGGACGCACAGACGGCCACGGAGCCGGAGAAGCGCGATGCACAGAAGGCGCTCGCACGCGACGTGACGCGACGTGTGCACGGCGACGCCGCGCTCGCGGCAGCCGAACAGGTGTCGACATTCTTCTTCGGAGGACTGGACCCGCGCGAGTTGTCGGCGAAGGCGTTCGACATCCTGCGCGCGGAAGCGCCATTCACCGAGACGAGTGCTTCGGGCGTGGCTGCGGATGGCGACGGGTCGAAGCTCGACGTGTTGAAACTACTCACGGCGAGTGGCCTGGCGGCATCGAACGGCGCGGCGAAGCGGCTGCTCGAGCAGGGCGGCGTGTCGGTGAACAAGCGCAAGGTGGGCGCGTCCGATCGGCTGCTCGATCGCTCGGAGGCGGTGCTGAACGGCGGTTACGTGGTGGTCGGGAAGGGGAAACGCGACGTGGCGGTGGTCCGGGTGGTTTGACGAGCGCTCCGTGACGGACCACCCCCTACGTCAGCGCCGCGAGCGCGAGCTTCACATCGCCGGGCGTCGTGTAGCAATGCGGCGACAAGCGGATCGTTCCTTCGCGGACGGAGTGCGCGATGCGGGCCTCGTTGAGACGAGCACTTGCCGCGTTCGCGTCGGGTGGCCGCACGCTGGCGATGCCGGCGTGGCGGCCGCGAGGAGTCACGAGTGGAATGCCGAGCTCCGCTGCGCCATCGAGGATCTCAGTGGTGCGCGCCTGAATGTGCGACGCGACGGCCGCCGGTCCCAGCTCGTGCAGGAATTCGAGGCTCGTCGCCATGCCGGCGAAGTCCTGGAAGGGGAGGGTGATCTGCTCGAATCGGCGGGCGTCGTCGTGCCAGCGCATGTCGTACTGGAGCAGACGGGTGAAGTCGTCCGAGCCTTCCACCCCCATCCAGCTCACGGGCTGCGGTGAGAGCTCGCGAGCGAGCGCTCGCCGCACATACGTGAATCCCGTGCCCCACGGCGACAGCAGCCACTTCTGCGCGCCGCAGGCCATGATGTCGATCTGCGCGCGGTGCACGTCGATCGTGAGCGCACCCAGACCCTGGATGGCGTCCACCACGAAGCGGACATCGCGCGCGCGGCACGCTTCACCGAAGCGCTCCAGGTCAGCCACGACACCGGTGGCAAACCCGACCCACGAGAGCGCGAGCACGCGCACGCCCGGCTCGTCGATGGCGCTGAGCAGCGCGTCTTCATCGAGCAGGCCATTGCGTGCCGGCACGCGACGCAGGGTGAAGCCGCGCGCCTCCGCAGCGGCCATCCAGGGATAGACGTTCGCGGGGAACTCGAGATCGGGAATCACCACGGTGTCGCCGCGGCCGAGGGGCAGCGTCCACGCGGCGAGATTGAGCCCCGCTCCCGTGTTGCCCGCGAGCGCGATCTCTTCCACTTCGGCGCCGATGAGCGGTGCGACCAGCTCGCGTGAGCGACCGAGCACGGAGAACTGCTCTTCGGTGCTCAGACGATACGGTGCCGCACGGCGACGCGTGAACGCCTCCTGCGCGCGTACGGTGCGCTCCGGGAGCGGGCCGGTGCTCGCCGCGTTCAGGTAGACGCATTCACCGGTCTGCGTCCATGAGAACTCCGTCAGACGCAGGCGTTCCACGTCGAAAGTCATACGCGCTCCGAGCCCGGGGCTTCGATGGCACCACTCTTTGCCGCATGGCGCGGGTCGAGGGCATCACGCAACGCATCGCCGAGCAGGTTGAAGCCAAGCACGGCGGCGCCGATCGCCAGACCGGGCGATACCGACGTCCACGGCGCGTTGCGCAGCTGGTTAAGGTCGCGGCCGTCGGCGATCATGGAGCCCCAGCTCGGCGTGGGCGGCTGCACGCCGAGGCCAAGGAACGACAGCGACGCCTCGGCCATGATGGCGGCGGCGATGCCAAGCGTGGCGGCGATGAGCACGGGGGCAACGACATTCGGCAGCACGTGCCTGAGCACGACGCGCACGTCGCGCGAACCGAGCGCGCGCGACGCCTGCACGTATTCGAGCTGCCGGACGACGAGCACCTGGCCGCGAACGAGGCGCGCCATGCCTGCCCAGCCGACGATGCCGATGGTGACGAACACGACGCCGATGGAGGGCTGCAACGCCGCCGCCATGGCGATGAGCAGGAGGAGCGTCGGAAAGGCGAGCGTGACGTCGGCGAGGCGCATGACGAGCTCGTCCACCCAGTGGCCGTAGTATCCGGCTGCCAGGCCGAGGGTGAGACCAAGCGTGAGCGCGATGGCTTGCGAGACAATGCCTGCCGAGAGCGAGATGCGCGCGCCGTAGACGAGTCGCGCCCACACATCGCGGCCCTGGATGTCAGTGCCGAGCCAGTGCTTCCACGACGGCCCCTGCAACTGGTGCACGAGATCGATGCGCAGCGGATCCTGCCGCGCGACGAGCGGCGCCAGGATGGCGAGGAGCACCAGCAGGACGACGACACCGATACCGAACCAGGCGCGCGCGTCGCCGCGCAGCGCTCGTTTGACGCGCTCGTTCATGCAGGATCTCCCAATTCGGGGGGAGTGCCGGGACGTTGATGCTTCCAGCGACGATGATGCCAGAAATATTGCTCTGGTGCGCGTCGCACCCATCGCTCGAGCGTGGCAGTGTACGCAGCCACGATCCGATCCACGTCGGCTTCGCGATCGCCGGTGGACTCGGCTCGTACCTCCTCGAAGCCGATCATGTAGCGTCCGTCCGGCTGCCGGAGCGCGGCACCGAAGATGACCGGTGCGCCGAGCCGAAGGGCGAACACGGCTGGCCCGCGCGGCGTCTTGGCAAGGCGGCCGAAGAACGGAACCCACGTGGAGGCGAGGCCAACGGCGCCCTGATCCACGAGAAAGGCGACGGCATGCTGCTCGCGCATGGCGCGCGGCACCCGCTTCACCGCGTCGGCGTCGTGGATGACGCTCATGCCGATGCGACGACGCGTCTCGGTGAGGTAGTGGTCGAAGAGCGGGTTCTGCATGCGTCGCGCGACTGCCTCGAGCGGTACGCCACGGGCAGCGACGAACGAGCCGGCGAGCTCCCAGTTGCCCAGATGACCGGTGACGAAGAGAATGCCGCGATCCTGTGCCATTGCGCGTTCGACGACGTCCCAGCCTTCCACGCGCGAGAACATGGCGAGCACCTGCTCACGCGAGCGCGCAGGCATGAGGGCGGTCTCGATGGCGGTACGCCCGAGGCTTTCATACGATGCGCGAGCGATGCGATGCACCGTCGCGTCGTCGAACGCCGGGAAGGCGGCGCGCAGTTGGCGCTCGACTACGGCGCGACGGATGCCGAAAGGCCGATAGCCGAGCGCGCCCAGCCACTCGCCGACGGCGCCGGCGCGGCGGATGCCGAACTGGTCGAGGGCGGCCACGACGCCACGCAGCGCATAGTACTCCGCCCGGTGCGCGAGCGTGGCGTCGGCCATCAGCGCGTCGTCCAGCCGGCGCGATTGCCGGCGGCACTCGCCGCGGCAGCGAAGCCATCCACCATCGCGTCCATGGTGAACTCACGCGCCACCCGATTGCGACCGGCGCGGCCCATCGCCTCGCGCTGGTTGTCTTCGGCGAGGAACTTGGCGACTGCAGCAGCCGTGTCGGCGGGGTCGGCGCGCGGCAGCAGGACGCCGGCGATGCCGTCGGGAACGTAGTGCGCGAGGTACGGCGAGCGCTGCGCGATCACCGGCACGGCCGCCGCCATGAAATCGAGACAGCCGAACGCACCGTCGTCGCCGTCGGCGGCGACCCAGCCCACTTCCGCCGCCGCGAGTACGGCCGCCATGTCGTCGCGCTCACCGAGGAAGCGGACGAGCGGCGTGACCCCGAGTGCCGCGGCGTGCATGTGCACGTCATCGTCATCGCAGCCGGAGCCGACGAGAGCGAGACGCAGCCCTGGATGCCGTTCGGCGAGGAGGCTCACGGTGCGCAACGCAGTGGTGATGCGCGCGCGCGCGCGCCGGTCGGCGACACAGACCATGAGCTGCGTTCCGGGTTCCACGCCGAGCGTCGAGCGCGAAGCGGCTCGCTGCGCGTCGAGACGCTCGAGATCCACGGCCAGGGGGGCAACGAAGCCACTCGACTCGGCACCGGCGCGCTCGCGCTCCTCCTCGGTCGTGAAGAGCAACCGCACGCTGGCCAACCGGCGGGCGAAGCGCGCACCGCGACCGGTGGTCACCGCGCCGGCGGTAGGGATGCGGCGGACGATCGCGCCGCGCGACGCGAGCCGCATGGCGGAGCTGGCGACGAGCAACTCGCGCTCGGTGTGCAGGAAGACGACCTCGATGAACCGCTCCTTCAGCACGCCACGCAGGAGCCACGCGTCGCGGCTCACGGAGTCGGTCACCGGAAGCGTGACGACGTCGAGCTCCTCGTGCGCGAAACCGAGCTCGGCGTCACCGTCGGGGCGACAGACGACCGTCACCGGTTCACCGCGGGCAGCGAGACCACGCGCTGCGATGGCGAAGGCGCGCGCCTCGCCGGTCCAGCCACGACCGGAGTAGTAGAAGAGTGAGCGCATGTTCAGCCGGCTGCTGCAGGCTGGCCGGCGCCGACCGGCACAGTCTCGTCGCGCCGCAGCTGTGCGGCGTGCAGCCGATGATACAGGCCGTGCTGCCGCAGCAATTCCGCATGCGTGCCTCGCTCGACGATCTCGCCCCGATCGAGAACGAGGATCTGGTCGGCGTGCGTGACGGTGGAGAGGCGATGCGCGATCACGAACACGGTGCGGCCGGCAAGCAGACGGTCGATGGCTTCCTGCACGAGGCGTTCCGACTCGGTGTCGAGTGCGGACGTCGCTTCATCGAGGATGAGGATGGGCGGATCGGTGAGCAGTGCACGCGCGATGGCGAGGCGCTGGCGCTGGCCGCCGGAGAGTCGCGTGCCACGCTCGCCGAGAATGGTGTCGTAGCCGTCCGGCAGGTGGCTGATGAAGTCGTGCGCATTGGCCGCGCGCGCTGCAGCTTCCACCTGCGCATCGGTAAAGCGACCGCTGGCTCCGTAGGCAATGTTGTTCCGCACCGTGTCGTTGAACAGCACCGTGTCCTGGCTGACGATGCCGGTGAGCCCGCGCAGCGAGGAAAGCGCGATCTCGCGCGTGTCCACGCCATCGAGCCGGATGGCGCCCGCCGTCGGCTCGTAGAAGCGCGGAATGAGGTCGACGAGAGTGCTCTTCCCCGCCCCGCTGGCGCCGACGAGCGCGATGACCTCGCCGCGGCGCGCCGTGAAGCTCACGTCGCGGAGCACCGGCTCCGCATCGTACGCAAAGGAGACGCGATCGAAGACGAGGGCATCACGCATCTCGGTCACCGAGCGCGAGCCGCGGGTCGGGAAGGTTGGCGTGGGCGCATCGAGCTGCGCTTCCGTGGACAGGTCGAGCACCTCGAACAGCCGCTCCGCCGACGCGAACGACTGCTGCGCCGTGGTGGGCGCCTGCGAGAGCTGCTTGAGCGGCGGCAGCAGGCGCATCACCATGATCATGAAGGTGATGAGGGTGGCGCTGTCCATGGCGCCGGTGCCGAGCAGCACTTCGCGCGCGCCGATCCAGAGGATGAGCATCGCCACCGCCGTGCCGATGAGCTCCGTCATCGGCTGCGACAGGACGGAGAGGCGGGTGATGCGCACCATGCCGGATGAATACCGTCCACTGGCGTCCATGAAGCGGCGATCCTCGTATGGTTCACCGCGGAACGACTTCACGAGGCGCACGCCGCTCACCACCTCCTGCAGTACGCTTGTGATCTCGCCGTAGTCGCCGCGCAGGCGGCGGTGCCCCTTGCGCAGCTTCCGCAGCACGGGCTGGAGCGACAACGTGAGCAGCGGGGCGATGACGAGCGCCACGAAGGTGAGTCGCGCCGAGTAGTTGAGCAGGATGATGATGGTACCGATGATCTGCGCGACATTCTGCAGCGTCTTCGTCACCAGCTCGGTGATGAGCGCCTTGGTCTGCTCCGTGTCGGAGAGCACGCGCGAGATGATCTGCCCTGTCTTGGTGCGCTGGAAGTAGCCCAGCGGGAGGCGCTGCAGATGACGGAATACACTGTCGCGCAGGTCGCGGGTGACGTTCTCCTGCAGCGCCGCGCCGAACTGTCCGCCCATCCACACGAACACGTTCTTGAGGAGGACGATCGCCAGGATGGCGATCATCATCGTCTCCACCGAGCCGAGCCGGTCAGCGGGATTCAGGAAGGTGCCGACAAGCCGATCCTGCAGGCCCGAGATCCAGCTCGACGTCCTGGGGATGAACGACGGCGCGCCGAACAGCGCGTTCAGGAAGGGAACGAGCAGGGTGAACGAGAAGACGTCGAGCGCGGCGGCGATGACGTTGCAGGCAATGGTGCCAACCATGCGCCAGCTGTGTGGTCGCAGATATCCCAGGAGTCGGCGATACATGCGCTAGCGCTTGGGGATGAGAAGGGACACGGGCAGGATGCACTCCTCGGGCGTGACGCCACCGTGGAGAAAGGAGCCGCGGTAGCGGCTC
>Ga0070658_10005000_pt1 | contig 10796 bp, 10 predicted proteins | sample KBSC13metaG_FD_64664 | JGI IMG/M metagenome (GOLD analysis project Ga0070658, IMG submission 64664) | Corn rhizosphere microbial communities from Kellogg Biological Station, Michigan, USA - KBS C1-3 metaG | ecosystem: Host-associated > Plants > Roots > Rhizosphere > Soil ... | reverse complement strand
GATCTGCCGCCGCCACGACGGCCAGTCGTGCGGGACGTCGTGGCCCCAGAGATCCACCTCGTGCCGGATGCCCCGCTCGGCGAGGAGCGCGCCGAAGCGCCGCGTCGAGTCGAGCGCGCCGGTCGTGTCCTCCCACTGCCCCTGCCCGCAGACGAGGAGCAGCGACGCGTGCGCGCGCAGCCACTCGAGGTGATCGCCGTGGAGATGCGCGACGTAATCCATCGGGTTGTTGAAGTACACCGCATCGCCGCGCTCGCCTCCGCCCTGCACGGTGACGTCGTAGACGCCGCTCAGGCAGATCGCGAGCGGGAAGAGATCGGCCCGCTTGAGGCAGAAGTTTGCGGCGTGATAGGCGCCGAACGACGCACCGGTCGCGATCAGCTCGTGCGTGTGCGAGTCGGCCTGCACGAACGGGACGAGCCGTGTCAGCACCCACCACTCGTAGTGGCCGTGTCGTTGCGCACGCTCCTCGAGCGGCAGGTCGCCGCGCGTCCAGCTCTCGCGGTCGAACGACGGGACGCAGTAGAGCTTCACCCGGCCCGCCTCGAGGAGACGGCCGAGCGCCTCGACCATGCCGCGATCCTCCCAGTCGGAGACCTCGCCGTTCTCCGACGGGAATGCGACCACCGGCCTGCCGTAGTGGCCGTAGGCGAGCACGTGGCCGCCGTCGATCTCGATCTGCCGCCTCACCTCACGAGCACGCTTCGATCAGTGTCGGCAAATGCGGGTCGAGCGAGTCGCGCCAGCACGTCCAGGTGTGCCCGTCCCGGACCGCCGCCGGCCAGGCCGGGTATCCCTGCGCGATCAGCGCCTCGGCGAGCGCTTCGTTGTTCGCCCGGTTCTCCTCGGCCGTGCCGCACGTGATGGCGATCGGGATCGTCCGCACGACGTCGTCGCCGCGCCTGACCGTGCCGACGAAGCGGGTGATCCGGCGGTAGCGCTCGAACCCCGCTTCGACCTTGTCGGAGCGCTGCCGGAAGAAGCTCCCCGATTGGAGCAGGAGGCCGTCGAACGCCTTCGGGTGGCGACGGTGCGCGTGCAGGAGCGCGAGCGCGCCGAGGCTCGCGCCGATCCCGACGCGCCGGCCGTGCGGCGCGAGCTTCGCGAGCTGCGGCAGCAGCTCGCGCACGAGAGCCGCGGAGTAGAGGGCCGAGGCCGAATACGTCTCGTCGCGGTCGACGGGCTGGAGGAGCGCCGCGCGGAGCGGCGGGATGCTCTCCTGCCAGCTCATCGCGTCGAGGTAGCGCGTCAAGGCGGCGTACTGCGCGTACTCGGGCCCGTCGTGCACGACGAGCAGCGGCGCGTCGGCGCCGGGCGGCTCGGGCGTCGAGTAGAGAAGGGTGCGCACCCGGGCGACGAGCCGCCGGGAGCGGAGCTCGTGCTCGACGACCGGCCCGGCGTCGGCGATCGAATCGAGCCACCCGGGCGGCTCGTACTCCGGCCATTCGACGACCGACTTGTCGCCGAACGGGCCGGCCGCGCGCAATGGATTCGACGGGTCGGGTGCGAACGACCCGTCGATCCCGATCAGGTACTCCATCCGGTCGGCGTTCGGGCGCGCGAACCGGAGCCGCCACGCACCGTCGCGCCACTCGAAGGGCGGGCCGGGCCGCGGCCGCACGACCTCCTGCCCGAGCACGACGTCGCGGAAGCGATGGCCGGGGTCGGCCAGCGCGAACTCGACCGCGTCCTCGAGGACGCGGGGCGGATTCAGCGCTTCTTCTTCCTCGCTCGTTGCTCGCGTGTCCGGATCTTGTACTCCCGCACGCGTTCCTGTCGCAGCAGGTGGTTGCGCCGGAGCTCGACCGCCTCCAGCTCGCGCTGCAGCTTCGCGTAGCTCTGCCACCGCTCGGCCGGGAGCGTGCCGTCCGCGAGTGCGTCGCGAATCGCGCAGCCGGGCTCCTCCCGGTGGGCGCAATCGGAGAAGCGGCAGCGCCGGGCGATCTCCTCCACGTCGCCGAAGGTCTGCTCCAGGTCGGCGTCCCAGAGCTGCAGCTCGCGGATCCCCGGCGTATCGAGCACGACGCCGCCCGTCGGAAGCAGGATCAGCTCGCGCCGGGTCGTCGTGTGCCGGCCCATCTGGTCGTCGGCACGCACCTCGGCCGTCGCGATCAGCTCCTCGCCGACGAGCGCGTTCACGATCGTGGACTTGCCGACGCCCGACGAGCCGAGGAGGACGGCGGTGCGGTTCCCGTCGAACCAGGTGCGCAGCTCCTCGAGGCCCTCCCCCGTCCGCGCCGAGACGGCCTGCTGCGGGCAGGAGCCGAGCGTCACCGCCTCGACCTCCCCGAGGTACGGCGTCACGTCGTCGACGAGGTCGGTCTTCGTGAGGAGGACGACAGGCTGTGCGCCGCTCTCCCACGCCATCGCGAGGTACCGCTCGAGCCGGCGCATGTTGAAGTCGAGCGGGAGGGCCTGGACGAGGAACGCCACGTCGACGTTCGCCGCCAGGATCTGCTCGCGGGTCGCCTGCCAGACCTCCTTGCGGGAGATCGAGGTGCGCCGCGGGAGCAGCGCCTCGACGAGGCCCGAGTCGGGGTCGAGCCCGACCCAGTCCCCGACGCCGGGCAGGTCGTCGTCGCGGACGAACCGGTTGGCGGCGCTCGCGCGCACGTCGCCCGCCTCGGTCGCGAGGTCGTAGGCGCCCCTGTGCTGGATCGCGACGCGGGCGGGGACGAGCCCGGCGGCGCGGTGCTCGGCGAACGCGGCCTCCCAGCCGTCGTCCCACCCGAGCCGGTGAAGCAGCGATTCCGTAACGGGAAGTGTCAACCAAAGCTCCTTTGCATGCGTGATCGATGGACGGGCGCGCGGCCCGCGATCACGCCGCTAGGAGCGGCAGGGACGGGCGGCGGCGCAGGAACCACGGGACTGATCGACTCGCTTCATCGGTGCACCACCTCCTCGTCGCTCGAACTCCCGCCCATTGTGGGGGTAGTCCGCATTTTGCGCAAGTCCGACCCCGGCGCTACCTTCCTCGTATCTCTCCCATCGAAAGGGCCCCGACCGACATGACGAAGCTGACCGCACCACTCCTCACGCTGGCCGCACTGGCCGCGATCCTCGCCGGCTGCGGCGGGTCGAGCGGCTCGAGCGCCGGCGGCAACGCGCCGACGAACGGCGGCGGGGGCGTCAACGGCATCTCGGTCGGCAACTGCCTGAACGAGACCTATGACTTCCTCGTGCAGCCGAGCCAGAAGGAGGTCGACGGCCAGTCGCCCGCCGGCGTCAGCTTCTCGCTCACCTTCTACAAGAGCCCGGCCGCGGCAACCGCCGTCGGTGCGAAGAAGAACAAGAAGACGACCGCGGTCGTCGAGAACGGCGTCGTCGACTTCCACGGCAACCCGTCGATCTATGCCGGCGCCCCGCCCGCGAAGATCTCGCAGAAGGAGCTCGGCAACATCAAGACCTGCATCGACCAGTCGAAAACGTCGAAGTAACGCCGGTACACTGAGACCGCCCGCGGCGCGGTGAGGTTCCGAACCGGGTCAGATCCGGGAGGAAGCAGCCCTAAGGATCCCTCACCGGTGCCGCGGACTTTCCCGGGCGCATAGCTCAGCGGGAGAGCGCTCGCTTCACACGCGAGAGGTCCCTGGTTCGATCCCAGGTGCGCCCATAGCTGACACTGCGCAAGCCGGTACGGCTTCAACGGTCCGCATGCTGTCCAAGCCTGAGGCGATGCTCGTCGGGCTTCGCAGAGCTATCTCACGGCGCCCCTAGGCTCATCGGTCGGCGGCGTGGCTCGGCTCGCTGCGACCGCACGAGCGTGAAACTCGTCCACGGAGCGACCGTCCGGGCAACGTACCTGTGGTCGCGGCGTGATTGGCCGGAGCAACGATGAGTCTGTGGTGGTTTGTCAGTCTCTACTGCGTACGGAGCCAGGTTGAGATGCGGCCGGAGCAGGCCGTCGAGAAAGGAGTCATGAGATGGCGCGGTACCTGATCTCGTTTCCCAGCAGCGCGATGGATCACATCCCCCATGAGGAGTTCCCCGCCGTAGGAAAGGCTGCTCACGCGGTCACCCAGGAAGCCATGGACGCAGGCGTGTGGGTGTTCGGCGGCGGGCTGGCCGAAGACGTGGATCCCGTGATGGTGGCCGGTGACGGGACGATCACCGCCGGCACGTACCCGGAGACCAAGGAGCTCAACGGAGGGTTCACCGTCCTCGACTTGCCCTCTCGGGAGGCAGCGCAGGAGTGGGCAGCGAAGATCGCCACCGCCTGCCGATGTGCTCAAGAGGTCCGCGAGTTCATGCCCGACCCAGCGGTCGGAAACTGAGCGAAGCCTCAAGTCGCCGCTTCATGCCCAAGCCCACCGAGCAGACGATCGCTTGGGCGAGTGTTCCGCGGTGACGCCCGGGAGCTCGCTGGATCCGCAGGCGCCCGCGCTTCGTCCCAGGCGTGACGGATCCCTGCAGCGGTAGCCTCGCCGGGATGTTCGACCACGTCGGAATCGCCGTTACGGATCTCGCCACGTCCGAGCGCTTCTACCGCACCGTGCTCTCCGCGCTGGGCGCCGAGCCCAGTTACGCGGACGCCGGGCTGGTCGAGTGGGAGGACTGGGCCATCGGGCCGACAGACCAAGAGCACCCGGTGACCCGCGGGCTCCACGTCGGCTTCCGTGCCCGCGACCGCTCGCAAGTCGACGCGTTCTGGCGGGCGGGCATCGACGCGGGCTACCGCGACGACGGCGCTCCGGGGCCGCGCACGCAGTACGCCCCGACGTACTACGGCGGGTTCCTGCTCGACCCCGACGGCAACAGCGTCGAGGCGGCCTGTGGCGATTTCGATGAGGGTGCGCCCGTCGGCAACATCGACCACCTGTGGATCCGCGTCCGGGACCCGCAGGTCTCCCGGCGCTTCTACACGACGATCGCCCCGTACGCCGGGCTCCGCCTGAGCTACGACGAACCCAACCGCGTGCGGCTCTCCGGCCCGGACTACCGCTTCTCGCTCATCCACGACGAGCGGCCACTCACCGAGCACGTCCACCTCGCGTTCACCGCGCAGGACGACGCGACCGTGCGGGCGTTCCACGCTGCCGCGCTCGCCGCGGGCTACGAGGACCACGGCGGTCCCGGCGAGCGCGCCGCCTACCACCCGGGCTACTACGGCGCGTTCGTCCTGGACCCCGACGGGCACAACGTCGAGGTCGTCAACCACAACCGCTGAGCCACGGCCGACGCCGCCGCCCGCCACCTCGCGGAGGCCGAACGTTCCAGACGGTCGCTCGCGACAGGTCCAACAACTTCGTCGGACTCGCCGACGTCGTGGGGGAGTCTTCTCAGATGGGCGAGTGTCCACGAATGACGCGAGAGGGTCTAGTGCTTGAGACACACCCTTGGCATATGAAACTCCCGCAGCGTCCCGCTAAGGCGCCGTTCGGTATTCGGTCAAGCCACGCAGCCAGTTGAGGTCGGGTTCCCAGCCGTCGAACTCGTCCCCGTACCCGGCGAGACGCGCGGCGCTCTCGGTCATCCGAAAGAGCTCACGTTGGGCGTCGGTGTTTCCGTCGACAACTGAGGCGATAAGCGCAAGCAGCCGGTCGGCTTCGCAAGCCGGGTTCGTTAGAGGGTGGTATCGGAGCTCCCAGTCGAGGTATTTGTTGTACGGACGAACCCGACCTTCAAGACCGAACATCACGGTCAAGAAGCCTGGGAGAGATTCCGCTGCGTCAAGCCTCGCCGCCTGACCAAGCCCCACCGACTCGTTTCGCAACGACCGGTGAGTGAAGTTCAGATATGCACCAAGCGCGGGGCGAATGACACTGTCTCGAAGATGGTCGGGGATTCGTTCTTTAGCATCGATGATCCTCTGAATCTCACCGCCGGTCTTGTCGACCACGATGTCTACGTGCGCGTACTGGTAGCGCGCCCACTCGCGGTTGCCGCCGACTGCTGCGTGCTCTCGGAGATCGTCGAGAGTCGCGCTGACTATCTCGACCCCCGCGCCGTGCGCGTACGGCCACTGCTTGTCGAACATGGTCAACGCCGCCTCATCACGGAGGATCACCGCTACGTCGTAGTCGGAGGCGTCGTCGGTCGCGACTTTCCGACCGCGTGAGCCGAACACGAACAGGGCGAGGACCGCGTCGTTCTCGCGCGCGTGCGCGACGAGGAGCGAAAGGGTGTCGTCGCGACTTGGCATCCGGCGGATCCTACGTTCGCCTACCCAGCAACCAAGCCCAGCTGGCGGAGTCACTCGACTGAGCGAGCGTCCTCTCACCGAACCTAGAGCAGGTTCAGCGGCTCAGTCGCGACGAGCTGGTCTCGCGAATCACCGGACGCGAGTGCCTAGTAGACCTTGACGATCTTGACCTTGCTGCAGACGAAGCCCGAGCCCTGCGGCTGACAGGTGGGGACAACCTCGAGTTCGTGATTGGCCGAGCCCGACAGTCGATAGCGCGGCGAAGCACAGGTGCCTTTGCAGGTGGAGTTGATCTCGGCCTTGACACGATAGAGGCCGCTGCTCTGCTGGAGAACAGTAAGGGGCTTGCTCGACGTCGCCAGGGCTCCCGCAGGAGCGCGGCCGTTCTGGCTGATCAGGAGCAAAACGACAAGCTTCTTCTCGGCTGCCGGGGCCATTGTCTTCTTAACGACCACGATCAGCTTGTGGGTGCCAACAGCCTCGTTCGTCGTGGTCGCCGCCGGCAAGACCGGCGTCGTGCTCGAGACGAGCGCGAGTGCGACGACTGCTGCAATGAGAACGCGACGGAACATCGTCCAAGGGTACTGCGCTCACCCGATCGATAGTCCCTCTGCGAGGATCGTGACCTGGGTTGCGCACCGCCGGTTCCGTCCACTCCCACACCGCTTGGCTTGAGCCACCGTGTGGCGGCCCCTCGCGGCAAAGCCTTGCTCGCTGCGCCGGCGTGAACGCGGAGGCGGCGCGGGTGCTCGCTAGCGAACGGTGAGGAGGTTCTCGCGCGCCGCTTGGACTCCCGTCGCGAGCGCGCCGGTCAGCACCGCCGCCTCTCCGAGCGCAGACACCTCGACACGCGGCGGGTACGGAATGGCGGCGGCGAGGTGTGCCCTGATCGGCTCGAGCAACAAGTCACCGTTCGCACCGATGCCTCCGCCGAGGACCACGAGCTCGACGTCGGCCACGGCAGCCACGGGGAGCACGTGCAGCGCGATGCGGCGAGCCTCCTCCGCGACGATCTCGCGCGCGAGCGAGTCACCCTCGCGCGCCGCGGCGAAGATCGGCCGCGGCTCGAACGGCGGTAGCAACGACGTCGTGCCGACGTGCCGCGCTGCGAGGTCCTGCGCGAACGTCGCAACCGCTTCCGCCGACGGGTCGACCTCCGGGCCGACGCCGACGAACGCGTAATCGAGCTCGCCGGCGGCGCCGTTTCGGCCACGGTGGAGCTCGCGCCGCAGCACGAGCCCCGCGCCCATGCCGGTGCCGATCGACAGAAACAGGAAGTCGTCGACACCGCGCGCGACCCCGCGCCATTGCTCACCGAGGGCAGCGAGATTGATGTCGTTCTCGAGCTTCACGCCGACGGCGAGCGCGTCTTCGAGTCGTTCTGCGAACTTCACCCCTTCGATGCCGGCAGCGTTCGACGCGAGAGAGACCGAGCCGTCGATCGGATCGACGACCCCGGGAACCCCGACGACAGCTCCGTCGAGGCGAGCGCCGTCGCCCGACTCCAAGAGCTCCTCGCACAGCGACGCGACGGCCGCGATCGTCGAGTCGAGCTCGGTGCCGATGAACGGGACGTCGCGCCGAGCCCGAACGTTCCCCGCGAGGTCGCCGAGAGCCGCGCGGATGAACCGGGTTCCTACGTCCACGGCGAGGACGAGCGCCGCCTCCGGCACCGGCTCGAAGAAGACCGCGCCGTAGTGGGGCCGCCCGGGGCTCGGCTCCGTCTCGCGCACGACTCCCTGCCCGAGCAGTGCGCGGAGCGCGAGCGAGACGGTCGGCTTCGAGATGCCTGTCCGCCGCGCGATCTCGGCACGAGAGATCGGGGCACCGCTGCGGATCGCCTCCAGCACCGCCCTCTCGTTCAGGCGCTTGAGCAGCGGTGGGGTCGCACGGGCGGTCATTTGAGTAAATGATACTGACGAGACAACGGCATGCACAGGGGTTGACAGATGAAAATGGCGGATTGTAGGGTTTGCTCGTTAGGTTCCCTAACCAAATGCGTGGAGGCACACTGATGAGCCGCACGAGAGCTGTTCTCGCTCTACTCGTGCTCGGCGCGCTCGGGATCGCAGCGGTCGGCGCAACGGCTGCGACCGCGAAGAAGAGCGCGCCGACGAAGCTGACCGTCTGGGTCGGCTGGAGCGCGCGCGAGCTGAGCGTCTTCAAAGGGGTCGCCGCGGAGTACGACAAGGCGCACCCGAATGTCATCGTGAACGTCGTCGGATCGATCAACGACGACAAGATCGTCGCGGCGATCCGCGCCGGCAACGCGCCGGACGTCGCCAGCTCGTTCAACTCCTACGACGTCGGCATCTATTGCGGGACCGGCGGTTGGATCGACCTGTCGCCGTTGATGCAGCAGTCCGGCATCTCCACCGACGCCTTCCCGCCGGCGACCAACTACTACACGCAGTTCGGCGGCAAGAAGTGCGCGCTGCCGCTGCTGGCGGACACGTACGGCCTGTACTACAACAAGACGTTGTTCAAGGGGGCCGGGATCGCCGGACCGCCGAAGACGATCGCAGAGCTCACGGCGGACGCGAAGAAGCTGACGAAGTTCAACTCCGACGGGTCGATCAAGCTGCTCGGCTTCGACCCGTTCATCGGCTTCTACGAGAACACTCCTGAGCGTTGGGTGACGGCGTGGGGCGCCAACTGGCTCGACTCGTCGAACCATTCGATCCTGGCGAAGCAGCCGGGCTGGTCGAGCTGGATGAAGTGGCTGAAGAGCTACATCAGCTGGGTCGGTTACAAGAAGCTCGTCAAGTTCCAGGCGGGGCTCGGCGACGAGTTCTCGGCATCGAACGCGTTCGAGGTCGGGAAGGTCGCGATGAACTACGACGGTGAGTGGCGTGTCGCGTTCATCCAGGCGGAGCATCCGAAGCTGGACTACGGCACGGCGCCGATGCCCGTCGCGAACCCGAAGCTGTACGGCTCGGGGTACATCAACGGAACCATCATCGGCATCCCCAAGAACGGCAAGCACGAGGCCGAAGCGTGGGATCTGGTGAAGTACCTGACGACGAACACGCATGCGCTTGCCAAGCTCTCCAACGGCTTGCGGAACGTGCCCTCGACGCACGCGTCGCTCACGTCGAAGGAGCTCACGCCGGATGCGCACTTCTCGACGTTCCTGAAGATCTTCGGGAACAAGTACTCGTCCACGTCGCCGATCACGGCCGCGGGCGTCTCGTACACGAACGCGGTGCAGAACTTCGCGACGAAGTGGCAGGCGGGCAAGGTGTCGAGCCTCGCCTCCGGCCTCTCCGGGCTCGACAAGCAGCTCGACGCGATGGTCAAGCAGGCCGGTGGCGGCGGGGTGCCCTGAGCCGTTGGCAGCAGTGATCGGAGATCGCCGGCGAGCCAGGCGGCGCGCCGCCTGGCGGCGGCGCAGGCTCGTGCTCATCCTGATGAGCCCCTGGCTCGTCGGCTTCTCCGTGTTCTTCGGGTACCCGCTCGTGATGAGCGCGTACCTGTCGTTCAACCACTACGACCTGCTCTCGTCGCCGCGGTGGGTCGGCCTCGCCAACTACCGCTACCTGTTCACGGTCGATCCGCAGGTGTGGACCGCGGTGAAGAACACGCTGTGGTTGATCGCGGTGATGGTCCCGCTCCAGGTCGTGTTCGCCTACGGGATCGCCATGCTGCTCGCGCGGGCGAAGACCGGCGTCGGCGTCCTGCGGACGATCTTCTACCTTCCGGCGCTCGCACCCCCCGTCGCGGCGACGCTCGGCTTCGTCTTCATCCTCAACCCGGCCACAGGCCCCGTGAACACGATTCTCGGCCACCTCGGGATCCAGGGACCGCTCTGGTTCCAGGATCCCGCGTGGTCGAAGCCGTCGCTGACGCTCCTCGGCCTGTGGGGCGTCGGGAACACGATGGTGATCTTCCTCGCGGCCGTCCTCGACGTGCCGCGGCATCTCTACGAGTCCGCCGAGCTGGACGGCGCAGGGCCGCTGCAGCGTCTTCGCTGGGTGACGCTGCCGACGACGAGCCCGGTGATCCTGTTTGCGGTCATCCTCGGCGTGATCCAGGGGCTCCAGTACTTCACCCAGGCGTATGTCGCAGCGGGTGTCGCGTCCGGTCAGGCGTCGCAGGCCGGAGACGTCACAGCCGGCACGCTCGGCTACCCCCTCGATTCGACGCTCGTCTACCCCGTGCTGCTCTTCCAGCACGGCTTCACGGACTTCCAGATGGGCTACGCGTCGGCGATGGCGATGTTGCTGCTCGCCGTCTCGTTCGGCGTCACGCTGATCATCCTGATCAACTCGCGCAAGTGGGTGCACTACGGAGGCGCGGCCCGATGACGGCGGCAGCCTCGGCGGCGGCACTCACGCGCCGGCGTGTGCCGTCGGCCGTGCGCAGGCGCCGCTTGCTCGTCGCCGTCGCGAACCACGCCGTGCTGATCGGGTTCGCGATCGCGTTCCTGGCGCCGTTCGTCTTCATCCTGCTAACGGCGCTGATGTCGAACAACCAGGCGCTGTCGCCCGACCTCTGGCCGCATCCGTTTCGGTGGCGCAACTTCGTCGACGTCTGGACGAAGGCGCCGCTCTGGAAGTGGACGCTGAACACGCTCGAGTACTCAGTGCTCGCCACGCTCGGAGTCGTCGTCTCGAGCGTGCCTGTCGCGTACGCGCTCGCTCGGCTGCGCTGG
>Ga0070658_10004999_pt1 | contig 10798 bp, 5 predicted proteins | sample KBSC13metaG_FD_64664 | JGI IMG/M metagenome (GOLD analysis project Ga0070658, IMG submission 64664) | Corn rhizosphere microbial communities from Kellogg Biological Station, Michigan, USA - KBS C1-3 metaG | ecosystem: Host-associated > Plants > Roots > Rhizosphere > Soil ... | reverse complement strand
CGCTTCGGATTCGCCTGGAATCCGCACGCAAATATCTTCGGTGATGGTAGGACGGCGTTTCACGGGGGTGTTGGGGCGTTCTATGACGCAGACTTCACAAACATCGCGACGAATGACGCACAGGCATCTCCGAACGCGCCTACGGGAACGCTGCAGTCGTCGACCGCTCGCGGCCTTGGGCATGCCACATCCCTGCTTGATACGATTGGGCCAAGTCTCAACCCCGCGTCTAGCGTCCAGAGCATCTCGAGCAACTTGCGAAACCCACTCACATGGCAGTGGAATCTAGGCGTTGAGCGGCAACTTCCAGCGGAGTTCAAACTCACGATCAATTACGTCGCCAGTCACGGCGAGAAGCTCTATGCGAATGAGCAGATGAACTATTTCGATTTTGCTACCGGCAACCGCATCAACCCGTCTCGAGGAATCATCAACCTTCGGGCGAATCGCGCCGACTCCGAGTACAACAGTCTGCAAACCGAGTTGTCACACCAAATGTCGCATGGAATCTTTGTTCGCCTGGCATATACCTATGGCAAGGATCTGGATGATGCTTCGGACGTCTTCTCGACGTTCGCTGCGCCCACATCGTACTCTGCCGATCTCTCGCCCCATGGGCTCGGTCGGGATTGGGGACCATCCGTTTGGGATCACCGACACTACATGGCTGTAACCTACGTTTGGTCGCCTACCGGTTTTCACTCCAGCAACTCCCGCACCGACGCGCTGCTCAGTGCTTTTACGCGGCATCTCACTCTCTCTGGAACAACTCAGTTGCAGTCCGGATATCACACCACGTTCAACGTCTCTGGTATCGATACAAATGGAGATGGCAGCCCCGCCAATGACCGACCGATGATTGGGAACGCATTCAAACCTCTCGACACCGCTGGCTTCGATGGCATTTATTTCGGACCCGGCTTCAAAGGCGGAGTGTACTACGATGCGGTTACTGCATTGCCCGTAACTGCGGCCGATGTGCATTGGCTGGTTCCTTACGGACCTCAGTACGTGCCGTATGAAGTAGGCCGGAACAGCTACCAGAACCCAAGTACTCAGTTCTGGAATATTGCGGCGGAGAAAGCGCTCCCGACTTCTTGGCTGCACATCGATCGCTGTTCATTTGTGATACGAGTCGAAGCTCAAAATTTCATCAATCACGACAACGTGGGTCCTCTGGATATTAATCTGTTGGACATCGGGACACCTAACTTTATGAACCGACAGAATGCAGTCGAACCCAATAACCGCCATCTACTCGCCTGGGCGAAGTTCCGATTCTAGCGCCCGCTTTCATTTGAAGTTATCGAGGAGCAGCTACGCTGTGCGGGCTACCTGTCATCTCCAGCGCCGCATCCCACGGGTCCGTCCCTTCTTGAGAACAATGTAAGGGTGCCCCTTGGCCTTAAATACCTGATTCAGATATCTGCCTTTTGACTCGGCCGCCGCAAATTCGGCGTACTCCTCAGACGGAACTTCGAAGTAGCGATACACCTGTCCATTTTGCCGGAATTCTATCTCCAGTTTCTGGCTGCTAGCGTGATAGTGGATTGTAGCGATGGTCTTTGACTCTTTTGTGTCCAGTCGCATTCCGCATCCCAAGAAAAGCCGGTAGATTGGACGGCTATCGAGTGAAACTAGATGCTTGGCATCAATCGTACCCAAACCCGGTGTCGGGTGTTGGAGAATATACCGGATTGTCCTAGTGGCACACTGCTATTCCCGTCTTCGACGTGCAGAAACCGCTAGGGTCGATAAAGCCATTTGACAGCATAATGCAGAGCCCGATGAGGATAACTGCCAGTATTACTATGAAAATTGTGTTAGAGCTTCGCATCAACTCACCGGGAGCGGGTTCTGGGCTAGATGGAATGAAATATAAAGCAAAGACATCGCGCTCAGGCCGGGCCAACGGACCCCGTCCAGCATCAGGATTTTAGGCTTGACGTCCAGATCGTATGTCGTCTATCAGCGACATTGTTATGATAACGACTAAACGAGCTTGACGAAATTTGGCGGGAAATCGCACAGGGTAACGTCCAAATGCTGGTGCAACGCAACCGCAATGCTCTCCGCCAGTCGATTACCTACAAACTGGGACTGGGAAATGCGCTAGTCTGATTGGATTGGCGTAGGCAATCCAAGACGAGGATTGAACCGGAAAAGTCGAGTTGGCAGGCCAGACTTGGCTCGAGCAATATGCGGTCATGTGATGACGTGGCGAACGCTCCATCTTCAGCGTGCTGGTCCGGGCGACACCGAGCCAGCGGCTGCGCTATTCTGTTGGCAATGGCGGCTTGGGTTCGACAAATCCTCAGGAACAGGCGCACTGCGGTTTTTTTCGGTGTGGTGTTATGCATCCTCCTGGCTTTTTTCGCCGTGGAGCGAAAGATCGCTGCCTATCCCGCCCACAGCGTAGCTGCCGCGACTATTGTAGCCACTGGGGTTCAAAAGCCTCAGCAGCTTGCATTTGATGAGTTGCAAAGCCTCAATGCTCCATTCGCATATGTGTGCGTAATCATGCGTTTCGCGGCTTTTTCGATCCAGCGTGCCTGGGATGCCGCCCGCTCGCGGAATGCTTCAGTATTTCCCGGTTGGGCTACTGCTCCGCTGGCCGTACGACCTCCTCCCACACTCTAGCCCTGCTTCAGCGAAGTTGGGCATGGATGTGATTCCATGCGTCGGTGCCTTCTCGGCACGGTGTAGCTCATGGCGAGGCGAGTGTCCATATGGGTTTTGAATCTGGGGATCTGGCGAAGAGGGTCTTCGGGCCTTTTGTGCTGTATGTATGGCTGTTTTCAGCCATTGGTTGTCGGCAGAAAGTTGCGGGCAGGGAAGTTCATCAACCTCAGGTTGCGCCCGTGACCACGGTCGAGCGTGCACAGCTCGAGAACACGTTCCGAGTAGCGGGTGAGTTCATCCCTTTCCAAGAAGTCGAACTCCACGCGAAGGTTGCCGGCTATGTCCGGCGTATCAATGTCGATATCGGAGACCGCGTTAAGGCGGGCCAGGTGCTCGCAATTCTGGACGTTCCCGAGTTGATGGCACAGGTGCAGGGCGCTGACGCAGGTGTTCGCCAGTCCCAGGAGCTGATCAGCCGAGCTAAGAGCAATGCGCTGCGGGCTCAGGCGAGCTACGAGGCTGTCCACTCGCAGGCGGACAGGCTTCAGCAGGCGTCTAGCGCGCGGCCCGGCTTGATTGCTCAGCAGGAGATAGATGATGCGCTTGCTAAAGATCGTGCGGCAGCCGCACAGGTGGACGCCGCCAAGGCGGCGCTTTCCGCGACTCAGCAGCAGCTCGGCGTATCTCAGGCTGATCGTCAGCACTACTCGTCAATGGCCGATTACTCGCGTATTATCGCGCCATTCAGCGGCGTGGTGACCAGGCGCTATGCGGATACCGGAACGCTGATACAGGCGGGCACATCCAACGCGGGTTCCGCGCCTGTAGTGAGGCTCGCGGAAGTCGACGTCCTAAGACTGCGTTTGCCTGTGCCGGAATCGCTCGCGCCGTACGTTCGGGTCGGCAATCCGGCATCAGTCTACGTCGATGCGCTGGCGAGGACATTCACTGGGAAGGTGACTCGCAGCGCCGGTGCACTGGACTCGTCCACACGAACCATGCAGGTGGAAATTGACGTTTCGAACCGGGATGCCCAATTAGCGCCAGGCATGTACGCGCAGGTCGCGCTGAACGTCGCGCATTCGGGCGAGTCGCTCACCGCACCTGTTCAGGCTGTGGATCAGAGTGGCGCCCAGCCATTCGTGCTGGTGGTCGACTCGGCTAACAAGATTCAGAAGAAGAAAGTCCACATTGGTATCTCGACCGCCGATCGCGTGGAGTTACTCAGCGGAGTAGAGGAGGGCGACAGGATTATTTCCGTAAATCTGTCGACATATCAGCCGGGAGAAGTCGTGACGCCGAAGCAGACCGCAACCAGCACACAGGAGACCGAGTAAATGTCTGGGTTTGCGCTCCGCTATCCGTTCTTCATTATCATGCTCTGTCTGGTCATCGCCGTGGTCGGCGTGACGATGGTTGCGCGGATGCCGGTAGATCTATTCCCCGAGATCGACATTCCGGTGGTTGTTGTCGCCACGTTCTACAACGGCATGCCTCCGGAGCAGATTGAAGCGCACATCACAAATCCATTCGAGCGCTTTTTCACGCTGGGAAGCGGCATCGACCATATCGAGTCTCGTTCGCTACCCGGCGTCAGCCTGATCCGCATCTACTTCCAGCCGGGAACAAGTCCGGATGGCGCTGTGAACACAATCTCGAATCTCGCAATGGCACAACTGCGGCGTCTGCCTCCGGGCACGCTGCCTCCGGTCGTGCTCAAGTTCGACGCCTCTAGCCTCCCGGTTTGCCTTATCACCTTGAAAGGCCAGGGCCTGAACGAAACGCAGTTGCATGATCTCGGACAGTACAACGTGAGGAACCAGATTGCCTCAGTGCCAGGCGCATCGATCCCGCCGCCATTTGGCGGGAAGTACCGGCAGATCCAGATTTATGTGGATCCCACGAAGCTGGAAGCAAATCAACTGAGTCCGATGGACGTGGTCCGCACGCTGAATAACGCGAACGCGATTCTGCCGTCGGGAGACGTAAAGCTGGGGCCTACAGACTTCAACATCTACACGAATTCGCAATTTCCCGACACGAACGAGATCGATCGGCTGCCACTAAAGACGAGCGGCAACGGACAGTTGCTGGTCGGAGATGTCGGTGAGGCGAAGGATTCGTCCGCGATCCAGACCAACATCGTTCGCGTGGATGGACAGCACTCTGTTTACCTGCCGATCCTGAAGCAGGGTGGCGGCAGCAACACCATTTCTATTGTGAATGGCGTTCGGAACGGATTGCAGCATTTGGTCGATGTTCCGAAGACGCTGAAGACGGCGGTGGTTTTCGATCAGTCGGAATTTGTCAAAACAGCGATCAAGAATCTGGGCAGCGAAGGGGGCATCGGATTGGTGCTGACGGGACTGATGATCCTGATCTTCCTGGGGAGCATACGCGCGACCCTCGGCGTGATGCTGTCGATTCCTCTCTCGGCTCTCGCCGCATTCCTTGCGCTGAACATGATGGGCGCGACCATCAACTCCATGGTGCTGGGTGGTCTGGCGTTGGTGTTTTCGCGCCTGATCGATAACTCGGTCGTCGTGCTCGAAAACATCTTCCGCCACCTGGAGATGGGCGAGACCCCAGAACGCGCGGCAGAGCTAGGCGGCCGCGAAGTGGCGCTGCCGGTTCTCGCTGCGACATTCACCACGGCTATAGTCTTCTTTCCGGTAGTGTTCCTGTACGGGGTCAGCCGGTATCTGTTCACCGCGCTGGCGCTCTCGGTTGTTCTGGCGTTGTTTGCGTCGTACTTGGTGGCGTTGACGGTGGTTCCGCTGTTCTGTGCGCACTTCATTAAGAACGCCCACAATGAGGCTGCGCATCACAAAGGCGGCAGTCCCTTCCAACAGTTCGTACGATCATTCAACCGCGTCTACAACCGTTCGCTGATCCATTACGACCGATCCATCGAGAAGACGCTTGTCTGGCCGCGTACCACCATCATGGTGGTGCTCGGAATTTTCGTGCTCAGTCTAGGGTTGTATCCGCTGATGGGGCTCTCGTTCTTCCCGCGAACCGATCCGGGGCAGTTCGTTATCAATATGAAAGCTCCGAGCGGTACGCGCATCGAGCTCACCGATCAATATGTTTCTCGCATTGAGCAGGACATTCGCAGCGTTGTGCCGAGCAGCGATCTCGCGATGATCGTTTCGAACATCGGCACGGCGCCTGGGTTTTCCTCCCTGTATTCCAGCAACTCGGGGCCACATACGGCGTTCATTCAGGTCAGCCTGAATAAGGAGCACCGCACCAGCACGTTCACATATATGTCCAATGTACGGAACAAACTGCGCGATGACTTTCCGGAGATCTCCGCTTACTTCCAAACGGGCGGCCTGGTGGATGCAGTCATCAACCTTGGCCTGCCCGCCCCGATCGATATCCAGGTGAGCGGCAAGAATTTGCAGGAAGCTGCGGCCGCAGCGGCGTCCATTGCGAAGCAGATTCGCGGGTTGGGGGAGGTAGGCGACGTACTGATTCCGCAGGATGTCGACTACCCAGGCCTGAGAATGCAGGTTGACCGCGAGATGGCCGGAAGACTCGGCCTAAGTTCGCGCGAGGTCGTGGACAACGTCATCACGGCCCTGAGTTCGAACGCGATGATCGCGCCGAACTACTGGGACGACCCGAAAAGTGGCAACAGCTATATGCTGGCTGTGCAATATCCCCAAAGCGTAATGAAGTCGATGCATGACTTGGAGCAAATTCCGATCCGCTCGCCGAGCGGCCTCACCGCAACCAATCTTGGAGCCGTGGTACACATTACGCCGATGAAGTCGCCGACTGAAGTGGACCACTACCAGCTCCGCCGCGTCATCGATATCTACGTCTCGCCTTCACGCCAAGATCTCGGGGGGCTTGCAAGCCGTGTCGACCGCGTCATTGCCACTCAACACCTGCCCGAGAATCTGCATGTCACGGTGCGCGGGTCGATCCTCGGCATGCGACGATCCTTCACCAGCTTCGGTGTTGGACTAATCCTCTCGGTCATCCTCGTCTATCTCATTCTGATGGCGCAGTTCTCCTCGTTTATCGATCCTGTCGTGATCCTTTTGGCAATTCCACCCGGCATTACGGGCGTCATCCTGTTCCTACTGGCGACGGGAACAACGCTGAACGTCATGTCACTGATGGGCGTAGTGATGATGACCGGCATTGTGGTGTCAAATTCGATTCTTATCGTGGAGTTCGCACGGAAACTGCGCAGAGAGGGCATGCCGATACGCGAGGCAGTGGCAATGTCCTGCCGCGTGCGGCTGCGTCCCGTGTTGATGACGTCCTTGGCAACCATCCTCGGGATGATCCCCATGGCGCTTGCGTTTGAATCGGGCAGCGAGCAATACGCGCCGCTTGCCCGAGCCATCATCGGCGGCTTAACAGTCTCCGTCATAGTAACGGTGTTCGTCGTGCCCGCTGCGTACCTCTGGGTACATGGAAATGAAGAGGCTCCGGCAGGAGGTGCACGATGAAGCCGACCGTGCACTTCACTCTTGCGCTTGCCCTCTCGTCTACGATCGCGGTGCAGTCCCAAACGTCTGCGCCCTCAACACGCCAAGCGCCTATGCCGAGCGTCAGGGCGGTCCGACTCAATCTTGCTGACGCAGAAAAATTGGCGATTCAACACAATCCACGCATCGCGGTCGGCCGCTTGCTGGCACTTGCGCAGAATCAAGTAATGCGCGAGACACGCTCAGCCGAGATGCCTATTGTTACCGGCAATGTTACCGCGGTCGACTCTCACGAAAGCAGCCGGATCACAGCAGGCTCCCTCAATAATCCCATCGTCTATCAGCGCGCGGCGGGCGGCATTACGCTCTCCCAACTCATCACAGATTTCGGCCGCACGCGCAACCTCGTAAGTAGCGCAGACCTCCGTGCCCGAGCCGAGGCCAGCGCCGCTGACGCAACTGCCGCCGACATCATTCTCGCCGTCGACATCGCCTACTATCGTGCGCTCGGCGCCCAAAGCGTGCTCGACGTCGCGAACGAAACGGTAAAGGCTCGTCAGGCCACCGTGGACCAAATCGCTGCGCTCGCTAAAGCCAAGCTGCGTTCCACCCTAGACCTCAGCTTTGCCAATGTCGCACTGCAGCAAGCAGAGCTGTTACTGCTGAACGCAACTAACCAAACGCAGGACGCATTGGCCGCAGTGAATGCACTGCTCGGCGAAGAGACTGCACCGAACCTTGTGCTCATAGATGACGAAACAGCAGCGCCGTCCCCGCCGCCCCAAAATCCGGAAGCGCTGGTCACTGAAGCCTTCGCACATCGGCCGGACCTGGTTTCGCTCAGCCAGCAGGCCCAGGCTGCACAAAAGTTCAGCATCGCGGAGCACGATCTCAATCGGCCGACAATCTCGGCGCTGGGCACTGCGGGCGGCGCTCCGATCCGTGCTGACCAGATCGCCTCATCATGGTACGGCGCTGCCGGAGTGAATGTCAGCATCCCGATTTTCAACGGTTTCCTGTTTTCCGCGCGCGCGCATGATGCCGACCTACGGGCAAGCGCGGCGCAGCAGCAGGTGAAGGAACTGCGCGATTCAATCGCCCGCGATGTACGCACGGCCGCGCTTCAGGCACAGTTGAACTTCCAACGGATTGCCGTGGCCAAGCAATTGCTCAATCAGGCGAACTCCGCGCTCGATCTTGCGCAGACCCGCTATAACCTTGGGCTTTCGTCCATCGTGGAACTCAGCCAGGCTCAACTGCAACAGACCCAAGCCCAGATTGAACTCGCGGGCGCACGATACGCCTATGCCGGATCACTCGCAACCATTCGCTTCCAGATAGGCCAGTAGTATCGGAAGCGTCGTGCCGAATCGTGGCTGACGAATATGAGCCATTCCTGGTAACTTCTCAAGCTTCGCTCGCGACTCCAGCAGTCCTCGAGTTAGGCCCGGACCGAATTCTGTGCGCTCCATCTTTGTGCGGTCGTTCACCCTGCCCCGCGGGCCTCGGCATCACGTCCACTCATCACTGCTGCAGCCTTTAGGCATAGAGAGTTTGTCTGCTCACATTCAGAACGACAAAAGGACCGTCCTTTCTTCGTGATCTAAAAGAGAATTCAACGCATCCATAGTGAAGAGGGACGCACGTGGCGGCAAGCAGCACAGAGCAATTGCAGATCGATGATCGATAGGATCATGATATGGTCTGTTGCACGTCGATCGTTACGATCGCGGATCTCAGGATTTAGTGAAATAGAGGTAGGACCCTATATAAACTACCTGCATGTCGAGTTGCTGCAGTTGGCTAGAAGGATCAAACTAATGCCAAATACCAGATCGTCCAGAGGTCCCGTTTCCACCGTACCCAAACGCAAGGAAGACGTAACAAACCTTCTCGTGCTCCGATTCCAGAACTTAATGCGAGAGGGTGTTTTGACTCCCGGCTCATTACTGCCATCTGAGCGTGAGCTCGCCGCTACATTCGGAGTTGCACGTTCGAGCCTGCGGCAAGCAATGAAAGTTCTGGAGACTATGGGTGTTGTGACCCAGAAAGTGGGGGACGGTACTTACCTAAGCAAGGACGGGACCTACGTCTTGTCTGTTCCGATGGATTTTCTCTTTCTTCTGGATGAGATTTCGCCTCAGGATTTGATGGAATTGCGCCTGATGCTTGAGCCGGCATTAGCCGCGAAGGCCGCGGAATGCGCGACGTTCCAGGATATTGGGCTCCTGAAGCAGACTATGCGAGAGATGCAGGTCAGCGGCGTCAGCCCCCAGGATGTGGTCGAGGCAGATCTGATGTTCCACAGGACCATCTTTCGCGCGACCGGAAACGCGCTAGGGAGCCGATTATTCCATAGTATTCATAGCGCCATGTTCAAAATGATTGCGACAACGGCGCAAACAGTGCATGTCGACCATACGATACGGTTTCACGAGCCAATTCTTGAGGCGATTGAGGAAAGGAACCCAAAGCGCGCCGCACTATGCATGACAGAGCATCTGGTCGATGCGCGGGATCTGATTCTCCATAACCAGAAGCAGGAAGAGAATCTGAAACTCCGCAAACACTTGTTTGAAGGCCGAAATCACCGAATCACCATTTTGAAACAACCTATCGGCACTGGCAGAAAGGGCCGCCGGCCGCTTTCGGTGGCTAAGTAGCTGCGTGGATAGTCGAACCCTGGATGTTGCTCTCGCGGGTGGCTTTCGTTGCAGCAATCGTTCAACAGCCGCGAGCAGCCGGCCAAGGGCCGCTCAGCACCACGTCCGCGAGCTTCATTCGGTCCACACGATTGACAGGCTGGGGATGTTTTTAGCCAGCTACGAGATCTCATTCCCGACTCGATCTATGTGCAGGATCAGCTTTGGATATGAGGGTTTGTAGACTGAACTGAACGTGGCCCGAACACCGCTGCAAGCTCTCAAATCAGGGCATCGCCGTGCAAATCGGGGTGGCGTGGTCTGTGATCCCGACGTGTGGATCCGATTCTAATCAGGAGCGCTAGAGGTCCGATCTGTAGCGGAACTTGGCGAGACGGTCCACTCTTCCTGCCGCTTGACACTAATTAGCAAAGGTCGTACCTTTACAGCTCTTACGGTAGACGTTGGAATCTTATTGTTGGAGGAGCGCATGCTGGTCCTATCCATGAGTCGCGGCAGGAGCTTGCTGAGCGTGATATTCGGGTTTTTATTTCTGGTCGTAAGTACCGTTGTCGCGGTAGCGCAAGTCGAGCAGGGACGATTCGTCGGGCGTGTGACGGATCCGACTGGAGCTGCCGTGGTCGGCGCCATAGTGACTGCGCGTAATGTCGATACCAACATTGACATGAGTGGCGTGACAAACTCTACGGGAGACTATGTCATCACGCCGGTTCCTGCGGGAAATTACGCGCTCACTGTCACTGCCTCAGGATTCGACAAGGTTGCAACCCAGACGATCCAACTACAGGTCGGGCAAATCGCGCGCCAGGACCTCGCCCTCTCGATCGGTACGGCAACGACCGTCATCCAGGTCAACACCACCGCACCGTTGCTGAACACGGAGACTGCAACGATAGGTCAAGTCATCACCAATAGGCAGCTGACTGATCTTCCCGTCAACGGTCGAGGATTCTACCGGCTTGCGGAACTCGCCCCAGGCGCTATCCTCCTCGGCGCAACCGGAAATTCGCTTCCCATTCGGCCCGAAATCGTTAACGGTAACGTCATAAGCGGAATCCGCGG
>Ga0070658_10004997_pt1 | contig 10800 bp, 8 predicted proteins | sample KBSC13metaG_FD_64664 | JGI IMG/M metagenome (GOLD analysis project Ga0070658, IMG submission 64664) | Corn rhizosphere microbial communities from Kellogg Biological Station, Michigan, USA - KBS C1-3 metaG | ecosystem: Host-associated > Plants > Roots > Rhizosphere > Soil ... | reverse complement strand
CCGAGCGCGGAGGACCAGGCGGGGGCGCGGTGGCGCCCCCGCCTAACGCGTTGCGGGCGAAGTCGGTGGCGACGAGCCCCGGCATCACCAGCGAGACGTGAATGCCAGGATGGGTCGCGGCGAGGTCGGCGCGGACGTTGGCGGTGAGCGCATTCACCGCGGCCTTGGCCGCGTTGTAGGCCGAGCGGATGCTGGCCAGCGGGACCCGGCCGAGGAACGACGAGACGTTGATGACGTGACCGGTGTTGCGCTCGATGAAATGCGGGACGACCGCCTGCATCCCGTACAGCACCGACTTGACGTTGACGGTCATCATGTCGTCGAAGTCGGCGTCGGTCAGCTGGAGCGCGGGCCTGGTGATGCCGCGCCCGGCGTTGTTGACCCAGACGTCGATGTGGCCGAACGCCGCGATCGCGCGATCGCGGAGCCTCTCGACCGAGGCGCGGTCGGTGACATCGGTCCTGACCGGGAGCGCATGGTCGCCGATCGCCCGCGCGACCTCGCCGAGCGCATCCTCGCGCCGCGCACCGAGCACGACGCGATTGCCCTGGTCGCCGAGGAGGCGGCCGAGTGCTGCACCGATCCCGCCGCTCGCACCGGTGATGACGACGACCTTCGAGCCGGAGCGAGTCATGCGCGGACCGCGGGCGCGGCGTCGTCCGCCTCGAGCGTCGCCACCTCGCGAAGGACGTCGGCGAACACCGCGGCGGGCTGACCCCCTTCCACGACATGTTGGCCGTCGAAGACGAACGTCGGGACGGCGCGAACGCCGAGCTCGCGAGCGTGGTCGATCTCGGCGCGCGTCTCGGCGAGCCCTTCGCCCGAGGCGAGGTACTCGCGCACGCGGTCGGCGCTCATTCCGGCCGAGGCCGCGAGTGCGATGAGAAACTCGTGGTCGCCGACATCCTTCCCCTGGGTGAAGTGGGCGTCGAACAGCTTCTCGGCGAGCGCGCGCTGCACATCGGCGCCGTGCTCGAGGAGGGCGAGACGGAGAAGCCGATGGGCGGTGATCGTGTTGACGGCAACCGCCCGGTCCCAGTGCACCTCGATCCTCTCGCCACGCGCGACGCCGGTGACGCGATCGAGCATCTGCTGGACGTTGGCGCCGAACTTCTCTCGGAGCGCGGCGATCAGCGGGCGCGGGGAGGCGGGGGCTTCCGGATCGAGCTGGTAGGGACGGAAGCTGACGTCGACATCGCGGTCGTGGAACGACGCGAGCGCTGCGGCGAAGCGCTTCTCGCCGATGTAGCACCAGGGGCAGGAGATGTCGGAGTAGATCTCGACTTTCATGGCGGTCGCGGGCGAGTGGGCGTCACGGCTGGGCGATGCATCGACGCCGGGCAATGCGTCGCGAAAGATATGCCCGGCACCAGATGACGAACCCGCACCGCGCGCCGCCGGTTCCCGCTCACCCGCCTAACGGCACCCAGAGGCTCATCTTCAGGGCGAAGAAGTTGGTGTAGCGTCCGCCGAAGGCACCGAACGCATCGGTCGGGTCGACGGGTCGGAAGCGGTCGAGCGAACGGCTGCCATTGCGCTGCCAGACGGCGTAGAAGAGGCTTCCCGGCCGCCATTCCCAGCGGAGCACGGCGTTCGTGCGGAGCGACCGCTCGTTGAAGTCGAGCGCGCTGGCATCGCCGGCGATACCCTGGGTGTAGCGGCTACGCGGCCGAATCAGCTCGCCGAGGCCGCTGAAGCTGCCGCTGGCCGCATAGGGCTCGACGAACATCTCGAGGGTGAGGTCGGGGCTGAAGGCGTAGTTGAGCCGACTGCCGAGCGTGAACTCGTGGAAGTCGATCGTCGCGAAGCGATACGAGTTGCCGAACGTCGCGGCCGGCCCGCTGCCCGCCACCGTCTCGACGTACTGCCGCGGGTCGCGCGAGACGAGGAAGTTCGGCGCGATCGTCACCTGCCACTGCGGCCCGGGGCGGACGCCGAAGCTCCCGCTGTAGCGGCGCGTGTTCTCGCCTAACGTCGTGCGGCCGTAATAGACGCGCCCCGACCACTGGGTCGGCGACGCGAAGCTGTTGCCGACTTCGACGATCCCGACGCGGTAGTAGCCGGTGCCCATGTACGGGCCTCCGCGGGTGAGCGTCCCGCTCTGCGACGGAAGGTCCTGCCAGGCGGTGACGTTCGCGTACCAGAAGTTGCGGAAGGTCAGCGTCGCGTCGGAGCGGACGAAGGCGGCGTTGCGGACGTTGCCGAAGTCGAGCTGGCCGAACGTCTCGAGCGAGACCTTGTAGTCCTGGAAGTACGCGTTAGGCTTCTTCTCCCGCCAGGTGAGGATGCCGTCGAGGAACTTCTCGTCGGCGACCGCCATCGCGCCGGCGTCGTTGACGTCGAAGCCGGGCGACCGCGCGCCGGCGAGCGCGTCCCAGAGCCAGTGGCGGCCGTTGGTGCGGGAAAGCTCGAGATAGGTGTTGAAGCCGTCGAGCGAGGTCCGCGACGAGTCGAGGCGGACGTAGCCGGCGTCCGGGCGCTGGTAGTAGCGCGCCGACGAGCGCTGGAGCGCGACGACGGCGAGGCTGTCGCCGGCGACGTGGCTGCCGCCGATGGTCCCCGAGAGCTGGTACTCGCCGCCGCGGAAGCGGAGGTTGAAGTCGCTCGCGCCGGCGACGGCGTCGCGGGGGAGAATGGCCGCCAGCTCGTCGCCGCTGCCTAACGCGCGGTGGACGCCGGTGACGATCACGCCGGCAGTCGAGCCGGACCTGCCCAGTTCCTGGCGAAGGCGGACGACGCCGTAGTCGGCGCGGGGCTGGACGGTCTCGGAAACGCGGCGACCGGGGGTCGCCGCCAGCGGGTCGGGGAGGAAGTAGCCCGCCGCGGTCTCGCGGTCGGTCGCCGCGGCGAGCGCGCCGATCGAGAGCCCGCTCGCCAGCCGGCCGGTGAGCTTGGCGGCGCCAAGGATCGTCGTCGCGTTAGGCGCGTCGACGAAGTCGGCGTCGAGGACCGAGCGCGGGCGCCCGCCGATCCGGCGCGAGTAGAAGTACGTCGCCCCGCCGCCCGTGAGGTATTGCGATCCCTCGGTGAAGAACGGCCGCTTCTCGCTGAAGAACAGCTCGTAGGCCGAGAGGTTCACCACCGACGGGTCGGCCTCGACCTGCCCGAAATCGGGGTTCACCGTCGCCTGCAGCGTCAGGCTCGGGCCAAGACCCATCTTCACGTCGGCGCCGACGCGGGCGTGGAGGTTGCGGCCGTCGTCGAACGGGTCGAGGGGGTCGCGATCGGAGTTGCGCTTCCCTTCCCCGGCAACGTACGGGAGCAATTCGATGCGGCGCGACGGCTGGATTCCGGAGATCCCGTCGAGCGTTCCCATGCGCGACGCCCAGGCGGTGACGTTGCTCGGAATCGGGATCCAGAAGATGTCTTCCTTCGTCGACGGGATCCACCGATCGAAGTTGACTCCCCACGTCTGCCGGTCGGCGGCGTTGAAGCGGAGCTGGTTGAACGGAATGCGCATCTCGGCGGTCCAGCCGAGCGCATCGCGATGGGCGCGTCCGTCCCAGACCGGATCATAGGATGCGTTGGTATTCGTCTCGTCGTCGGTGGCGACGTAAAAGTCGCCGCGCACACCGCTGGCGGTGATTGCGAAGCTGTAGGCGGTGCGACGGTCGTGATACGTGTCGAGCGAAATGATGAGGTGTTCCATCTGCCCGATGTTGTCGCGCCGTCCGACCGGTGCCTGCACCTTCGATGGATCCTTCGCGTACATGCGGGCGCCGACGTAGAGCGCGGCGTCGTCGTAGGCGATGCGGATCTCGGTGCGCTCGGTCGGTTCGGCCCCCTCGTGGGGCTGCTTCTGCCGGAAGTCGGTGATCGCCGGCAGCGACTTCCACACCGACTCGTCGAGCCGGCCGTCGACGACGATCGCGCCGTCAGGCACCCGTGTCGCCGTTGCGTGCTTCACGACCGGGACCGCGGTCGAGTCGGGGGTGGTCGTGCGCTGGGCGGCCAGGCAGAACGGAAAGGCGAGGCTCAGGACCAGCAGGCGGGCAGCCTGCCGGCCCGGCGCGTCCCGGAAGGGGCGCGCCGAACGATCGGCGTCAGGCATGTGAGTCCGGGTTGTCGGCTAGTAGCTCCCGCTGCTCTTCTTCATCCGGCGGAGCGAGGCGAGCACCCGACCATAGTCGGATTCGGAGCTGATCGACTCGGCCGCCTTCGCGATGCGCTCGCGTTCGGCGTCGGTCTGCGGCGCCTTCTTCGCGACGGCGATGAAGAACTCGGCCTTGTCGTAGTCCGAGCTGATTCGCTTCGCGCCGAGGTCGACGAAGCTGTCGATGATCGAGGGATCGAGCCTGGGCTGCTCGTCGAGCACCGTGGTGAGCAGCGTGCGCATGTCGTAGTCGGAGCTGATCCGCTCGGCGGCGGTGAGGAACGCCGGCGCGGTCTCCTTCGAGAGGCCGTACTTCTTGACCACCTCGACCAGCATCTCACGCATGTCGTAGTCGCTGCTGATGTGCAGCGCCGCGTCGTAGACCGCGTTCTGCGACGCGGCGCTCAACCCGCCGTTCTGCACGAGCGCGGTGAGCACCTGCCGGCGCTCGTAGTCGCCGCTGATCGTCGACGCGGCCGCGATGAACTTCGGTTGCAGTGCCGGGGTGATCAGCCCCTGCTTGAGGAGGGCCTGGAGGAGCTGCGACTTGTCGTAGTCGCCGCTCATGTCGCTGCCGACGAAGCCGAGGACGCGCTCCGTCTGTGCCTGGTCGAGCTTCGCCATCTTCAGCAGGCGCTCGACGTCGCTGCGCTTCGTGTAGTCGCTGCTGGTGCCGGCCGCCTCGTCGAGCACGCCGTTCACGCCGCGCTCCCGATAGACGACGGCCATTCGCGCTCCGTTCGAGAAGTTCGTGTAGCGATCGAGCTCCTGAAGCGCATTGGCCAGCCACCGTGCGGCGGCGGTGTCGTACGGCTGCTTCGTTCCGTTGACGTACCAGGTGCGAGCGAGCCCGCCGCCATCGCCCGGTTCGATGCGCAGCTTGTGGGTCGTCGAACCGCCCTTGTCGTAGATCGAAACCCAGCCGTCGGCATCGACGGCGGTGATGTCGGTGAAGTTGCGATTGAACTCGATGGAACCTTCGCGCTCGAGGGTGATCTCGCAGTCGCCGTTCTTCACGCTCGCCTTCATGCGCGAGTCGTTGTCGATGACGGTCGCCGACGAGGAGCGGTGGTTGGCGAAGGAGCAGCCGGGGAGGCTGAAGCCCGTCGGATCGTCGTCGGTGTGGGAGACGACGGTGAAGTTGCCACTCGCCGTCGAGCGCGTGATGCTCTGGCCGCGCGTGGTGGTGGTGGAGCGTGTCGTGTCCTGCTGCGCCCGAAGCGTGTCGCGCGACGTGGCGCGCCGGGCAGTCACCAGCGAATCGGTGTCGCTCGGAGCGACCACCGCCAGCGGGTGCTCGGTCGCATCCGCGCTTCGCGCGCTCCACGGCGAAAGCGTGGCGACGACGGCGGCTAGGACGAAGGTCGCGCTGCCGATCCCTGCCGCGCGGCGTCCGGACAGCGTCGCGCGGCGGCGACCGCCGTCGAGCACGGCGAGCAGACGTCCTTCGAGGTGCGACGGGCGGGCCATGGCCAGCGCGGCGGCGCCGGTCGCCGTCGGTGTGCGCAGGGTGCGGGCGATGGTCAGCAGGTGCTCGGCGTATTCCGATGCGCGCGCACCGGCGAGCAGCACCCGATCGTCGCAGGCGCGCTCGCGCTCGATGCGCAGGTTACGGGCGGCGATCCAGGCGAGCGGGTTGTACCAGTGCAGTGCGCAGACGACGCTGGCCAGATACTGGGTGAGGCAGTCGTAGCGCGCGACGTGGGCGAGCTCGTGGAGCAGCACGTCACGCTGCCGCGCCTCGGGCCACTCGCTGAAGCCGGCGGGCACGAGCACCACCGGCCTGACAATCCCCCACGTCATCGGCGTCGAGACCGCCTCGCCTTCGACGACGCGGACGACCCGGCGCACGCCTAACGATCGGGCGAGCGACGCGGCGTAGTCATCGAGTGCGTCGCTCTCGACGTCGCGAACGCGGCGGCCGATCGAGCGGAGCTGGAAGATCCCGAACAGGAGCGGGACGAGCGCGGCGAGCGCGCCGGCGATCCAGACGATGCCGACGACCGCCGGCCAGCCGAGACGGGGGCGCGACGGAACGAGGGTGACGTGCACGGGGCCGGTCGTCGGCGCCGACGCGGCCGCGGCGGCGGCGGCGGACAGCGCGAGCTGCTCCGTTTGCGCGCTCGTTTCGGCAGTGACGGCGCCCACTCCGTCATTCACCTGCTGTGCGACAACGTGGACGTGGGCGTCGTCGGGCGCACGGGCGCTGCCTAACGCGCCACCGATCCGGCCGGCGAGCCCGCGCGCGGCCACTGCTCCGGGGAGCGGGACGTGCCAGGCCGGAAGGGTCAGCGCGAGGATCGGCAGGACGAGCGCACCAGCGATCGCGGCGGTCCAGACCAGGTGGCGCAGCGCAGCCGATGAATGCCAGAGCGCGCGGGCGACGATGCAGGCGAGGCCGAGGAGCACCGCGACCTTTATCGCGGCATCGAGACCGATGGCGAGCGTCGCGGCGGCGACAGCGTCGGTCAGCAGCTTGATGAGCGTCGGCATGTCAGCGTCCCTCCTCGCGGGCCCGGTTGATGAGATCAGCGAGGCGATCGAGCTCCTCGCTGCTGAGCTTCCGTTCGTTCATGTCGATCAGGGTGGCTACCGCTTCCTCGGCCGAACCGGCGAAGAAGGTCGAGACGACGTCGCGCAGCGCGGAGCGGCCGGCGCGCTCGACCGGCATCGTCGTCGAGTAGACGTAACGGGGGCCATCCTGCTCGTGCTTGAGCTGTCCCTTGTCCTCGAGGATGCGCAGCATCGCACGCACCGCCGAGTAGCTCGGCGGCTCGGGCATTTCGGCGAGAACCTCGGCCGCGGTGGCGCGGCCGAGGCGGTGGACGACGCTCATGATCTGCCGCTCGCGGCGGCTGAGCTCCGGGAGTGCGTGCATGACCGGCCGGGAAGAGGGTGATGCTAAAAACTTAGCACTATGCTAAGTATTTAGCACTCGTTCCCGAAAGTCAAGCCTGGAATTCGTAAGCGCTCCCGGGCGGGGTCAGTCGCGGGCGTAAAGCTCGACGCCGGCGGCGGTTACCCGATGCGAGACCAGCGGGAGCGGAGGGTCGGCCTCGTCGGCGATGACGATGGCGGCGCGGAGCGTTGCCCGCCCTGCCTCGACGCCGCTGCGATCGCTGGCGAACACCGTGGCCAGCGGCTCACCCGCTTCGACCCAGTCGCCGGGCTTCGCCGTTATGACGAAGCCGACGCTCGGGTCGATCCGGTCCTCGATTTTCGTGCGGCCGCCGCCTAACGCGATGATCCCGCGCCCGATCGCGCGAGGCTCGACCCTGGCGACGAAGCCGCGGCGCGGCGCGGGGAAGAGCTCGACCTGCGACGCCTGCGGCAGGACGGCCGGATCGTCGACGACGCCGGGGTTGCCGCCCTGCGCCTCGATGATCTCCTGCATCCGCTCGGCGGCGCGTCCCGTGCCGATCGCCTTCTCGAGCGTGCGGCGCGCGGCGTCGATGCTGTCGGCGACGCCGCCCAGCACCAGCATCTCGGCGCCTAACGCGTAGGTGACCTCCATCAGGTCGGGCGGGCCCTCGCCGCGAAGGGCGAGCATCGATTCCTCGACCTCGAGCGCATTGCCGCAGGCGCGGCCGAGCGGGCGATCCATCGCCGTGATCAGCGCGACCGTCGGGCAATCGTGGTCGGCGCCAAGCTCGATCATCGACCGTGCGAGATCGAGCCCGCGCTCGAGCTCGGGAAGGAACGCACCGGAGCCGCGCTTCACGTCGAGGACGAGCCCGGTCAGTCCTTCCGCGAGCTTCTTGCTCATGATGCTGGCCGAGATCAGCGGGATCGATTCGACAGTTGCCGTGGCGTCTCGCAGCGCGTACAGCTTGCGGTCGGCGGGGGCGATCTCGCCGGTCTGTCCGATCAGCGCGCATCCAAGCCGCTCGACCTGTGCCTTCGCTTCGGCGAGGGTGAGATCGGTGCGGAAGCCGGCGATCGATTCGAGCTTGTCGAGCGTCCCGCCGGTATGGCCGAGGCCACGGCCGGACATCATCGGCACCGCGACGCCGCACACGGCGACGAGTGGCGCGAGGACGAGCGAGACCTTGTCGCCGACGCCGCCGGTGGAATGCTTGTCGATACGTGGAACCGTCATCGACGAGAGGTCGAGCGTCGCGCCGCTGCGCAGCATCGCTTCGGTGAGCGCGCTCGTTTCCTCGCGATCGAGCCCGCGGATGAAGATGGCCATCGCCAGCGCGGCCATCTGATAGTCGGGGATGTGGCTGGCCGCGTAGGCGTTCATGAGCGCGCGCCACTCGCCGCTCTCGATCCGGCCGCCGTCGCGCTTTCGCTCGATCAGGCGATGCGCCAACATTGACCGGACTCCGGGGTATTCCTAAGATGACGGCGGCCACATCCGGCCCCGCCGCGCCTGACGACCGAGACACGCCCAGTCAGCGCGGGCTCATCCGCTTCACGACCCGTTCGCGAATACGCGAGGAAGTCATGCGCAGCATCACTCGATCCAGCACGCGGTACCTCACACCGGCCATGGTCGCGATGCTCGCCCTCGCCGCCCGCAGCGCTGGCGCGCAGAGCGTGGCCGAGCACATCGCGACCGGCGACTCGCTGCACAAGGCGATGAACCCGCAGGCGGCGCTCAAGCATTACGAGGCGGCGATCGCGATCGACCCGAAGAACTACACCGCGCTCGTCGACGCGGCGCGCGAAGCGGTGGACGTCGGCGAATACGACAACGACAAGAGCGCGCGGATGCAGCTCTTCCACAGCGGCGAGCAGTACGCGCGCCGCGCGCTGGAGGTGAACCCGCAGGGCGCCGAGGCGCACTTCAACCTGGCGCGCGCGCTCGGGCGGACGGCGCTCTCCCTCGGACCGCGCGACAAGGTGAAGTACGCGACCGACGTCCGCGCGCAGGCGATGGAAGCGCTGAAGATCGACCCCAATCACCCGGGCGCACTCCACGTGATGGGGATGTGGAACGCGGAGGTGATGCGACTGAGCGGACCGACGCGCTGGATCGCGCGGAATGTGCTGGGCGGACAGGTGTTCGGCTCGGCGAGTTGGAAGAACGCGGTTCAGTTCATGGAGAAGGCGGTCGCGATCGATCCGACGCGCATCTCGCATCACATCGATCTCGCGGAGATTTACCGCGACACCGGCGACAAGACCAGAGCGCGTGAGCAGTTTCAGCTCGTGCTCTCGCTGCCCGCGACGGACTACAACGACCGGTTCTACAAGCAGCGGGCGGAGAAGGGGCTGGCGGACCTCTGACGGCAGTCGGCAGTACGCGATAAGCTGCAGGCACGAAGCGAACAGCGGCGAGGAGCATCCTCGCCGCTGTTCGCTTCGTATCGTGGGTCGCTGCCTATGGCGTATCGCTTACAGCGGTCCGCGCCGCGCTAGTCATCCACATCGGTCTCGTCGTCCGCGGCTGCCGCGTGCCGGTGGCGGAAGCGGTCGCGGGTCGAGCGGGCGGCTTCCCTGAGAGCGAAGGCAAGATCCTCCCATCGCTGCTCGGCGTCATGGCCGAGGCGGCGGGCCTTGCGCGCGATGCCGGCGCGCCGCTGCGGTCCGGTCTCCGAGGTGAAGAGGAGCGCTGCGCCCGCGCCCACGGCTGCGCCGGCCGCGATCCCGGCGGCGAGGAGTCCGAGCTGCTTCCAGTTGCGCGGTTCCTCGTACGGGCGTCCGCGCGGCGCGGTCTTCGCGGGGGTCCGCCCGACTGCGGCGGCGGTGCCGCGCTTCGTCGAGCCATTACCGCCGCGGCCGCCCTCCTTTCCGCGCAGCGACGAGGTGAGGGTCTCGGAATCGCGGGTTCGCGAACGGAATCCAGTCGCATTCGAAGCGTGGGCCATCGGTACTTTCAACCCTCCAGGCTGGTAAGGATCTTGCTTTAGGACCGGGAACGCATGTCCGTCCGTCGCCCGTTCAGGTAGCGGGAGACTTTTTTGCATTATCCGGGAACGAAGTCGGAGCAAAACGTGAGTTCAGACACCGCAGCGCCAGCAAGTCATGGTGGAGGCGCCACGTCCGCCCGTGCGACTGGTGCGAGGGCTGGTATGAATCCAAACGGGAAAACCGTTCTCCTCGTCGAGGACAACGAGGATAACCGCATCGTCTATTCCACTATTCTCCGGCACTTCGGCTACAAGGTCACCGAGGCGCTCAATGGCGAAGAGGGAATCTCGAAGGCGCGGAGCGAGCACCCCGACCTGATCCTGATGGACATCTCCATCCCGATCATCGACGGCTGGGAAGCGACGCAGGTGCTGAAGCACGACCCGCAGACGCGCGCAATCCCGATCATCGCGCTCACCGCGCACGCGCTCGCGTCGGACCGCGAGAAGGCGATGGAGGTCGGCTGCGACGGCTACCTCGCGAAGCCGTGCGAGCCCCGTGCGGTCGTCGCGGAGGTCCAGCGGTTCCTCGGGACGGGCAATGCCGCGTGATGTGCTCATCGGGAATCGCCCCGCGCGAATCCTGATCGTCGACGATCACGAAGACAACGTCGACCTGCTCCAGGCACGGCTCGAGGCGTGGGGCTACGAGACATCGAGCGCGAACGACGGCGACGTCGCGCTCCGGATGATCGAAGAGAACCCCCCCGATCTCGTCCTGCTCGACGTGATGATGCCGACGATCGACGGGACCGAGGTGGCGCGGCGCGTGAAGCAGAACAAGGCGCTGCCGTTCATCCCGATCATCATGCAGACCGCGCTCGACGCGACCGAGCACAAGGTCAAGGG